>Ga0209066_10003237_pt1 | contig 18797 bp, 21 predicted proteins | sample All_14_2_FD_187198 | JGI IMG/M metagenome (GOLD analysis project Ga0209066, IMG submission 187198) | Freshwater microbial communities in response to fracking from Pennsylvania, USA - Allegheny Zone_MetaG_DW_15 (SPAdes) (version 2) ... | reverse complement strand
GTTCATGCACTACAAGGCCGCATGGGCATGTGGACAAGCCGCTCTGCGACTTGCCCACATGCCCATACGGCGCTACGACCACCACCGATTGTCGCCGTTGGTTTCCACACGAAACGACGAGGGGCCAACACAACGCGCTACGCAACAAAACCTGAAATAATTTGCTCCAGCATACCTGATCTGACCATCCAAGCAGTACAGAGTATGTACCCCCACTCATTTGAGCGATAGGGAGTAGGGGATACCTAATTTTCGTAAAACCGCGCACACGCCGCAGCAAAAAACTATGCTTTTCGTTCACCACCGCACGCTGAACATGAACTCAACCCAAGCAGGCTGGGTTCATTCCCCGCACCAAACCCTCACCCTCGGCAGCGCATCCCGCACATTCGCCGAAGTCCGCTCCCGCGTCTCCGCCAAACTCCACCCCCGCACCTCGGCCAGCGTCTCCGCAATGCGCGGCAATTCCGCCGGCTCATTGCGCCCACGCTCACCCTGCGCCCGTTGCTCGGCGGTTTTGTAAAGCCAATGCGGCGGAATGTCCGGCGCATCGGTTTCCAACACCAGGGCCTCGGCCGGTAGCTCGGCCGCAAGGCGGCGAATCTGCAAGGCGCGCTCAAAGGTCAAGGCGCCGCCGAAACCCAGCTTGAAGTCCAGTTCAATGAACGCCCTCGCCTGCTGCGGGCTGCCGTTGAAGGCGTGCGCAATGCCGCCCATCACGGGTCGGCCCGCATCGCGGCAGCGTCGCAGGTGTTTGAGCAACACGTCCGCACTGCGGCGCACATGCAAGATCACCGGCAGGCCATGCTCGGCAGCCAGCGCCAGCTGGGCGGCGTAGATGTCTTCCTGGCGGGCGCGGTGGGCTGGGTCTTGCCAGCCGGGCACAAAGCCGTCCAGGCCAATTTCGCCCACGGCCACCAGGCGCGGGTCGTCGTGCCAGCGTTGCAGCGCGTCGGCCAGCTGGGCCACGGCATCCATGGGCACCTCGTCCACATACAGCGGGTGAATGCCCAGGGCGTACACGCCGTTGCACTGCTCGGCGGCGTCGCGGACGGTGGCAAAGGTGGCGGGCGTCACCGACGGGATCACCAGCAAGCCCACCCCGGCGGCGCGGGCGCGGGCGATCACCTCGGCGCGGTCGGCGTCAAACTCGGGGGCGTCCAGGTGGCAATGGCTGTCGATCCACATGGCCGCGCTCCAAGAGGGCCTCAGTCGGCAAACTGCCCGTTGACCAGGCGGTGGCACTGGGCGCAACGTTCGGCCAGGGTCGCGTCGTGCGTGACCATGACCACGGCCGTGCCCTGGTCGGCCGCGAGTTGCAGCATCAGCTCGAACACGGTGTCGGCGGTGCTGCGGTCGAGGTTGCCGGTGGGCTCGTCGGCCAGCAGGCAGGCGGGTTGGGTCACCAAGGCGCGGGCAATGGCCACACGCTGGCGCTCGCCACCTGACAGCTCGGCCGGGCGGTGCGCCACGCGGTTGAGCAGGCCGACCTTGTCCAGGCACTGGCGGGCCTGTTCGCGCGCTTGCTCAATGGGCATGCGGCGGATCAGCAAGGGCATGGCCACGTTGTCGAGCGCCGAAAACTCGGGCAGCAGGTGGTGGAACTGGTAGATGAAGCCCAGGTGCTGGTTGCGCCAGGCACCCTGCTCGGCCGCGCTCATGGCCGACAGGTCGCGGCCCATGAGTTTGACGGTGCCGCGCGTGGGGGCGTCCAGGCCGCCCAGCAGGTGCAGCAAGGTGCTTTTGCCCGAGCCCGAGGTGCCCACCACGGCCACGGTCTGGCCGCGCTGCACGGTCAAGTCCAGCCCTTGCAAGATGGTGACGTCGAGCGGGCCTTCGTGAAAGCGCTTGAACAGGCCGTGGGCCTGGAGGATGGGGGTGTCCAGCATGGGCATCAGATGTTGAGGAGCCAGGCGATGACGTTCTTCGCCACGAAGCCCAGCACCCCGAAACCGAGCACCAGGAAGAGCACGAAGGTGCCGAACTTGCCCGCCTTGGACTCACGCGCCAACTGCAGGATGATGAACATCATGTAGAGGATGAAGCCGCCAACGCCGACCGTGAGCCCAAACTGAGCAATCTGCTCCTCTGAGTAACCAAACATATCAAAGCGCTTCCTGTACCACCAAGTCGCGGTACGCATGCCAGGTGGCGTGGCCGAGCACGGGCATCACCACAATCAATCCGATCATCCAGGTGCCCAGGCCCACCAGGGTCAGGCTCATCACGATCATGGCCCACAGGCTCAGGCAGATCGGGTTGGCCATGACGGCCCGCCAGCTGGTCAGCACGGCGGCTTGCACGGCCACGGGGCGGTCCACCAGCAAGGGGATCGCGACCACGCTGGAGGCAAACACAGGCGCGGCCATCAGCCCGCCCACCAGCAACCAGATCTCAAAAAAGCCGGGCTCGGGCGCCAGCACCACGCGGGTCAGAAAGTCGGCCGGGGTGGTGACCGAAGGCGAGACGCCCAGGGTGATGAGCGCTGCCGAGGTGATGACCCAGCCCGTGCCCAGGGCCATGAGCAGGATGCCAAAGCGCACCAGACGCCGGTCGAGCGAGGCCCAGACCTGCCAGACGGCCGACAGGCTGGCCGCTTCGCCGCGCAACAGGGCACGGCTGACGGCGTACAAGCCGGTGGCCAGGATGGGGGCCACCATCAGGAAGCCCGACATGGCGCCGGCCAGCACCCAGAAACGGTCCCAGGCCAGCCACAGCATCAGGGCGCCAAAGCCGGCCATCACCAGGCCGTGCGAGAGGCCGACCAGGGGGGCGCGGGCAAAGTCGCGGGCGCCCTTGGCCAGCCAGATGAAGGTGCGCAGGGAGTGCACCTTGCGCACACGCAAGGGACGGTGGTGGACGGGCAAGATGTCACTCATACCGAAGGGCCTCTGCAGGTTGGACACGGCTGGCGCGCCAGCTCGGGTAGAGCGTGGCCGCCAGGGACAGCACCAGGGAGATCAGGGCAATGGGGGTGATGTCGGCCCACTGCGGATCGGACGGCATTTTGCTGATGAGGTAGATGCTGCCGGGCAGGAAATGCACGCCCAGCGCCTGCTCGATGGCGGGCACGATGACGTCGATGTTGAACGCGACCAGCAGGCCCAGGCCCAGGCCGCCCAGCGTGCCCATGACGCCCGAGAGCGCGCCCTGCACCATGAAGATGCCCATGATGGAGCGCGGGCTGGCGCCCAGGGTGCGCAAGATGGCGATGTCGGCGCGCTTGTCGGTCACGGTCATCACCAGGGTGGACACCAGGTTGAAGGCGGCCACGGCCACGATCAGGGTGAGGATGATGAACATCATGCGTTTTTCGACCTGCACGGCGTCAAACCAGGTGCGGTTGGTGTGGGTCCAGTCACGCACGATGACGTCGGCGCCCAGAGACTCGGCCAGCTCAGCGGCCACGCGGCGGGCGTCTTGGGCATCCTTGAGTTTGAGCTGGACCCCCGTGGGGCCGCCGGTGCGGAACAGGCGGGCGGCATCGTCGGCGTGCATCAGCACCAGGCCGCTGTCGTACTCGTAATGGCCGGCGTTGAAAATGCCCACCACCGTGACCTGCTTGAGGCGCGGCACCACGCCCGCCGGGGTCACCTGCCCGCTGGGGGCCACCACGGTGAGCGGGTCGCCCACGGTCACGCCCATCACACGGGCCATTTCGTGGCCAATGACCACGCCCCACTGCCCGCTTTGCAGGCGCGCAAAGGTGTCTTGCATGGTGGCGGCCAGCGGTGTGACGGTGGCTTCTTCAGACGGGATGATGCCGCGAACCATGGCGCCGCGCATGTCTTCGCCCCGGGCGATCAGGGCCTGCGCCGGCACGAAGGGCGCCGCGCCGATGACGGCGGGATTCTGTTTGGCCTGGGTGGCCAGGGTGTGCCAGTCGGCCAGACCTTCGCCATTGGCGTCGTACAGCTCGACGTGGGCGACCACCGAGAGCATGCGGTCGCGCACTTCCTTCTGGAAGCCGTTCATGACCGACAGGACGATGATGAGCGCCGCCACCCCCAGGGTGATGCCCAGCACCGACACACCGGAGATGAAGGAGATGAAACCGTTGCGTCGCGCGGAGCGGCTGGCGCGGGTGTAACGCCAACCCACACGCCATTCATAAGGGAGATTCATGGTGTGGGGAGTGTACTCACTCGATAATCCCATCTTATGCACCCGCCCTCTTCTGTTGTGGCCGCACCCCGTCATTGGGTGCTGCCGTTCGCCGCCAGCCTGTCCGAACCCTGCCAGCACGCCCTGCCGCACTTGAACAAAGACGGGCAACTGCCGAACTTGCGCCGCCTGTTGGGTACCTTGGGGGTGAGCCAGCGCCTGGAAGGCGACGAGTACGCCCTGTCGATGCCGCACGAGCGCGTGTTGGCCGCTGAGATGGGTTGGTTGAGCGCGGCGGACCCCGCTGATGCGGATGGTTTGCTGCCTTGGGTCGCCTGGTGGGCCGCCCAGGATGGTTTGACGCTGGACCCCACCCTGTGCTGGGGCTTGCTGAGCCCCGGCCACTGGCTGATGGGCCGCGACCACCTGACCTTGCTGGACCCGGCCACGCTGGGCCTGAGCGACGACGAGTCTCGCGCCTTAATGGAGGTCGTGCGCCCGCTGTTTGAGGAAGACGGCTGGAAGCTGCAGTGGGGCACGGCGCAACGCTGGTACGCCGCCCACCCGTCTCTGGAAGGCCTGCCCACCGCCTCGCTGGACCGGGTCATTGGCCGCAACCCCGACCTGTGGCTGACCGACCACCCGCAGGCCCGCATGGTGCGGCGTCTGCAAAGCGAGGTGCAGATGCTGCTGTACACGCACCCGCTCAACGAAGCGCGCGAAGCCGCCGGGCTGGCCACCGTCAATTCCTTCTGGTTGAGTGGCTGTGGGCGCCCCCCGGCCACCACCGCCCTGCCCGCCTCGGTGCACTGCGTGAACGAGCTGCGCGCGCCCCTGCTGGCCGACGACATGCCCCTGTGGCTGGAGGCCTGGCAGCGTGTGGATGCCACCGTGCTGAAAGACGTGTGCACCGCGCTGGATGCGGGCGAGGCCTTAAAGCTGACCCTGTGCGGCGACCGCCATGCCGTGACGCTGATGCCCGCTGCCGCCCCCTCGCTGGGCGCCCGCCTGACCCGCACCCTGCGCCAACTCACCGGCCGCCCCGACACCGCCCGCGTGACCGACCTGCTCGAGACCCTGTGACCATGAAAATCATCGCCCGCGACGTGCCCCCGCGCACCGCCTGGAGCCTGGAGCAAGCCGGCGTTCACCCCCTGCTGGCCCGCCTGTTTGCCGCCCGCGGCGTACGCAGCGCCGAAGAGCTGGACGACAACGCCAGCAAGCTGCTGCCCCCGCAGACCCTGCGCGGCACCCAGGAAGCGGCTGTGCTGCTGGCCGACGCCATTGCCCAGGGGCAGCGCATCTGCATCGTGGCCGACTATGACTGCGACGGCGCGACCGCCTGTGCCACCGGCCTGCGCGGCCTGCGCATGCTGGGTGCCCGCCCCGACCAGCTCAGCTACGTGGTGCCCGACCGCGCCCTGCACGGCTATGGTCTGACGCCCCCCATCGTGGAACTGGTCAAGGCCCAGCAGGCCGACGTGCTGGTGACGGTGGACAACGGCATGGCCAGCCACGAAGCCGTGACCCGTGCGCGTGCGCTGGGCATGCGGGTCATCATCACCGACCACCACTTGCCCGTGGTGCTGGACGACGGCCAGGTCAGCCTGCCCGACGCCGACGTGATCGTGAACCCCAACCAGCCCGGCTGCGACTTTGCCAGCAAGGCGCTGGTGGGCGTGGGTGTGATGTTCTATGTGCTGCTGGCCCTGCGGGCCGAGCTGCGCAAGCGGGGCGTGTTCGACGCGGCCACGCAGCCCCGCATCGACAGCCTGCTGGACCTCGTCGCCCTGGGCACCATTGCCGACGTGGGCCGCCTGGACGCCAACAACCGCCGCCTGGTGGGGTTGGGCCTCAAGCGCATCCGCGCCGGGCGCATGCAACCGGGCATTGCCGCGCTGTTCACCGCAGCCGGGCGGGACCCGGCCAAGGCCAGCAGCCAGGATTTCGGCTTCGCGCTGGGGCCGCGCATCAACGCGGCGGGCCGTCTGGCCGAAATGGGCTTGGGGATCGAGTGCCTGATCACCGATGACCCGGCGCGCGCGCTGGCCTTGGCCCAGCAACTGGACGCCATCAACCGGGAGCGCCGTGATCTGGAAGCGGGCATGCGCGAGCAGGCCGAAATGATGCTGGAGTCGGTGCTGCCGGAGGGCGACCCGCCCCCGGCCCTGGCGATTTTCGACCCGGACTTCCATGAAGGGGTGGTCGGCATCGTGGCCTCGCGCCTGAAGGACCGCCTGCACCGCCCGACCTTCGTGTTCGCGCTGGGCCAGGACGGCCTGCTCAAGGGCTCGGGGCGCTCGATTGCGGGCTTTCACCTGCGCGATGCGCTCGATTTGGTCAGCAAGCGCCACCCCGGGATGCTGCGCAAGTTTGGCGGCCACGCCATGGCGGCGGGCTGCACCATTGCCGAGGAAGATTTCGACACCTTCGAAGCGGCGCTGGTGCGCGTGGCCCGCGATGATCTGGACCCCAGCTTGTTGCTGCGCCAATTGAGCACGGATGGGCCCCTGGATGCGCAATGGTTCACGGCAGAGACCGTGTCTCAGCTTGATAGCGCGGTGTGGGGGCCGGGGTTCGAGGCGCCGGTGTTCAGCGATGAAGCCGAGGTGCTGAACCAGCGCCTGGTGGGCGAGCGCCACATGAAGTTGAGCCTGCGCGTGCAGGGTCAGGTGCGTGATGGCATCTGGTTTGGGCGGACGGAGCCTTTGCCCAGCAAGACGCAACTGGCATTTCGCATCGACCTGAACGAGTTTCAGGGACGCCAGCGCGTACAGTTGATTGTGGAAGGGGCCAGCGAGCCGGACGCCTGAAGGGGGCGCGCCTGACGCTCAGCGGTAGGCTTTGCCCACCGCGCGGGCGGCCGGGCTTTGCCCCAGATCGCCGTAGGTGTCGTTGCCGTCTTGCGGGAACAGCGCGCCGAGGGCGCGTCCGGTCGAGGCCAGCACGCGGTGCACGGCCTGCAGTTGAGACTGAGAACGGGACTGCGCGGCTTGCAGTCGCTGACGCAGATCGGGCGTCAGCGCAGCATTGGGCGCAGCCTGCTGGAACACCGCCAAGCCTTCGCTCAGCGCGCGTTGCAGGTTTTGTGCGTGGTTTTCGATGCGGTCGGCATCACCGGAAGCCAGTGCCGCATCCAGCTCATCCAGACAGGATTCAATGCGTGCCACCCCAGCGGTACATCGGTCGTGGGGCGCAGGCGCAGCGGTCATGCCCGGTCAGATGCTCAGCCTTGACGGCCTTGCAGCAGTTCTTTGGCGTTGCCGATCAGCTTGTCGGCGATGGCGCCGGCGTTGACCTGGTAGCTGCCGTTGTCGATGGCTTGCTTGATGCGGGCGACCTTGGCGGCGTCGAACGCAGCCGAATCTTCCGACAGCAGGCTCGCGGTTTCGGACAGGGTCACGGTCGCACTTTTGCCCACGCCGCCATCCAGCGACGCGGTTTTACCCGGCGTTTTGGTCGAACCCACGCTTTCGGGGCGTGAACTCAGGCCCGTCAGGACCTTGTCCATTTGAGTGCCGATTTTCATGATTTGCTCCTTACACCCGGCCGATCCCAGGTGCTCACATCTTCGATATCGACGTGACGAGAACAAACTTTAGCGTGAATTGCCCAAGACCCCTGCTCAGGGGGTAAGGATTGGTAAGCAGGACACCTTGCGAATTTCACAATGTGAGTTCCGCGAGCCCATCCGCGACCGGACGAGCACACACCACCCTGCCTTGGCTGGTGCGCACCCGGGCGCAACGGCCTTCGTCGCCGTGGGCCAGGGCCACACCTTCGGACGTGGCCATGAAGCCGGCGCCCTTCACATGCAATCGTACTGGATCGCCGGCAAAAAACCAGCGGCGCGCCCTCAAATCTGATTCACGCAGGCTCTGCCCTGCTTGCAGTCGTCGTTGCGACGAGCGACCCAGCGCCTCGGGCAAGCTCAGCACGGCCGGCGAGGTGCTTTCGGCCAGGTCGACTTCGGCGAGCTTCACATCTTGCGGGCCAAGTTCCTGTCCCGGTTCGACCGTGGACGTCACCACCAGGGCCGTGCCCCAGACCTTGACCGTCACCGGCCAGAACACATTCCAGCGCACCGGGCCTTGTTCGCAGCGCAAACCCACCCGCGTCTTGCCCCATAGCTTCATGCCCTGGGGGATGTAGGCGTTCACCTTCTGGCAAGGGGCCAATTTCAAGCGGGGGTCCAGTTCGCCCAGCACCACCTCGACACGCGGAGGTTGGGCCTCGCCGTCGGCGGGGGCCTGCAGCGCGGGGCTCTGCGCCTGGGTCTGGCGTTGCAGCAGATCGGCCACCAGGCCTGAGAGGCCCGGCGCCTCGGCACCGGCCGCCTGGGCCAGCGCAGGACCAGAACCAAGCAGGCCCACCGTCAGCATCACCGTCAGCATCACCGTCCACACGCCGGCCGCCATGCGGCGCAGCGCAGCGCAGCACCAGCGCGAGGCTTGGGTGAGGCGAAGGACGTGAGGGAAGTCGGACATGGTGACGACGACTGTACGGGCCTGCGCGCCACCCCAGGGTTGGAAATGCGCCGGGAAAGCCCGTTTATTCCGGCTCATGTTTTCGCGCCAGGCGATCACCATACCTGTCAGAACCACCATTCGTGCGAGCTGCCCACCCCGGAAGGCCTGACCATGTTGAACCGACTGACCGACTCATTGAATTTCCAGACCGAAGCCTTGAAGCTGCGGTCGGAGCGTCAGCGTCTGATCGCCAGCAACATCGCCAACGCCGACACGCCGGGTTATGTCTCCCGCGATTTCGATTTCGCCACGGCGCTCAAGACCGCCACGGGCCAGGCCTCGACCGGGCCCAGCGGGCTGTCGGCTCCAAAACTGGCGATGAACGCCGCCAACCCGGCGCACCTGCAACGCAATGGTCAGCTGGCCGGCAGCGGCGCGACCACCGATCTGGCCTACGCGCCCACGACCCAGAGCAATCTGGACAACAACACCGTGGACATGGACCGCGAGCGCGCCAACTTCGCCGACAACACCGTGCGCTATGAAGCCACGCTGCGCTTCATCAACTCGTCGATGCGCACGCTCAACACGGCCATCACCGGTCAGTGACCCGCACGGAACAGGAGCCCCTCATGTCGATGTTCAAGATCTTCAACGTGGCCGGCAGCGCCGTCAGTGCGCAGTCGCAGCGTCTCAACGTGGTGGCCTCCAACCTTGCCAACGCCGACACGGTGGCTGGGCCCGATGGTTCGGCCTACAAGGCCCGCCAGGTGGTGTTCACGACCACGCCGATGGGCGGCCCGGGCACCGCAGGGGTCACCGTCAGCCAGGTGACCGAGGACAACACCCCCGGTCGCCGCATTCACGACCCCAAGCACCCGCAGGCTGACGCCGAAGGGTATGTGACCTACAGCAACGTCAACACGGTCGAGGAAATGGTCAACATGATCTCGGCCTCGCGCTCTTACCAGAACAACATCGAGGTCATGAACACGACCAAGTCGTTGTTGATGAAGACCCTGCAGATGGGCCAGGGCAGCTGATGCCCGCCGCCCCGTCTGAAACTCGAAGCAAGGACCTCCCATGAGCACCAACGCGATCTCCGGCACCACCGGCGCCAGCAATGCCGCCGGCACCCAGAGTGCCACCGCCGCCGCCAACGAGGCATCCGACCGCTTCCTGAAGCTGCTCGTCACGCAGATGCAGAACCAGGACCCGCTCAACCCGATGGACAACGCCCAGGTCACCAGCCAGATGGCGCAGATCAACACGGTGACGGGCATCGACAAGCTCAACAACACCGTGGCGGGCCTGGGTGGCAGCCTGGCCCAGATGCAGATGCTGCAAGGCGCGAGCCTGGTGGGGCGTGCGGTGCTGATGGAGGGCAACAAGCTGGCCGTGAATGCCGAGACGGGCGCCGTTGGTGGCGGTTACGAGCTGGCCTCGTCGGCCACCAAGGTGCAGATCGACATCGTGAACAGCAGTGGCGCGGTGCTGGGCTCTGTGACACAGGCCGGCAAGCCCTCGGGACGACAGTCCTTCGAGTGGGTGCCCCCTGAAGGCACCGACACCAAGAATCTCACGTTCAAGGTCACCGCGATGAACAACAACACCGCCGTGAGCGCCACGCCGCTGATGACGGATCTCGTCAATGCCGTCAACACCACCGACGGCACGCTGACCCTGGAGCTGCTCAACGGCGGCAACACCGCTTACAGCAAGGTCAAGGCGATCGCCTGACCCTCCTCATTTCTGCGCGCAGTACACCCGAAAGGACAACATCATGGGCTTCCAGCAAGGTCTCTCCGGTCTGAACATCTCCAGCAAGAGCCTGGAGGTCATCGGCAACAACGTGGCCAACGCCAACACCTATGGTGCCAAGGCGGCACGAGCCGAATTCGCCGACATGTATGCCGCCTCCCTCAGTGGCGGTGGCAACAACAACATCGGCATTGGTGCACGCATCGGCGCCGTGGCGCAGCAGTTCACCCAGGGCAACATCACCACCACGGCGAACACCCTGGACCTGGCCATCAACGGCCGCGGCTTCTTTGCGCTGACCACGGCACAAGGTGAAACGGTGTACTCGCGCAATGGCCAGTTCAAGCGCGACAAGGACGGCTTCCTCGTCAACAACGAGAAGCACCAGCTGCTGGGGCAAGCGCTGGACGCCGCAGGTTCGCCTGCAGGACCTGCCGGTTCGCCCATTCAGCTGACCAATGACAGCTCGGCACCCCAGGCCGCCAGCAAAATCAGCATGACGGCCAACGTGGATGCCAGCGCCCAGGTGCCGGTCAATCCGACCATCGACTTCACCGACGCCAGCACCTACAACTTCGTCACCTCGCAAACGGTGTACGGCGACAACGGTGCCCCGGTGGCCGTGAACTACTACTTCCGCAAAGTGGCCGACGCAGTGGCTGCCGACCCCGCCGCCATCCCGCCTGTCGCAGCAGCGGGCGGCCAGTGGGAGGTCTACATGACGGCCGACGGCAACACCAATGCCGCCTCGGTGCTGTCGTCTGGCGGTGTACCGGCGCCCGTCGGCACGCTGACCTTCGACCCCGACGGCGGCCTGCCGCCCAACACCTTCTTGTCCACAGGCGCCCTGTCGATTCCTGGTGGTCTGAACGGTCAGCCCATCACCGGCGTGACCATCAACGTGTCCGGGCTCACCGAGTACGCCGGCAGCTACGCCGTGACGGACCTCAGCGGTGGCGGCTACGCCCAGGGCAACCTGTCGGACTTCATCGTCGAAAGCGATGGCACGGTCATGGCGCGTTACACCAACGGCCAGTCCAAGGCCATTGCCCGCGTCCAGCTGGCCGACTTCAAGAATCTCAATGGTCTGCAGCCGATTGGCGGCAACGAGTGGAAGGCCACCAGCGCATCGGGTGAGCCCCTGCCGCTGGGCGCGCCAGGCAGCGGTGTCTATGGCCTGCTGCAATCGGGCGCGTTGGAAGAATCGAACGTGGACCTGACTGGCGAGCTGGTCAACATGATCGTGGCGCAGCGTGCCTACCAGGCCAACGCGCAGACGATCAAGACCGAAGACCAGGTTTTGCAGACCTTGGTCAACCTGCGCTGATTTTCGCTGACACCAGGAGCCCATCATGGACCGCATGATCTACCTCAGCATGGCCGGCGCCAAGATGAACATGCAGCGCCAGGAAGTGCTCTCGCACAACTTGGCGAACGTGAGCACCACGGGCTTTCGCGCCGAGTTGCAAGCAGTGCGCGCCGTGCCCGTGCGCGGCGATGGCGCCAGCACCCGCGTGTATGCGCTGGACACCACGGTGGGCTACGACGACAGCGCCGGCCCCATCAACTTCACCGGCCGGGCGCTGGACGTGGCCATGCGTGGCAAGTCCATGCTCGCGGTGCAGGCGCTGGACGGCACCGAGGCCTACACGCGTGCGGGCTCCCTGGTGGTCGATGCGCAAGGCAATCTGGTCACCCAAAGTGGCTTGCAGGTGATGGGCGATGGCGGCCCGATCAACATCCCACCCAACACGCAGCCCAGCATTGCGCCCGACGGCACGGTGAGCGTGCGCCAGCAAGGCGGCATCACCACCCCGGTGGGCCGCCTGAAGCTGGTCACCCCCGAAACCAAGCTGAACCGTGGCGATGACGGTCTGTTCCGCTCGCCCGATGGCGACCTGCCGGCCGACGCGGTGGCACAGCTGCAAGACGGCGCCCTGGAAGGCTCGAACGTGAACCCCATCGAGACCATGGTGTCGATGATCGCGGCCGCCCGCCAGTTTGAAACGCAGATGAAGATGATGCAAACCGCAGAACAGGACGAGAAAGCCGCCGCTCAATTACTGAGCAACGCCGGCTGATTGCCTGGACACTGAGCAAGCATTGCGTATTGACCTCAAAGGAGAACGGCCATGATGCGTTCACTGTGGATTTCCAAGTCCGGCATGGATGCCCAGCAGGTTCAGCTGGACCACATCTCGCACAACCTGGCCAACAGCTCGACCACGGGCTACAAGCAGTCGCACGCCCAGTTCGAGGATCTGATGTACCAGACCCTGCGGCAAAGCGGCGCCAACAGCTCCGAACAGACCCAGCTGCCCACGGGGCTGCAAGTGGGCCTGGGGGTGCGCACCGTGGCCACCTCGCGTGAGTTCACGCAGGGCACGCTGCAGCAGACCTCCAACAGCCTGGACATCGCGATTCAGGGCGACGGCTTCTTCCAGATCACCATGCCCGATGGCACCACGGGCTACACCCGTGATGGCTCGTTCAAGCTGGACTCGAACGGCCAGATCGTCACCAACAACGGCTATGTGCTGCAACCGGGCATCACGGTGCCGGCCAACGCCAAAAACCTGACCATTGGCAACGATGGCACGGTCACGGTCACCCAGCCGGGCTCGACGGCCATCCAGCAGCTGGGTCAGTTGCAACTGGCGACCTTCATCAATCCGGCCGGCTTGGACCCCAAGGGACAGAACCTGTTTGCGGAAACGGCCTCCTCGGGCACGCCGCAAACAGGTAGCCCCAACAGCGAAAACTTTGGCTCACTGTCGCAAGGTTTCCTGGAGTCGTCGAACGTGAACGTCGTGCAGGAACTGGTCACCATGATCCAGACCCAACGCGCCTACGAGTTGAACTCCAAGGCCATCCAGACCTCGGATCAGATGCTGCAAAAGCTGGGGCAATTGTGATGCGTACGTTGTCCAGACTGTCGCACGCGGCCGCTCTGGCCGGCGTGCTGCTGCTCACCGGCTGCATGGCCATGGCGCCCAAGGTCGACATTGCGGAGCCCGTTCAGGCACGCCCGCTGCCGCAGACCTACGCGCCGGCGCAAAGCGGTGCCATTTTCCAGAGCGCAGGCTACCGCCCCCTGTACGAAACGCACCGCGCACGGATGGTGGGCGACATCGTCACCATCGTCATCCGCGAGTCGATCACGGCCAAGCAGGAAAGCAGCAGCAGCATTGAAAAGTCCGGCTCGATCTCGGGCTCGGTCTCGGCTCTCCCATTTGTGCCCGGCACCTCTTCGATTCTGGGCAAACTGGCCGTCGGCGGCAGCAGCAACAACACGTTCGACGGCACCGGCTCCAGCGAGGCCAGCAATTTGTTCAACGGCACCATCACAACCACGGTCACCGAGGTGCTGCCCAATGGTCACCTGCTGGTGGCTGGCGAAAAGCAGATCGGTGTGGGCCAGAGCGTGGACATCCTGCGCTTTTCCGGCCAGGTCGATCCGATGACCATCCAGCCGGGCAACAGCGTGAGTTCGGCCCAGGTGGCCAACGTTCGGGTTGAGCAAACCGGACGGGGCGCCCGCCAGGAAGCGATGGGAATAGGCTGGCTTGCGCGCTTCTTTTTGAGCGTTATCCCGTTCTAAAGTTCTCCAAAATGGAGCCGACCCCTTAAAGGATTCGGCCCATGACTTCCACCTCCACCCGCACCAAGCCGCTGATTGCCCTGGCCTTTCTGGCCGCCTCGGCCGCCCTGTGGTGGCCGCTGGAAGCGCAAGCCGTCCGGCTCAAGGAAATCGCCGCCGTTCAGGGCGTGCGCACCAACCAGTTGACCGGCTACGGCCTGGTGGTGGGCCTGGATGGCACCGGCGACCAGACCACCCAGACTCCCTTCACCACACAGAGCGTGCAGGCCATGCTGCAGCAGATGGGCATCAACATGCCCGCTGGCGCCGCCATGCAGCTCAAGAACGTGGCGGCCGTCCTCGTCACGGCCTCGCTGCCCGCGTTCGCGCAACCCGGCCAGGGCATCGACATCAACGTCTCGTCCATGGGTAATGCCAAGTCGCTGCGCGGCGGCACGCTGATCGCCACCCCACTCAAGGGCGCGGACGGTCAGATCTACGCGATGGCGCAGGGCAATGTGGTCGTCGGCGGTGCCGGCGCCTCGGCCGGTGGCTCCAAAGTGCAGGTCAATCATCTGAGCGCCGGTCGCATCCCGGAAGGCGCGACGGTCGAACGCAGCGTGCCCACACCTTGGCTGCAGGGCAGCACGATCCAGTACGACCTGCGTGCCGATGACTTCAACACGGCCCGCGAAGTGGCCAATGCCATCAACCGCGTGAAAGGCCCGGGCACCGCCGAGGCCATCAGCGGCCGCACCGTGGCGGTCAACCTGCCGATGCAGCCGGGCCAGCGCGTGGCCTTCATGGCCGATCTGGAAAACCTCAGCATCGACCGCGCCACGCCCGCCGCCAAGGTGGTCATCAATGCGCGCACCGGCTCGGTGGTGTTGAACCAGGCCGTGACCGTCGGCCCCTGCGCGGTGGCGCACGGCAACCTGTCCGTCACCATCAGCTCCACCCCGGTCATCAGCCAGCCCAACCCGCTGTCGCAGGGCCAGACGGTGGTCGCCGAGAAGGCCAACATCCAGATCAATCAGGAGCCGGGTGCCCTGATCCAGATGCCGGCCGGCACGCGGCTGACCGATGTGGTCAAGGCGCTCAACACGCTCGGCGCCAATCCTCAGGATCTGCTGGCCATCTTGCAAGCCATGAAGGTGGCCGGCGCCCTGAATGCGGAACTGGAGGTGATCTGATGAGCAGCCCCACCCTTTCAGGCCAGAACAGCGGTCTGACCATGGACCTGCGCTCACTGGACCGGCTCAAGGCCGCGTCCGGCCAGAACGCCGCCAGCCAGAGCACCATCAAGGAAACGGCCCGCCAGCTGGAGGGCCTGTTCATGCAGGAGCTCATGAAAAGCATGCGCGCCACGACCATGAGCAGCGGCATGCTCGACAACTCGGGCACCGAGATGGGCCAGAGCATGCTCGACACACAGCTGGCCACACAGATGACCGGCTTGCCGCGCGGCCTGAGCGCGCTGATCGAGCGCCAGTTGTCACGCCAGATGGGTGTGAACGCGGCCGACAACGCCGCTGCGCCCGCCACCTCACTGAACGATCTGCCTGCGCGGCCGACCTTGAGCTTGAGCCGCACCGACGGTCAGCACGTCTCCGCCAGCCTGCCCTTGAACCGCACCATCGAGGCGCGCCTGCCTGCCGCCACACTGGCAGAAACTGCCGCCACTGACGTCAAGGGCAACCGCAAGCTCAACCCGGCCGAAAGCTTCGTGCGCAAGCACCAGGCCGCGGCCGATGCCGCCGAGCGGGCCACGGGCATCCCGTCCGCCAACATCCTGGGGCAAGCGGCCCTGGAGTCCGGCTGGGGCAAGCGTGAGATTCGCGCCAACGACGGCAGCAACAGCCACAACCTGTTCGGCATCAAGGCGACGGCCAGCTGGAAAGGCAAGGTGGCCGAGGTCACCACCACCGAGTACATCGGCGGGGTGGCCCGCAAGGTCACCGCCAAATTCCGTGCGTATGACTCGTACGAAGAGGCCTTCAAGGACCACGCCCGCCTGCTCAGCCAGAGCCCCCGCTACAGTCAGGCGATGGCTCAGACTGACTCTGTGCGTGGCTATGCCCAAGGTCTGCAGCGCGGCGGCTATGCCACCGACCCGGCGTATGCCGACAAGCTGACCCAGGTGATCAACACCGCCCTGCGTCTGCAACAGCGCTCGGCCTGACGCCTGAAAGGAGACACGCATGGGATCCGGAATTTACTCCCTTGGCACACGGGCGATGTTCGCCAGTCAGGCCATGCTGGACACGACTGCCCACAACATCAGCAACGTCAACACGCCGGGCTATTCGCGCCAGCAGGTTGAGTTGGCCACAGAAAGTGGCATGTACACCGGTGCCGGCTTCTTTGGCCGTGGTGTGCGCATCGCCACCGTCACACGCTCCACCAACGAGTTTCTGATCAAGGAAGCCAACGTCAACACGGCCTCGTCGGCCGCGGACCAGACGCGCCTGGGCAAGCTGGAGCAGCTGGAGAAGATCCTCCCGACCGGCGAGAACGGCCTGGGCTACGCCGCCACACAGTTTCTCAACACCTTCGTGGACGTGTCCAACCAGCCTCAGGACATGTCGGCGCGGCAGGTGGCGCTGTCGCGTGCGCAGGAATGGGCCAACCGGGTCAACACGGCCGCCAAACAGCTCGACCAGCAGCAGGCCGGCGTGATCATGGACATGCAGACCAGCGTGAGCCAGGTCAACAGCCTGACGCAGAAGATTGCCGGACTCAACCAGCAGATTGCGGTCTACAACGGCAGTGGCCACACGGCCAACGACCTGCTGGACCAACGCGACAACCTCATCAAGGACCTCAACAAGCTGGTGCAGGTCAACACCGTGGAAGCCGATGACGGCAGCCTGAGCGTGTTCATGGGCGGCGGGCAGGTGCTCGTGCTGAGCAACAACGCCCAGACGCTGAGGGTCGAGCGCGATGCGGCAGACCCCACCAAGGGGCGGGTGGCGCTGGTCACCAACGCCGCGCTGAATGAAACCCGTGTCCTGGCCTCCAGCCAGATCACCGGCGGTGCCCTGAATGGCCTGCTGCGCTTCCAGGATGAAGACCTGAGCAACACGCGCGCAGAGCTGAACCAGTTCGTTGCGCAGTTTGCCAACAAGGTCAACGAAATTCATTCTTACGGCATGACGCCGGACGGCGCCTACGGCGATCCGATTTTCAGCAACACCGGTTCACCGTCCGCCCTCAGCGTCAATCTGAGCAACCCCAAGGACCTGGCGGCAGCCTCGCCCCTGATTGCCTACGCCAGCACGGCCAACACCGGAACAGCCAGCGTAGGCGGCGTGAGCATGACCGGCACCTTGTCCGTCCCGCCGGGCAGCGCCATGCCGTTGACTGTCGAATTTCTGACAGTTGGCGCGGGCCTGGAGTACAAGATCTATCCGAGCAGTGGCCCCGTACCGGCCACATCGACCCCCTGGGTTCCTGGCACCGCGCTGGATGGCAGCAGCTTCGACCCACCGTTCAGCCTGAACATCAACGGCGCTCCCGCGCCCGGCGACACCTTGACCATCCAGGCAATCACCGGCGCCAACCTGGCCGGCAACAACGGCAACGCCCTGGCGATGCTCGCCCTGCGTGACGAGTCCTTCGTGAGCTTCAACGGCGGCTTGGACAGCGCCACAGTGACCGACGCCTACGCCCAGATGATTGGCAGCCTGGGCGTCAAGGTGCAGGACGGGCGCATCGCAGCCAGCATTTCCAAAACCTTGGAGGATTCGTCGAACCAGACCCTGAGCAGCACCGCCGGAGTCAACCTCGACGAAGAAGCCTCGCGGCTGATCCAGTTCCAACAAAGCTACCAGGCTGCGGCCAAGGTGTTGCAGGTCGCTCAGACCGTGTTTGACACCCTGCTGAACATCACGCGTTAAGGACACCCACCATGCGCATCGCCACTGCCTTCCGTTACGAGCAGTCCATCAGCAACCTTCAGCAGCGTCAGCAGGATCTGAGCACCGCCCAGATGCAACTGACCTCGGGCAAACGCGTCAACGCCGCCAGCGACGACCCGACGGCTGCCGCCCGCGCCGAGCGCGCGCTGGCCTCGATCGCCCGCACGGACGCCGACCAGCGTGCCGTGGACGCCAGCAAGAACGCCATGACGATTGCCGAGTCCGTATTGGGCGATGCCGTGGACCTGCTGCAGAGCGCACGCGAAACCATCGTGGCTGCCGGCAACGGCGCCTACTCAGCCTCAGACCGTCAGGCCCTGGCCGCCAAGCTGAGCGAGATCCGCAAACAACTCCTGTCCGTGGCGAATCGCCCGGACGGTGGCGGCGGCTATGTGTTTGGTGGACAAGGCATCAGCCAAGCGCCGTTTGTCGAATCCGCAGCAGCACCAAGCACCCCACCAGCCCCCCCCGCCAGCACCGTCACGTTCCAAGGCCAACCCGGGCAGATCGAAACCGCGTCCACCGAGAAGGTCAACCTCACTCTCGACGGGGAGCGCATCTGGCTGCATGCGCGCGATGCGACTGGAAAACTGGTCGATGTCAACGTGTTTGACGCTTTGGCCACCGCCATCAAGAACCTGAACGACCCCGCTGTGACCGGCACCGCGGCACAGGCCACCGTGACCCAAGGCCTTGGCGATCTCGATCAGATCCTGGGCAACATGCTCTCAGCCCGCGCCGAGGTGGGCGAGATGCTCAACCGCATGGATGGCATCGAATCGCGTCTGGCCGACAGCAAGCTGGCCGCCCAGACCGAGAAGTCCAACGCCGAAGACCTGGACATGGTGGAAGCCATCTCGCAGTTTCAAAACAAGCAAACCGGGTACGAAGCCGCACTTCAGAGCTACGCGTCGATTCAGAAAATGTCGCTGTTCCAGTACATTAGCTGAAACATGTTCCCCG
>Ga0209066_10003236_pt1 | contig 18807 bp, 19 predicted proteins | sample All_14_2_FD_187198 | JGI IMG/M metagenome (GOLD analysis project Ga0209066, IMG submission 187198) | Freshwater microbial communities in response to fracking from Pennsylvania, USA - Allegheny Zone_MetaG_DW_15 (SPAdes) (version 2) ... | reverse complement strand
AACCTCACCCGCCTGCCCTCGATTGGCCGCTCGCGAGCCTGAACCCTCGCGGTCACGGCGACGCGTGAAGCAAAAAGCCGCGCCACCGGGGGCCGAACCGTGAGGGTGTGAGAAATGCGGGCTAGGTGCGCATGTCCCCATGCGCCAGGTGCGATGGGAAGGTGCTGAGTATGGAAGCGGTGGCGGTCATAGATTTCGAGACCACGGGGTTGTCACCCGCGCAGGGTGACCGCGCCACGTAGATCGCAGCGGTCATCGTGGAGGACGGGCGTGTGGTCGACCGCTATCAGAGCCTGATGAACGCGGGTGTGCGGATTCCCGCCTACATAGAGGGGCTGACCGGGATCACGAATGCGATGGTCCGCAGCGCGCCATCGGCGGGCGAGGTCATGCGTGACGTCTCTGATTTCGTCGGCGATATGCCGATCGTTGCCCACAACGCCTCGTTCGACGCCAAGTTCTGGGACGCGGAGCTCGCACGAATCCAGCGCAGCAGGAAGCAGGATTTCGTGTGCTCGCTGCTGCTGTCCCGACGCCTCCTGCCGCTCGCACCGAGCCACAAGCTGGGCGTCCTGGTCGAGTACGCCAATCTGCCGGTTGCCGGGCGTTACCACCGTGCCCTGGCGGACGCCGAGATGGCGGCGAGCCTGCTGCTTCGGCTCGAGGATGAGCTGCGACTTCGGCATCAGGTGCCGAGGGTGTCGGTCGATCTGTTGCGCCGGATCCAGCGTGCGTCGAAGGCGCAGCTGCCAAGATGTCTGGCCGCTGCCCGGGGATGCTGATGCGCGTGCGACCGGCCGAGGGGATACGCGCCAAACGATGACAACCGACTCTATCCTCTCTCCTGACGAAATCGAGATCACCGCGATCCGGGCCCAGGGCGCGGGCGGTCAGAACGTCAACAAGGTGTCGAACGCGGTGCACCTGCACTTCGATATCGCCGCCTCGAGCCTTTCCGAGGACATCCGCGCGCGACTGCTGGCCCTGCACGACCATCGCATCAGCAAGGAGGGCGTGGTGATCATCAAGGCGCAGAAATTTCGTAGCCTGGAGAAGAACCGCGCCGAGGCGCTGCGCCGGCTGGAAGAGCTGATCGAGCGTGTCGCGGCGCCCCCGAAGTCACGCCGTGCGACCAAGCCGACCCGTGCGTCGGTCACCCGCAGGCTGGAGGGGAAGGCGCGGCGGGCATCGATCAAGGCTGCGCGCGGCAAGGTCAGCGACTGACGGATCGATGCAGTCGAGGCTCAGTCAGCGTCCCGCATCACTCGGCGTCCAGCAGGCGCGCGCATTCGTCCATCATCGAGCGCGCGAGCTCCGAGTCGTAGTTCGGATCGAGCGCTTCCATCATCTCGTGCGTGGTGTAGAGACCCGCTTCCCGTGACAGCGAGCCGGCGATCTGGCGCGCCAGCCCGTCGCTGAGCGCAGAGAGCTGGCGGCGCTCGGCCAGTGGCAGTGCGCGCTCGCTGCGCCGGAGCCAGTCGGCGATGAAGCTCGCGCCCTGGGCCTCGGTGAGCCACTGGCCATGCTCGTGGTAGATCGACAGGCGCTCGGCAGTGAGCGCGAAGATCAGCGCGGCGCGCGTTCCCCGGCTGTCGGCGGGCGGTGTCGGGCGGGGATGTGGGGACATGGTGTAGCGGCCAGGTCGGGTCAAGAGACGGTCGGATGCTATCAGCCCTCTGCTGGTTTTAAATAACAGTTGTACTGTGCAAATAAAAGTGTCTTAATTGGCGCCATGAACACCGACGCCCCCCCAAGCTATCCGCTGGCCGAGTTGGCCGTGCTCGCGGACCTGCCGCCCCGCACGGTGCGCTACTACGTGCAGATCGGCCTGGTCGACCGCCCCGAAGGCGAGACCCGGGCGGCCCGCTACGGCGCGCGGCATCTCGAGCAGCTGCTGCAGATCCGCAAATGGACCGCTGCCGGCGTCTCGCTCGAGCGCATCCGCGAGCTGCTCCACGGTGCGCCACCGCCGGTGCCGCCTCGCGAACGCGCCATCGGTAGCGTGTCGGTGTGCAGCCATCTGACGGTGGCCGAGGGCATCGAGGTGGTGATCGATCCGCAGCGGGCGGGGCTGAGTCCCGAGGCGGTGCGGCAGTTCATCCAGGGCGTGATGACGGCCTTCAAGGCGGTGCAGATCGAAGAAGACGGAGCTTCGCAGGTGGATCCGGTGAACGCGAACAAGAACGAACGACAGGCGGGAGAACCATGATGCAGCAGCAATCGGCACGACTCGAGACGCGCGCGGGTGAGGCACTGACGCTCAAGGGCGCCCGCATTGAAGGCCGCTTACGCAGCACGCTGTTCGAGGCAAACCTCGAGCAGCGCTTTGCCAACCCCTTCGATCGCCATGTCGAGCTGGTGTACACCTTCCCGCTGCCCTGGGCGGCCGTCCTGCTCGGGGTCGAGGTCCAGATTGGCGATCGCCGCCTGTCCGGTGCGATCGTGGAGCGAAAGCAGGCGGAGCAGGGCTACGAGGACGCAATTGCCGAAGGCAACACCGCCATTCTGCTCGAGCAGAATTTCGATGACAGCTACACGTTGAACCTGGGCAACCTCGCACCCGGGGAGACCTGTGTGGTGCGGCTACGCTACGCCCAGGTGCTCCAGTTCGAGCAGCATGGCCTGCGCCTGGTGGTCCCCACCGTGATCGCCCCGCGTTATGGCAGTCCGGTGACCGATGCCGGCTTGAAGCCGCACCAGATGGTCGAACATGACCTGATGGTCGTGCATCCGTTCGAGCTCAGCCTGCGCATCGAAGGCGCCCTCGCACGCGCCCGCATCGGCTCGCCGAGCCATCCGCTGTCGATGCGACTCGAAGGCGAGGGCGAGACGACGGCGATGCTCGTGTCGCTTGCGCGCGGCGGCCAACTCGATCGCGACTTCATCCTCGTGCTCGATGAGGTCGCACAGGATTCGCTCGCCCTGTGCGCGCAGGACACGGTGCAGCCCGGCGCCGTCAGCGTGCTGGCGAGCTTCTGCCCGCGCGTGCCAGCGGCGGAACATCCGCTCGCAGTGAAGATCCTGGTGGACTGCTCCGGCTCGATGCAGGGCGACAGCATCGCCGCCGCGCGACGTGCGCTGCAGGCCATCGTCGCCGGCCTGTGCGAGGGTGAGCGGTTCTCGCTGTCACGCTTCGGCAGCACCGTCGAGCATCGTTCGCGCGCGCTGTGGCGCACGAGTCCCGCGACCCGGCTGGCGGGGCAGCGCTGGGCGGCAGGCTTGCAGGCGGATCTGGGTGGGACCGAGATGGAGAAGGCGCTGGACTCCACGCTGGCCCTGGCCGGAGACGCAGCGGTAAGCCCCGGTGCTGGGGAAGGTGCCGCGCCGGTCGATCTGCTGCTCATCACCGATGGCCAGATCCACGCGATCGACCGCACGGTTGCGAAGGCGTGCGCGCTGGGTCACCGGGTGTTCGTGGTCGGTATCGGCAGCGCCCCTGCCGAGGGTGTGCTGCGCCGCCTGGCCGACGAGACCGGCGGGGCCTGTGACTTCGTCGCACCCGGAGAGGTCGTGGAACCGGCCGTGCTGCGCATGTTTGCGCGCCTGCGCTCGCAACGCATGGCGTCTCTGGAGCTCGCGTGGCCGGCCGGTGCGAAGCCCATGTGGATGAGCGCGCTACCCGGCTCGGTGTTCGACGGCGACGCGGTGACTGTTTGGGCACGCTTCGCGCAAATGCCGGACGGTGTGGTCAGTCTGCTGGGCAGTACGGCGCAGGCTCGAACGCCCGCGCCGCTGGGCGAGGCGGAGCTGGTTATGGCCAGCGAGGACGAAACGCTCACCCGGATGGCGGTGGCAGCGCAGGTCGAAGACCTCCTCAAGCGCGAGGGACAATACTCGCCTCGGGCGCTCGAGCTCGCCGTCGCGCACCAGTTGGTCAGCCCGCTGACGCATTTCTTGCTCGTTGAGGCGCGGGCTGAAGCCGACAAACCGGCGGACATGCCTGATTTTGTAAAGGTGGCGTCCATGTCGCCGGCGGGGTTGGGCGGTCTGGGGCGTCTGGATTTCGGTGTGCCAGTGTGCGCGGTGGCCGAGGTGGCGCAGGGCTATGCAGCGTCGGGGGCGGCTAGTGGCGTGAGTTTCAGTTTCGATGTCCCGACCGTGATGCGTTCGGGTCGGCGCGCCATGCCCAGCGATACGGGCCAGCAAGCGGCTTCGTATGACGTCCCGGCCTTCTTGATGCGAAGCGTCGACAGGGAGGCGGTTGATCCCGCCCGTGACGATCCGCGTTACTGGTGCGCCGAGCCCCATTACACCGGCCTTACCCCCCTGGGACTGACACACTGGCTGCTCAAGCGCCCGCAGGCCGAATGGCCCCGCCGCTATGCCGACCTGCGTCGGATCGGAGTCGCAACGGCGGTGCTCGACTGGCTTGAATTCGTGCTGGCCGACGGTGAAGGTGAGGATCGGGTCGTCGCCAACTTCGTCGAGGCGATGGCTCAGCGCGAATTGTATGAGGCGCTGCTCTCGCGCACCGGCGTGCTCGGCCAACTCAAGGCCCTGGCGCATCGTATGGCCATAGGGGGCGGACCCTCGGCCGCGCAGGGCGATGCAGCTGCCGCGTCCCTGCGTGCGCGCCTGGCGGTGTTCGTGAGCCATTTGGAACCTCACGCTTGGCCTGACGGCGTCTTTGCGCTGCGGGATGAGGCTTCGACGCGGGAGCAGTTGGGTGTTGGCGTCGAATAGAGAAAGAGAGGGGAAAGCACTCATGCCTGTGAAGACCGTTGTGGACGGCGATGCCGTGCCGGTGAAGATCTGGACCGACGACATCGATGAGGGCTCAAAGGCGCAACTGGCCAACCTCGCGAGTCTGCCCTTCATCCACCACCATGTGGCCGCCATGCCCGACGTGCATCTGGGCATCGGCGCGACCATCGGCTCGGTGATCGCCACCCACCAGGCCATCATCCCGGCGGCGGTGGGTGTCGATGTCGGCTGCGGCATGGTCGCCGCGCAGCTGTCGCTCACCGCCAACGACATCGACGAGAAGCGGCTGAGGAAGGTGTTCGATCAGATCACCCGCGACGTACCGGTCGGCCGTAACCAGCATGCGGACGGCCGGGTGCTGGTCGATGCGGTGCGCCCGTTCGAGCCGGGCCTCAAGGCCCTGACCGAGCGCCACCCGCAACTGCTCAAGGCCTTCGGCAAGTTCTCCAAGTGGGCGAACCAGATGGGCACGCTCGGGGGCGGCAACCACTTCATCGAGGTCTGCCTGGACGAGCATGCGCAGGTCTGGGTGATGCTGCACTCGGGCAGCCGGGGCATCGGCAACGCCATCGCGACGTACTTCATCGAGCTGGCGAGAAAGGACATGGCGCGCCACATGATCCACTTGCCCGATCGCGACCTCGCCTACTTTGCCGAGGGCAGCGAGCACTTCGCCGACTATGTCGAGGCGGTGCGCTGGGCGCAGGAGTACGCGATGGCCAACCGCCAGGCGATGCTCGATCTCGTGCTCGCGGGACTGGCGCGGCACCTGCCGCTCTTTACCGTCACCACCGAGGCGGTGAACTGCCATCACAACTACGTCGCCCGCGAACACCACTACGGCGCCGACGTGTGGGTGACGCGCAAGGGCGCGATCCGGGCGGGGCAGGGGGAACTCGGCATCATCCCCGGCAGCATGGGCGCGCGCAGCTACATCGTGCGCGGCAAGGGCAGCGCGGAGAGCTTCTGTTCCAGCGCGCACGGCGCCGGCCGACGCATGAGCCGCACGGCGGCGACCAAGCGCTTCACCGAGGCCGATCTCGCACGCCAGACCGAAGGGGTGATCTGCCGCAAGGACAAGGGCGTGGTCGACGAGATTCCCGGGGCGTACAAGGACATCGACGAAGTGATGGCCAACCAGCGGGACCTGACCGAGATTATGCACACCCTGAAGCAGGTGGTGTGCGTGAAGGGGTAGGGGCACCGGTCGCCGGCTGACGACCCACACAGCACGCAACCCCTTGATTGATGCCAGACGCAGGCTGCTCATAAAATGAACGCATGAGCACGCCACCTCTCGATCGGCTTCTTTTCATGCAGGGCGGCCTGTGTTTCTTCTGCCGGCAGCCCTTGCCTCGCAGTGAAGCCTCCATCGAGCACTTGGTCGCCAGCGCCAATGGCGGGACGAACAGCGAAGACAATTGCGTCGCCTGCTGCCGCGCCCTCAACAGCCTGCTCGGCTCAAAGTCGATCAAAGACAAGCTGCAGATCGTGCTGAATCAGCGCGGTGACTTCCGCTGCCCCGGTTTGCGAGGGCCTGCCACCAAGCCCGTTGTCTCCTCACCGGTGGCTGCAGGGGACACCTCGAATCCACCGGTCGCCAACCCGTCAGCCGTTGCCGCCACCGTGCCGGTGCCTGCCGCACCGGGACGGGACACGCATCAGGAACGGCTTGCCCTGGTCGTCGAGGATCTGCGCAAGCGCGGTAACGCACGGCCGCGAAAGGAAGCGACCCTGATGACGACGATCCAGGCCCTGATCAAGCAGCGTACGAACCAACCGATTTCCGATGCCAATCTGAAAAAGCTCCTCGCCGCGCTTGAGCAACGTGGCCAGGTGACGATCACGGAGGGCAAGGTCAGCTACACCCTCTGACGGACTCGGGGACGGGACACTTCATGAGAAACGGTTTCACACCCTCTTGCTCAGCCGCACCCCAGTGCCGCATGCGGACCGCGCGGACGCCACCCTGTAAAAGCGCTAGATCGATGGGGCCCTTGGTGTGGATCCCCCGATCTGCAACACTCTCGTATCGATTCTTCTTGCCGCGATCATGTCCACCCCCGAGCGCGTTCCCAAGGCCCTGGCCGAGAAGTTCTCTGCCATCACTGCACTGACCGATGCGTTTTGCGCACAGTACCTCAACGACGAATATCGCCAGCTGATCCACCGCGTCGTGGGCGCGCTGGCCCGCAAACGCCCTTCACCCCTCACTAGTGGCAAGGAGAGCGTCTGGGCGGCAGCCGCCGTGCATGCGGTCGGCCGCGTGAATTTTCTCGATGATCCTTCGCAGCGCCCCCACTGCAAGCCCAGCACGATTTACGCATTTTTCGGTATCGCCGAGAGCACTGGGCAAAACAAGTCGAAAGCGATCCGGGATGCCCTGAGGATGGGACCGTCTTCGCATGAATGGGTCTTGCCCAGCCGCCTCGCGGACAACCCGATGATCTGGATTCTTCAGGTCAATGGCTTGATGATGGACATTCGCGACACACCGCTCGAACTGCAGCGCATCGCCTACGAGAAGGGCCTGATTCCGTACGTTCCCGCAGACCGCCTGGAGGCCGGTGAATGAGCCAGATCGCCGCCGACCCGGTGCCTTGGGCGAAGGGCTTCGCTTGCGTGCCCCTGGTCGAGCGCAGACAAACCGCCCACGGCCGGAGTGCCACGTGATGGACTGGTTCGAGCGTCTCACGGGGTTTCGAGAGGACGGGTATGCAGCGACGCAGGCCCGGCTCGAGGTGGTCGGTGACCGACTGCACTCGAAGGCAAACGGTCAGCACTACGGCATCGGGCAGTTTGAAATGGCGTCACTGGCGTCCTTGCGTGACCGCACACGCCGGGCCCGCACGGGCGCAGGGCGGTTCAGGGTGAGCATCGTGGAAGGCGGCGTACGGGAACTGCACCAGAAGCCCGAGTTTGAAGGCGCGCTGTTCCAGGTCGCATCCCAGTTCAACATGCTGGAGATGGTTAGCCCGGCCGTGACCCCCGAGGACGGTGTCACGCGCTACCAGCATGACCCCACGCAGGGACCCGCCTGCGCGATGGCCGCCGGTGCTGCAACCCTGTACCGGAATTACTGTGTCCCGCTGGGCGCTCAAAGAGGTCAAACGCGCCTACAGCAACTGGATGGCCTGTCTGAACTGGGCGCAGCCCTCAGCGTCCAGACAGGCCAACCGGTCGACGCCCTGTGGTCGATGCAGAACGGCTACGCACTATGTACCTGGGACGGACTCGAAGTCATTGCCCGGCACCTGGCGACCTTGAGCCCGGAGGCGCTCGATGCGCTACGCGGCACTTTGCGGGTCGGCGTTCATCGTGATGTGGAGGTGACTGATGCGGCCGGTCCGGTCAGACCCCGGGTCTCGCAAATTTTTTGCGCGGCACTGCCGGTCGCGTATGGGCGATTGCCACGCCCGTGCTGGCAGGCCTTTGCCTCGCTGATTCTGGAGTCCGCCTACGAAGCCACGCTGTGGGCAGCGGTAGACAACGCCCAACGGGGCGCCTCGAACGTGGTCCTGCTGACCCGCCTCGGGGGCGGAGCCTTCGGCAACGACGACGCCTGGATCGACGCTGCAATGGGTCGGGCCCTGCACCGGGTGTCCGGCTTCGACCTCGACGTCCGGCTGGTGAGCTTTGGCTCGGCGGCACCGGGACTACGCAAGATCGCGGCAGCCTTCAGTTGCACCTTGGAATGACCCCCACTCGCGTATTTCCTGTACGAGGAGAATGATGAGCAACGCAGAACGCGCCGTGATCGGCGATTGGCGCATCACCCATATGAGCCACTGGGACACGGATTACGTCGACATGGATGCGCCGGCCTATCTGCGGATTTGGGAAAACGTGATGGGCGACTTCCAGTTCGGCTTGGTGCACGGTGAGCTGATGGCCCGGATCCGCAGTGTCGATGACGTCGTGCGCGTGGATTTTGAATGGGAAGGCGCTGACGAAAACGATCCCGCCAGCGGTCACGGCTGGCTGAAAATCCGGGGGGATCAGGCCGAAGGGCGCTTCTGTTTCAATGACGGCGACGATTCGGATTTCGCCGCAGTACACGCTCGGGGGCGGTAACCACTTTATCGAGGTCTGTCTGGACGGGGAGAACCCGGTCTGGGTATGCTGCATTCGGGTAGCCGGGGGGGGGGCGGCAACGCCATCGCGGATGACTTCATCCAGTCGGTGTGCAAGGGTATGGAACGCTGGATGATCCAACTGCCCGACCGTGACCTGGCCTACTTGGCTGAGGGCAGCGAACATTTTGCTATTACGTCGAGGCGGTGCATTGGGCACAGGAATAAGCGCTGGCCAACCGGCAAGCCGTGCTCGATCTAGTACTCAACGCACTGGCACGGCATCTGCAGCAAGGACGAAGGCGTGATCGACGAGATTCCGGGGGCGTACAAGGACATCGATGAAGTGCTGGCCAACCAGCGTGACCTGACCGAGACCCTGCATACCTTGAAGCAGATGGTTTGCGTCAAGGGGTCGGGGCAAAGGTCGGCTGGGGAAGGGCTCAGATCCCATGCACGGCTTGGATTGCTGCCGGATGTAAGCCGTGCATGGCGTGCGAGCAGGAGAACGGAAAGTTGCAGCGTGATTCGGAAGTCTAGGCAGCTCACTCACCTTCGCCAGCGCTTTCTGGCCGACCGCCTGACGCTGCGCAACGAACGCCGGGATTTTCCTGAATGGCACCTTGGGCATGGGCATTAAGTGTGTTGTGGGCACTCGACGTGGATGCGCCTGCGGTTCCCGCGCGCATGGTGGCAGCACAGTGGGCGCTCGACGGCGCCAGTATGGTGGGTCGAGTTGCATGAAGGTGGTTAGTCTGGAGTTTTAAAAAACCGTTTAAAAACAGTACTTTAAGTTATGTTTTTCAAAAACTTATTTGTTTGAAAAGGGTCCCCTGAAGAAACAAAAATGTTCTTGGGTAGCATTCAAAAACGGGCCGTCTTGCGACGGCCCCAATAAAGGTACTTTAGTGGATGACTTTCTTCTGTCGGCTAGACCGTAACAGTCTCAAGCGTGGCATCTGGCACATACGCGACATGACAGTTTTCCGGTGGGCACATGGGCGTGCCGACCTCAGCCACCTCTTCGACGACCTCCCATCGGACGGGCCGACGCGCGCTGCCGATCAGTTTGATGCGGAGCACAACGCACTCATCTATGACCGGCTTCGTTTCCGTGAGCCATGCGACGGCGACGCCAGGTGCGAAATGAATCTCGAAGCGTGCGATGTAGCGGGACTCACGTCCGAGAAAAATGAATTTTGGGAAAAGTTGGGAGAGCACGGCACGAAGCCGTTCAGCAGGCAGCTGACCATCTAGCAGTTTTTTGATCAGCGATTTCGGATCGACGTCCAACTGCGCTGCAAGGTCCCGCTTTGACATGCTTGCCTGAGTCGTCTGCAGCACCTTGATCTGGCGTTCGACACCGCGCAACTCAGTCGAGGTCTTAGCGTATTCCTCCTCGAGCAAGGGGTCCGGTTGATCACGCCGGCAGATCAGACGAATGAGATGTTGTCCGGCTTTCTCCAGTCTGTCGTGTTTCTTGCGAAGCTCGGCGAGTTCTCCGTCCGGCCCTTGTGCAAGCTTCTCGCGCAATCGCTCGTGCACCTGCCCGATGCGCTCATCGTTCAAGACGCGTTCAAGCGCGAAGCTCAGCACTTCGTTGAGTCCTGCGACCGAGATTGTCGGGACAGATGTAGGTGCAAGGGGATCCCCAGCAAGACGGTTGGCGCCGCAACTGCCGCACGAAAACGCACGGCCTTTGGAGGTGCTCGACAGAATATTCTCGCAGTGCCCGCAATGGATCAGCCCAGAGTACTGCGAACGCCCGCCCCCGTAGCCCGATCGGCTGATCTTCTCGGACTGCGCGCTGGCCCACAGTTCGTCAGAGACGATCCGAAGGTGAGGGCGCTCGAACACCTGCGTCACAGCCCGCCCATTTTCAGCGTGAGCCGAGGATTGAACGTCGTCGGTTTTCCAGACGACTTCACCCCGGTAGATCGGGTTCGACAACAGCCTCTGAACTCCGGCTGCGCGCCAGATTCGTCCGTTACGGGGCGTTTCGATGTTATTGGCATTGAGCCAGCATGCGATTTTGTCGAACGCCATGCCTTGGCTACGCATCTCGTAGAGCCGACGTACGATCTTGGCCTCTTCTTCGACCACATGCCAATGTGTGCCGATGGCACGGCCACCGTCGAACTGCCGTTCCGCTCTGTAACCGAACGACGGTGGGGCCATCATGAACCCTCGTGTCAGTTGGCCGACCATGCCGCGCTTGACACGATGACTTGTGCTGCGACTCTCCTCCTGCGCGATGATCCCTTTGAAGTTGATTGCAAGTCGCGACCCCGGCGCCGCGGAATCGAGGCCGTCAGCGCAGATCAACCTCACTCGCGTGTCGTCAAGTCGCTCAACAATTTCCAGTAATTGACGAGGGTTGCGTCCCAGTCGTGAAAATTCGTCGACTAACAGTACATCGAACGCCCCCGCATCCCAACTCTCCATCAGCCCATTGAAGCCTGGGCGAGCGTAGGCATCGCGCTTCTTGTAGCCCGACATATCTTCATCAGTGAATTTCAGCACTTTGACTGGCTCGATCCCGAGTCGCCTGGCATGTTCCAGAACACGCCTTATTTGATCTTCAATCGACATCGGGCTCTGTGAGTCGTCCGAGTAGCGCGCATAAACGGCGACGACCAAAGCAGATTCCAGTTTCTCTCTCATACATCCTCCTCAAGTGGACGTCGCCCTGCACTCAAGTGCGTGAGCGATGACTCGGGCGGCGTAACGCCGTCCCATCCGCTGAGTCATGAGGGGTATAGCAATAAGCGGGTTTTTTTCGGATGAGAGGCCTCCAACGCGTCGGCATGCCGGTGTTCATGTCGTTCAGCAGGCGCTCGACGAGCATGTCGAGCAGTCCGTTTACGCCAGCTGGCAAAGTGGGCCGTGGTGCCATTCCCAAGCGTGATGGGGAGGTGGGGTGATGTTTCATTTTGGTGGTCCGTGAAATAAGTCACAGGTTGTTAAAAGTGAATTGCGAGGCGGTTGCTACATTCCACACCAGCAGCATGTGAAACGTGGGCGACCGTCTGGCCGCTGTTGGGACAGATCGGTTGCGCAGAGCACGAAGCGCATGAGCTGCACGAAATACCTGACTTATGAAAAATCGAGAGGGCGGTACGTATTCCAAATTCGGGTGCCACTCGACGTCGCTGCGGCATTCGGAAACAAGACGATGATCCGGACGGCGCTGGGGCGGATCGATGAGACGGAGGCGGTTCAGCGTGCGGCCGAACTTGCTGCCCGCTGGCTGAGAAAGTTTGAGGTAGCGCGCCGACGTCGGGCGCCAGCACGGAGTGGGAGTAAGCAGACGCGCATTTCGCTGGTGCTTGACGATGATCTGATGGCTCGTGCAGTAGCAACGCGTCGCCTTGTGACCTTCTCGCGCTTGCAGAAGACCCTCGCGGAGCTGCGTGAAAAAGACGATGAAGCCTGGGACTGGGCCCTGGATGCAGCGTCGCTGTGGGTCAAGACTGCGCGGCGGAACCTCTCGCGTGCCATCAGGGGAGAGGCGGGGCGTGCCCTGGAAGAAATCGCAGATGCCTTCGCGGTCGATCTCAAGCAGTCCTGCGATGTCGAAGCGTTCGCGGACCTGATTAACGAAGACAGCGTTGTCATGGCGGAAGCGTGGCTCGCAACGCTGAACGGCGAGGAGAGTCTCGAGCGACTTCGTCCGAAGCCAAGTGAGCTTCTGCCGCTCGTGCGTTTCTTCGGTACGGCTGCGACCGTGCTGGTGGATGCTTGGAAAGCCCGACTCGGGCTGGTGGGCAAGGAGGCTCGCCCCAAGACCGTCGCCAAATACTCGTCGATCGCCGCTGATTTTGCTGACGTGATGGGGGAGACGCCCGTTGAGATGCTCAACGAGGTGCATGTTCGCGCCCTGACGGACGTTTGGCGGGCGCGAGAGAATCGTGTAGGCACGATCGTCGACAAATTGACCACACTCATCAGCCTGCTCAAGCCGATTAGCCCGGATGCCGCTGCATGCTGTCGTGCGATGTTGCCGCGCACGAGTCTGGGCAGGGCCAAGCGGTTGCCGCTGACCGTCGAGCAGCTTTGCAGGGTGCGTGAGTTGGTTGCGGCAGACGTGGGGCGTGATGATGCGGATGACTTGATGTTGTTCGACCTGATGACGCTGACCGGGGCTCGACTCGGAGAGTTGATGCAACTGCGGGTAAGCGACGTCAGCAAGCATGACGACGTGTGGCACATCAACATCGGCGGCGATGCGATGCTCAAGACTGATAACGCGTATCGCACCTTGCCTGTGAGCACGCGCCACAACCCCGAGTTGGATCGCTGGTTGATGAGCCGCGCTTTGGGAGGAACTGGCGATAACCTGATGTTTGTTGACGCGAGGCCGGATGTGTTCGGACATTTGGGGGCTGCTGAGAGTAAGCGTTTGAATCGGATCATTCGAACGCTGTGTGTCGATCGTCGGATCGTGCTCGAGAGCGTCCGTAATACCGTTGCGCGTACGATGCGGGCAGAGGGGGTTGATCCACGAGTGCGTCGTGCGATGCTCGGGCATGCCGACCTCGATATCCACGAGACTCATTACGATCCTGAGGGCTTGATGACGGTTGAAGACTTCATGCCGGTCGTCCCGGTTCTTGAAGCGCTCGCCGCAAAAGTGCGTGGAACGCGCCCTGCAGCGAGCTGACGTCGCGAATCGTTGTCAGGAGCGCCGTGTAGGGGTTGGCGGTGAGGAGAGTTGGACGAAGCTCGAAAGACTGACTCTTCCGAGGCATCGGTCGACGTTCACACCCACCTCAGCCAGAGACTCGACGATGTGATGCAAGAACGAGACCATCCAACCTGGTGAGTCAAGCAAACCCTCGTCGACGATCACAACGCGAGGCGTCGCTGGCGTCGGTACCTCGTACTGCGAATGACGAGGATTTCCGAATCCGCACACGACGTTTGCACGTGTGAGGTGGAAGCCACCCGGATAGGCTGCACGTGCTGTTGGACTGCAAACGGAGTCGGGGGCCTCGAATTCGATGCTCGAGTGCTCGAGCACGCGGGCAAGGATCAGAGACGGGAGGTCGAGCACCCAGCCCCCGGCAGTCGCGCAACCTTCCTCGGGCATCCCTGGGAGGAGATGTCGCAGGTGAGCCTCGCCCCGGAATGCAAGGGTGCGCCTGATGCCTTCAAAATCAAGGCGTAGCGCCGCTTCAAGAAAACCGCGGCCTTGCAGCTCTGAGTCGTCCAGGATGTATGCCTCATCCTCTTCCGACTCTCTGACGCTTGCGCACATAAATGCGTAAGCCTCGTGAAGCTTGCCCTCGACGTGCATCAGATGACAGATCCGAGGCGCGTACTGCCACAGGCTGATCGCAGAGTTGGTGCCAAAGTTTAGTAACCTGACGCCGAGCCGCTCCGCTGGTTGGGTGTGAATCTCATCTCGGCTGAGTCGAAGTGGCCAGCCGCAAGATTGCGCAATCGTCCTTCGGGTTGCCCCATCCGCCCGAATCGCAGACCAAACTTCCGGCAACCGCAGTGCAACATCTGCGAATGAGGCGCACCCCAAGCGGCGGATGTCTTCGATCCAGTCCACGATCGATTCCAACCTGGTCCGGTTCATGTCGTTCGTCATGATCGTTCCCCCTCAGGCGCCGATGCGCGGGAGCGCGATGGGCAGTTTGATCGCGTGGATCGCCCGCACGAGCGGGCCGATGGGCATTTCGCCGTACTGGCGGCTGACGCTCGCGGACACGTGCCCGGTCAGCGCGTCGTGCACTTCTTCCGAAATTTCAGCTGCTCTGCACAGTGTCTTGAAAGTGTGCCTAAAGCTATGAAAAACGACCCGGGGGTCGGTGATGCCGATCCCACTGGGTTGGCGTAAGTAGCGCTGAAACCACTTGCCGAAGTTTCCGCCGCGACGTCCATCGTGGTCGGGAAGCAACTCGGGGAATACCCACTTCTGGCCAGATGCACGAACCGTCTCCACATAATCGAGAAAGCCCGCCTGGAGGATCTCCGGGTGAAGCGGCACGATGCGCTTCGATCCGATGGTTTTCACGCGCTGAGACTCGCCTTCGTCGGTGATGCGCATCAACGGCCCGTGCTCTTCATCGAGAATGATGTCGTGCAGCAGCAGCTGGGAGATTTCTTCGAGCCGTGCGCCCGTGATGAGTCCCAGCATCGGCATCCAGACACAGGCGGCACCGCAGCCTGCCACAGGCCGAAAGTCCTTCGTAAAGACCGGAGAGTTGAAGATTTTTTTGAGCTCTTGTGGCGTGAACGCCCGGCGCTCGATCGTCGGCATTTCCGCGCGTGGCACTTTAAGCCCTCGGGCGACGTTCTGCTTGAGCAAGCCGGCGTCAAAACCGACCTGCATCAGCGATGAAATGAAGCCCACTTTCTTCGAGACCGTCGCACGTGCGAGCCGCGTGCTCAGCAGATAGTCGCGAAAATTGGCGATGTCCTGCCGTTCGAGCTCAGGCCAGGGCTTTCGGCAGCGCGACCGGAACGCTTTGAGCGTAGCCCGCATGTCACTCGTTGTCGTGCTCGCGCGGGTGGGGTCGATGCGCAGCCAGGCATCCAGGAGTTCTTTGTCGCTGACGGGTTTGGGCGAGCGCGCGGGAGGCCGCGATTGCGAACTGGAGTGAATGGGCTGTGCGGGTTCGAGAGCAGGCTGTGATGAACCAGACTGTCCGAATGGGAGCGGGGCGATGTTGGCCACATCGACAAGCTCGGCCTGGAGGCCTTCCATGGGAAGGAGGGCCACGTCAGTTTGGAAGCGGCTCAGCCAGTCGCTGGCCAAGCGCAGCGCGAGCGCACGGGCAACGCCAGGATCGCGAGTCTGTAAATTGACTCGAACGAGCTTGCCATGAATGCTTTGTAGGGAAGTGGGAACGCGAATCTGGAACCAGAGCGCTCCGTGGTGTGACACGACGTAGGACATACAGCTTCTCCGAAAAGATGAGATAGCTGTTGGTCAGGTGTACACCACTTTGTAACACCATCACAAACCCCGCTTAAGCCGGAAGCCCATAACTGGCGCGGTTTCTGGGGTTTGTGGTGTTACTGGCGGAGAGGGTGGGATTCGAACCCACGGTAGGCTTGCACCTACGCCTGATTTCGAGTCAGGTACATTCGACCACTCTGCCACCTCTCCGCTCGAAGCTCGGCATTATAGAGCGCTATCCGAAGATGTAAACGCCCCTTCGATAAATTTTTCAAACAGTGGTCGCTTTCGGTGCCATTTCTTCGAACGCACGGACCGCCTCTGCTGCGTACATCAGGGCCGGACCCCCGCCCATGTAGGTGCATACGCCCAGGGTTTCCATGATCTGTTCGCGCGTTGCGCTGAGGCGGATGAGGGCTTTGATGTGAAAGCCGACGCACGCGTCGCAACGCTGGGTGACCGCAATCGCGAGGGCGATGAGCTCTTTCTGCAACTCGCTGAGCACGCCGCCCTGCAGGGCACCCTTGGCCATGGCGCTAAACCCCTGCATCGTTTCCGGGGTTTCCTTGCGCAGCGTGGCGAGTGCCTTGGATACGTCGTTGGTGATCTGGACGAAGGACTTCGAAGACATCGCGGCGACTCCGTATTTAAGGGAATGCTAATTTTAATCCGAAAGCCGCGACGTTTGCTATCAGCATCCTTGACGCAATGTTGGAACCCGGCGGCTGCACGTGCTCTGCGTGTGTCGCCGTCGAGCTGATGGATGAGTTGAATCAGGACTGGCGCTTGTCGCACTCAATGAGGGCGTAGGCGGAGTGATTGTGAATGGACTCGAAATTCTCCGACTCAACGACGTAGGCCTCCACCCGTTGCTCGGCATTGAGCAAGCCGGCGACGTCGCGGACCAGGTCTTCGACGAACTTGGGGTTGTCGTAGGCCCGTTCTGTGACCCACTTTTCATCAGGGCGTTTGAGTAGGCCGAAAATTTCGCATGAGGCCTGGCTTTCAACCAGTTGCACCAAGTCTTCGATCCAGAGGTGGTCGTTGAGTACCGCGGTGACCGTGATATGCGAGCGTTGGTTGTGTGCGCCGTAGTCCGAGATCTTCTTCGAGCACGGGCACAGGCTCGTGACTGGAACCACGATCTTCATCGTAAATTCATAGCGACCACCCGCGCGTATTTCACCGATGAAGCTGACCTCGTAATCGAGCAGACTCCTCACGCCCGACACGGGGGCCGACTTGTTGATGAAGTACGGAAAGCTCATCTCGACATGGCCGGTCTCTGCCTCAAGGCGCTCGACCATCATGCGCAACATCGGCTCGAAGGACTCAACCGAAATGTCATCCTCTTTCGCGTTGAGAATTTCGATGAAGCGCGACATGTGGGTGCCCTTGAAGTTGTGGGGCAGCCCGACATACATGTTGAAGTTGGCGACTGTGTGCTGCACGCCACCGGTCTTGTCGCTGACTTTTACGGGATGACGGATCGACTTGATGCCGACCTTGTTGATCGCGATCTGCCGGGTGTCCGCACTACTCTGGACGTCAGGCATCGGGACAGCGTTGAGGGTGTTCATGAGCGACTCACAGGAAAAGCTGCGGAGCGGCGAGCCGCTCACACAAGACATGCAACCCAGTTGCAACAGGCTTGCTATCTTAGCTTTCCCGACAAAAATGCTCAACTATCAGACTGATTCACCGCGTTGATGCTGGCGATGATGCCTGTCTCGTCGAGCCCGACCGACGCCAGCAACTGGGTCTGGTCACCGTGATCGATGAAACGGTCGGGCAGGCCGAGGCGCAGCATGCGCGGGCGATGAGACAGTGTCTCGATGAAGCGCGAGACTTCTGCGCCTGCACCGCCGATGACAGCGTTTTCCTCGATCGTGACCAGCAGGTCGTGGCTGGCCGCCAGTTCTGCAAGTAACGCCTCGTCGAGCGGCTTGACGAAGCGCATGTTGACCACAGTGGCGTCGATCTTCTCGCCAACGCGTTCGGCTACACCCACCATGCTGCCGTAGGCAAGCAGGGCGATGTGCCGACCGCTGCGGCGTATCTCTGCCTTGCCGATAGCCAAGGGCTGCATCTGTGCTTCGGGCGTCACGCCGCTGCCGCTACCACGCGGGTAGCGCACCGCGGTGGGGCCAGGGTGTTGGGTGGCCGTGTACAGCATCTGGCGGCATTCGTTTTCGTCTGCGGGCGCCATCACGACCATGTTGGGTACACAGGTGAGATAGGACAGGTCATAGGCGCCGTGGTGCGTGGCGCCATCGGCCCCGACCAGGCCGCCGCGATCGATGGCGAACACCACCGGCAAGTTCTGCAGCGCTACATCGTGGATCAGTTGATCGTAGGCGCGCTGGAGGAAGGTGGAGTAGATCGCCACCACCGGGATGAAGCCTTCACACGCCATGCCCGCGGCGAAAGTCACTGCGTGCTGTTCGGCGATGCCGACGTCGAAGTAGCGTTCGGGGTACTCCTGCGCAAAACGAACCAGGCCCGAGCCTTCGCGCATGGCGGGGGTGATGCCGACGATGCGCGGATCAGCCTTCGCCATGTCGCACAGCCAGTCCCCGAAGACTTGCGTGTAAGTCAGCTTGCCCGCGGCTTTGCTCGCTTGTATGCCGGCGGTGTGATCGAACTTCGACACGCCGTGGTACAGGATTGGATCAGCTTCGGCGAGCTTGTAGCCCTGGCCCTTCTTGGTGATCACATGCAGGAACTGCGGGCCCTTCAGCTTCTTGAGGTTCTGCAGTGTCGGGATCAGGGCGTCGAGGTCGTGGCCGTCGATCGGGCCGTAGTAGTGAAAGCCGAACTCCTCGAACAGCGTGCCTGGGCTGATCATACCCTTGGCGTACTCCTCGACCTTACGTGCCAGTTCCGCGACTGGCGGCGCCATGCCCAGCACCTTTTCGCCGACACGGCGCGCGGTGTTGTAGGTGGAGCCGGACAGCATGCGCGCCAGGATCTTGGTCAGCGCACCGACAGGCGGCGAGATGGACATCTCGTTGTCGTTCAGGATCACCAGCAGGTTGATGTCCTCGATGTCGCCCGCGTTGTTGAGGGCCTCGAAGGCCATGCCGGCCGACATTGCGCCATCGCCGATCACGGCGA
>Ga0209066_10003234_pt1 | contig 18813 bp, 16 predicted proteins | sample All_14_2_FD_187198 | JGI IMG/M metagenome (GOLD analysis project Ga0209066, IMG submission 187198) | Freshwater microbial communities in response to fracking from Pennsylvania, USA - Allegheny Zone_MetaG_DW_15 (SPAdes) (version 2) ... | reverse complement strand
GCTGATAGCGGTGGATGAGTGCGTTCTGCCCCACGGCCGCTGCCGCCTGCTGGGTGGCGAGGTCAACCGGTCGCTCGTCGAGCTGGAGGAAGGGCATCCCGGTCGCAATCGCACCAGACGACACGAGAATGACCTCCGAACCGCGAGCGTGAGCAGCCGCAAGGGCATCGACCAGGGGAGCGATCTGCCCGACGTTCGCCCCGCTGATCGACGACGAGCCGACCTTCACGACGATGCGGTGCGCCCCCGCGACACCCGCGCGACGGCCCTCGGTCATGCTTCGTCCTCCGCCTCCTGCTGCTGGATGCCCTCCGCAGCGTCATCTGCCCACATGCCTGCCCGACGCTCTTCATCGAGCTGCGCCCGCGCAGCCGCCTTCGCGTCCATGCGCTCGTGGTACGACTGGCGGCGCTGACTCGTCGTCGGGCGATTGAGTGCGTCGAGGCGAGGGTCGGTACCGCGCGGCGAGGTGAGCAGCTCGGCTGTACTGGTGAGCGTCGGCTCCCAGTCGAAGACGACACCGTCGCCGGCTCCGATGACAACCGTGGCCCCGGCGACTGCTCCCGCAGCGAACAACGCGTCTTCGATGCCGATCTTGGCGAGTCGGTCGGCGAGGAAGCCGACTGCCTCGTCATTGCGGAAGTCCGTCTGCTGCACCCAACGCTCGGGCTTCGCTCCCACGATGCGATAGAGCGGGCCGTCACTTCCGCCTTCGACGATGATGCGGAACTCGGGGCCGTCAGCGGCCTTCGGCCGCAGGACGATGCGCGGCCGGGCGACCGCTTCTGCCGCCCGCGCGGCTCGGTCGGCTTCGACAAGCTCGGCGAGCGCGAAGGTCAGCGGTCTGAGCCCTTCGCGCGTGACTGCACTGATCTCGAACACACGGTAGCCGCGCGCTTCGAGCTCCGGGCGCACAAGCTCGGCGAGTTCGCGACCCTCTGGCACATCGACCTTGTTGAGCGCGATGAGTTGCGGCCGCTCGAGCAACGGCGTCTGACCGTCGGGCACGGGATAGGCCTCCAGCTCGCGCAGGATGACCTCGAGGTCGCTGATAGGGTCGCGGCCGGGCTCGAGCGTCGCGCAATCGAGCACGTGCAGCAACCCACTGCAGCGCTCGACGTGGCGGAGGAACTCAAGGCCGAGGCCCTTACCTTCGCTCGCGCCTTCGATGAGTCCGGGTACGTCGGCGATCGTGAACCGTGACTCCCCTGACTCGACGACCCCCAGGTTCGGGTGCAGAGTCGTGAACGGGTAGTCGGCGATCTTCGGCTTTGCTGCTGACACGGCGGCGATGAGGCTCGACTTGCCAGCACTCGGGTATCCGACGAGAGCGATGTCGGCGACGGTCTTGAGCTCGAGAACAATGTCGCCCTCCCAGCCGGGAGTGCCGAGCAGCGCAAAGCCAGGAGCCTTGCGCTTCGTGCTCGCCAGAGCAGCGTTGCCGAGCCCACCCTGACCTCCAGGAGCAACGACGATGCGCATGCCGTGCTCGGTGAGGTCGGCGAGCTCAGTGCCGTCGGCGTCGCGTACGACCGTGCCGAGCGGCACGCTCAGCTCGAGGTCGCTACCGGCGAAGCCCGAACGGTTGTCGCCCATGCCCGGGCCCCCGTTGTCGCTCGTACGGTGGGGCCGCCGGTGGAAGCCGAGCAGAGTGGTCTCTTGCGCGTCGGCGACGAGGATGATGTCACCGCCGTCACCACCATTGCCCCCGTCGGGGCCTGCGAGGGGCTTGAACTTCTCTCGACGCACCGAGACGCAGCCGTGGCCGCCGTGGCCCGCGCGCAGGTGCAGCGTGACGCGATCGACAAATGTGGCCATATCGCGCTCCTTCCTGTGCGAGGGCGAGTGATGCAGTGGTGCGAGACGACGAAGGGCGGGCCGAAGCCCGCCCGTTCGTGCAGCTGGTGCGTCGCGCTAGGCGCTGACGATGTTGACGACCTTGCGGCCGCCCTTCTGACCGAACTCAACCGAACCGGCGGCGAGCGCGAACAGCGTGTCATCTCCGCCGCGGCCAACGTTGGCGCCGGGGTGGAAGTGGGTGCCGCGCTGACGAACGATGATCTCGCCCGCCTTGACGACCTGACCGCCGAAGCGCTTCACACCCAGGTACTGGGGGTTGGAGTCGCGGCCGTTACGGGTGGACGATGCGCCCTTTTTGTGTGCCATGCTTCGCGACCCTTCTTACTTGATGCCGGTGATCTTGACGCGGGTCAGGTCAGCGCGGAAACCCTGGCGCTTCTTGTACCCGGTCTTGTTCTTGAACTTCTGAATGACGATCTTGGGGCCGCGGAGGTCACCGAGCACCTCAGCGGTCACCGTGACCTTGGCGAGCTTCTTCGCGTCAGTGGTGACCGTGTCACCGTCGACGAGCAGCACCGGAGTGAGCTGGATGGTGCCATCCTCGCTCGCCTTGATGCGGTCGAGAACGACAACCGTGCCGACCTCAACCTTCTCCTGCCGCCCACCGGCGCGCACAACTGCGTAGACCACGTTTCACCTTTGCTTTGCTGACTCGTTTGCTCTGATTCGAGCGACCAACTTCTCGGCTCGCCACGCGAATCGTGCACGCGACTGAGGCGGGAAATTCTGGGGGCGTCGGCGCGGGCACAGCCCAGCGCGCACCAACGGTCGAGAATACCCGACCGCAGTACACCCGGTCAAACGCGACCGGCGGCCACGCTCGTGCGCACCAGCCTACAATCTCCTGCATGACCGTGCTGATCGACGAGCCGCAGTGGCCTGCGCACGGGCGACTATGGGGGCATCTCGTGAGTGACGAGTCGCTCGACGAGCTGCACGCCTTCGCTCGTGAGGCGGGCATCCCGTCGCGAGGTTTCGATCATGACCACTACGACTACCCGGAAGAGCGCAGGGAAGCCCTGCTCGCTCAAGGCGCCGTGCCTGTCACGGCACGCGAGCTCGTGGCCCGCCTCAACGCCGCCGGGTTGCGGGTGAGCCAGCGCGAGAAGCGCGGGCTCTGAGGCCACCGAGTCAGCGCGAGAAGCGCGGGCTCTGACCGGTCGCGTAAGCCGTCACCAGCGCGGCGAGAAGCCTTCGAGCGTGCGCACGACCGTGCCGCTCGCCACGTCGACGATCACGAGCGTGATCGAGGTCGGGCGACTGTTGACGACGCGGCCGTCGCTCTGAGCATCCTCGACCGAGGGCGTCACCTCGATCGCCACGTACTGATCGTTCGGCGAGAGACTCAGTGCCCCGAGACTGCCGCGGTCGTCGGGAGTTCGGTAGAGCAGTCGCGAGGCTCCCGAGCCGTCATCGGCGATGAGAGCGCTGCGGAACACTCCCCCGCTCTCGTCGGGAATCGCGATCTTCTGCACCCTCAGCTCTCCCGCTGTCAGCAAAGCCTCGCCGCCGAAGGCGAACTCGCCGTCGAGCGGCGAAGGGTCAAGGCGAGACTGCTCGCCCGAGTCGAGGTCGACGATGATGCCGCCGAAGGCATCGGCGCCCGTGAGCCTGGTGGCGTCATTCGAGATGCCGTACGCGGTCGGCACCTGGTCGATCGGCAGTACGAGCCCCGTGAGCAGTTCGACCCGCTGCACCGTCTGGTCTCGGCCGTGCACGATGAGTGTCGAGCCGTCAGGCAAGAACCAGCCTTGGTCGACGGCGAGTTGCCCGCCGTCAAGCCCGGGCACGGCGGCGACCGTGCCGTCACCGGCGAGGTCAACGACCGCGAGGGTGCTCGCATACTCCGGCACGCCCTGCTGCTCGCCGTCGACCGGAGCGCTCGAGAGAATGACGCCGAGGAGCGTGCCGACAGGCGGAGCGATGAGCGCGTCAACCCGCACTCCCTCGGGCAGTCGCAGGTTCTGCACGACACCGCTCGATGGCTGCACCGACTCGAGCACGCTGGTGCCGCCGGGTGCGTCGCGTGCGACGACGAGTACGCCCTCGACGGGAGCCATGTGCTGGATGCCCTCCGCAGCGTGCACGACCTCGCCGCGGCCCGTGCCCTGCAGAGGCGCCCGCAGCACCTCGTCGACGGTGTCGCCACGGTCGAGGTAGAGCACCGCACCCGCGGCGGTCGTGAACCGGTGCTCGATCGTGCTCGTGGCGCTACGGCCCTGAGCCGCCACGTCACGCACCTCAACGATGTACTCAGTGTCGGTGCGCAAGCGCTGCTCGAACTGCACGACGAGTAGCGACCCGTCAACGGTGGTCGACACAGGGGTCTCGGGAGTGACGACAACTTGAGCAGCGTCGACGTCGGCGAGGGGCTGGCTGGCGAACAGACGCAACTGCTGGCCGGGTTGCTCGGTGACGCGAGCCGTGTCGACGGTGGCAGACGAGAGACGCGGTCCCTGCAGGCTCGAGACTCCGAGCAGTACGGCCGCGGTGACGGCGAGGCTGGCGGAGAGCATCCAGAACAGACGACGGAAGCGGCGTTGCTCGCGTTCTGCACGTAATTGCCGCGAGTGCGCGGCGAGGCGGGCGGAGGCGCGCGACGCCGAACCTCCGCTCGCCTCAGAAGAGGTAGGGCTCACTGGGCTGCTCCACCTGCTCGACGGTCGAGGGTTCGAGCACGACCGGAAGAGTGCTCGTCGCCACCGGGTTGCTGATGAACTCGCCCGAGACGCTCAGCCACGAGCCCTCATCGAACTGCTCGGCCCAGCCGGGAAGCAGCACGGGCACACCCAGTGGCTGCGCGTCGACCGCGCAGCACGTGACGGCAAAGCGCGAGAGGTAGAAGAGATCGTCACTCTCAGCGTCGGGCGTGATGAAGCCGACGACGTCGCTCGCTGGCTTATCAGCGAAGAACGCAAGATCGCTCGTCTGGCGCAGAATGCTGGCCCACTCACGCACCGTGAAGCGCGCCACGGTCGACGCGTCGGCCGAACTCGCAGCTTCGAGCGCTGCAGGGTCGTCGCCCGCCGAAGAGTTGATGTCGCGTTGCTCGGCCGTCGCGGCGCTGAGCGTTGCCGGCGGAATGACGATCGTCGTGAGCACGACGACAGCGGCGATGGCCGCGGCGGCGAGGCCGAGCATCCGGTCGCGCCGCGGTGGTAGCGCCTCGTGCTCGTCATCGTGTTGACGCGGGCTCGCGAGTGCGGCCAGGCTCAGCACGAGCGCGATCGAGGACATGATCACCGTGAAGACGATGTAACGCGGGTGGATGTAGAGCACGAGCTGACCGCTCCATGCCAGCCACAGCGTCACCGCCGAGAGCGACGCGATGAGCCAGAGGCCGCGCCAGCGCTGCACACCGCGCCAGAGTGAGCTACGCAAGAAGGTTCACTCCCAGCCCGAGTACGAGGCTCAGCAACGCGACGATGGTCGTGAGTTGCACGAGCGTGGTGGTCGAGTAGGTCGTGCGCATGAGCGCGAGCATCTTGATGTCGACGATGGGGCCGAGCACGAGAAAGGCCACGATCGAGCCGGGCAAGAAGGTCGACGCGAACGGCAAGATGAAGAACGAGTCGACGTTGGCGCAGATCGAGATGACGAAGGCCAGCAGCATCATCGCGAGAACACTGAACAGCGGGTCACTTCCGAGCGCCACGAGCACTTCGCGCGGCACGGCCACTTGAATACCGCCGGCGACGAGCGCGCCGATGATGAGGGCGGGCAACAGGATGCTCGACTCGCGCACGAAGAGGTCGAGGCTCTGCTGCCACTTCGAACGGGGTTGCCCGTGGTCGTGACCGTGATCGTCGTCGAGCCTGCACGACTCGGCGAAGCGGCCGCTCAGCAGCGAGGTCGGGTCGGGGTGCTTGCTGAAGAGCCAGCCGAGAATGTTGGCGATGGCGAAACCGCCCAGCAGTCGCGCGATGAGAATGCCGTCGTCGAAGCCGAACGCCTGGTGGGTCGTGATAATCGTCACCGGATTGAGGATGGGCGCCGCGACGAGGAAGACCATCGACTCGGGCACCGTGAAGCCCCGCCGCACCAGGCCGCGAGCCAGCGGAACGTTGCCGCACTCGCATACCGGCAAGAACATGCCGAAGAGCGAAATGATCGCGCGGCGCCCCCAGGGGTTGCGGGGCAGGATACGCAGCAGCCAGCTCTCGGGAATCCACACTTGCACGAGAATCGACAGCGCTATACCGAGCACGATGAACGGCAACGACTCGATGACGACGCTCGTCGAGAGCGTCAGCAGGTCTTGCAGGGCGTCGGGCAGGCCCGCGTCGAAGTTCTCGGCCGTGACCGCGCGCACGACGACGAGAGCCGTGAGTAGCAGCGCTCCGGCCGCCGCCCACGCGAGGTGCACGCCGCGAGCACGTCGGAACGGCGGGCGTTCGTGGCCATCGTGGTCGAGTGCGTGGCGCCCGTGTTCGCCGTCTCCGACGCGAGCGCCCGAGGCACTGTCGCTCAGCGGAGGCAGGGTCACCCGACAATCCTAGGCAGGGTGTCCGCGCGCACGGCTGAAGCGCGGTGCATCACGCTTGGTCGTCGCCGCCTTGTGTCGAGATCGGTCCGCTCGTCACGCGACGCGAGGCGCGCTTGCGCGTGCCGGGTGCCGGCGGCTCAGGCAGCGACTCAAGCACCGAACCGAGCAACTGCTGCGCGGCGTCGGGGTCGATCGCCGAACGCTGGCGCGCGGGCTTCGTCACGACGGGAATGTCGAAAAGGTCAACCGTCTCGACCGCAGCTGTCGGAGCGGTCACGCTCTCGGGCGCTGCCGCTTCGGGAGCAGCGGCACGAGAGGAGCCGCGACGACCGCGACGACCGCCCGATTTCTGCTCAGAGCTCGCCTCACTCTCGGCAGATTCGCCTGAGGTCGCGGGCTGCTCGGAGGGAGCATCCACGGCGGGCGACGCCGATGCTTCGGGCACGGTGATGGCGCCAGTCGGCGCGTTCTCATGGTGCACCGTCTTGGCGGCAATCGTCGCGAGCGCGCGACTGACATCGTCAGTAATCGCGTGAGTGCCGACCGAGCCCGAACTCTTCGTTGGCGAAGAGCCACGGTTCGAGGAAGCGGTGCTGCCGCCGCCGTTGCCATTGCCACTTCGACGGCGGTTGCCGCCATTCTGACCAGAGTCGCTGGGGGCGCGGTGCTTCGCCACCGGGTCGTGGTGCACGATGAGACCGCGACCGCCACATACGTCACAGGTCTCGCTGAACGTCTCGAGCAAGCCGAGGCCCAGGCGCTTGCGCGTCATCTGCACGAGACCGAGGCTCGTGACCTCTGCGACTTGGTGCTTGGTGCGGTCACGGCTCAAGCACTCCATGAGACGGCGCAACACAAGGTCGCGGTTCGACTCGAGCACCATGTCGATGAAGTCGACCACGATGATGCCGCCAATGTCGCGCAAGCGCAGCTGGCGCACGATCTCTTCGGCCGCTTCGAGGTTGTTCTTCGTGACGGTCTCTTCGAGGTTGCCACCGGAACCGACGAACTTGCCGGTGTTGACGTCGACGACCGTCATCGCCTCGGTGCGGTCGATGACGAGCGAACCGCCCGAGGGCAGCCACACCTTGCGCTCGAGAGCCTTCTCGATCTGCTCGTTGATGCGGTGCTCATCGAAGGGGTCGACATCGCCCGCGTGCTGCTCGACGCGGTCAAGCAGGTCGGGGGCCACACTGCGCAGGTAGCTTGTGATGGTCTCGTAAGCGTCGCTGCCGTGAATGACGAGCGAGCGGAAGTCTTCGTTGAAAACGTCACGAATGATCTTGATGAGCAGGTCAGGCTCGCTGTGCAGCAGCGTAGGGGCCTGCGCTTTCTGCACCTGCTCGCTGATGTGCGCCCACTGCGACGTGAGACGCTGCACGTCGAGGGTCAGCTGCTCTTCGGTCGCCCCCTCGGCGGCGGTGCGCACGATGACGCCGACGTTCTCGGGCAGCACCTCTTTGAGAATCTTCTTGAGGCGGGCGCGCTCGGTGTCAGGCAGCTTGCGACTGATGCCGCTCATCGAGCCGTTGGGCACGTAGACGAGGTAGCGGCCGGGAAGGCTCACCTGGCTCGTCAAGCGGGCACCCTTGTGGCCAATGGGGTCTTTCGTGACTTGCACGAGAACCTTGTCGCCGGGCTTGAGCGCGAGCTCAATTCGGCGCGGCTGGTTCTTTTCGCCTGCCTCGGCAGCGGCATCCCAGTCGACCTCGCCCGAGTAGAGCACGGCGTTGCGCCCGCGCCCGATATCAACGAAGGCTGCTTCCATGCTTGGCAGCACGTTCTGCACCTTGCCGAGGTAGACGTTGCCGATGAGGCTCGATTCGCTCGACCGTGCGACGTAGTGCTCGACAAGCACGCCGTCTTCGAGCACGCCGAGTTGAATGCGGCCTTCCTTCGACCGGACGACCATGACGCGGTCGACGCTCTCGCGGCGGGCGAGAAACTCGGCCTCGGTCACGACCGGGCGACGTCGCCCGGCATCGCGACCGTCGCGACGACGCTGCTTCTTGGCCTCGAGGCGGGTCGAGCCCTTGATGCGCTGCGGCTCGGTGATCGGCTCGGGAGCGCGACGCTGGCGACGCTGCTGCGGCTCGTTTTCGCGAGTCTGCTCGCTGGTGTCTGCGTCGGTGGATGCTCCACTGCGGCCGCGACGCGCGCGCGAGCGGCGTCGACTCGTCGTCGTAGGTTGCTCGTCGTCACCGTCATCGTCGCGCGGGCCGCGCGACTCAGCACCGGAGCGCGGCGGCAAGGGCGGTAGCGCCGACACGGGTGGAGCGAAGAACAGCAGCGAGGTCGTCGACTCGGGCTTGAGCACGGGGAAGGCGGGCTCCGGCTCGGGCTCGGGCTCGGGCTCCGGCTCGGCTTCCGCCGCTGCCGCGACCTCGTGCTGCACGGCAGCCTGGGCCTCAGCGTCTCCCTCCACCGCGCCATCAGCCTCGCGCTCAGCCACGGGAGCACTCTCCTGGCGAGCAGCGGCAGGCTCTGGCTCTGATGCGCGAGGCAACTCGGCGGGAGCACCCTCTTCTTGCTCGGCAGCGCGAGCAGAATCGAAACCGGGCTCGCTGCGCGCGGCGTGATCGCTCGCCTTCTTGGGGGCGAGCGATCCGAAGAGCCTTGAGCGCTTCTTCGGCGTCTTGGCTGTATTGCCTTCGGTGTTGCTGTCGTCAGAACTGGGATTGTCGTTGTCGATCACCATCGCTGGTGCACTCCTTGACCGCGCGGGCCGCGCCCGGGCGGAAACTCTCAGCGCGTCGGGCGCTCGCGCCCCCCGCGGAATTCTTCGGTTGTCTCGGCTGGCGCCCCTGGTATCGGGTCGGCGCGGGCCGCACGCACTGTCACTGCGTTCGCACTCTCACTGCGATTCAGGGAGGACTGGCTACCTCCGCGGTCGCGGCGCACGGGCCGCGACGCTGGTCCGGTCAAGTGCCCGGAAAGCTTGTCTCGTGGTCGTCGCGAGCGCGGCTGGCGACGACTGCCCTTCAGTATCGCACGGTCTCGCACGAGTCGGGACGTTCGACCCGAGCGCCCGTCAAGGTGATCGCGGCATAATCGGCGCGTGACCGAGCTGCCGAACACCCCCGTCGAGTCTGTCCTCGCTCACCGAGGCCCCCGGCCCTGGGGACTGGCCATCATGCTCATCATCACCGGCGTCGGTGGTTGGTACGGAGCGATGTCGCTCATCGTCGAGCGTGTCAAGGTGCTCATTGACCCCGAGTACACGCTCAATTGCGACGTCAACCCGCTCATCTCGTGCAGCAGCATCATGGAGACGTGGCAAGCCTCACTCTTGGGCTTTCCGAATCCGCTACTTGGCGTCGCGGGCTTCGTCGCCCCGATCGCCGTCGGGGTCGCTCTGCTCGCAGGTGCTCGATTCGCGCGCTGGTTCTGGTGGGCCTTCCTCACCGGGGTGACAGGCGCGTTTGTCTTCATTCTCTGGCTCTTCGACCAAGCGGTCTACCAGATCGGCATTCTGTGCCCGTGGTGCATGGTCGTGTGGTTCTTCACGATCATCATGTTCTGGAGCCTGCTGATCTGGAGCCTCAGGGCCGGAGTGCTGCTCGACTCACGCCGGGCTCAGCGGTTCGGGGCGGCGGTACTCCCCTTCGTCTGGGTGCCTATCGTCGTCACGATGGTCGCCATCTCGACGGCAATCGCGGTGCAGTTTCCGACGCTCGTGGGCCTGCTGTTCGGCTAGCCGTCGTCAGTTCAGCGCCGTCGTCAGTTGAACCAGAGTTCGAGTTCGCGCGCTGCCGACTCGGGCGAGTCGGAACCGTGCACGAGGTTCTGCTGCACGGCAAGCCCCCAGTCGCGGCCGAGGTCGCCGCGAATCGTTCCCGGCGCGGCGGTCGTCGGGTCGGTCGTGCCGGCGAGAGCACGGAACCCTTCGATGACGCGATTGCCCGCGAGCCGCACGGCGACGATCGGTCCTGACTCCATGAACTCCACGAGCGGCTCGTAGAACGGCTTGCCCTCGTGCTCCGCATAGTGCTGCGCGAGAAGCTCGCGGTCAGCGTGGGCAAGTCGCAGGTCGACGAGTTGGTACCCCTTCGCCTCGATTCGCCGCAGGATCTCTCCCGTGAGATTGCGCGCAACTCCGTCGGGCTTAATGAGTACAAGGGTTTCTTCGACGGTCGTGGTCATGAGCGCTCCTGATCGTGTGAGGTGTCGGTCGTGGGCTGAGAAAGGTCGGGTCGAGCGGCGTCGGGATGCGCTGCGAAATATGCCGCTTTCGCTGCATCGAGTTGTCGTCCGCGCACGAAGCAGAAAATCCAGAAGCCGACGAAGATCGCGGCAGAGACAGCGGCGAGGATCTCGATGACACCGGTCGTGAGCAGCACTACCTGCAACGCGTGGCCAAACCACACGCCCCAGGAGTAGCGCACGACGCGCATGGCGATGAAAGTGAGCAGCAGCAGCACGGCTCCCCCGGTGAACACCTGCCACGATGGCAGAACCCCGAGACCGTTAATCGCGAGAGTTCCGAAGATGATGACGAAAGCTTCCATGCCGAGCGTCACAGAGAGCAACGATTCGGTGGCGCTCCGCTCGCGCTTCGGTCGCCGCGGCGCTCTCGATTCGGTCACGGGCTCAGAGGTGCCGTCAGGCTCAGGAACGGTGTCGGTCACGACTCAGCATCCTGCCCGTCGACGATGAGCAGCACCTGACCGATGAGGGTGACCGAGCCCGTGACAATCACCGCGCCGTCTGTGCCCGCCGCTTCTCGTGCCTCCGCCAGCGCCGACTCGAGGTCGGGTTCGACTCGAACACGCTGCGGCCCTGCCACCGAGATGACCGTTTCAGCGAGCTCGGCGGCAGGTAGTGCTCGATCAGAACTCGACTGCGTGACGATGAACTGATCGACCACGGGGTCGAGCGCCTCGATGATGCCGACGGCGTCCTTGTCGTCGAGCACGCCGAGCACCGCGGTGATCGACGGGAAGGCGAACGAGCCCAGGAGAGCCCGGGCGAGAGCCTGGGCTCCGTGAGGGTTGTGCGCCGCATCCACGAGCACGCTCGGCTCGGTCGCAATCAGCTGCAGGCGACCCGGGCTCGTCGCGGTGGCGAGCCCTTCGGCAATGACCTCACCGGCCAGCGGTTGCGTGCCGTCACCGAGAAACGACTCGACGGCAGCGATCGCGACAGCGGCGTTCTGCGCTTGGTGCTCGCCGTAGAGCGGGAGGAAGAGTTCGCGGTACTCACCGGCGCGACCCCGCACGTCGATGAGTTGTCCGCCGACAGCGAGTCGGGCATCCAGCAGGGCGAAGCCCACGCCCTCGGAGACGATGTCCGCCTCGTCGAGTTCGGCGGCGCGCTGCAGTTCATCCATGGCCTCGGTGACCTGCAGAGCCGTGACGACGCGAGCGGCGGGTTTGATGATACCTGCCTTCGTGCGCGCGATTTCGGCGATGGTGCTGCCCAGCCGCTCGACGTGGTCAAGGCCGATGGGTGTGAAGACGGCAACGTCGCCGTCTGCCACATTCGTGGAGTCCCACTCTCCCCCCATGCCCACCTCGATCACGGCAACATCAACCGGAGCGTCGGCGAAGCTCGCGAAGCCCAGCAAAGTGAGCGCTTCGAAGTAGGTGAGAGGCTGGTCGCCGCTCGCCGTGAGCTCGACATCGACCATGTGCAGATAAGGCGCGATATCGGCCCAGTTGTCGGCCAACGCTCGGTCGGTGATCGGCTCGCCGTCAATGACGATGCGCTCATTGATGCGCCGCAAATGGGGACTCGTGAGCAGACCGGTGCGCAGTCCATAGGCGCGCAAGAGGCTCTCGATGAGTCGTGCCGTGCTCGTCTTGCCGTTCGTGCCGGTGATGTGGATGACCGCGAAACTCCGCTGCGGATCACCCAGCAGTTCGGCCGCGCGTCGGGTGGGCTCCAACCGCGGACGTGGCGCCTGCTCACCGATGCGCGCGAAGAGTTCGGCCTGAACCGCTTCGGCAGCGGCCCGGTCGTCGTCGTTGCCCACGCTTCTCATGCGCGGCTCACCGCCACTGTCACCGTCGCCCCCTCGCCCACCACTGTCGCGGTGCCCTCGCCAGTCTCGCTGACCTCACAGGTCGTCGCCAGCGTTTCTGAGGTGATGAGGTCGCGGTGCGCATCGATGGCAGCTCGCGCACCCTCGTCGGCAGACGCGAGTCGCAGGGCGATGCGGTCGCTCACGTCAAGCCCCGCGTCTTTGCGCGCCTGCTGCACCGCACGCACGACATCGCGCGCGAGACCTTCGGCCGCCAGGTCGGGAGTCACGTCGGTGTCGAGCAAGACAAAGCCACCTCCGGGCAAGAACGCCACTGCCGCAGCGGGGTCTGCCAGTTCAAGCTCGAGGCTGAATTCACCGGCCTCGAGGGCAATGCCGCCCACGACGACACCGTCGCCTTCGGCACTCCAATCTCCCGCCTTCGCTGCCTGGATGACCTGCTGCACTTGCTTGCCAATGCGGGGCCCCGCGGCGCGCGCGTTGACGACGAGACGACGCGAGATGCCCCACTGCTCAGCGACACCGTCTGAGAGCTCGACAAGCTCGATGGTCTTGACGTTGAGCTCGTCGCGGAGAATATCGGCGAAGTCGGCGAGCGCTTGCGACTCGGGCACGACGACCGTGAGCGCGGCGAGCGGCAGCCGCACGCGCCGGTTGTGCGCTTTACGTAGCGCGAGGCCGTTGCTCGCGATCGTGCGCACCTGGTCCATCGCGGCGACGAGTTCGGCGTCGGAAGGAAACTCTTCGGGGCTCGGCCAGTCGGTGAGGTGCACGCTCTCGGCTCCCGTGAGACCGCGCCACACCTCTTCGGCAACGAGAGGCGCGAGAGGCGCCGAGAGGCGCGCGAGAGTCTCCAGCACCGTGAAAAGCGTGTCGTGGGCATCCCGATCGTCACCAGACCAGAAACGGTCTCGCGAGCGACGCACGTACCAATTGGTCAGCACGTCGGCGAAGTCACGCAGTGCCGCCGCTGCAAGCGGTGCATCGAGCGCTTCAAGCTGATTCGTCACCTCGACGACGAGGTCGCGTGTCTTCGCGAGCAGGTAGCGGTCGAGCACGTGGGTGGAGTCGGTGCGACGCTCAGCGGCGCCGAGCGTGCCCGCGTTGGCATAGAGGGTGAAGAAGTAGTACGTACTCCACAGTGGCAGCAAGAACTCGCGCACGCCCGAGCGGATGCCTTCTTCGGTGACGATGAGGTTGCCACCGCGGATCACTGAGCTCGACATGAGGAACCAGCGCATCGCATCGGCGCCGTCGCGCTCGAAGACCTCACCCACGTCGGGGTAGTTGCGCAGGCTCTTCGACATCTTTTGACCGTCGTTGCCGAGCACGATGCCGTGGCTAATGACGCTCGAGAACGCAGGACGATCAAAGAGCGCCGTGGCGAGAATGTGCATCGTGTAGAACCAACCGCGGGTCTGGCCGATGTACTCGACGATGAAGTCGGCCGGGTTGTGCCCGTCGAACCACTCGCGATTCTCGAAGGGGTAGTGCACTTGCGCGAAAGGCATCGAGCCTGAGTCGAACCAGACGTCGAAGACGTCCTCGATGCGGCGCATCGTCGACCGGCCGCTCGGGTCATCGGGGTTCGGGCGCGTGAGCTCGTCGATGAACGGGCGGTGCAGGTCGATCTCACCCTCGGCATTGCGCGGCAACGCGCCGAAGTCGGCTTCGAGCTCGGCGAGAGAACCGTAGACGTCGACACGCGGGAAGGCCGGGTCATCGCTCTTCCACACGGGGATGGGGCTGCCCCAGTATCGGTTGCGACTGATCGACCAGTCGCGTGCTCCCTCGAGCCACTTGCCGAACTGGCCGTGCTTGACGTTGTCGGGCACCCACGTGATCTGTTCGTTGAGCTCGAGCATGCGCTCACGCATCTCGGTGACGCGCACGAACCAGCTCGACACGGCCTTGTAGATCAGGGGGTTACGGCAGCGCCAGCAGTGCGGGTAGCTGTGCTCGTAGCTGCGCTGCTGGAACAGTCGTCCCTGCTCGCGCAGCATCGCAGTGAGCGGCTTGTTCGCCTCGAAGACCTGCAGCCCTGCAACCTCGGGCACCTGGGGCAAGAACCGACCGCCGTCATCGACCGAGATGATCGTGGGGATTCCCGCTGCGGCACAGGTCACCTGGTCGTCTTCACCGTAGGCGGGCGCTTGGTGCACGATGCCCGTGCCCTCCCCCGTCGACACGTATTCCGCGACAAGCAACTGCCAGGCATTCTCGGTGCCCCACGTCTCGACATCGGCGTAGTAGTCCCACAGTCGCTGGTACTGCACGCCGCCGAGTTCAGCACCCGGGATGGTGCGAGTGACCGCGGCGAGCGCCTCCTCCGCGGAGGAGTAGCCGAGCTCTTTGACGTAGGCGGGGATGGTGTCAGCGGCGAGCAGGAAGGTGCGAGCATCCGCCGCCTCACCGCCCTGCGGCACGATCGCATAGGAGATCTCGGGGCCGACCGCGAGCGCAAGGTTCGTCGGGAGCGTCCACGGGGTGGTCGTCCAGGCGAGCGCTTCGACTCCTGCGAGGCCGAGCGCCTCGGCCTGGTCTCCGACGAGCGGGAAGGTAACCGTCACCGACTGGTCTTGGCGCATCTGATAGACGTCGTCGTCCATGCGCAACTCGTGGTTCGACAGCGGGGTCTCGTCGCGCCAGCAGTACGGCAAGACGCGGTAGCCCTCGTAGGCGAGCCCCTTCTCGTGCAGGGTCTTGAAGGCCCACAGCACGCTCTCCATGAACGTGATGTCGAGCGTCTTGTAGTCGTTCTCGAAGTCGACCCAGCGCGCCTGGCGCGTGACGTACTTCTGCCACTCGTCGGTGTAGACGAGAACGCTTTCGCGAGCCTTCGCGTTGAAGGCCTGCACGCCCATGGCCTCGATCTCGGCCTTCTCGGTGATGCCGAGTTGCTTCATCGCCTCAAGCTCTGCGGGCAGGCCGTGGGTATCCCAGCCGAAGCGGCGGTGCACTTGCTTTCCGCGCATCGTCTGGAAGCGGGGAAAGACGTCTTTGGCGTAGCCCGTGAGCAAGTGCCCGTAGTGCGGCAGACCGTTGGCGAAGGGCGGGCCGTCGTAGAAGACCCACTCGTCGCAGCCCTCGCGCTGCGCGACCGAACGCCGGAAGGTGTCGTGTGCCGCCCAATAGGCGAGCACCTCGTGCTCGAGCGCAGGAAAGCTCGGCGAGGCGACGACGCTCGACTCGGCGCGGTGCAGGGGGTAGGTCACGGGCTGGGTGCTGTCGGCGGGGCTCATGGCGCCTTTCGGTGTCGGCTGCTGCTGTCACCGCGAGGACGACGGCGCTGTTCGCGCTGCCGCGGTACCACCCCGCTTGCGAGAGCACCCGTGATGCGAGTGGATGCTCCGCCCCTCTGCTGCGGCTATGACGGGCCTGCCCCGCTCGGGTCTAGTGGCGCGAGCCTTGAGGGCCGCGCGTTCTTCCGAGGACTCCCCGGTGATGGCCGGATCACAGTCGATGCGACCAGTGTAGCGCCGAGCATCCCCTGTCATGGCGCGTCGGGAATAGCGAGGCGCACGACTACGCTGAGGGCCTTGTGACTGACAATTCGCGTGGCAAAGCGCCAACCACGTCCAGCGTCGTCACGGAGCACTCCGCTGCAACCGTGACGCCCTCCGACCCCCGCATCGCTCGTCGAGCGCGGTGGGCCTCCCTCGTCGGGACCTCCCTGGAGTCGTACGACTTCTACCTCTTCGCCTACTTCTCGGCCTTCTTCGCTGGCCCGCTCTTCTTCGAGCCGCTCGGTGAGGTCGGTGCGAATCTCGCCGCACTCGCGACAATCGGTGTGGCCTTCGTGATTCGCCCGCTCGGCGCGATCCTCTTCGGCCACATTGGTGACCGCATCGGCCGACGCACGACCCTCATCGTGACGATCACGATCATGGGTGTCGCGACGGGCCTCATCGGCGTGCTGCCGACCTTCGAGCAAGCGGGCTGGCTCGGAGCCATCTTGCTGGTGCTGTTGCGCGTTGCGCAGGGTGTCTCGCTCGGCGGCGAGTGGGGTGGCGCTGTGCTCATTGCGACCGAGCACGAGAGCCGCGCCAAGCGCGCCTTCGCGGCGGCCATGCCGCAGCTAGGGTCGCCCATCGGCTCGATCCTCTCCGCCGTGGCCTTCATCTGGCTCACTCTCGCCCTTACGAGCGAAGAGATCACTCAGTGGGCGTGGCGCGTGCCCTTCCTCACCGCGCTGCCGCTGCTGGCGATCTCGCTCTACTTGCGCCTCGCCATTACCGAGACTCCCGTGTTCACCGCCGTGAAGGATGCCGGTCGCGCGCCGCGCATCCCCCTCGCGGCCCTGTTGCGCGCGCAGCCCGTGACGATCGTCGTCGCCGTCGGCGTTGCCCTGCTCGGCATCGGCTCGTACTCGCTCATGAACACCTACACGCTCAACTACGGCGCCGGAGTGCTGGGTTATGACTACTACGAGCTGCTCATCGCCACGACGGCGGGCGGGCTACTGCAGCTCGTGACGATCCCGCTGTTCGGTGCGTGGGCGACCCGCATCGGTTCGGGGCTCGTCGTCGCCATCGGGGCACTCGGCACGTTGCTGGTGTCGTTCCCGATCTACTTCTTCTTGCAGACGGCGAGCTTCCCCGTGCTCGTGGGAATGATGATCATCGGCGGCATCTTGCCGACGATGAGCTGGGCGGCGCTCGGCGGTATCTTCACCGAACTCTTCGACGAGCGCTACCGCTATTCGGCTCTCGGCTTCGCCTACGCGCTCGCCGCGGTCGTCGCAGGATTCGTGCCCGCTCTCACCGGCGCCGTGGGTGCTGCGACGGGCAACGCCTGGTGGCACCCGGCCGTCGTGCTCGGTGCGATGTCGCTCATCACTCTCGTTTCGGCGCTCATCGCGATTCGCATTCGCGTCGATCGTGATGACGCGGAGCCTGCGGTGGATGCTCCTCGCCAGGGCGTCGCCGCCTAACGTCGCACTGCCTCACGGGCATGGCTCTGTCGGCCGGGGCCCCGCGCACTCTATGCTGTGCGCCACGGGCCCCGGCCCTACCCACGCGCCATGACCTGCGGGAGTTGCCATGAGTGACGATGCACCCACCGAGCGCTTCGACGCCGCAACGGCACCGCTACCGCGCCAGGACGGCGCGGAGGTGACGAGCGATGAGGTCTCTGACGGGCGCTCGCGCCGCGGAATGCTCATCACGATCATCGCCCTCGCGGCGGCGATTCTCGTCGCCCTCATCGTCGTGATCGTGCTGCTCGTTCAACCACCTTCCGACGACGAGCAACCTGTTCCCCTGCCGACACCGACGCTCACCCCGAGCGAGAGCCTCGAACCGAGTGAGAGCCCGGAGCCGGTCGAGTCGGAATCGCCGGTCGCCAGCCCGGCACCCAGCGCGAGCTCGGCACCCTCGAGCCCCAGCTTCGCGACCTTCCAGCCGGTTGACGAAGCCGAGTGCGCCGACGAGAGCGGTCAAGCAGAACTGACGTGGAGTTGGTCGAGCACGAACGCAAGCCGGGCATGGTTCGGCATTGGCACTCGCAACGCGAAAGAGGCGCCCTTCGAAGAAGTGGCAACGACCGCGACATACACGTTCTGGTACCAGTGCAGCGAGGCGAGCCAGCTCTACACCGTGACTCTCGAAGACTCCGCCGGTCGGCTCACGCACCGCACCGTCGAAGTCGTACGCCAGTAGCGCCGACTAATCGGGGTGCGCGTCGTATCCCCAGCGCTCGCCCTCGCTCCACGCGGAGGAGACGTTGCCGTAGGCGGGAATGCCCCCTGCGTCACGCAGGGCACGCGCCTGGTGCAAGAGATTCCACGTCATGAAGGCCGCGCTGCGATTCGTGAAGTCGTGCTCGGTCGCCCCAGACTGCTCGTCGAGGTAACTCGGTCCGGGCCCGATCTCGCCGATCCACCCCGCCTCTGCTTGCGGCGGCACGGTGAACCCGATGTGCTGCAACGAATAGAGCACCTCGCGCGCGACGTGCTTGACGCCGTCTTCATTGCCCGTGACGACCACGCCGCCCGTCTTGCCGTAGAACGCGAACTGACCCTTGTCGTTCGTCTGACTGCTCATTGCGTACAACCGCTCGATGAGAACGCGCAATTGAGATGACGACTCTCCGAGCCAGATCGGAGTACCGATGACAAGAATGTCTGCCTGCTCGACGAGGTGCCACAGCGCTGGCCACTCGTCGACCTCCCAGCCGTGCTCACGCATGTCGGGGTAGATACCGGGTGCGACACGGTGGTCCACGAGTCGCACGAGGTCGACGTCGACGCCTTGCGACTCCATGAGCGCCATGCTGCGTCGCATGAGTCCTTCGGTGTGACTCACCTCAGGGCTGCGCTTGAGCGTGCAATTGACGAAGAGTGCGTGCAGGTCGTCATAGCGTGCCGGAGGGGCAGGAGCATCCGTCATGCTTCGACGGTACGCGCGGTGCACCCTCGCTACGATGGATGCACACCACACATTCAGGCACCCTCACACGGTGCCGCACACACGCTAGCGAGACG
>Ga0209066_10003233_pt1 | contig 18821 bp, 18 predicted proteins | sample All_14_2_FD_187198 | JGI IMG/M metagenome (GOLD analysis project Ga0209066, IMG submission 187198) | Freshwater microbial communities in response to fracking from Pennsylvania, USA - Allegheny Zone_MetaG_DW_15 (SPAdes) (version 2) ... | reverse complement strand
GAGCGGGTCGACGCTGCCGAACGGGATGAGCACGTCGGCGTTGCGGGCCGCGCCCTCGGCGATCTCGACGCTGCTGTTGGGCAGCACCCCCATCGCGGTGCGCGCGTCGACGGTGAACACGACGGCCGCCATCGACCGCTCGCGGTAGAAGTCGGCGAGTTCGTCGACCGAGAGCGCCCGCGGCGCGTGCCCGAAGTAGGCGTCCATCGCCGTGAGCAGGTCGTCGGGCAGCGGACGCTGCCCGGTCGAGTCGAACTGCACGTGCACGTGCGTGTCGATCGCGACGATCGTGTCGACGTCGATCGCGGGTTCGTAGCGGGTCATGGGGTGACACCCTCCTTCGCGGTGCGCTCGCGCACGACCGCGAGATCGATCTTGCCGGTGGGGCTGCGCTCGAGGTCTTTCACGACGAGCACCCGACGCGGTTTCTTGTAGCCCGCGAGCCGGGTGCCGACGTGCTCGGCGAGCGCGGCGACATCCAGCTTCTCGGGACGCGCCGTCGCGACGATCGCGGCGACGACCTCGCCCCAGCGCGGGTCGGGGATGCCGAAGACGGCGGCGTCGTCGATGCCGGGGAACTGCAGCAACGCCTCCTCGACCTCGGCGGGGTAGATCTTCTCGCCGCCCGAGTTGACGACCGTCGCCCCGCGGCCGAGCAGTTCGACGAAGCCGTCCTCCTCGACGCGCACGAGGTCGCCCGGGATGATGTGTCGCTTCCCACGGAGCTCGACGAAGTTCGCCGCCGTCTTCTCGGGGTCCTTGTAGTAGCCGCGCGGCATCCCGCCCGTGAAGGCGATCTTGCCCACGGCACCGGGGGTGTCCTGCACCTCCTCGAGGGCGTCGTCGAGCACGACCGTGCCGGGCGTCATCCGGAAGCGCGACGGCAGGTCGGCGACCGAGCGGGTGATGCCGAGTCCCACGGCGCCGCCCTCGGTCGACGCGAGGATGTCGGTGATCACGAGGTTCGGCGCGAGCGAGTGCAGACGCTCCTTCGTCGAGTCGCTGAACCGCATCCCGGCCGAGAGCATCGCCCGCAGCTCCGGCAGCTCGGCGATGCCGAGCTCGTCGGCGGCCTCGACGAGCGGGATCGCGATCGCATCGCCCGCGACGGCGACGCGCGTCACGTGCTCGTCGACGATCGCCCGAACGGCAGCCCGCGCGTCGAAGCGCGCCGTCGGCAGCACGACGACGGCGCCGCCGAGCAGGAGCGCGTTGATCACGGTCGTGAGCGCCGTGCCGTGCATGTAGGGCGACAGGGCGAGAGCGACGATCGGAGCCGAGTCGGGATCGGTCGCCATCCGCACGACGTCGTCCGCCGACTCGGGAAGCGGCAGCCCGGCGCTCAGATACAGGCTGTAGACCTGCATCGACAGCATCTGCTGCACGCCCCACATGGCGGCCTTCGGCGCTCCCGTCGTGCCGCCCGTGTAGATGAAGAACTCACCGTCGACCGCGTCCGCGTGCGGCAGCGGCTCGCGCACCGCGTGTTCGGCGAAGTCGAGGGCCCCGGGAAGAAGCGGCGCCGCGACGTCCTGCACCTGGAGGAGGGTGAGGGGCCGACCGACCTGCGCGACCGCGTCGGCGACGACCTCCGCGAGACTCGCCCCGTAGACGAGCACGACCGAGTCGGAGTCGTCGAGCAGCGCCGCGATCTCGCCCGCCCGGTAGCGGAAGTTGAGCGGCACCGGCACGGCCCCGATGCGCAGGCACCCCGCGAAGGCCACGAGCCACTCCGGCCGGTTGTGCAGCAGGATCGAGACCTTGTCGTCGCGCCCCACCCCGTGCTCGACGAGGAGCGCGGCGAACCGCGCCGCGGCCGCGTCGAACTCGGCGTTCGTGAGCGTCGACTCGCCGACCGTGACGATCGCGGGACGATCGGGCGCCGCGAGCGCGATGCGATGCCACAGGTCGGAGTAGTGCCCCTTCACGATCGGGACACTCGGACGCGCACCCCGGGGACGCTCACCGGTAGTACCTCAGCACCATGTCGGCGACGCACGCGGGCTTGGCACCGCCCTCGATCTCGAAGGTCACGCGCGGGGCCACCTGGTAGCCGCCGGCGACCTCCTCGACGGCGAGCACCTCGCCGTGCACGCGGATGCGCGACCCCACGGGGACCGGCGCCGGGAAGCGCAGCCGGTCGAGCCCGTAGTTGATGCCCACCCCGATCCCGGTGACCTGGAAGACCTCGGCCATGAGCGGAACGACGAGGCTGAGCGTGAGGTAGCCGTGCACGATCGTGCCGCCGAACGGGGTGCCGGCCGCGAAGACGGGGTCGAGGTGCACGGGGTTGGTGTCGCCCGAGAGCTCCGCGTAGGCGGTCACCTCATCCTGGGTGATCGCACGCCATGAGGAAGGACCGAACGAGCGGCCGACGAGCGTGGGGAGCTGGTCGATCGGGGTGGTGAGGATACCCTCGGGTTCCGCGGACATGCGTCGACTCCTCTCGCGCCCTTGCATTCGGTATGATTCAGGTTACCTGAAACCGGGGTGCGCGTCGACACGACCGCCCGCGCCGACCGAGCGCGTCCGAGCGAGTGGAGAGACATGACGAACCCGCGCACCGGCTATCCCGACGGCTACCTCATCTATCTCGTGAAGCAGGTCGAGATGGGCGTGCGGCGCCCCTTCGAGGAACTCATCGGACGGTACGGGATCTCCACCGCCGGATACACGGCGCTCACCGTGCTGCAGAGCCGACCGGGCATCACGTCGTCCGAACTCGCCCGGCGCTCGTTCGTGCGGGCACAGACCATGGCGGAGACCGTCGCCGCCCTCGCCGACAGCGGTCTGGTGCGCCGCGAGAAGGACCCCGCGCACGGCCGGCAGATCCTGCTCTTCATCACCGAACGCGGCCAGGAGCGCGTCGCCGACATCGCCGCCGGCGTCACGACGTTCGAGGCGGCGATGATGTCGCGCTTGAGCGGCGACGAACCCGCCGAGCTCACCCGCATCCTGCGCGCCGTCCGCGACGCGCTCACCGAGGTGGCCGCCCGGCCCAAGGGCTAGGCGGCCGCCTCGGTCACTCCTGGCCGGGAAGGCGCGGCGTGCCGTGGGTGTGGAACGTGTCGATCGTCTTCATGCCCCAGGCCTGCCCCTTCTTGCGCTCCTCCTCGGTCCACTCGATGGGCTTCCAGTCGGGAGCGAGCATGAGCCGCGCACCGGGGTTGGCGAACTCGATGCGGTTGCCGCCCGGCTCCCAGACGTAGAGGAAGAACGTCTGCTGGATCGCGTGCTTGTGCGGGCCCGACTCGATGTGGATGCCGTTCTCGAGGAAGATGTCGGCGCCCTTGAGGATGTCCTCGCGCGTGTCGGGGGCGAACGCGATGTGGTGCAGGCGCCCCATCGACCCGGTGTGGTCGGAGGAGTAGACCATGTCGTAGGACTTGTTGCCGAAGTGGAACCACTGGGCGCCGATCTTGCCCGAGTCGAGCCGGATGAGCTCGGTGCACTCGAGGCCGAGCACATCCGCCAGGAACGCGCCGTTGTCTTCGACGCTCGCGCCGAGGTAGTTGACGTGATCGAGCCGGCGCGCGTTCATTCCGCGACCCGGGAAGCGCGAGGCCTGGTTCTTGAGCGCCGGCTTGTCGTCGGTCGCCTCGTACCAGGTGGTGTCCCAATAGACGCTCATCGGGTGACCGTCGGGGTCGGTGAAGGTGAAGCTCTTGCCGACGCCCTGCTCGCCGTCGACCCAGCCGGTGCCGCGGCCCGAGGCCTCGATCGACGCGACGAGCCGGTCGAGCGCCTCCGGCGACGCGGCCCGCATCGACACGTTGCCGACACCCGACTGGTCGCGCGGGGTGAGCTTGATCGTCCAGCGCTCGTAGGTGTCCCACGTGCGCAGGAAGACCGAGTCGCCTTCGCGGCCGACTTCGCGCATCGCGAGCAGCTCGGTGAAGAACCACTTCGACTCGTCGAATTTGTTGGTGAACAGCTCGAGTCCGCCCAGGTGGGCGATATCCCGAGGGCCGGGCTTGGTCATGGATACTCCTTCGGATCTGACAGGGGTGGTTCGGGGCGAGACGGCTCAGTACTCCCGGGGGAACACGGTGCCGTCGAACAACTTGCGGGCGGTGCGGATCGAGGTCGACGTGCCGCGCCAGACGCCGTCGTCGCCCGGGAAGACGCGCACCTTCGCGTCGAACCGGCCGCTCGGATGCTCGATGCCGAGCACGTCGCCGTCGGGCAGCACGGCGAGGTCGGCGCCGACCGTTCCCGGGACGCGCAGCGCTGCGGCGATCGACGCCGCCATGAGCACACCGATCGAGGTGTGCACCTTCGTGGGGATGAAGCCGCGCGTGCCGATCGCACCCCCGTGACGCGGGGGCGACAGCAGGAACATCTTCGGCACCGTCTGGTCGGCGACGTCGCCGTGGCTCATGAGCCGACCGGCCTCGAGGCGCACGCGCTCGACCTCGGCCGTCAGGGCGGCATCCGCTTCGAGCTGCTCGGGACTCTCGTCGCCCGCGACGCCGAACTCGGCGGCCTCGAGCAGCACGACGGGCATCCCGTTGTCGATGAGGGTCGCCCGGTGACCCGCGACCTCGTCGACGACGAGGCCGGTCGGGAAGAGCGCCTTCGCCGTCGCGGCGTCGCCCATCTCGATCTCGATCGCCGCGGCCGTGCCGGGCACCCCGTCGATCGCGGCGTCGCCGGCGTACTCGGGCATCCCGCCGGGCGTGGGGAAGGTCTCGATCGCGAGATCGCCCGTGTTGATCAGGCGGATGCGCGCCGTCGTCGTCGCGCCGCCGGCGGGGATGAGCCCCCGTTCGACCGCGAACGGCCCGACGGCCGCGAGCATGTTGCCGCACGTCTGCAGGTCCGCGACGACCGGCTCCTCGACGACGACCTGGAGGAACAGGTAGTCGAGGTCGACCCCCTCCTCGCGCGACGGTGACACGATCGCGACCTTGCTGCGCAGCGGATGCGCCCCGCCGACCCCGTCGATCTGGGTGGGGTCGGGGCTGCCCATGATTTTCAGGAGCAGGTCGTCGCGGGCGCTGCGATCGGTCGGCAGGTCGTCGGCCACGAAGAACGCGCCCTTCGACGTGCCGCCGCGCATGAGCATGCAGCGCACTCCCGCGGTCATGTCAGTGCTCGCCGTAGGCGACGTAGGTGACGCCGAGGTCGGAGAGGATGCCGCGCAGCTTGTTCTGGTCCATGCTCACGGCGCCCTCGAGGTAGGCGGCACGCGCGGCCGCCTCCTTCTCGGTGCGCGCGTGCGAAGCGGTGATCGCGTCGGCGACATCGAGCCGCGGCACGATCATGACGCCGTCGTCGTCGGCGATGATCGCGTCGCCGGGGTTGACGACGACCCCGCCCACGACGATCGGCACGTTCACGGCACCGGGGGTGGCCTTCACGGTGCCTTGTGCGTTGACGGCCGCCGACCAGACCGGGAAGCCCATCGCGCGGAGGTCGACGGCATCCCGCACGCCGCCGGTCGTGACGAGACCGCGCACGCCGCGGTGCTGCAGCTGGGTCGCAAAGAGCTCGCCGAACGAGCCGTCGAGCGACGGCGAGTTGGTGGTGACGACGAGGAGGTCGCCCGCCTGGCACTGCTCGATGGCGGCATGGATCATGAGGTTGTCGCCGGGCCAGGAGAGCACCGTCACGGCGGAGCCGGCGATGCGCGCACCCTGCTGCAGGGGGGTGAGCGACGCGCCCACGAGTCCGGTGCGGCCGTACGCCTCGTGCACGGTCGCGACGCCGTACTCGGCGAGGCGGTCGAGGTCCGCGAGCGCGGTGCGCGGCGGATCGGTGACGATGACGTTTCTCATGGTTCTCCTCAGCACGGCGCGGTCGACGCCCCCAGCATGGTCGACGCTCCGGGTTTTGTCGACAATTCTGGCTCCAATCTAGCCCCTCGGGGTGTACAACTACCTATGTCGGAAGGTAGTCTGCCTTCCAGCCCGTGACGGGCTCACGCGACGACGACGTCTGGAGATCACGAATGACCGCCCCGAAGAACCTGCAGGAGAAGATCGACGCGGCCGGTGGCGCCGTCGAGATGCTTCGCAACAACAAGCTCGGCACCTACATCTACCCCGTGGTGCCCTCGGAGTTCACCAACTTCCGCCGCGAGCAGCGCGCGTGGCGTTCGACCGCCGTGCTGTTCGACCAGTCGCACCACATGGACAACCTGTTCATCAAGGGCTCCGGCGCGATCAAGCTGCTCTCCGACACGATGATCAACTCGCCGGAGAACTTCCCCGTCAACTTCGCCAAGCAGATCGTGCCGGTCGCCTCCAACGGCGGCGTCATCGGCGACGGCATCCTCTTCCGCGAAGCCGACGAGGAGTACGTCTACGTCGGACGCTCGCCCGTCGCCAACTGGCTCATGTACCACGCCGAGACCGGCGGGTACGACGTCGACATCGAGGTCGACCGGCGCTCGAACTCGCGCCCCTACGGCAACGCCGTGTCGCGCAAGTACTGGCGTCTGCAGATCCAGGGCCCCGCGGCCTGGGACATCATCGAGAAGGTCAACGGCGGCCCCGTCGACAAGGTCAAGTTCTTCCACATGGGCTACATGAACGTGGGCGGCATCCAGGTGCGCACCCTGCGTCACGGCATGGCCGGCGCGCCCGGCCTCGAGATCTGGGGCCCGTACGCCGACGCCGAGAAGATCCGCACCACGATCCTCGAGCAGGGCGCCGAGTTCGGCATCGAGCCCGTCGGGTCGCGCGCGTACTCCTCGAACACCCTCGAGTCGGGCTGGATCCCGTCGCCGCTGCCGGCCGTGTACTCCTCCGAGGCCGAGCGCGGCTTCCGCGAGTGGACCGGCGCCGCCGAGTACGAGTCGATCAACGCCCTCGCCGGGTCGTTCGTCTCGGCCGACATCGAGGACTACTACACGACCCCGTGGGAGCTCGGCTACGGCTCGTTCGTGAAGTTCGACCACGACTTCATCGGTCGCGACGCGCTCGAGAAGATCGACCCGGAGACGCAGCGCAAGAAGGTCACGCTCGCCTGGAACAGCGACGACGTCACGAGCAAGATCTTCGGCTCGTACTTCACGCCCGACGAGGCCGACGGCGCGCAGTTCTTCGACCTGCCGAACGCCAACTACGGCTCGAGCAACTTCGACGCGATCGTCGACGCGGGCGGCACCCAGGTGGGCGTCTCGATGTTCACCGGCTACTCGGCGAACGAGCGCCGTGCGCTCTCGCTCGCGACGGTCGCGCGCGACGTCGAGGTCGGCACCGAGCTGACGCTGCTGTGGGGCGAGAACCCGAACACCGAGAAGACGACGGTGCAGCCGCACAAGCAGGTCGAGATCCGCGTCGTGGTGAGCCCCGTTCCGTACTCGGAGGTCGCGCGCAGCGAGTACCAGGGCGGCTGGCGCACCGCCGCCAAGTAGTCCCGGCACCACTCGCGAACGGCGTCGCCCCTCAGGGGCGGCGCCGTTCCGCGTTCTCCGGCCGATGAACGGTCGCCGAGATTGTCGACAATTTCGCGATACCATCCCGGCATGCGGATCGCGGTTCTGGGGCTCGGCGAAGCGGGGGCGATCTACGCCCGCGGCCTCGCCGACCGAGGCGCCGACGTCGTCGGATTCGACCCCGTCGTGATCGACACGCCCGCGGGAGTCACCCGGGCAGCGAGCCTCGGCGACGCGGTCGACGGCGCCCTGCTCGTCGTGAGTCTCGTCGGGGCCACGGCCGCCGCCGCGGTGCTCGACGAGGCGCTGCTCCGCATGACGGCCCCCGCAACCTTCGCCGACTTCAACACCGGCTCCCCCGCGCACAAGCGGGCGCTTGCCGCCCGGGCGACGGAAGCCGGCATCCCGTTCGCCGATGTCGCCGTCATGGCCCCGGTGCCGCGTGCCGGGATCGCGACCGAACTGCTCGCGAGCGGCGACGGAGCCGCGACGACCGTCGACATCCTCGGCCGCCTCGGGCTCCCCATCCGCGGGGTCGGACCCGTCGCCGGGGATGCCGCGGCCATGAAACTCGTGCGCAGCGTGTTCATGAAGGGACTCGCCGGGCTCGTCTTCGAGAGCCTGAGCGCCGCCGAGGCGATCGGGGCGACCGCCGAGGTTCGAGCCCAGATCGCCGTCGAGCTCGGACCCGACGGCGACGCGCTCGTGCAGCGGCTCCTCGACGGCACCCGACAGCACGCCACGCGCCGCGAACACGAGATGCGCGACGCCCGCGCCCTCCTCGACGAGCTCGGAACCCCGGCGTGGATGACCGACGGCACGCTCGCGTGGCTGCGATCGCTCGGCACGGGAGGTGCCTAGGATGACCGCCATGACCACGACGACGTCCGGTCGCGCCGATCTCACGCGGATCCTGCGCGACGCGATCGTCTCCGGCGAGTACGCCCCCAATCAGCGGCTCATCGAGGCCGACCTCTCGGCGACCTACGGGGCGAGCCGCGCCGCCGTGCGCACCGCCCTCCTCGAGCTCGGCGCCGAAGGGCTCGTCGACCGCTTGCCGAACCGCGGCTCCCGCGTGCGGGCGATCCCGCTCTCCGAGGCGATCGAGATCCTCGAGGTGCGCATGAACCTCGAGGGCCTGTGCGCCGCGAAGGCCGCGACGCATGTCACCGACGCCGAGATCGCCGAACTGCGGCAGCTGCGCGACGACCTGCTCGCGGCGGCCGGATCCGATCTGTTCGAGTACTCGCGCCTCAACCAGCTGCTCGATCAGCGCATTCGCGAGATCGCCCGTCACCCCACCGCCGTCGCGATCCTCGAACGCCTCCGCGCCCAGGGCGTGCGCCACCAGTTCCGGCTCGCGTTCTACCCCGGGCGAGCCGCCGTCTCCGCGCCCGAGCACGCCGCGATCATCGACGCGATCACGAGCCGAGATGCCGAGCGCGCCGAGGCGGAGACGCGCGCCCACCTCGGGAGCGTCATCACCGCCCTCCGCACGATCGGCTGACCGGGGCCTCCGGTCCGCCCGCCGACTCAGCACCGTTTCGGGCAACGCTCCGGCGAGTCGGCGGCGTGTCGCGCTCGCACGGTGCTGAGCGGGCGGTCAGCGCACGCCGAGCCGGCGTACGTGGTCGTTCGCGAATCGCCCCTCGGGGTCGAGCCGGTGGAAGGCGGCCCGCGCGTCGTCGAGTCGCGGCACCACCCGGCGCAGCGACTCGGCCGTCATCGTGTGCCACTTGCCCCAGTGCGGGCGGGCGTCGAACGGGGCGAGCGCCGCCTCGATCCTCGGCAGCAGCTCGCGCACCGGCGCGGGATGGTTCGCCCAGGTGAAGTGGATCGCGAGGGTGTCGCGACCGAACGCCCCGCTCAGCCACAGGTCGTCGCCTCGCGCCGTGCGCAGTTCGCTCACCATCAGATGGGGGCGGATGTCGTCGCCGAGCGCGCGGACGGCGGCGAGGGCGGGGGCGGCATCCGATCGCGCCACGAAGTACTCGCTCTGGATCTCGTCGCCATTGCTCGGCGTCGCGTCGAGCCGGAAGTGGGGCAACCGCTCGCACCACGGCCCCGAGATGCCGAGCTGTTCGGTGAGGTTCTCGGTCGAGCCGACGAGTGCCGCCGTCTCGGTGTGCCGTCGCGCGCCGGCCCAGGCGAGTTCGGGCGCGGCGTCGCCGAGAACCCGCGACTTGCGCCACACGTCGCCGACGTCGTCGCCCGTCCAGGTCGTGAAGACGCTCACGCTGTACGCCGACCCGGTGACGGCGTCGGGATCGGCGAGGAAGACGTCCCACGGCAGGTCGGTGTCGACGTCCTGCCGCATCCGGTAACTCGGTTCGATCGCGAGCGTGACCCGCACGACGATGCCGAACGCGCCGAGCCCGACGGCGAGCGCCGGGAAGTCGGGGTCACCGAGCGCGACCTCCCGGCGCTCGCCGCGCGCGTCGACGTACTGCAGCCGGCGCACGGCCGTCGTGAGCACGCCGTTGCCGTGGCCCGATCCGTGCGTGCCGGTCGCAGTGGCTCCGCCGATCGAGATGTGCGGCAGCGACCCGAGGTTGTGCAGCGCCCACCCCCGCTCCTCGAGCCAGCTCGCGAGCACGCCGTAGCGGGTTCCGGCTCCGACGGTGACCTCGCGCCGCTCCGCATCGAGAACCGGGTCCGCCGGGATGCCGGTGACGGTCACGAGGGTCCCCGCCGAGTCGGCGAGGTCGTGGAACGAGTGCCGCGTGCCGAGTGCGCGCACGGGCCCGCCCGCCCGCACGGCCTCGCGCACCTCGTCGAGGGTCGTCGCGTCGACGAGAGCCGGAGCGGTGAAGCGGTGCGTTCCCGCCCAGGTCGCGCCCGCGACGCTCATGCGTCGGCGGCGGCGGCCACGGTGCGGGCCGGGCGCCGGGCGTTGGAGGCGTACACGTCGACGTACTCCTGGCCGCTCAGGCGGTTGATCTCGTGCATGATCTCGTCGGTGATGGCGCGCAGCACGAAGCGGTCTTCGGCGAGCCCCGCGTAGCGCGAGAAGTCGATCGGCGCTCCGAAGGTCACGATGACGCGCTTGCCGAACTTGGGGAACCTGGCCCCGCGCGGCATGATCTCGGCGGTACCGGAGACGGCGACGGGCACGACCGGCACGGGGTGGTCGAGCAGCACGCGGGCGACGCCGGTGCGCCCCCGGTAGAGGCGTCCGTCCGGGCTGCGCGTGCCCTCCGGATAGATGCCGAGCAGCTTCCCGGCGTTGAGCACCGCGGCACCGCTGCCGAGCGAGACCTCCGACGCGGATCCGCCGCCCCGGTCGATCTCGAGCTGCCCCATCGCCCGCATGAAGCCGCGGCGCACGACGGCCGCGAACCCCTTCCCGGCGAACCACTGCTCCTTGACGAGGAAGGCGACATGGCGGGGCATGGCGCCCGGCACGAACGCGGAGTCGAGGATGCCGACGTGGTTGCTCGCGATGATGGCCGCGCCGGACTTCGGGATGTTGCGCACGCCGTGCACCTCGAAGCGGAACAGCACCCGCAGCAGGGGCACCACGACGAGGTTCTTGAGCAGCCAGTAACGCACGACCCCTGCCTACCAGACTCCGAGCGGTTCGGCGCACGCCCGACGGCTCAGCGGGCCGCTAGGATTCCTGCCAGGCCCGTGATCCGGTGCCGCTCTCGTCTCGCATCGTCTCCCGCGCCCGAACCCGCGCCCGACCGCCACCGATGCGTCCTTCCCGTCTCCTGTGAGGACGCCTCGCCATGCCCGAAGACCTGACCTCCGCCGCGCTCGCCTATCACGAGCACCCTCGCCCCGGAAAGCTGAGCGTCGAGCTCACCAAGCCCGCGGCCGACGCGCGCGACCTCTCCCTCGCCTACAGCCCGGGCGTCGCGGCGCCCGTGCGAGCGATCGCGGCGGACCCGGCCGACGCCTACCGGTACACCAACAAGGGCAACCTCGTCGCCGTCATCAGCAACGGCACCGCGATCCTGGGACTCGGTGATCTCGGCAGTCTCGCCTCCAAGCCCGTCATGGAAGGCAAGGGGCTGCTGTTCCGGCACTTCGCCGGCATCGACGTCTACGACATCGAGGTCGACACCCGGGACGTCGACCGGATGGTCGACATCGTCGCCGCGATCTCGCCGACGTTCGGCGGCATCAACCTCGAAGACATCGCGGCGCCCGCGTGCTTCGAGATCGAGCGCCAGCTGATCGAGCGCTGCGACATCCCTGTCTTCCACGACGACCAGCACGGCACCGCCGTCATCGCCGCCGCCGGCCTGCTCAACGCCCTCGAGATCCAGGGCAAGCGCTTCGACGAGGTGCGGATCGTCTGCGCCGGGGCGGGAGCCGCCGGCATCGCGACCTTCCGTCTGCTGCACGAACTCGGCGCGCCCGCCGGCAACCTCGTGCTCGTCGACAGTGTCGGCGTCGTGCACACCGGGCGCACCGACCTCAACGGCTACAAGCGCGAGTTCGTGCGCGAGACCGAACTGCGCACGCTCGCCGACGCCCTCGCGGGAGCCGACGTCTTTCTCGGCGTCTCGGGCCCCGGGGTGCTCACCGAGGAGATGCTGCGGTCGATGGCGCCGAACCCGATCGTCTTCGCGATGGCCAACCCCGATCCCGAGATCCTGCCCGAGCTGGCGAAGGCCGTGCGCACCGACGTCATCATCGCGACCGGTCGCAGCGACTACCCGAACCAGGTCAACAACGTGCTCGGGTTCCCGTTCATCTTCCGCGGCGCCCTCGACGTGCGGGCGACGGTCGTCAACGAGGCGATGAAGATCGCCGCCGTGCACGCGTTGCGCGATCTCGCGCGCGAGCCCGTCCCGGCGTCGGTGGAGGCCGCCTACGACGGGGTGCGTTTCGCGTTCGGGCCCGACTACATCATCCCGAAGCCGCTCGACCCGCGGCTGCTCGGCGCGGTGTCGTCGGCGGTCGCCCGGGCTGCGGTCGACTCGGGGGTCGCGACGCGGCCCTACCCCGCGCACTATCCGCTGACGTCGCTCGACGACATCGTGCTCGGCGCCTGACCGGTCGGCGACGACTGGCGGATTCGCGCGGTCGCGCGGCGCGAATCCGACGGCGGATGTCCGCTCCGCGGAGCATGATGAGGTCGTGACGCGACGCGGCCTGATCCTATTCGTGGCGCTCGGCATCGCGTGGGGCATCCCGTATCTGTTCATCAAGGTCGCGGTGAGCGAACTCGAGCCCGCGATGATCGTGCTCGCCCGCGCCGGCCTCGCCGCGGTGCTCCTGCTGCCGATCGCCCTGTTCCGGCGGGAGATCGGTCCCGTGCTGCGACGCTGGAAGCCGATGCTCGCGTACACGATCGTCGAGATCGTCATCCCCTGGTTCTTCCTCAACTCGGCCGAGCAGCGGCTGCCCTCGTCGACCGCGGGGCTGCTCATCTCGGCCGTTCCGCTCGCCGGGGTCGGCGTCGCGATCCTCCTCGGCCGCGCCGTGCGGTTCGCCTGGTACAACTGGCTCGGCATCGCGGTCGGCATGGCCGGGGTCGCGGCTCTCGTCGGATTCGACGTCGCCGGGTCGGACCTCATCGCGGTCGCCCAGGTCGGCGTCGTCGTCATCGGCTACGCGTTCGGGCCGGCGATCCTCGCGAAGTGGGTGCCCGAGCTTCCGGGCATCGGGGTCACCGCCGTGTCGCTCGGTGCGGCGGCACTCGTCTACGTCCCGGTCGTGGCCGTCACGGGGGCCTTCCCGACCGCGTGGCCGTCGACCGAGGTGATCGTCGCGATCGTCGTGCTCGCGACGGTGTGCAGCGCCCTCGCGTTCGTGCTCATGGTCGCGCTCGTCGGTGAGATCGGCCCGGTGCGCATGTCGGCGATCACCTACGTCAACCCCGCGGTCGCGATCCTCGCCGGCGCCGTCTTCCTGAGCGAGACGATCACGCTCGCGACGGTCGTCGGATTCCTGCTCGTGCTCTCCGGGTCGTACCTCGTCACGCGACGCCGCGCCGAGCCGGTCGCCCCCGCCGGTCCCGAGGAGGCGGTCGCCGAGGTCCTCACGACCGACGGGACCGGTCCGCCACCTCTCGCAGGGCCGCCACGACGGCCGTGATCGCGCGACGCCGGGCCGCCCCGGTGCGCACGACGACGACGATCCGCCGATCGGCGAGCCCGGCGAGGGGTCGCGCGACGACTCCCGGCTCGGCCTCGACCGCGAGCGCCGGCAGCACGCCCACCGCCCCGGTCGCCGCGACGTGGGCGAGCAGGAGCCGAAAGCTCGCGAACCGGCCCGTGACGCGCGGCTCGAACCCGGCGAGGCGGCACGCGCGCGGCACGAGCTCGCCGAGATAGGTGCCCTCGTGGTCGAGCGCCCACTCCGCTCCGGCGAGATCGGCGAGCGTCACCCGATCGGCGGATGCCAGCTCGTGACCGGCGGGGAGCACCGCCAGGAGCGGGTCGCTCGCGAGCGGCACGACGGTGACGGTCGGGGCGAGCAGGGCACCGTCGCCCTCGTCGACCGTGACGGCGAGGTCGAGGCGCCCCCGCAGAAGCGCCTCCGTCGAGTCGCGCGGCTCGATCTCGAGCAGCTCGACCTCGAGCGCCGTAGTGCGCGCAGAGAGCTCCGCGCGCGCGGCGAGCAGGAGGGGGCGCACGCTGCTCGCGAACCCGCCGAGGCGCACGCGGCCGGTGGGACCGCTCGCGAGGTCGGCGAGCTCGGAGTCGACGGCCTCGGCGTGATCGAGCAGGCCGCGCGCACGCTCCGCGAGGTGCGCCCCCGTCGCCGTGAGGGTCATCCGTCGACCGAGGCGCTCGAACAGCGCGACGCCGCTCTCGCTCTCGAGAAGAGCGAGCTGCTGCGAGACGGTCGAGGGCCCCAGCCCGAGCTCGTCGGCCGTCGCGCGCACGGTGCCGACCCGCGCGAAGACGTCGAGCAGCCGCAACCGCGAGAGCGTGAGCGCCATGATCCCCCTTGTCTGGTCTCGCCGCACAGCGTAGTCGGGTTTGCGAGATGGACGCGCACAGTCGTCGCCGACTAGCGTCGCGCACATGGCTGCCGATCCCACCCCGTTCTGGTCCGACGTCGACGCGCACGTGCTGCGTTACGGCGCCACCTGGGTTCCCGAGATCATCGATCGTGCCGAGGGCTCGTTCGTCGTCACCGAGAGCGGACGCCGCATCCTCGACTTCACGTCGGGTCAGATGTCGTCGATCCTCGGGCACGCGCACCCCGAGATCGTGGCGACGGTTCGCCGACAGGTCGAGCGTCTCGATCACCTGTACAGCGGCATGCTCTCGCGACCCGTCGTCGATCTCTCACGACGCCTCGCCGACTCGCTCCCCGACCCGCTCGAGAAAGTGCTGCTGCTCACGACGGGCGCCGAGTCGAACGAAGCCGCCATCCGGCTCGCGAAACTCGTGACCGGCAAGCACGAGATCGTGTCGTTCGCGCGCTCCTGGCACGGGATGACGCACGCCGCCGCGGCCGCGACCTACGTCGCGGGGCGGAAGGGCTACGGGCCGACCGCACCGGGCAACCTCGTCATCCCGACCCCGGACTCCTACCGTCCCGACTTCGTCGACGCGGGCGGGGTGTTCGACTGGAGGAGGCAACTGGACGTCGCGTTCGACCTCGTCGACGCGCAGTCGACCGGCGCGCTCGCGGCGTGCATCGTCGAGCCGATCCTCAGCTCGGGCGGCATCATCGAGCCGCCGCTCGGCTACCTCGCGGCGCTCAAGGCGAAGTGCCAGGAGCGGGGGATGCTGCTCATCCTCGACGAGGCCCAGACCGGGCTGTGCCGCACGGGTACCTGGTACGCCTTCGAACGCGATGGGATCGTGCCCGACATCCTCACCCTCTCCAAGACGCTCGGCGCGGGACTCCCCCTCGCCGCCGTCGTCACCTCGGCCGCGATCGAGCGGGAGGCACACGATCGCGGCTTCCTGTTCTTCACGACGCACGTGTCGGATCCGCTCGTCGCCGCCGTCGGGCTCACGGTGCTCGACGTACTCGAGCGCGAGCGGATGGACGAACGCGCCCGCGAGCTCGGCGGGTTCCTGCGCACCGGGCTGCTCGAGCTCCAGGACCGGCACGAGGTCGTCGGCGACGTGCGCGGCCGCGGGCTGCTGCAGGGCATCGAGCTCGTGCTCGACCGTGCGACGAAGCAGACCTCCGACGAACTCGGTGCGCGCATCACCCGGCGCTGCCTCGAGCTCGGGTTGCACATGAACATCGTGCAGCTTCCCGGCTCGGGCGGCACCTTCCGCATCGCGCCGCCGCTCACGAGCACCGTCGAGGAGCTCGCCCTCGGGCTCGAGATCCTCGACCAGGCGATCGGAGAAGCCGTCGCCGGCCGCGTCGCGGCCTAGCGGGCCGGCGCCTCGCCGTCCCACCACTGCAGCACGCGGGTCGCGAAGAACGTGACCCACTTCGACGGCTCGCCCTCGGGAACGTCGACCTCGAACCACATGCGGCCCGGGTAGCGGGCGTCTTGCCGGAACCGGCCGTCGGCCGGGCGCTTGCTCCGGATGATCTCGACGGCCTCCGCGATGCGGGGGTCGGGCGCGGTGCCGTCGTGGAGCGCCGCGCGGCGGAAGTGGTCGGTCGCGCGCAACACGTTGTGGTGGTGGCGGAACGGGTAGGCGAGGGCGCGCACGCCCGTCACGAGCTCGTCGCCGGAGCGGAGCTTGCGCAGCAGGTGCCGTTCGAGCAGGTACTCCTCGCCGGTGCGTCGCGCCTCCCGTACGCTCGTGTCACCGGTGCGCCGCTCGTAGTCGAGCAGTCCGCGCACCGCGTTGAGGGTCGAGTGCGCCGACGACCGGGTCGACCCCGAGCCCTCCTCGGCCTCGCAGTTCCAGCCGCCGTCCGCCATGCGGTGCTCGACGAACCACGCCGCGAGCGCCGACATGTCGACCCCGAGCCAGGCGCCGTTGCCGAGGGTGAACGCGTTGATGCAGACATCCACCTCGCCGCCCCAGTAGGGCAGGTCGTCGTACTCCCACCGGCTGTTCGCGGCGAGCCGGTCGGCGGTGTCGCCGAGCGCGGCGGCGTCGAGACCCCACTCGCGCAGCGCGTTGAGGCTCCAGGTCGTCGCCGTCCAGGGCTGACCGGGCTGCTCCTGCTCGGGGCTGCCGAAGAAGCCCTTCGGAAAGTAGGCGCCCCCGTCCCACTGGCCGTCGGCATCCTGCTTCGCGAGCAGCGCCGCGCCGAAGCCCTCGGTCGCGACTCGCGCCCGCGTCGCCTGCCACACCTCGGGGGGCGCTCCCGCGAGGTCGCGTTCGACCTGCCAGCGCAGCGCCGGGTCGGAGTCGAGCAGCCAGTCGAGCACCTGAGGGTCGGTCGCCATGCCGGCAGCGTACGCCTCGGCGCCGACACGGCTTCAGCGCGGCTTCAGCGCCGATCGGCGAGACTGGGCCGGTGCGCGTGCTCGTGGTCGACGACGAGGTGCGGCTCGCCGCCGCCCTCCGCCGTGGTCTCGAGGCCGACGGGATCGCCGTCGACGTGGCCCACTCCGGTACCGACGGGCTCTGGTTCGCGCGCGAGAACGACTACGACGTGCTCATCCTCGACATCATGATGCCCGGCATGAGCGGCTACGCCCTGTGCCGCACGCTGCGCGACGAGGGGAACGGCACGCCGATCCTCATGCTCACCGCGAAGGACGGCGACTGGGACGAGATCGAGGCCCTCGACACCGGCGCCGACGACTACCTGACGAAGCCGTTCTCGTATCCCGTGCTGCTCGCGCGGTTGCGCTCCCTCGTGCGGCGCGGCGCACGCGACCGCCCGACGGTGCTCGAAGCGGGCGATCTGCGCGTCGACCCCGCGGCCCGCAAGGTGAGTCGGGGCGACGCCGACGTCGCGCTCACGAGCCGCGAGTTCGCGGTGCTCGAGTACCTCGTGCGCCGCAAGGGGGAGGCGGTGTCGAAGTCCGACATCCTCGGCAACGTGTGGGACTTCGACTTCGACGGCGACCCCAACATCGTCGAGGTGTACATCCGGCATCTGCGCAACAAGATCGACCGCCCGTTCGGGCGCACCGCGATCGAGACCCTCCGCGGAGCGGGCTACCGGCTGGACGCCCACGGTGGCTGAGCGGCGGCGCGGCCTCTCGGTGCGCCTGCGCACGACCCTCGCCGCGCTCCTCGTGCTCGGGATCGCGCTGACCCTGGGTTCGGTGCTGCTCGTGCGGCTCGTCGAGGAGGCGCTCATCGCGAACGTCGCCGACACGGCCGAGCGGGATGCCGAGGCCACGACGTCGCTGCTCGAGGCCTCGGGAGCGACGCTGCTGCCCGAGGTGCGCGACGCCCTGCAGCAGCTCTACGACGCCGACGACGTGCTCGTCGCGACGAGCGACGACGCCGAGAATCTCGAGCTTCCGCACGTGGATCGACCGCGGCGGGCGCTCATCGACGGCGTCGACCACGTGCTCGTGGCCTTCCCCGCCCGCATCGCGGAGGCCGACTACGAGCTGCGGCTCGCCCTCCCGCTCGGCGACGCGCTCCGCGCCGCGGCGACCGTGTCGGGCATCCTGCTCGCCGCGGTGCCCGTGCTGCTCGCCGTCATCGCCGCACTCGTCTGGGGCGTCGTCGGGCGAGCGCTGCGCCCCGTCGAGACCATCCGACGCGTGGTCGACGCGATCGGTCCGGCTGAGCTCGACCGCCGGGTCGCCGAGCCCGTCGTCGACGACGAGGTGGGGCGTCTCGCGCGCACGATGAACCGGATGCTCGCGCGACTCGACTCCGCGGCGCGCGCCCAGCGGCGATTCGTCTCCGACGCCTCCCACGAGTTGCGCTCGCCCCTCGCCTCGATTCGCCAGCACGCCGAACTCGCGCGGGCGCATCCCGATCGTCTCGGCGACGGCGAACTCGCCGATGTCGTGCTCGCGGAGGGCGCCCGACTGCAGGATCTCGTCGAGCAACTGCTGCTGCTGACGCGGCTCGACGAAGCCGGACTCGTGCTCGCGCGCCATCCGGTCGACCTCGACGACGTCGTCCTCGCCGACGCCCGCCGGATGCGCGACGACGGCGTCACCGTCGACACGACGGGCGTCGGCGCGGCACGCGTCGCCGGCGACGAGCGGATGCTCGCCCGCCTCGTGCGCAACCTCAGCGACAACGCGGCCCGGCACGCGACCGCGTGGATCGCCCTCGGCCTGACGACGGTCGACGACCGGGTCGAGCTCACCGTCGACGACGACGGCTCCGGCATCCCCGAGCCCGAGCGGGCTCACGTCTTCGAGCGCTTCGTGCGTCTCGACGAGGGCCGCGCCCGGGATGCCGGCGGCAGCGGGCTGGGCCTCGCGATCGTCGCCGAGATCGCCCGCGGGCACGGCGGAACCGTCGCCGTCACCGAGTCGCCGCTCGGCGGGGCGCGCTTCGTCGTCCGGCTGCCGGCGGAACCCTGAACGATCCTTCAGCGGACTTCAGGCCCGCTTCAGCCCCTCACCGAGATCGTGGAGCCATGAACGACACCACTCCCCTGGAGACCACCCCCGACC
>Ga0209066_10003231_pt1 | contig 18827 bp, 15 predicted proteins | sample All_14_2_FD_187198 | JGI IMG/M metagenome (GOLD analysis project Ga0209066, IMG submission 187198) | Freshwater microbial communities in response to fracking from Pennsylvania, USA - Allegheny Zone_MetaG_DW_15 (SPAdes) (version 2) ... | reverse complement strand
AATCCATCACCTTGCGGGCATCCCGGAAGGCGTCGGGGCCGGCCCCACCGTCAAACAGCACATGCGTGTCGTCGCGGGCATGGATGTGGAGGATACCGACCGGATGAGTGGGCTGGCACGGGGTCATCGCCTCGGTGCCGGCCACGGCCGCAATGGCCCGGAAGGCGTCCGACATCTCGCAGGCCAGGCGGTAGCTCATCATCGCCCCATTGGACATGCCCATGGCAAAGGTGCGTTGGGGCGTGATCGGGATCTGCTGTCCGAGATGCTGCAGCAGGGCGCGCACAAAGCCCACGTCATCGACTTGCCGGTCGCGGGCATCGCCACAGCAGTCTCCGGCGTTCCAGGTCGCCAGCTTGCCACGCGGGAACCGGCTGTAGCCGCTGGGAAACACGATGACGAAGTTCTCCCGATCGGCCAGGGAGATCAGGCCGTAGCGGTCGTCATCGGCCATGTAGGCCGCATCGCCGCCACCGCCATGAAACGCCAGCACCAAAGAGGTGGACTGCCCCGGCCGAAAGCCCGGCGGCAGGTGGACGAGGGCGTGGCGCGTGAGCCCATCGTGCCGCAGCTCGACACGGTGCGTGCCCGGTGTCGTCCAGGCGGGTCGAGGCGTGACGCCTTCGCGCTGCGCCTGAAGGCGGGCACGCCAGCCGGTGGCGTCGGCTGCGTCGCAGCTCAGCCCGAGGCTGAGCCCCAGGGATCCGATCAAGGCCCACAGCAGGTGGGTGACACGTTGGCGTCGCATGGGCATGCCCTCTTCTTGCAGGCCTTTGCCTGCGGACACAAAAAAGCCTCCCGAAGGAGGCTGGCATTCGCGGTTGCGAAGAAGCGATCCGGACTGATCAGCCCAGCGCGGTCAGCTCTTCGTTGACCTTGGCCAGCAGGTCTTCAGTGATCAGACCGCCAGAAAACTTGGCCACCATCGACAGCGCGAAACCCTTGCCCATCGCGATTTGCGGGTGGGTGGAGATGCCGGGCAGGTGCTTTTCCAAGATGGCCTTGGTGGTTTCGTTGTCCAGCAGGTCGCCGAGTTTGGATTCGATCGAGAAGCTCATTGCGTGTCTCACAAAGAAGAAGGTGATAAAGGGCCGCCCCAGATGGGTCAAAAGGCGACCAGAACGGGCACATTGACAAGCATACATCCTCTGGAAGGCTCTTGACGTATAGGTAAGGTTTACCCCTCCCCCCTGAATTGCGGTGCCGGCACACGGCGTTAGCACAAAACCGCAGGCATTTTTGCCCCGGATCGGGGCGATTTCTGTGTTAACCGGCGTCAGTTATCCCCACAAAAGTGCGAGCGAGTGACGCGAGGACCGCTGTGCGTCAAGAACCGTTCAACATCACGTGTTTTCGTCGCAAGTTGTTGATTCATATAAACTATCACGGATTGATGCAAGTTGAAGCATCCCGGCCCAAGGGTTGATCTGACAAGCACTTAGCGCAACTGTGCATGGTTTGCCCACAAAGTTATCCACAGATTTTGTGGGCAAGTTGCTGACGTATATGAATCAACGGCTTACAGCCATCTTATCGAGTGGCACTTTGGGTGCTTTCGGCAAGTGAGGGCGGCTGTGCGTCACACTGTCCGAATAGCCGAAGGTGTTGCTGCGGCGGTCCAAGATGGCGCGCGGCCGATGCGCAGCCAGCAACTGGGACAATCCCCGGGTTTTGCACAAAACGAACAAAGTTATCCCCATGTTGGGGGACGCTGCTGATCGATCGCCCGGGTGCGTCCTTCACAGCGTGAAAAAAACGCCACACACCGCTAAGTCATTGATTTTGAAAGGCCAGCAACGTTGATGTGCATCAGGGGGCGCATGGACGTCACGCCCCGTTCTGAGGCACCCTGGGCTGTGGTATGTCTGAATTCCCCACAAAGTTATCCACAACTTGAGGGCGTGGCGACAGACCCCTGCAGAATCAAGCACTTGCGGCCGCAAACTCATGCATCTGTCAGAATCTCAGGCACCTTGACGCCCCCCATGCCCGCATCCCACCTCCCCGACTCTCCACCGCTGTGCCGCATCGGCGTGGTGGTGGAAGCCCCCCAACACGCGGGGCTGTGGGGGCCACTGGACTATCTGTGTGAGCGGCCCTTGCCGGCGGGCACCCTGGTACGCGTGCCCTTCGGGCGGCGGGTGGTCACCGGCGTGGTGTGGTGGGGCGCCGACGAGGTGGCGCCGGAAGCCACGGTGGACCCGGCCCAGCTCAAGGAAGTGGCCGAGGTGCTCGACGGTCTGCCGCCCCTGCCCCCCGCCTGGCGCCAGCTGGTGCGCTTTGCGGCCGCCTATTACCAGCGCAGCCTGGGGGAGATGGCCCTGATGGTGCTGCCGCCCGAGCTGCGTCAGCTCGATGCCACCCAGTGGGAGCGTCGCCTCAAGCGCCTGGACAAGGCCGTGGCCCCCTCACCAGCCAAGCCCAAGCGGGCCCGCGCCAAGGCGGCCAGCGTGTCTGAGCCCTGCGCCTCATCGGTCGTGGCGGATGAGGCCACATCGCCTTCGCTGGTCACCGCGCCTACGTCCCTGTCGACGCCGGTGCTGCCCGCGCTGCCGACCTTGACCGCCGAGCAGCAGGTCGTGCTCGACCGTCTGGCCGAAGGTGGCGACCAGCCTTATCTGCTGTGGGGCAGCACCGGCAGCGGCAAGACCGAGGTCTACCTGCGCCAGGCGCAGCGGGCTTTGGATGCCGGCCAGCAGGTGCTGATGATGGTGCCCGAGATCAACCTCACGCCGCAGCTGGAAACCCGCGTGGCCGAGCGCTTTGCGGGCCGGCGCATCGTCTCGCTGCACAGCGGCCTCACGCCGGCTCAGCGCCTGCGCAACTGGTTGATGGCGCACACGGGCCATGCCGACCTGATTCTGGGCACGCGCCTGTCGGTGTTCACACCGCTGCCGCGCCTGGGCCTGATCGTCGTCGACGAAGAACACGACCCCAGCTACAAGCAGCAGGACGGCGCGCGCTACTCTGCCCGCGATCTGGCCATCTACCGCGCCAAGCAGGAGCGGGTCCCCATCATCCTGGGTTCGGCCACGCCCAGCCTGGAGAGCTGGTACAACGCGCTGCCGGTGGCCGAAGGTGGCGCGGGCCGCTACGTGCGCCTGGCCATGCCCTCGCGCATTGGCGCGGGCGACATGCCGCAGGTGCGCCTGCTCGACCAGTCGCGGCTGCTGCGCCCCACCATGGGCCAGGACCAGCCCCCGTTTGCACGCGAGTTGCTGGCGGCCATCACCCAGCGCGTCGAACGCGGCGAGCAAAGCCTGGTGCTGCTCAACCGCCGGGGCTATGCGCCGGTGCTCCATTGCAGCGACTGCGGTTGGAAAAGCGGCTGCCCGCACTGCAGCGCCTGGCGCGTCTTTCACAAGGCCGACCGCACGCTGCGCTGCCACCACTGCGGGTTTTCCGAGCGGGTGCCACGCGCCTGCCCGGACTGCGGCAACCAGGACATCGCCCCCGTGGGCCGGGGCACCGAGCGCCTGGAAGAGCAGCTGGCCGAGGCCCTGCCCGGCGCCCGCGTGGGCCGCATCGATGCCGATGTGACCCGTCACAAGGGCGCGCTCGAAGAACAGCTGGCCAGCGTGCACGCCGGCGAGGTGGACGTGCTGGTGGGCACCCAGATGGTGGCCAAGGGGCACGATTTCCGTCGCATCACCCTGGTGGCGGCGATCAACCCTGATGCCGCCTTGTTTGCCAGCGACTTCCGCGCCGCCGAGCGCCAGTTCGCACTGCTCTTGCAGGCCGCAGGCCGGGCCGGGCGCGATGCCGAGGTGGCCGGCCACAGCGAGATGTGGGTGCAGACCTGGCACCCCACGCACCCGCTGTACCAGGCGCTGCGCAAGTATGACTTTGCTGACTTTGCCGCGCAGCAGCTCAAGGAGCGCGAGATGGCCGGCCTGCCGCCCTACGCCCACCTGGCCATGCTGCGCGCCGAGGGCAAGACGCAGGAAGCCGCCCAGGCCTTTCTGGAGGCCGCCGCACAGGCCGTGATGGCCGAGGCCCAGGCCGTGGGCGTCACCCTGTATCCGGCGGTGCCCACGCCCGTGCAGCGCGTGGCCAATGTCGAGCGGGCGCAGCTGATGATCGAGAGCGCCCAGCGCATGCCGCTGCAGCGCTTCTTGTCGGCCGCACAGACCCCCTGGTTCATGCTGGCGCAACAGCACCGCCGCAGCGGGCTGATCCGCTGGGCGGTGGACGTCGATCCACTGTCCATCTGACGCGGCACCGGCGCGTTGCCAGGCCGGTCAGCTGCGTCCGGTGATCAGCCGATCAGGGCTTCCAGCCCCTCACACAGCTCGGCCAGAGGCGGCATTTCCTTGAGCAGCACATCGGGGGCCATGCCCAACGCCGCGCAGACCTCGGCCGGCACCTGGGCGGCCATCGCAGCGGCATCCAGCTGGTGGAGCTCGGCGCGGGCGCGCCAGGCGGCCAGGTGCAGCACGCCGGCCACCGGGTCAAACTTGGGCTGGGCCAGCGGCGCCGGGAAGTGGCGAATCGCTTCCACGAACGACAGCGGGAAGCGCCATTGACGCGCCAGCTCCGACCCCACGGTCGCGAACTGGTAGCCGAAGGTGCGCTCTTCCACCGCCAGGCGATCGTCGTCCATCGGGGACGACTGCTGGTCAAGCTGCAGCATGGCCGCAGGCATGCCCGCGTGCATCACCAGCTCGCCAATGGCGTGCATCAGGCCCACCGTGAAGGCCTGGTCGCGGTTGACGCGCACCTGCTGCGCCACCCAGCCCGACACCGCAGCGGCGTGCATGCTGTAACGCCAGAACTGGTTCAGATCCAGCCCGGGCATGGATTTGTAGCCCCCGGTCAGCCCTGAGCTGATCACCAGGGTGCGCACCGTCACGAAGCCCAGCATCGCGATCGACTCGGGCACCGTGCCGATGGTGCGCGACACATGGTAGTAAGCCGAGTTGGCCAAGCGCAACAAGCGCGCCGACAGCACCGGATCGGCGGCCAGCTTGCGGGCAATCTCTTCGATCGAGATGTCCTCGTTGTTGAAACTGTCGATCAGTTCGTGAACGATCTTGGGGACGGCAGGCAGGGCCTGGGGTTGTTGAAACAGTTCGTCGAGCTGCATGAAGGTAGGGCGCCTTGTGCAAGGGCGCAGTAAGGTATCGGGAGCGGCCCACCAGGTTCACGCCACTCTGTGGCAGATTACGTGAACATCGGTACGGTCGCGCTCACATTGGAGCACGAGCCAAGCCGCTTGGCGCATCGCAGAGGAGTCCGGATCATGCTTGATTTCCCGAATTGGCAGCCTCCCACCCGTCCATGGGGGCGCCGTCAGGTCGCCTGGGCACTGGGCATCGGCCTGCTGAGCCTGTGCCTGCCCGGACAGACCCAGGGCATCGACCCCAACTTGCCGCTGCGCAACCTGGTGGTCGAGTGGCGCATCGAGGGACAGGGGCAGACCCGCGACAGCGGCGCCGGGGTGCGCCAGGGCCGCGTCATCATCGACAGCCAACGCGGCGTGCTGGCCCAGGGCGATGTGCGCCTGGGCACCTGGCAGACCGAGTCCCAGACCCGTTCGGTGCAGCAGGTCCAGGTGCTCAATGGCGGCCGCGCGCGGCTGTTCGTGGGGCGCAGCCAGCCCTACACGGTGTGGCAGTGGGCGTATGCGCCCGCCCAGGCCCCGCGTCATCGCCCGCATCACCCGGGCGGCCACATGCCGCCGGTGCAGGTCTGGGGGCAGACCGAGTGGCTGGACCTGGGCCAGGGCCTGAATGTGCGCCCGCGCTGGCCGGGCGGACAGGCCCCGGTGACGGTCGAGCTGGAAGCCAGCGCCAGCCAGCAGAGCGCCTACGAGCCCGATGGCCAGATCCGCCACAGCGAGGTGGCCAGCACGGTGTCGGTGCCTCTGGGAGAATGGACCGTGGTGGCCCGCAGTGGCCGCCGTGCGCAGGCAACGCGCAGCGGCACGCTGTCCACCGACACGATCGACGACACCCAGTCCGAGCAACTGGCCATCCGCATCAGCGCGCCGTGACACTGCGCCACGCCAACGCCACGCATTGATCCCACACCCCACAAGCCGACCTCATCGGCAGGAGACCCCGACATGGCTGAAGACAAGCCCTTGCCCTTTGCCGCCCACACCCAGGCCTTGATGGACAGCATCCGCCGCGCCGGCTTTCCGCCGATCAGCCAGCAACCGGTGGAGATGGCGCGCAAGGCCTATGCCGCGGGCGTGGGGGCGATGGCACACCCGCCGGTGCCCCTGCCCCGAGTCGAGTCGTTCACGATTCCCGGGCCGGCGGGCGACATCCCGGCGCGCCTGTGGGCCAGCACGCATGACAAGGACCTGCCGGTGTTCCTGTACCTGCATGGCGGCGGTTTTGTCGTAGGCGGCATCGACACCTGTGAGGCCATGTGCAGCCAGGTGGCCCACCAGAGCGGGGCGGCCGTGGTGGCCATCGACTACCGCCTGGCGCCCGAGCACAAGTACCCCGCGGGCCTGGAAGACTGCATGGCGGCCCTGCGCTGGCTGGTCGAGCACGGCCACACCAAGCACCTCGACGCCAGCCGCATGGCCGTCGGCGGGGACAGCGCGGGCGGCACGCTGGCGGCCATCCTGGCCGTGGTGGCACGCGATGCCGACATCCCCCTCAGGTTGCAGGCGCTGTTCTACCCGTCCGTGCAGGTGGGCGTGCGCACCGAGTCCTTCATGACCTACGGGCGCGCCACCTTCTTGAACGCCGAGCTGATGAAATGGTTTGAAAACCATGCCCAGGGTGGCCACCTCAGCGAGCGCTGGCACCGCGAACCCCTGCACGCGCCCGACCACCGTGGCGTGGCCCCCGCGTGGATCGGCCTGGCCCAGTGCGACCCGCTGACCGACGACGGCTACCTGTACGCCGACAAGCTGCGCGCCGCCGGCGTGCCGGTCGAGTTGCAGGTGTGGCCCGGCGTGATCCACGACTTCATCAACATGGGCCGCTTCCTGCCCGAGGCCGCCCAGGCGCACACCGCCCTGGCCGAGGCGCTCAAGAAGGCCTTCGCGGACTGAGTCAGCGCGCGGGCCCGGCGCCTTGCGGCCACAGCACCCACAGGGCCAGGCTCTGTTTGGTGCGGCCCGCCATGGCCAGGGCCTCATCGCCCCAGCCCCAGAAGTAGTCGGCGCGCACGGCGCCCAGGATGGCCCCGCCCGTGTCCTGCGCCATCACCAGGCGCTGCAGCCGTGGCGCGGGGGCACCCTGGCCATTGGCCGACCAGACCTGCGGCACCGTGCTGTCCAGCCACACGGGGGTGCCCAGCGGCACGCTCTCGCGGTCCACGGCAATCGAGCGGCCTGGCGTCAGCGGCACGCCTTGGGCGCCGTTCGGCCCCACATTCGGGTCGGGCAAGGGCTCTTCACGGAAAAAGACCACGCGCGGGTTGGCGTGCATCATCTCGTCCACCCGGGACGGGTTGGCCGTGGCCCAACTGCGGATGGCCGGCCAGGACGCCTGCTCCAGCGTGAACGCACCCTGGTCCACCAGCCAGCGGGCCACCGACACATAAGGCTGGTCGTTGTGCCCGCCAAACGCCAGGCGCACCACCTTGGGCAAGCCCTGGGCATCGCGCTCGTCTTGCAAGCGGATGCGGCCCGAGCCTTGCACCTGAATGAGCAGCACGTCCAGCGGGTCGGCCAGGTAGACCAGCTCACGCCCGGCCAGCGCGGCACGGCCTTCGGGCGTGCGCTCCAGCTCATTGCGGCTCAGGAAGGGCTTGCGCACGCCCAGCCCTTGCGGGGCCCGGTGCAGTGGGTAGCGAAAGCGCGCATCGGGCACGCGCCGCCCGTCCAGCAGGGGCTCGAAATAGCCGGTCAGCAGGCCCGAAGGGCGACCGTCCGGGCTGCTCACCCGCCAGGGCTGCAGGCGGCTTTGCACCCACTGTCGCACGAAGCCGTCCTGCACCTGGGTGCCCCATTGCGGCCCCAGCTTGCGCACCTCGGCACACACAGGGGCCCAGGCTGCGGCGGGCTTCACGCAGCCCCGCCACAGCGCCGGCCACCACTCCTGCACGGGATCCTGCTCCCAGCCGGGCAGCTCGGCCCAGCTGGCGGCCGTCCAGGTCGATTTGGGTCGCTGCCAGGTCACGGGCGCCGAGCCCGGGGCACCGGGCGCCATGCCTGGTGCCTCCACCGGGGCCGGGGTTTCGCGGGGTGTGGGCGACAGCAGGCTGCAACCCATCAGGCTGCCTACAATCAGAGCCGGGATGGCCCACCTCAACTTTGAAAACGGACGAACGATCATGTGGTTGATTGTGCTGGAAGCCGCTGCAGCCCTGGCCGTGCTGGTGGGACTGGTCTGGTGGACGATGTTTTCAGGGCGCCGCCAAGGCGAGCTGCCCCCTGATGAGACGGGTCTGGACGCGGATCAGGACGACGACCGCGGCGGCAACAAGAAGCTCAAGGGCTGACGCCACATGCGGCGGCGAATGGCCTGCCACAGGCGGGCCCGGTCGCCCAGACGCACACCGCGCGAGCGCACCGCCACGCGCAGCGCCATCGCGAAACTCACGCCCACATTGAGCACACCTGTCAGCGGCACGGCCGCCACGCACCACCACAGTTGCGGGTTGTGCACGACGTCCCAGCCCAGGGTGGCGGCAGCAGCAGCCGTTTGACCGGCCGACAGGGTGACGTGGCGGATGTCCAGCGGCAGGGCCAGGAAGCTGGCCACCACCGGCACGACGCCCAGCATGAAGCCCAGGGAGATGTTGGCCGCCAGGCCCGAGATGTTCTCGCGCCACCACACCGACCAGCGGGCGGCACGGTGGGCGCCCAGGCGGGCGCGGATGCGCGGGTTCCAGCGCAGGGCGCTGTCCAGGCGGTGCAGGACGAACCAGTTCTCGACCCAGCCGGCGATGATGCTGGATGCAAACAGCAGCACACCCGTGAAGGCCGCGTACCACAGGGTCGGGCCCAGCAGGGTCATGCTCTCAAGCACATAGTGGGCCTTCTCCTCGGTGATGAGGGGCGCCCCCAAGGCCCACCAGGCCAACAGTTGCACGGCGATCACCAAAGGCGCCACCACCATCAGGTTGCCCAGAATGCCGGCCATCTGGGAGCGGATCAGGTGGGCCACTTCGTCGACAAACCCCTCCACCCCCGCCTCGCTGCGGGTGTCCTCCAGCTTGGCCGCCATGGCCGGCGCTGTCATGGCAGGTTGCTTGGTGGCCACCGTGAAATGCAGCCACTGCACCACCACAAAGCTGGTCGCATAGTTCAGGCCCGCCGCCATGCCGGTCCAGAACGGCGGCAAGCCAAGGGCCAGCATCATGAACTTCACGAAGGTGGTCACCGCCATCACGGCGCCACCGCCCGCGGCGCTACGCAGCATCTCGCGGTACTCGCCACGTGTGCGGGTGATGTAGTGCTCGCCGGTTTCAGCGCTGCGCTCGGCCACCTTGCGCGCCAGCATCGAATAGTGCTGGGTGAACAGGGCGCGGATGCTGCGGCGCTCTTCGCTCACCTGCAGCAACTCGATCAAAAAGCGCCGCAGCACCGGGCCGGGCTTGGGGCTCAACACCGCCTCCAGCAGGCGCTCCATGCGACGGCAGCGCTCGCACAACTGGTCGATCTGGAACACCAGGTCCAGCGAAATGCCATGCACCTCCAGGTGACCGTGCAGACCCCGTGCGGCGTTGGCACAGGTGTCCAGCAGGGCCCGCAGGTACTGGGCTTCTTGCAGCAAGGCGGGCGAGGGCGGGGCATCCGGCCCTGCCTCCAGCGCATGGGCCAGCGCCAACTCGTGCACCCGCTCGGTCGTCTGCGACAGGTGACGGAAGGCGTGCCGTGCACTGGCGTCGACCGCCTGCCCCTCTCTCTGCGAGGCCTTGGCATCGAAGTCCACGTCCACCCGCACGCCCATGCGCGAGCGAAACGCCGGAGAAAACCCCGCCGCCCGGATCTGGGTGGCCAGGTACAGCATGGCATCGTGGAAGGGCTCACGCCAACCCAGCGGGCAGGCGGCCCCGTTGCAGCGCTCCGGATCGAGCTCCAGCATGGCGTCAGCCCACAAGGCCCCCACGGCCTGGAGGGTGGGCTCATCGAGCTCGGCCAGCCATTGCGCGTCGGCCGGGTCGTCGAAGAGCAGGTTGAACAGCGTGCCCAGGTCGTCGGTGTCCGGGCTCAGCGGCAGCATGCGGCGACGCAAGCGCTCGCCCAGCTCATTCAGGAAAGACGTGCGCGGCGAGAACCCGAAATCGGCCAGCAACGCCGCCACGTCGCCATCGCGCCAGATGCTGGCCAGCATGCTGACCACACGGGCGCGACGCGCCGGATCCTGTTGCAACGTGGCCACCAGCGCACGGGTCCCTTGCACGGGTTCGGCCCGCCGCACCCAGCCCAGCACCCGGATCAGCCAAAGATGCCGCACGGCCTGAGGCGCTTCGGGATCGGCCCCGTCCAGCAGGGTCTTCAGCTCAATGTCCTGTCCAGGACGGGACCACCAGGGCCCCCGTCGCCACAGCTGGGCGATTTGGGAAAGTCGCTTCATCAAGAATCAGTGCAGGGATTGTTGGCGGGCCAGCGTGAAGGCCGGGATCGGCGCCTCAAAGGCCTCGGCCGCATCGGTCATGCAAAAGTAGGTGCCCTGCATCACGCCGTGAGGGGTGTCCAGGCGCGTCCAGCTCGTGTACTCGAAACGCTCGCCGGGTTTGAGCAGGGGCTGGTGGCCGACCACGCCCAGGCCGCGCACCTCTTCGGTGCGGCCGGTGGCATCGGTGATGATCCAGTGGCGGCCGATCAACTGCGCTGGCACGTCTCCACTGTTGACGATGGTCACCGTGTAGGCAAAGGCGTACTCGTGTCGCACGGGATTGCTCTGGTCCTCCAGGTACTGGGGAACCACGGCACAGGTGAATTGGGCTTTGCTCATGCAACCCATTCTAGGCAATCCCTTGGCGTGGACTCTGTGACATGTCCTGGCAATCCCTGGGGCTGTCTTTCTACAATGGCGTACCCCTTCACAGAAAGACCCCCATGTCGCGCACCTTCCGCATTGCCCCCAGCATCCTCTCTGCCGATTTCGCCCGCCTGGGCGAAGAGGTTCGCAACGTGATCGATGCAGGCGCCGACTGGATCCACTTCGACGTGATGGACAACCATTACGTGCCCAACCTCACCTTCGGGCCGATGATCTGCGAAGCCCTGCGCAAGCACAGCGTCAAGGCCGATGGCACGGCCGTGCCCATCGACGTGCACCTGATGGTGCAACCCGTGGACGCCCTGGCCCAGGCCTTTGCCAAGGCCGGCGCCGACATCGTCACCTTCCACCCCGATGCCTCCACCCACGTGGACCGCACCCTGCAGCTCATCAAGGCCGAGGGCTGCCAGGCCGGTCTGGTGTTCAACCCCGCCGCCTCGGTGGAGGTGCTGGAGTACGTCATCGACAAGGTCGACGTGGTGCTGCTGATGAGCGTGAACCCCGGCTTCGGCGGCCAGAGCTTCATCGACAGCACGCTGCGCAAGGCCGAGAAGGTGCGCAAGATCATCGACGCGTCCGGCCGCGACATCCGCCTGGAGATCGACGGCGGCGTGAAGGTGGACAACATCCGCCGCATCGCCGATGCGGGCGCCGACACATTTGTGGCCGGCAGCGCGATTTTTGGCAAGCCGGATTACAAGGCGGTGATTGACGCGATGCGGGCTGAGCTGGCGAAGTAAGGGCATCTGGCCCGGGTTCACCTGGTGAAGACGCCGCATGACGCGATATCCCCCCCGTGAAATCCCTGGCACAGGGGAAACGCGCGTGCGCATTGCACGTTAAACCAAAGATATTCGGTCATTGTGCGCACAATGACCACGAAAGCTGTGGTGCCGCGCGGCTCCTGTGCCTGGTGATATGTCGCCGGGCAACAAGGCAGCCGCACGACACAAGATGGACATGGGCCACATGATCGCAAATCCTTGTTCAACCCATCTTTCCTGGATCTCTGATGCCCATCCACTCACAAGCCAAGCGCCTGTTGCGCACCCTGACCGGGGTCGCCGTTGCTGCAGTCACCCTCCCGGGCGTATCCAGCGCGATCGCTGCCACGGCGACGCCGGACCCGTTCTATGAGTACACAGACAGCACGCCGCTGTCCAGCTACGCGCCAGGCACGGTTCTCAAGACCCGCACCATCACTTATCGCATTTTGGGTTTGGCGACACCGCTGAAAGCCACGCAGTTGCTGTATCGCTCGGTCGATGTACAAATGCGGCCTGTGGCAAACGTCACCACGGTGGTCAAACCCTCGTGCCTGCTCTGCCTGAACAAAAACAAGGTGGTCTCCTACCAGTCGTTTTACGACTCGTTGAATCCTGAAGACTCGCCTTCGCGCTCCATTGCTGGCGGCAAGCGCTTGCCCGATCTGATCCCAGGTGTTGAAACGGCACTGTTCGCCCCCTTCCTGCTTCAGGGCTACACCATCATCATCCCTGACACCGAGGGGCCGAAGGCCAACTTCGCCGCTGGTCCGGAGTACGGCTACCACACGCTCAACTCGATCCGGGCCGCGCTCAAATCTCCCGAACTGGGCCTGCCCAGCAACACCAAAGTGGCGATGATCGGCTACTCGGGTGGCGCCATTGCCTCGGAATGGGCCGCTGAGTTGGCACCAACCTATGCGCCTGACGTGAACCAGAAGCTGATCGGCAGCGCCATCGGCGGTGTGATGGTGCACCCTGACCACAACCTCGACTACATCCAGGGCTCGCCCATCTGGGGCGGTGTGGCGGGCATGGCACTCATCGGCGTGGGCCGCTCGTTCGACTTGAACCTGCCGCAGTACCTCTCCGAAAAAGGCCTGGCGCTTCACGAAAAGATGAAGAACCAGTCGATTGTGAACGTGCTGGGCCAGTACCCAGACCTGTACTGGAAAGACATCGTCAAGCCCGAGTACGAAAACCGCCTGAAGCTGGGTGCCTACGTGGACAGCGTGAACAAGGTCATCATGGGCACGGGTGGCACCCCCACGATCCCATTGTTCATTGGCCAAGGGACCGGCGGCGAACTTGAGGGCACGAAGGCTTCGCCGATCTGGGGCAAAGGCGACGGCGTGATGCTGGCGGGCGATGTCCGAACCCTGGCGCGTCAGTACTGCGCCAAGGGCGTGCAGATTGAGCACAAAGAATATGCTCTGAGTCACTTCACGAGCGTGGCCGTGTGGCTGCCACAAGCGATTGGTTGGGTGAATGACCGTTTCCGCAACAAGCCGGTGCCGCAAAATTGCGCCAGCATCCAGCCCGGTAACCCGCTGGATCTGGTGGTGGCCTTGCCCTGAAGTAGGACGGGCGACGGCCATCCAGAGTGGCGGCCCGATATCACTGTGCGTTGAAGCACACAGCCAGGCCTTCGAGGCCTGGTTTTTTTTGCGTTGTCAGATGCCGCTTTGACAGGTATACATGCTTCGCCACCTCTGCATTGCCAACACGGAGACCGACACCTTTGTGGCGGGCAGTGCGAGTTTTGGCAAGCCGGACTACAAGGCGGTGATCAACGCGATGCGGACTGAGTTGGCGAAGTGCGTTCGAAGCGCACACAGATCGCCGAACAAGCGGGAGACTTCAAGATGGCCAAGTGGACCCAAGAGCAAGCTGTTGCGTTCGAGTGCGCCCGCGAGTGCATCACCGACATGATGGGCATTTGCAGCGCGAAGATTGCCGCGGAAGAAGGCCAGCACCTTGGGCTGCACGCCACTCAATGCGGACACTCATGGTGCTGAACCTTTGCGGATGGCGTTGAGCTTTTGCAACTCATCCAGGGTGGGTCGCCTGGATGCTTGCAGTGACAACGTCTGCCCCAATGCACCCGCCACATCCGCGTAGTAGTGGACGGCCACTTGCGGTTTGCCAGCCTCGACCTGGATCACCTTCAAGCGAGGGATGTTGAGCAGGCGAGCGAGCCCCTCTTGCGTATGCCCCCGCGCTTTGCGCGCCTCACGCAACAGGCCACCGAGATGTTGAAGTTGGGTCTCTGTCAGCATAATTAAGTATCTTATACGATTCTTTACGTCATGAATGTAATGTTTGCGATACCTCCTGAAGCGTGAATATGGTTTTCATTAAACGGCAATGCGAAAGCAGCCACAGGGCCATCGCACGATCCTTTGGGCGCGCCCAGCGGCCGTAGCGGTAAGCTCCGCGCATGCCCACTTACCCCCGCCCCCTCACCTCCCGCTTGCCCGAGGTCGGCACCACCATCTTTTCGGTGATGTCGGCCCTGGCGCAGCAGCACGGTGCGCTCAACCTGTCGCAAGGCTTCCCGGACTTTGACGCGCCCGCCGAGTTGCTGAGCCTGCTCGACCAGCACGCCCGCGCCGGCCACAACCAGTACGCGCCCATGACGGGTGTACCGGTGCTGCGCGAGGCCATTGCGGCCAAGGTGAGCACGCTGTACGGCGCCCAGTACGACGTCGATGCCGAAATCACCGTCACCGCCGGAGCCACGCAGGCCATCTTCACCGCCGTGGCGGCCCTGGTGCATCCGGGCGACGAGGTCATCGTGTTCACCCCGGTGTACGACAGCTACGCGCCTTCGGTGGAACTGCAAGGCGGCAAGGTCGTGTACGCCCACCTGACCCTGCCCGACTACCGCCCCGACTGGGACGAGGTGGCCCGCCTGATCACGCCGCGCACGCGCATGATCATCCTCAACTCGCCACACAACCCCACCGGCACGGTGTGGACGGCCGAGGACATGGCCCAGCTCGAAGCCCTGGTGAAAGACACCGACATCGTGCTGCTGAGTGACGAGGTCTACGAGCACATGGTGTTCGACCAGGCCCGTCATGAAAGCGTGCTGCGCTACCCCGGACTGGCCGAGCGCAGCCTGGTGGTTTCCAGCTTCGGCAAGACCTATCACATCACCGGCTGGAAGGTGGCCTACTGCCTGGCCCCGCGCGAGCTGATGGCCGAGTTCCGCAAGGCGCACCAGTTCATCGTGTTCACCGTGCACGCCCCCTCGCAGTACGCCCTGGCTGACTTCATGAAGAAGCCCGGTTGGTACGATCAGCTCAAGGCGCTGTACCAAGGCAAGCGCGACATCTTTCGGCAGGCGCTGGCCGGCTCACGCTTTGAGCTGCTGCCTTGTCAAGGCACCTACTTCCAGTGCGTCAAGTACGCCGCCATCAGCGACGAGGGCGACCGTGCCTTTGTCGAACGTCTCACGCGTGAGCACGGCGTGGCCGCCATCCCCGTGTCAGCTTTCTACCCTGACGGCGCAGACCATGGCGTGATTCGTTTTTGCTTTGCCAAATCGGCCGCGACGCTGGAGCAGGCGCTGGAGCGGCTGATCAAGTTGTGAGGCCCTTGCGACGTTCCACGCCCCGGGCGGCGCCCACAGATTGACCATGTTGCGACAAACTTCACGCCACGACAAGGGAAAACCCTTAGCAGATCCTCTCGGGGGCTGAACAATCCGACCTTTTAGCGTCCATCCCCGAGAAGGCTCCCCATGAATCCGTTCCGTCACCTGCTGTTGACCACCCTCAGCGTGCTCGCCTTCTCGGCGCTGCCCGCCCATGCGGCCGATCTGGCGGCAGCTCATGCCAAGGCACGTGCTTCGGTGCCCGGTTTTGTGCTCACCTGGAAGGCGCAGGCAGCTGGCACGGGGGGCTATCGCGTGCTGGCGAATGTGCGAGCAGGCGGGCAGACCGAGGCCATCTGGCTGGACAACTTCAAAGCGGCGGATGGCGGCTTCACCGCAGTGCTGCAGTCAGCGCCTCGGGTGCTCAAGGGCGTGAGCTTGGGGCAGTCGGTCACCTTCACCGAGGCTGACATCGTGGACTGGAGTTATGAAGACCAGTCGCTTGGCAAGCTGCGTGGCAACCACCTCCAATGCGCCGAGCTGCGCGATCTGCCCAAGGCGGAATACGAAGAACAGTTGGACTACCTGGGCCTGGTCTGCAGCGACTGAACGGACCGCTGCGCCTGAGCGTTGGCGATCAGGCCTTGAACAAGCGGGCCGCGTGCAGCCCCAGGCCTGTGGCCACCGATGCCATGCGATCACCACGTGCCGCCCGGGCGCCGGGGAAAGCCGCTTCCAGCTGATCGGTCAGCAGTTTCAGGCCTGTAGAGCCCCCCGTGAAATACAGGGCGCTGATGTCGCTCGCAGCGATGCCGGCCTGGACGACCGTCTCGTGCGCACAGGTCACGATGCGGACCAGGTCGTCGTGCAAGGCGGCTTCGGCCTGCGCGCCGGTCAGCGGGCTGTGCAGGCCGGCTTCGATCAGGGCCAGGTCAATGTCGGTGTCACCGCCTTCGGCCACCGCGATCTTGGCCGCTTCGGCGCGGCCCACCAGGGCGTGCCCCAGGCGCTCACGCACCACCTTCATCAGACGCTGATGATGCACCGGGTTGCCGTAGAAGTCGGCCATGCTGCGCAACTCGGCCATGCGCTGGGGTTGGTACACCGTGTTGATCAGGTGCCAGGTCGTCAGGTCAAAGTAGACGCGGCTGGGCACCGGGCGCGGGGGCTGCCCGCCAATGCTGGGCCCAAACGCGCCATAGCCCAGCGGTGGCATCACGCTGGCCAGCGACAGGCGGCGGTCAAAGTCGGTACCGGCGATGTGCACGCCGTGGTTGGCGAGGATGTCGTCGCGGCGATCCAGGCGGGGCGCACGCTGCGGCCCCACCCGCACCACTGAAAAGTCCGAGGTGCCGCCGCCGATGTCGGCCACCAGCACCAGCTCTTCCTTTTGCGCGTGCTGCTCGTAATCGAACGCTGCCGCGATTGGCTCGAACTGAAAGGCCACGTCGGTGAAGCCCACCGCCCGGGCGGCGGCTTCCAGTGAGGCCTGCGCCGCCGCATCCCGCTCGGCATCGTCATCCACAAAAAACACCGGGCGGCCCATCACCACCTGGGTCAAAGGCTGGCCGCCGGCCTGCTCGGCCAGGCTGCGCAGGTGACGCAGGTAGCCTGTGATGATGTCCAGGTACTTCACGCCCAGGCCGTTGCCCACTTCGGTGGTCTGGTCGACCAGGGCCGTGCCCAGGATGCTCTTCATGGAGCGCATCAGGCGGCCTTCGTATCCGTCGATGTAGGCCTTCACAGCCGCACGACCAAAGGTGCGCGGCAGGCTGTCATCGAGGTGGGTGCCACGCCAGGTGCCAGGGGGCAGGTCGTCGGCGTCGGTGCAGTAGAACACCGCCGTCGGCATGGTCAGGTGCTCACCTTCCAGCGGCACCAGGCGCATGCCCGTTCCCTCGGTCGGCGAGCGCGGAATGGCGATGGCCGAGTTGGAGGTGCCGAAGTCGATGGCGCAATAAGACATGGTGCAGGCCCGGGCAGGCAAAGAAACAGCAAGGCGGGCGATTGTAGGCGCCCGCGTCCCCGCGCGTGCGGCAGGCTGGGAACGCCCCAGCGCGTAACGCTTGATTGCAATTTCCCCCCGCAAGCGGGGGCCGGCCTGCCGAGGGGCCCTCGGACAATGTCCGGATACGACAAATTGCAGGTGAGTGATTCATGAGTTTCCCGTCCCTCGGTGAGGTGGGGGCGCGCGCTGGCGCGTCCCTGCAGTCGCTGGCAACGGCCGCGTCTGCTGCGGCAGAGGCCCAGGTGGCCGGGCTGGGCGCACAGCTGACGTCACGTCTGCAAGCCGCCCTCAAGCTGGGGCAATCCACCCGCCTGCTGCAAATCGAAACCGCCTTGCCTTCGGCTTCGCTGGTGGTTGAACGCTGCCGCGTCACCGAGGCCGTGCACGCCACCGAGCCTCTGTGGGCCGAGGTCGATTGCGTCAGCACCCACGCCCTGCTGGAGCTCAAAGCCCTCAACGGCGAGCAGGTCACCCTGCGCCTGATGCTGGCCGATGGCAGCTGGCGCGCGTGGCACGGCTATGTGGTGCAGGCCGCGCAACTGGGCGCCGACGGCGGCCTGGCGCGCTACCGCCTGACGCTGGCGGCCTGGACCCACTGGCTCACGCTGCGCCGCGACACCCGCATTTTTCAGGATCAGACGGCCGCCGACATCGTCAGCACCGTGCTGTCAGCCTATCCGCAGGCGCATTTCAAGCTCGACGTGGCCGCGCCGGGGCCGGTGCGCGCCCTCACCACCCAGTATCGCGAAACCGATTGGGCGTTTGTGCAGCGCCTGATGGCCGAAGAGGGCTGGAGTTGGCGCCTGTCGCACAGTGGCGCCCCCAAGGGGGCGACGGCCGGGGCCCGTGCGGCCCGGCACACGCTGGTGATCTTTGATGCCCAGGCCGAGGTGCCAGAGCTGGGCGCCCTGCGCTTCAGCCGCCCCGACCTGCGCGGTGCCGGCGTGCTGGGCACGGGCCTGTTCGACACCGGCCTGGCTCAGGACACGGTGACCGCCTGGCAAGTGGGGCAGCAACTGACGCCGAACGCCGTGACCTTGGGCGCCTGGGACGAACGCCAACTGGCCGGTGTGACGGCCGATGCGCGCAGCGTGGCCGACCATGGTGACGTCCCCGTGCTGGAGCACTACCGGGGGCACGGCGAGCGCCGCCATGCCGACGGCCGGGTGGACACCGCTCAACCGGCCAGCCGCACGGTGGCCGAGGCCCGTGCCGAAGCCCGGCTGGCCGCGCACACCCTGGCGCATCGCTTTGCCGAAGGCCGCAGCGCCGTGCGCGCGCTGCACGAGGGCGCCCACTTTGCCCTGACCGAACACAGCCTCTATGGCCTGGATGCGCAAGCCTCCGGGGCCAACCGTTTTGTGGTGCTGCGTGTGACTCACGAAGCCGCCAACAACCTGGGCACGCAAGCCGCGCAGATCCTGCTCGCCACCGACATCGAGCAGGGCAGCTACCGCAACCAGTTCCAGGCGGTGCCCGCCACCACCCGCCTGGTGCCCACCCCCATCGAGCGCCCCACAGCCCCTGGCATGCAG
>Ga0209066_10003230_pt1 | contig 18828 bp, 13 predicted proteins | sample All_14_2_FD_187198 | JGI IMG/M metagenome (GOLD analysis project Ga0209066, IMG submission 187198) | Freshwater microbial communities in response to fracking from Pennsylvania, USA - Allegheny Zone_MetaG_DW_15 (SPAdes) (version 2) ... | reverse complement strand
ATTGGAAAAACATCCTCGAGGCCGAGGAGGGGATGCCCGGCATCGAGGATGTCGATCTCGACCAGGAGCGGGCGGTGTTGACGGAAAAACTGGGAATGGAACCGACCGAGCAACAGCTCGTCCTCTATCTCCAGCATCCCAACGACGCCGTCGATTTCTTCAAGTTCGAGGAGAATTTCGGCAAGGCCTACGTCCTGCCGCCGGCGATCTTTTTTCGGGAAGGAAGCTTCGATCTCGGCGAAAAATTGACGTTCAAGGATCATTTCGGCAAAGAGCACGTCGTCGAGATCGGCCCGACCCAGAAAACCGAACTGGGCGAGACCAACGTCTACCTCAACGTCGACCACGACCAGCGGCTCTATCTCTTTGAACCGGAACTCCAGGCCGGAGTCCAGGCCGAGGTCAAGCTGTCCAAGGAGGAGATCGCCGCCCTGGCGGCCGAAGGCGATGTTCGCGCCCCCTTTGCCGGTGCCATCTGTGCCGTCAGCGTCGAGATCGGCGACGAGGTCGGCGTCGGCGATCAGCTGGCGGTGATCGAGGCGATGAAGATGCAGACCCCGATCCTCAGCGAGGTTGCCGGAGTCGTCAACGCCGTCGCGGCCAAGGTCGGTAAGACGCTGCAGACGGGCGACAGGATCTTCAAGATCGATCGCTTCGAAGACTGACCCTGCGATCCTGCCGGCCTGTCACCCCGATCTTCTGTAGGATTTGGGGGAAATCAGCGTCCCTTCGCTGTGGTAGCCGGAGGGCGCGGTGGTGTTCGGCATCAGGACGCAGTTCCTGCCGAGGATCGTGCCGGGGTTGGTGACCGAGTTGCAGCCGGTCTGGGTGTTGTCGCCGAGGATGGCGCCGAGCTTGCGCCGTCCGGTGTCGATCCGATCGCCGTTGATCCGGAGGGTCACGTTGCCGGGCAGGAACCGGAGATTGGCGAACTTGGTGCCGGCGCCGAGGTTGGTCCCGGCTCCGAGGATCGAATCGCCGAGGTAGGCGAAATGGCCGGCCTTGGCGTCGTCGAGGAAGATGCTGTGCTTGACCTCCGTCGCATGGCCGAGAATGCAGCGGCGGCCGGCGAGACAATACCCCCTGAGGTAGGCCCCCTGACGGACCTCGCTCATCTCGCCGATGATCGTCGGCGCCTTGATCATCGCCCCGCTTTCCACCAGAACTCCCCCTCCGAACTCGATTTCCCGCCCGAGCAGTACCGCACCGGCCATGATCACCGTCGCCCCTGCGAGAATTTCCCCGCTGTCCCTGACGATCAATCCACCTCTGGTCGTATCGCCGTAATGAATCTGCAGCCCGTCGGCGGCCAGGACCTTGCCGCCATGCAGCACGACCGGCGCCGCGAGGGGCACGCCCTGCGGCAGCAGCGGATCTTCGGGCAGGGTATACGGAAAATCGTTCATGTAGCGCTTGAGACCGTTGAGCGCGGTCCAGACATAGGCGCCGTCGACGAACAGTTGCGGGTGTCCGAATGACGACAGGTCAAAGAGGGTGGCGGCGGTCAGCATCGTATCTCCATCGGTTGGCATGTCATTGCCAGAGAAGGTTCGGAACGTACTGTCACTATGGTGGAAAAATGGTAACAGTTCAACGGAAATCGGCTTCTCGTGGACACACCGGCAGCAAACGGCGGGTAAGACGGATGCTCGTGGCGGTCGGATCGGCGGACCTCGGGACAATGAAAAATCCGGTGATTTTTCGGGACATTCGGCAGGCAATGTCTTGACTTCGGCGAAGTCATGTATAGTCTGTCACAGGTTTCTGGATGAATGATGTTTATAGTGTGCAATGTGAGCGTGAATGATCAGGGACGGCCTCCGCAAGGCCTTCCCTGCAACAGAGGGGCAGGGCGAACTCCGCCCCACAGTCCTGTCGGAGGTATGTGTGGAATTTAATGATGCGCTGAGCATTGGAATGGACGATTTCTCCAACAACGAGGAGATGGAGATCCCCGAAGTGCTGCCGATGATGGCGGTGCGGGACGTGGTGGTCTTCAATTACATGATCATCCCGTTGTTTGTCGGCCGTCCGGGATCGGTCGAGGCGGTCAACGAGGCCCTCGGGTCCAACAAGCTGCTGATGCTGGTGACCCAGAAGGATGCGACGAAGGACAACCCGAGCAAGGACGATCTGTATTCCGTCGGTATGGTCTGCATGGTGATGCGGACCCTGAAACTGCCCGACGGCAGGCTCAAGGTCCTGGTCCAGGCGATGTCCAAGGCGAGGATCAAGGACTACGTGCGGATCGAGCCTTTCTACCAGGTGACGGTCGAAGTCATCGAAGAAGCCGAGGTCCAGGAGATCACCGTCGAGATCGAGGCGCTGATGCGGACTGTGCGCGAGCAGACCGAGAAGATCATGTCGCTGCGCGGTATCCTCTCCGCCGACCTGATGATGATCATCAATAACATCGAGGATCCCGGCCGTCTCGCCGACCTCGTCGGTTCGAACCTGCGGCTGAAGATCGTCGAGTCCCAGTCGATCCTCGAGCAGACCGATCCGGTGAAGCGGCTCAGACTGGTCAACGATCTGCTGTCGAAGGAACTCGAGGTCTCGACCGTCCAGGCGAAGATCCAGAACGACGCCAAGGAGGAGATGAGCAAGTCGCAGCGCGAGTACTTCCTGCGCGAGCAGCTCCATGCCCTGCAGAAGGAACTGGGCGACACCGACGACAGGATCCAGGAGATCGAAGACCTCGAACGCAAGCTGCGGCGGACCAAGATGCCGAAAGAGGTCCGCAAGGAGGCCAAGAAGCAGCTCAGCCGCATGGAGATGATGCACCCCGATTCATCCGAGGCGACAATCATCCGGACCTATATCGACTGGATCCTCGACGTCCCGTGGCTGAAGGGGACGACCGACCGGCTCGACCTCAAGGAGGCGAAAGAGGTCCTCGACAACGACCATTACGGCCTCGACAAGGTCAAGGAGCGGATCCTCGAATACCTGGCGGTGCGCAAGCTCAACCCCTCCACCAAAGGGCCGATCCTCTGTTTCGTCGGCCCCCCCGGTGTCGGCAAGACCTCGCTGGGGCAGTCGATCGCCCGGGCCATGGGCCGCAAGTTCCATCGCATCTCGCTGGGCGGCATGCGGGACGAGGCCGAAATCCGCGGCCATCGCCGCACCTATATCGGGGCGATGCCCGGCCGCATCGTCCAGGGGCTGAAGACGGTGGCGTCGAACAACCCGGTGTTCATGATGGACGAGATCGACAAGATAGGCTCCGATTACCGCGGCGATCCCTCCTCGGCCCTGCTCGAGGTCCTCGATCCGGAGCAGAACTTCGAGTTCTCCGATCATTATCTCAACCTGCCGCTCGACCTGTCGAAGGTCATGTTCATCACCACCGCCAACATGACCGACACCATTCCCGGGCCGCTGAAGGACCGGATGGAGGTCATCCGGCTGTCCGGCTACGCCCTGGAGGAGAAGATCGTCATCGCCCGCAAGTACCTGTTGCCGCGGCAGATCAAGGAAAACGGGATCAAGCCGACCCATCTCCGGTTGACGGATGAGACCATCGAGTACATCATCAGCCATTACACCCACGAGGCGGGACTGCGCAATCTCGAGCGGGAGATCGGCAAGGTCTGCCGCAAGATCGCCCTCAAGATCGCCGAGGGCGGGAAGGGACCGTACACGATCAACGCGACGACCCTCGACCGTTATCTCGGGCCGCCCAAGAACCTGCCCGAGGCCGAGCGCGAGCAGCTCGATCAGCCCGGCCTGGTCACCGGCCTGGCCTGGACCGAGGTCGGCGGCGAATTGCTGCAGATCGAGGTCAACCTGATGCCGGGCAAGGGAAAGCTGACACTCACCGGCCAACTCGGCGATGTCATGAAGGAATCGGCACAGGCGGCGCTGACCTACTGTCGCAGCCGGTCGGAAGAACTCGGGGTCGACGCGGGCTTTTTCGAAAAGAACGATATCCATATCCATGTGCCCGCCGGTGCCATCCCGAAAGACGGCCCGTCGGCCGGGATCTCGATGGCCACCGCCCTTTATTCGGCGATCACCGGCAAGAAGGTCATCAAGCGCCTGGCGATGACCGGCGAGGTGACCCTGCGCGGTCGCGTTCTGCCGATCGGCGGCCTCAAGGAGAAGGCCCTGGCCGCGCTGCGGGCCGATTTCGACAAGGTCATCATCCCCGAGCTCAACAAGAAGGACCTGGTGGAAATCCCGCAGAACATCAGGGACAAGATGCATTTCTATCCGGTCAAGGACATGGATGAAGTCGTCCGCATCGCCCTGGGCAAAACGGCAAAGGTCAGCGGCCGCAAAGAATAATAAAGGGTATTCTCCGCAGTGGTCGCATCAGCACCGAACCCGTCGGCTTCATCTCCATCATCGCCATCAAGGGCAGTCAGAACGGCTGCCCTTTTCCTTTGCGGCTGCTGCCTGCTGGTGGTCGCATGGTTCGCCGTCTATGCCTTCTCTCCCGGGCCTCGTGCTGCCGAGGGGTCGGCGGTCGTGACCATCGCCCGGGGCACGCCGCTGAAGGAGATGTCGAAGGTCCTCGCCGGGGCGGGCCTGGTGGAGGAGGATGTCCGCTTCGCGATCCTCGCCAGGCTTCTCGGTTACTCCGGCCGGATCAGGGCCGGCGAGTTCAAGCTGGCAACCGGGATGAATCCGCTGCAGCTCCTCAGGCGGTTGGTTGCGGCCCGGCCGATCCAGCACTCGGTGACGATCCCGGAAGGCCTGCGGCTGCACGAGATCGGCCGGATTTTCGCCCAGGGAGGGTGGTGTGACGAGGAGCAGTTCAGGCAACTGGCCCAGGACAAGGCCTTCGTGACGGGACTCGGCTTCGGTGATCTCGACAGCCTCGAGGGCTATCTCTTCCCCGACACCTATTATCTCACCCGCGATATCCATGGGGCCGAGGAACTGCTCACGATGATGACCCGACGGTTCCGGGAGGTCTGGACGCAGGTTGCCTCATCGCCTGCCGCAAAAGCCAGGCAGCATGAGGTCGTCATCCTGGCCTCGATCGTCGAAAAGGAAACCGGACGTGGCGAAGAGCGGCCGGTCATCGCCGGCGTCTTTCACAATCGTCTGAAGATCGGGATGCGGCTCCAGTCCGACCCCACGGTAATCTACGGGATTACAGATTTCTCCGGCAATATCACCAGAAAAGACCTGCAGACACCGTCACGCTACAATACCTACACCCTGACCGGCCTGCCGGCCGGACCGATCAGCAATCCAGGCAGGTCGGCCCTCGAGGCGGTGTTACGTCCGACCGCCACCGACTATCTCTATTTCGTCGGCCGCAACGACGGAACCCATCAGTTTTCCCGAACCCTGGAAGAGCATAACCAGGCCGTGCGCAAATATCAGCGGAAAAAGCTGGAAAAAAACGGTAAAGATTGAACGGGAACCCGTTGCATTAAGACGATTCAGACTATTGTCGGCCTGGATCATACTGCATTCACTGCTTTCAGGTCAGGAGAAGAGCCAAAGGTGAAAATAGCCCTGATACAGATCAACCCGGTCATCGGCGATTTCCCGGCCAACTGCCGGAAAATCGTGGAATGCGTCAGCGAAGCCCGCGACCGCGGCTGCCGCCTGGCAATCCTGCCGGAACTGGTCCTGCCCGGCTACCCGCCGCAGGACCTTCTCGAACGCGATTCCTTCCGCGCCGATCATGACCGGGCCCTGGCGAGGTTGGTAACCGAGCTGCCCGATATCGACGTTCTATTCGGCTGCATCGTCCGCCGGGAGGGGGGCAAGGGGAAGAGACTGTACAACTCGGCGGTCGCGGTGCGGGGCGGCAGGATCGTATTTCGTGCCGACAAGCGGTTGCTGCCGTCCTACGATGTCTTCGATGAGACCCGCTATTTCGAACCCGGGTCGATGCCCGAGCTGTACAAGGTCGACGACCTCTGTTTTGCCGTCACGATCTGTGAGGATGTCTGGCAACACCAGATCGGCGAATACCGGACCCAGCCGGTCGACGAACTGTTTGCCGCCGCCCGCACCACCGGGGACAAAATCGATGCGGTCATCAACATCTCGGCCTCGCCGTTCCAACGCAACAAGGAGCAGACGCGCAAGGCCATCTTCGCTGAGATCTGCCGCACCTACCAGGTCCCCTTCCTCTATGCCAATCAGGTCGGCGGCCAGGATTCCCTGCTGTTCGACGGCCGCAGCCATGCGCTGGACCGCGACGGCCGGACGATCTGCCAGGCTCTGGGCTGGTCCGAGGACCTGGTGGTCCTCGACAGCGCCGACTGGCACGGCGAGACCCATGCCCCGGCCGCGGTCGAGGAACTGGCTTCGATACATGACGGCCTGGTCATGGGGGTCAGGGACTATGTCCGCAAGTGCGGCTTTTCCTCGGCCGTCCTCGGCCTGTCCGGCGGCATCGATTCGGCCCTGACCGCCGCGATCGCCGTCGCCGCCCTCGGCCCGGAAAATGTCCTCGGGGTGGCGATGCCGTCGGTCTACAGCGCTGCCGAGTCGCTGGCCGACGCCCGGCTGCTGGCGGAGCGGCTCGGCTGCCGCTTCGAGGTGATCCCGATCAAGGGCCTGTTCGACACCTTCCGCCGGACACTGGAACCGCTGTTTGCCGGGCGGCCTGAGGACCTGGCCGAGCAGAACCTCCAGGCCCGGATCCGCGGCAACCTGCTGATGGCCCTGTCCTACAAGTTCGGCCACCTGCTGCTGACCACCGGCAACAAGAGCGAGATGGCGGTCGGCTACTGCACCCTCTACGGCGACATGAGCGGCGGCCTGGCGGTGATCTCCGACGTCCCGAAACAGCTGGTGTACCAACTGGCCGGCTATGTCAACCGGGAGCGGGAGATCATCCCCGCCCGGACGATCGTCCGGCCGCCGACCGCGGAATTGAAGCCCGACCAGCGCGACCAGGACGACCTGCCGCCCTACGAGATCCTCGATCAGATCCTGGAGATGCACCTGGAGAAAGGGCTCTCCCTGGCCGACATCGTCGCCCGGGGCTTCGACGAGGCCATGGTCCGGGACATCCTCCGCCGGATCCGGATCAACGAGTACAAGCGTAAACAGGCGCCGATGGGGCTCAAGGTCACGAGCAAGGCCTTCGGCTACGGCCGGCGCTATCCCAACGTCCAGAATTACCGCGAGTAAGGTCGGGTGATGGAGGAGGGCAGGAGGAGCAGTCGCAGGATCGTGGTGCCGGCCGTGAGCCTGCTCCTGGTGGTAATCGCCTGCGCCTGGCTGATCGTCCGCGAGACCCGGCTCAAACGCCCGCCGCAGCTGACGACGACGACCGCCGGTAACATCGATATGTGTCTGTCCTGCCACAAGGACGTCAAACTCGATCCCGCCCACGATCCGGCGGTCATCGGCTGCGCTCCCTGCCATCTCGGCAATCCGCTGGCGGTGACCGAAAAAGCGGCCCACAAGGGCATGGTCCTCAACCCCGGCGACCTCCGGATCGTCGAGCAGACCTGCGCGGTCGAAGGCTGCCACCCCAAGGATGCGCACAAGGTCAAGAACTCGCTGATGGCCACCAACCGCGGCATCCTCGGCACCCTCCTCTACTACTGGGGGGAATCGCCGACCCAGAATACCGATCTGACCATCGAGCAGTTGCTGCAGTCCGGCCAGACCTCGCTGGCCCTCGATTATTTCCGTAAACTGTGCGCCACCTGTCATCTGTGGAAACAGAAGAACGACCTGCCCGGCGAGGCCGCCTTCTTCAACGCGAAGGGCGGTGGCTGTTCCGCCTGCCATTTTCAGAACCCGCCGGAGGTCCCCGTCGCCGATATCCGCTATTCCGGCGACGATATGGCACCACCCCCGGCCGCCGACAAGAAGAAACCCCATCCCCTGGTGAAGAAAGCGATCGCCAGCGACACCTGCATCCGTTGTCATAACCGCTCGGGACGGATCGGCCTGTCCTATATCGGCCTGTTCGAATCGGAGGGTTATGGGACCCCGTACGAGCAGGGGGGGATGACGAAGAAGCAGCTGCCGGGGGCGCGCTTCTATCTCGAGATCGCCGACGACATCCATCATGCCCGGGGGATGGAGTGCATCGATTGCCACACCCGCAACGAGATCATGGGCGACGGCACAAGCTATGCCCATTACGAGGAGCAGCTGGAGATCTCCTGTGAGATCTGTCACGGGTCACAGCCGTTGCCGACGAGGAAAGGCGATCCGCTGAACAATATCGAAAGAACCGGCGAGGGTTGGCGGCTGAAGGGCAAGGTCGATGGCCGGCTGCGGCCGCTCAAGCCGCTGCGCGAGGGAGTCTGCAATTACAGCGGCCACAAGCGGGTCGGCTGCGAGGCCTGCCACTCGACCTGGGTGCCGCAGTGCTACGGCTGCCATGCCAGGCGGGATGCGCGGGGCAGGCACCTCGACAAGCTGACCCTGAAAGAGACCGAGGGATTGTGGGAGGAGGGGCGGTCCTATATCCGTTATGAACGGCCGATGCTGGCCGTGTGGAAGGACGAGGTCGTGATCGTCACCCCCGGCTGCCAGGACATCGTCACCGTGATCGGCAAGGAGGGCGGGATCGATCAGGCCTTCAACCGCTTCACGATGGCGGCGATCAACCCCCATACCACCCAGGCCAAGGGACGCAGCTGCGCCGACTGCCACGCCTCGCCGAAGACTGTCGGCCTTGGCGAGGGGACGGTATCGGTCGAGAAGGGCAGGCTCGTCTTTGCCGGCATTGACCAGGGGGTGGACACGGCGGTCGGGCGCACCGTGCCGTTCGACGCCTTTGTCGAAATCGACGGGACGCCGCTGCAGCTGGGGTCGCGGCCGGACCTGCGGCCCTTCAACGGTGAGGAGCTGCGCCGCATCCTGCGGGTCGGCTTCTGTGTCGGCTGCCATGACGCATCCGCTGCCAAGATCTGGGACAATTACTCGGCGAAGACGGTCTGCCGGCGGCCGGGGGCCGAAGCGGACCTGCAGCTGCCCGGATCATCAGCGCCGCTACAGGAGGTAACGCCATAGCCAATCTCACCGGAAACCTTGATGGGCTCAAAAAGAACCAGCTCCGGCTGCTGCAGCGGCTGGCGGGGAAAAAGAGTCACCGCGATCTGATAATCTCCCCGGAAATTGCCAGGACCCTGTGCGAACTGTCGTTTGAGACCAATCGCCAGATCGGGCTGCTCATTCATCGCTCGGGGCAGATCGAGATGGTGATCGTCGGCACCTTTACCGGCCTGATGATCCCGCAGCTCAACGCGATCCGCACCGCCGGCGAGCGGTTGCGGGGACTGCGCCTGGTCCATACCCATCCGGGCGGCGAGGACATCAGCGACGACGACCTGATGGACCTGCTCTTCCTCCGCCTCGATCTGCTGTCGGTCCTGAAGATCACCGCCGACGGCCTGCCGGAGAAACTGTACTCGGTGCATCTGCTGCCGGCCGACACCGCCGGCCGGGGCTGGACCTCCCTGCCGCCGGTGCATCCGGCCAACCAGCAAGAGTCGTTCGAGGACCTGATCAATGCCCTCGAGAGTGAATTCACCCGGCTGCAACGGGCGCGAACGGTCGAACGACAGGAGGATCGGGCGATTCTGGTCAGCGTCAGCACCGAAGCGAAGATTGTCGCCGAGGAGTCGCTGGTCGAGCTGGCGGAGCTGGCCCGGTCCGACAACATCGAGGTCCTGCATACCGTCCTCCAGCGCCAGCGCCATCTCAACCCACGGCTGATCGTCGGCAAAGGCAAACTGGCCGAGATCATGATCCGGGCCCTGCAGCTCGACGCCAACCTGCTGATCTTCGATCAGGAACTGAACCCCTCGCAGATCCGTTCGATCACCGATTTCACCGATCTCCGGGTCATCGACCGGACCCAGCTGATCCTCGACATCTTTGCCCATCGGGCGATGAGCCGGGAAGGCAAACTGCAGGTGGAGATGGCCCAGCTGAAGTATATGCTGCCGCGCCTCTCCACCCGCGACGATGCCCTGTCGCGGCTGACCGGCGGCATCGGCGCCAGGGGGCCGGGGGAGACGCGGCTCGAGATCGATCGCCGGCGCATCAGCGACCGCCTGGCCCGGCTCGGCGGGGAATTGAAGGCGATCGCCCGTGAGCGCTATCGCCGCCGCTCCAAACGGCGGAAAAAAGATCTGCCGGTGATCTCGCTCGTCGGCTACACCAACGCCGGCAAGTCGACCCTGCTCAACACCCTGACGCACAGCGACATCGTTGCCGAGGACAAGCTCTTCGCCACCCTCGATCCCACCAGTCGCCGGCTGCGGTTTCCAACCGAGATGGAGGTCATCATCACCGATACGGTCGGTTTCATCCGCCACCTCCCGGACACCCTGCTGCAGGCCTTCAAGGCGACCCTCGAGGAACTGCAGGAGGCCGATCTGCTGGTCCATGTCATCGATCTGTCGAACCCCGCCTACCGGGAGCAGATGGCCGTGGTCGACAAGCTGCTCAGCGAGCTCGAGCTCGGCGACATCCCCTGCCTGCGGGTGTTCAACAAGATCGACAAGGCCCCGTATCCGGTGCAGGCGCGGACCGAGGCGGAAAAGGAAGGGGTGGTGATCAGCGCCATCGATCCCGCGACCCTGCCGCCGTTTCTCGAGCGGGCGGAGCGGATGATGGGCAAGGTCATGGAGCCGATGTGACGGCAGGCCGGTATGGGGGCCGGGCCTTGCCCGAGGGTGTAATGGAATTCGTCGCCGACCGATGGCAATCGCCGGCGACAGCGGTGGGGTTGGGGCGCGGGGGAAAATCTTCAGTCGTAGATGATGGCCGTATATTTTTCCAGTATCTCCTCGGTCTCCCGGTCCAGGTCGCCGGCCACCTCGTGGATCTGGTATTCATGTTTGCAGCCGGTGCAGCGCATGCGGACCCGGCGGCACATCCGATGCACCTCCAGTTTTGCCGAACATTTCTTGCATTTCATCGTCATGGCGCCAGCAGTTCCGTGCGGGTGAATATCGATTTCAGCCGGTAGCCGGCCCTGGCCAGCTCTTCCACGCCGCCTTCCTCGCGTTCGACGACGGTGGCGACGAGTCCGACCTTGAACCCCTGGGCCTCGACGCGGTCAATGACCTTGAGCAGGGTGCCGCCGGTCGTGACCACGTCCTCGATCAGGGCGACCGTGCAGCCTTCCGCCATGTTCTTCAACCCCTCGATATAGTTGCCTGTTCCATGTCCCTTTGCCTCCTTGCGGACGATGAAGGCGGGAATCGGCGCCTGCTCCAGATAACTGACGATCGAGACGGCGGTCACCAGAGGGTCGGCGCCCAGCGTCATCCCGCCGACGGCCTGGATCGGTGTGTTCTCTTCCCTGATCAGGGCAAAGAGGAGCCTGCCGCAGAGATAGGCGCCCTCTGCCGACAGGGTCGTCTGCTTGCCGTCGATATAGAAGTCGGAGGTCTTGCCGGAGGTCAGGGTGAAGGTCCCCTGGCGGTAGGATTTTTCAAGCAGGATCGATTTCAGTCGCTGTCGTTCGTTCATGGAGGTGTCAACCTGAGGGTAGGGTTTTGTCGCGGTCATCGGAAAATCAACGACCTCCGATTTTACTTAAATAGGACCGGGGAGAAAAGAAAAAACTCGCGTTGCCGGAAAATGGCATGGTATTCTTCATTTTTATCTGTCAGTTTCGGACTGATGGCAGAACGTCCGCTGTGGTCATCGTTTCAATCCTTTGGTGAGGAGAGCTGTATGTGCGGCATCGTTGGTTATATCGGGCCCCGGCGGGTTGTGCCGGTGCTTCTGGAAGGACTCAGGCGTCTTGAGTACCGTGGTTATGATTCGGCCGGGGTCGTTTATCTTGAAAACGGCGAACTGACGAAGTACCGCTGTCAGGGAAAGCTCGCCAATCTCGAAAAGCTGATCGACGATGCGATCGTCACCCCTTCCCATATCGGTCTCGGTCACACCCGCTGGGCCACGCACGGGGCGCCGACGACGGCCAATGCCCATCCGCACAGTGATTGCACCGGCAGGCTGGTTGTGGTCCATAACGGCATCATCGAAAATTACCATTCCCTGCGCGAAGAACTGAAGGCAAAGGGCCACACATTCAGCTCCGAGACCGATACCGAGGTCCTGGCCCATCTGATCGAGGAATGCCTGGAGGGTGATCTGCCCATCGCCGTCCGCAAAGCCCTGCAACGGGTCGAGGGGTCCTATGCCCTGGGGGTGCTGTGGGCCGGCCAGCCCGACCGGATCGTCGCCGCCCGTAACCAGAGTCCGCTGGTGCTCGGGGTCAGTGCGGAGGAGGGGTCTTTTCTCGCCTCCGATATCCCGGCGCTGCTGCCCTTCACCAACCAGGTCGTGTTCCTGGAGGATATGGAGATGGCCGTGCTCACCCGGGAGGGCTGGGAGATCTCCTCGCTCGCCACCGGGGAGCCGATCGATCGCCCGCCCCAGACCATCCTCTGGAATGCGGCGATGGCCGAGAAGGCCGGGTTCAAGCACTTCATGCTGAAGGAGATCTTCGAACAGCCGCAGGCGATCACCAACACCGTCAGTGGCCGGGTGAACCCGGAGTCCGGGGAGATCAGCCTTGCCGAGATCAATCTGTCGGCGGAGGAGTGCCGCAACATCGACCGCATCTTCCTCGTCGCCTGCGGCACCTCCTGGCACGCCGCCCTGGTCGCCAAATACTGGCTTGAGCGCTATGCCAGGATCCCGGTGGAGGTCGACATCGCCTCGGAGTTCCGCTATCGCGACCTGCTGATCGATGAGCGGGTGCTGACGATCACGATCTCCCAGTCCGGCGAGACCGCCGACACGCTGGCCGGTCTGCGGATAGCCAGGAAGATGGGATCGAAGGCGATCACGATCTGCAATGTCGTCGGTTCGACGATGACCCGGGAGGCCGACGGGACCGTCTACACCCACGCCGGGCCGGAGATCGGGGTGGCCTCGACCAAGGCCTTCACCTCCCAGCTGGCGGCGCTCTTCCTGCTCACCATTTTTCTCGGTCGCCACAGAGGGACCATCGATCTGGCGAAGCAGCAGGAGCTGGCCCAGGCCCTGGTCGGCATCCCGGCGATCATCGACCAACACCTGCCGAAGATCCAGCAGCAGGTCGGGGCCCTGATCGACGATTACTACGATTGCCGTGATTTCCTGTTTGTCGGCCGTGGACTGTCGTACCCGATCGCCCTCGAAGGCGCGCTGAAACTGAAGGAAATCTCCTACATCCATGCCGAGGGCTATGCCTCCGGCGAACTCAAGCACGGGCCGATCGCCCTGATCGACAAGGAGATGCCGATCGTGGCGATGGTGCCGCAGGACAAGGTGTACCACAAGACGATTTCCAATATCGAGGAGATCAAGGCCCGCCAGGGGCGGCTGATCCTCATCGGCAGCGAAGGGGACAGCCACCTGTTGACAATCACCGACGATGTCGTGTGGCTGCCGAAAATCCACGAGGATATGAACCCTATCCTCTACACCATTCCGGCCCAGCTGCTGGCGTATGAGATCGCCACCCGCCGCGGCTGCGACGTCGATCAGCCCCGCAATCTGGCCAAGAGCGTGACTGTGGAGTAAGCCGTCGTCAAACAATAACCGTTACGCAGAAATACCTTTCCGGCATAAGGGGCCGTAACGAAATGGTGAAAAATGTAACGGTTATTTCGTAACGGCCCCTAACCATCGACGAAGGGGCGGAAGCACGCCGAAGCGGTTGTTGCGCCCCTGATCCTCCACCTTTTCCGTCCTCTCCGCAAATCTCTCCGCCCCGAATTTTCCGCCCCCGCAGCGCATGCTGTCGGGGGTTTTTCGTGGTCGCCGGGAAGGTCGTTCTTTGTCCCCGCGCCGGCACAGCGCCGACGTGATTGCAATTCTCTTCCACCGCTGTCGTCGTTTCCCCGTAGCCCCCGGTTGAATCCCGGCAGGCGTCGCGCCGTCAGGCTCGCCGGAAATGAAAAGATCATCCGGTGTAATGTTATGTATCAAATAAAATGATCCCGGTGAAAAATATTTGTTGACAATGTCCCCCCCACAAGATGATAGTAAAAATTAATTAATAGTTAAGAATTAACTAATGAATCACCCAGTGGTTCCCTTTTCAGGATCGATATGAACGTAGGAACATTGCTGAGGAAATATCGGAAGGATCAGAAATTGACCTTGAAGGTCGTGGCTGAGCAGGCCTCGATCTCCGAAGGTTTCCTGAGTCAGGTGGAAAACGATGTCAATTCGCCTTCGGTCGAGACCCTGGTGCGGATCTGCAATGCCCTCGGGGTTGACGCCGGTGAACTGATCTCCCAGGTCAGCCGACAGGAGAACCTGGTCCTGATCAGGAAATCGGAATGGGATGAATTCGATCTTTCCCACACCGGTTTTGTCACCCGCCGGTTTTTTCCGCCGGAGTTCAGGACCTCCATCGATTCAGCGATCCTCGTCATCGAACCGGGCAAATCGATCCCGGTGCGGAAGAATATCAAGAACGGTCAGGAAATCCTCTGTGTGCTGAAGGGATCGATCGAATTGATGCTCAGCGACGAGACGGTTGTCATGGGGGAAGGGGATTCGGTCCATTTCGTGTCGAATCCTGAAAGTCAGAAGATTACCAACAGCAGCGCCACACTCAGTTTCGTTTTGTGGGTGGGAACAATTTAACGGCCGGGACGAAATAACCGTCGCGTTCAGCACTGTTTCGTCACAGCCCCTATGCCGTGCAGAGTATTGCGATGGTGCGGTCAGTTAAAACGGCTTCATTCAATGGTTGATATCGAAAAGCTACAGACAAAGGAGACGCAGGCATGATCACATTCAGCAAACAGCAGTTGAAAATCCCCAAAATGCAGAGACCCGTGTACCTGGTGACGGCCGGCCAGTCGAAGTTCGACCGGGCCATTCCGGATAAACGCACCGAGGAACTGTGCATTGATTCCTTCACGATGGCGGCCAAACTGCTCGACATCTCGCCGGCCGAATTGAAAAGCTATATTCACAGCTGCTATTACGGCCATTTTGCCGACCATTTCGGCGATCAGCTGCTGGGCGAATCGGTCATCCACGATCGGCTCGGTCTCGATCCGCTGGGCAACGTCGGGGTGAAGACCGGTGGCGCCACCGGTGGCTCGACCCTCTGGGAGGGGGCGAAAGCGGTCGCCTCTGGCTACTCGGACTGCGTCCTGGTCATGGGCTGGGAACGGATGGACGAGGTCCCGACCGATGAGGGCAATTTTCTGATCTCCTGCGCCGCCGACAAGGACTGGGAGTCGCCGCTCGGCCATATCTACACCGGCTATTACGCGGTCATGGCCCAGCGCTACTGGCAGATCTTCGGCAAGTCCGAGGAATCTTTCCGCAAGACCCTCGCCGAGATCGCCGTCAAACATCACGGCTACGCCCGCTTCAATCCCTTTGCCCAGTCGCCGATGAAGATCACCGTCGATGATGTGCTCAAGTCGCCGGTCGTAGCCTACCCGCTGCGGGCCCTCGACTGCTGCCTGATGAGCGTCGGCGCCGCCTGCGCCATTCTCTGCGATGAGGATACCGCCTTCAAGCTGACCAAAAATTCGAAAAACAAACCCCTGCGCATCTGGGTCTCCGCCGGGTCGCACACCCTGCGTCCCGCCGACCGGCGCGATATGGCCATCCCGCTGCTGCCGAATGAAACCGCCGATCAGTATAAGGACCTGGGCGAGCGTTTCCCCGGCGGTGAGAGATATCCCGGCTTCACCGGCTTCCTTGCAGCCAGGATGGCGGCATACTACGCGTACGGCATGACCGGTGTCCAAGACCCGACTGAGGACCTCGATGTCGTCGAACTCCATGACGCCTTCACCATCAGCGACGTCCAGACCTACGAGGATATCGGCCTGCGGCCCTACGGCCACGGCCGCGATTATGTCGAATCGGGCGACTGTTACCACACCAACCCGCATACCGGCCAACCCGGCAAACTGCCGTCCAATCTTTCCGGCGGCCTGATCGGCTGCATGCATGCGGTCGGCGCCACCGGCATCATGCAGACCTTCGAGATCGCCACCCATCTCTGGAACAGGTGGGCCGAGATGCATGGCGACCAGAGACTCTGGGACCAGTTCAACCGGCAAAAACCGGAAGACTGGACCGATCTGCAGGTCAAGGGCGCCAAACGGGCGATGGCAATCAGTCATGCCGGAGTCGGCTCCCACGTCACCTCCACCATCTTGATGGATCCCGATCATCTGCTGAAAAAAGACGCATAAAGGAGAGATATCATGAGCATGTTTGGACAGGTTACCGTCAAGAACAACCAGTATAAATTGAAAGGGGCCTTTCACCATATGACCCCCAACACCCCAATCCGCGACGCCGACAACGGCTGGAAACTGCTGGGGATAACCAACCCGCGGGACATGACCTATATCCATTCGTACGGGGGCGAGGCAATCTTTTTCGAATCCCTCAGCCAGGGCAAGCTGCTGGCCACCCGCTGCGACAGCAAGGACTGCGAGACCGCGGGGACGATCTATATCCCGTTCCGCATCCACTGCCCGGAATGTCTGGGCAAAAACACGGTGATCGACCTTACCGACATCGCCAAAAAAACGGCCAAGGTTCATACCTTTATGACCTGTGCCCGATCCGGGGCCTTTAACCTCCTCGATAAGCCGATTCGCTTTATCAATATCGAATTTGACGGTGTCGCGACGATATTGATGAGTTATCTGTCGATCGGCGACCCGTCGATCGGCATGAAGGTGGTGCCGATTTTCAAGACCAGCGGGCCGACCTTCACGATCCTCGACCTGTCGTGGGTGCCGGAAGGAACCAGCCGGGAGCAGTTGCCGGAGGGGTTCAGTTTTTAGAGGCCGTTACGAAATAACCGTTAATTTTCGCACCATTTCGTTACGGCCCGTTATGTCGGAAAGATATTTCAGCGCAACGGTTATTGTTTGACGACGACTTAGCCCTTCAACACAAATGTGTTTTAATCGGCGGAAGACGGCAGGGAATGGTGCATCCCTGCCGTCTTCCGTCTGGAGTTTTTACCTGAGGAATCGCAACATGCAGTTTCACTTTTAACAGAAGGGGATCCATATGAAGAAACCCGATATTAAAGTGGGTAAAACGACCATCGGTAACGTTGTAGATATTCTGGCTGAAAACTTCGGAGACAATATCGGCCTGGAGTACCACGATCTTGGCATCAAGCAGGACTTCAGGCAACTCAGGGAGCGGTTCGACGCCGTCGCCAAGGGGCTGATGGCGCTTGGCGTCGAGCGGGGCGACAAGGTCGCCATCTGGGCCAATAATGTGCCCGAATGGGTGTACACCCAGTTCGGCAGTGCGCGGATGGGGGCGGTTCTGGTCACGGTCAATACCAATTATCGCAGCAGCGAACTGGAGTATCTCCTGCAGCAATCCGATGCCTCGACCCTCATTCTCGTCGGCGGCATACGGGAGCCCGACGAGTATCTCAAGGTCCTGGACATGGTCTGTCCGGTAATCAAGGACAGCGAACCGGGAAAACTCAACTGCGAAAAACTCCCTTTCCTGAAAAACATCGTCTACCTCGGCAAAGAAAAGATGGCCGGGATGTTCAACTGGGACGACATGCTGGAGATGGGCAGGTCGGTATCGGATCAGACCCTGCTGGCCCGGCTGAATTCGCTCGATCCCGACGATGTCATCAACATGCAGTACACTTCCGGCACCACCGGCTTTCCCAAGGGTGTCATGCTCACCCACACCAACCTGATCGGCAATGCGATGAGCATGGCCGAATGCATGAAGCTGACCCCCGACGACGCGATGTGCATCCCGGTGCCGTTTTTCCATTGTTTCGGCTGCGTCATCGGCACGTTGTGCTGCATGGTTTCCGGCACCACCATGGCCCCGGTCGTGGCGTTTACCCCCGTTGCCGTACTGAAGACCGTCGAGGCCTCGAAATGCAATGCCCTGCTCGGAGTCCCGACCATGTTCATCGCCGAATTCGAGGAGATGGACAAAAACAGCTATGATACATCAAGTCTGCGCACCGGAGTCATGGCCGGTTCGACCTGTCCGGTCGAGGTCATGAAGCGGGTGATCAAGGATATGGGGGCCAACGAGATGACCATCGTCTACGGCCAGACCGAAGCTTCCCCCGGCATCACCCAGACTCGGGACCAGGATTCTCTGGAATTGAAGACATCCACGGTCGGCAGGGCCCTGCCCAACGTCGAGGTGAAGATCGTCGACCCGGCGACCGGCGATGAGGTGCCGATCGGCGAGCAGGGCGAACTCTGCAGCCGCGGTTATCATGTCATGAAGGGCTACTACAAGATGCCCGAGGCCACGGCCAAGACGGTCGACAGTGACGGCTGGCTGCACACCGGCGACCTGGCGATCATGGACAAAAACGGCTATTGCAAGATTACCGGCCGGATCAAGGACATGATCATTCGCGGCGGTGAAAACATCTACCCGCGGGAGATCGAGGAATTCCTCTACTCCCACCCGAAGGTCAAGGACATTCAGGTCGTCGGCGTTCCCAGTGAAAAATACGGCGAGGAAGTGGCCGCCTTCATCCAGCTCAAGACCGGGGAAAAGGCGACGGCCGAGGAAATCATCACCTTCTGCAAGGATCAGATATCCTTTTTCAAGATTCCCAAATATGTCTATTTCGTTGACGAATACCCGACCACCGCCAGCGGCAAGATCCAGAAATATAAACTGAGGGAGTTGGCAACGGCAGAACAGGCTAAAAGTTGATCAAGCAACCTGGATTTCAGCGAAGAGGCAGGTCATGGTAAAACCTTTATGGAAGCCGTCTGAACAACGCATCAAGGATTCCAATATGTACCGGTTCATGCAGGATGTGAACCACACCTATAAAACGAACTTTATCGATTACGACGGCCTGTACCAATGGTCCGTAGATAACATTGCCGCCTTCTGGGCCGAAATGTGGCGTTTTGC
>Ga0209066_10003229_pt1 | contig 18828 bp, 16 predicted proteins | sample All_14_2_FD_187198 | JGI IMG/M metagenome (GOLD analysis project Ga0209066, IMG submission 187198) | Freshwater microbial communities in response to fracking from Pennsylvania, USA - Allegheny Zone_MetaG_DW_15 (SPAdes) (version 2) ... | reverse complement strand
TTTTTTGCTATAAAAAAGGCCTTCCAAGTTTATAAAACTTGAAAGGCCTGGAGACGGTAGAAGTACTTTGTTAAAAAGCCAGCACCTTTTTCAGAATCATCCCTTTGTCGGTCTGTATTTTTAGCAAATACACTCCTGTTGAATTCTTGGGAAGCGCTATTTCAAATTCATTGCTGAAAGGGGATGCTAGGTGATTGTACGTTTTGAGCACCGCACCTTGGGAGCTAAGGATTTGAAGGTTTTCTAGTTTTAATTCATTGTCTTTGAATGATAGCTGTATGGATGAGTTGGAGGTTGGATTAGGGAAGACTTCTACTTGGGAGTCGTTTAGGATTTCTTGTGTGGATACCCCATAATCAATATTGTATTCAGACATGACGATGCTTATCTCAGAGGTGTCCCAGCATGTGCCCATGCCATTTTGGAAGAGCGGTGATGTAAAATGGAAGGAACCGTTTAGTGTTGAGCCATCGGTCAAGTTTACACCTAATGTGTCAATAAAAAAGTCTGAGCCAGATGGTGTGCAAATCTGCCAAGTAGGAAACAATGACCATATAATAATAAGTCCACAATTTGCTGGTGGCGCTATTTCATAATGAAAGCCAACGGTCAGTTCGCAGGAGGATGGGTCAGGCCCAACTGTCAGTGTTTTATTTAGCAAATCAAGTGAATGACAGTTGTGAAAACCTGCTAGATTATCGTCATTGCCATCACAATTTTCATCAATATTGTTGGAATATATCTCCTGTGCACAAGGATGAATCGCAGCGTTGGCATCATTGCAATCCTCGTCAGAATTGAAGCCGTCATTGTCCATATCAATCACCAATGCAACACCATCGCAGTTTTCATCCGTGCTGTTATTTGGGATTTCTGTGGCATCAGGATTAATGGATGCGTCCATATCATTGCAATCCTCATCGGAGTTGTAGCCGTCATTGTCCTCATCAATCATAAAGGCCACCTCGTCGCAATCCTCATCAATATTGTTGTTTGGAATTTCGGTAGCGGCAGGATTAATGGATGCATCCATATCATTGCAATCTACATCCGAGAGAAAGCCGTCAAGGTCATTGTCCACAGGTACCGCTTCTTCGTAGGCCATCAGTTTTCTATTGTCAAAGTTATCTACCGTTGCCACAAAAAACAGTTTATTGTTGGTAGCATGCAAATGCTTTGGATAGCTTTGGCCTGAATTAGGGTAGAGGTCGTAAGCCAACTCCAAGGCTTCCGTTGTTGGATTTAAGTAACTTAATTCTTGGCCTGCTGCGCCTGTATTGGCGCTGGTGAACAGTTTTCCATTGTATTTCACCAATCCCCTTGCATTGTTTCCGGCCACAATTTGAGTACCTAGGGTTGTCCCATCCGTTTTTATTAGGCTGTTTCCATTATCCGTCTTTCCGGTGAAATAAAACGATTGATTGTGATAAACAAACTGCGTAGGTTCAATATCAACGGTGTTGTCAATCATTATTCGTTTCGTGTTTTGTAATGTGCCGTCAGAGAAAAACAGGCCTTCCGTTGTAGAGCTTTCGTCCAGTTTCCTTCCACTGAAAACTATTTTACCGTCGGCAGCAAAAGCTAATCCTGCAAACAAATAGGCGGAAACATTGTAATAGGCAAGGCTGTCAATTAAAGGTATGGTTCCTCCGGCAGTGCCGTCTGTTACATAAAGAGAGTAATCGGATGCACCATTTTTGTACCAGAAAAAAACCTTGTTGCCTGTTGGCGTCATATTGACGTATTTGGAAAATTGTGGATTCAGTGAAAAAGTATAAACATCAGTAAATGCGCCAGTAGCATGGTTCACAATCACTAGTTTATTCTGGCCACCCGTGAAGCCCATGACCATTAGTTCGCCATTGTATGCGCATATGCCTTTGATGCCCGTGTTGTCAAAAGTTGCCAATATAGAAGTAGTGCCAGTAGCGAGGTCGTAAGCATAAACCTTATTGCTGTTACCGCCTGTTTTGGAGGCGGCATAGTAGAGCACATTGTTCATCAAGACGACTCCTTCTAGGTCATTCAACCCAGTCTCAACCGCCGTATAGTTGGAGGAATTGTTTTCGAATAAGATTAGGTCATAAATCGTGCTGGTAAAACTGTTTCCAATGCCAAATGCAATATTGGCTCCCTCTACTGACTTGTAAACAACATCTGTTCCTGAAAACCCTGAAACAAAGTTGAATCCAGTGGCCACAGTATTGGCATTTGTGCCGTCACTACAGTAGAGATTCAAATCATTGGAGTCGTTCATTCTAAAATAAATAGCACCGCTGGTGTTGTCGATTATCCTGTCTCTAAACCCTGGCCAATTGTTGTTGATTGTTTGGTCGAGAATAGTTAAGGTTTGTGCGGGTAGCACAAGTGAAAAGGAGGCGAGTGTCAGAAGCGTTGAAATGATTTTTTTCATTGTGTTGAGAAAGTTTAAATATTAAAGATCCAAAGGAAAGAAAAAACCTCACATTTCATACTCACAGATGGAGAAAATCTGCAATTCAGGAAAGTCATGAAAGCTTCTGGCAATTGAATGACATTAACAATATCAGCTTTTTTCAATACATTCCTACCTTTGTTCAAAGATACCTATTCAAAATGTCCAATATTTTGGCCCTTTGGGCTAACCCTAATTTTAATACAAACTCAAGAATCGGACTAATGCCAGCAATCCCACCCTCCACCGCCCACGTTTTCCTCTGGCTGGAAACCCCATGGGTCGCTTCCTCGGTATGGGCAGAGTGAAACTTTTGGAAAAACCGCCTGATAGGTATTGACAAGTACATACTTGAATATGCTCCAATAAATAAGCCACTCCTTCACCAACCCAAAGGCATATCGCATCTCCCTCAATATCTGCTCGAAGCGCTCTTGGTAAACCTGCGCCTGCTCTGAAGCATTGGGTTCATAGTAGGTAACGCCGATGCGCACCTCCGTACCTAGAAAAGCTTGCCATGATATAGAATTTGCCTTTTATCCGAGAAACAAAAATTTGATTCTTGATTTTGCAATAGCGATTTTTGTACCCTACCCCAACACTGAGACCTAAAATTTACGTACTATGAACAACCCGGTGACAAACTTGGTGGATGCCGCATGGTCAAAAATGGAGGCATTGTCCACCATGCGCAGATTCATCCAAAACGAGCTGAACCACCCTGATTCTTTGCCCATCGATTTCACTGTTGCAAAACGCCATCACGCCCCGTCCCGCATGGATGGGTTCAGCGGCAAATCCGCTTATTTCTTGCGCCTAAAAAACACGCAACCAGACCTGTCGTACCTGGAAGACCAGTTCGATGAACTGGACCAAAGGTACCACTGCCTAATGCAGGAACTTGAGCGCATCGTCAACTGACGAGGGCGAGTTTTACATTGCATTTTCCCATTCATTCCCACTCATTCAAATAGCAAATTGGCACTAGCATTAAACCGACGCCCCCTTGAGAAGAGGCTTTGCCATATCCTTGCTAATTGTACTGTTGTGCCCGTACCTGGGCACAAAGGCCATCCTATTGTTCCGAAGGATGGAGGTCAGGGAGGCCGTCAAGGAGCGCCTACTGGCGGGCGTCAGTCCCAGTGAATTGGTGCAATTGACCTTCTCCCTGAAGACCATCGGGACGGAACTGGAATGGGAGCATTCCAAGGAATTCGAGTACAAAGGCGAGATGTACGATGTGGTAAAGTCAGCGCCGACCGCTACGGACAGCATCACCTATTGGTGCATCCACGACAAAGCAGAAACAAAGGTCAAACGCCAACTCGACCAACTCACTGCCCTTGAGACGGGCAATGACCCACAGCACCGAAATGCCCTCGGTTTTTTCCTGGACTTCCTGAAGTCCTTGTTCTATGATGCGCAAGAGGAGGTTGAACCGCCTGCCGTTGCATTGATTGAAAACCATTTTTCCTATCTATTTTTTACTGGCATCATTTATCCACCAACCGACTCGCCACCGCCGGATTTTCCTGTTTTCCATGCATGAATCACGCTTCGGTCAATGAGATTGCTTCCGGCAAACCAAATGGTCGAAGCCAGTTATTCCTGCATAAGTCGAGGAGTTGCGAAGCATCTCCTCGGCAGACAACACTATTTCCCAAAATGAGAAAACAGGCACAGCATGAAAAAACATGTTTCCCTTGGGATATTCCTTGGGATATGGGGTGCGGTGTTTTGCCAGTCCACAGGACTGCAAACCGGCGTTACGGGACTGCCCCCCAATTTGGTTCCCATTGAGAATTACGCAACAATTGACATCAATACCGAAAACCCAGATTCACAAGACACTATCGCTCCACTATCTCGCCAGCTCAACGAGGTCGTGGTGAGTGCTACCCGTTGGAGGCAGTACAGCCAGAATGTCCCTTTTAAGATTGCAACGACAAAAACGAGTGACATCGCCTTGCAAAACCCGCAGACCGCTGCCGACCTGCTCGGCATGACGGGCGAGGTCTTTATCCAAAAAAGCCAACAAGGCGGCGGCAGCCCCATGATTCGGGGCTTTGCCACCAACCGCCTGCTGATTGCCGTGGACGGCGTCCGCATGAACACGGCCATTTTCCGCAGTGGCAATTTGCAAAATGTCATCGCCATTGACCCCATGTCGCTGGAAAGCGCAGAGGTGCTCTTCGGCCCAGGCTCGGTCATGTACGGCAGCGATGCCGTGGCGGGCGTGATGAATTTCACCACGCTTGCGCCAAAATTGGCCAGTGAATCGCCATCCTTCGTCACAGGCAATGCAGCACTGCGCTATTCCTCCGCCAACGAGGAAATGACGGCCCACTTCGACCTGAATGCAGCTTGGAAAAAGCTGGCAATGACCACCAGCCTCACCCATTCCGATTTCGGCGACCTCCGCATGGGCACCAACGGCCCCGACGAGTACCTCCGTACGGAGTACGTGCAGCGCATGGACGGCAAGGATGTGGTGATGATGAACGAAGACCCGCTCGTGCAGCGTCCCACTGCTTATCAGCAAATCAACTTGATGCAGAAGCTGCGCTACCAGCCGAGCAAGAATTGGGACATCAACTATGGGTTCCATTATTCCACGACCACGGACTACGACCGCTACGACCGCTTGCTGCGGTACAAGGAAGGGCTTCCGAGGAGCGCTGAGTGGCGCTATGGGCCGCAGGAATGGATAATGAACAACCTTTCGGTATCCCACCATGCCAGCAGCGGCATCTATGATGAAGCAAAACTGACCTTGGCGCACCAGCATTTCGAGGAGAGCCGCATTGACCGGGACTTCAACAAGGCCGAACGGCGCACCCGTTTGGAGAAGGTGAATGCTTTGTCGCTCAACCTCGATTTGCAAAAAGCCATCGGCAAGCGCAACAGCCTGTTCTACGGTGTGGAAGTCGTTCACGACGATGTGGCCTCCAGCGGCACGGACGAGGACATGGACACGCACGAAGTGGTGGTAGGCCCAGCTAGGTACCCACAGGCCGACTGGTCATCTTACGCTGCCTATCTGGCTTGGCAGTTTCAGGCTTCGGAAAAGCTGACCCTGTTTAGCGGGGTGCGGTACAATGCTTTCAACTTGGATGCCCGCTTCGACACGGAATTCTACCCGTTCCCGTTCACCACTGCCAAAATCAGTGACGGCGCCCTGACGGGCAATTTGGGGGTTGTAATGCGGCCTACCGAATCGTGGCAATTGCGGGCCAACCTCTCCACGGGCTTCCGTTCGCCGAACGTGGACGACCTCGGCAAGGTCTTCGACTCCGAACCGGGCGCAGTCATCGTGCCCAATCCAAACCTAGGCCCCGAGTACGCCTACAATGCCGAACTGGGCATCGCCAAGGAATTTGGCAAAGTGCTGCGGCTCGATGTCACGGGCTTTTATACCTTGCTCAATAATGCGCTTGTGCGTCGCAATTTCACGCTGAACGGCCAGGATAGCATCCTTTACGATGGTGAAATGAGCCAAGTACAGGCCATGCAGAACGCAGCCAGTGCAACGGTGAAGGGCATTCAAGCAGGTTTGGAAATCCGCCTGTTGGATGGTTGTAGCCTGTCATCCCACCTCACCTGGCAGGAGGGCGAGGAGGAACTCGACGACGGCTCCACAGCGCCATTGCGCCATGCTGCGCCGACTTTTGGCATCACCCGCCTGAGCTACAGCAAACAGCAGTTCAGGATGGAGGCCAGCTTGGCCTACAGCGGCAAATTGGCCTTCGCCGACTTGGCACCAGAAGAGCAGGGCAAGAATTATATCTACGCCGTGGACAAGGATGGCAACCCTTATTCCCCAAGTTGGTACACCTTGAACTTCAAGGCCATGTACCAATTGTCGGACCTATGGGCCATCAGCGGCGGCGTGGAGAACATCACCGACCAAAGGTACCGTCCATACAGTTCAGGCATCGTGGCCGCCGGGAGGAACTTCGTTCTTTCGCTAAGGGCGAAGTTTTGATGGGGAAATTGGTCATTGGTCAATGGGGTTGCGCTGTCATTGGTGATTCACTTATCACCAATAATGTAGGCGAAGCCCAATTGACCACTGAATTGGGTAATGCAGCAGCACTGGTAGGGTGTTGCTGCATTTTTAATTTATAGGAATACGTTCACTGCACCAGCCCAAACGCATACAATAGCTCCCGCAATATCTGCTCAAACCGCTCCCGATAAACCTGCGCCTGCTCCGGCGTTCCGTCCGAAGCCTTGGGGTCGTTGTAGGTCGTGCCGATGCGCAGCTCCGTACCGGGCACGAAGGGGCAGTTCTGTTCGGCATCGGAGCAAGTCATGATGGCGGCGAAGCCTTGGCGGGGATTGGCGGCATCGTCGTAGGTCTTGGAGAAGCAGGTAGTAGCCTGACCTTGGTCGCCAAAATGCACGTTCCAGATGGGGTTTTTCACTGTGTCGTCCGCCGACTCGATGAAGAAGCCCAGGCTGCGCAAGGCGTGGATGGCGTTCGGGTGGAAAGCGGTGGCCTCCGTGCCCCCGGAATAGACCTTCACGTTTTTTATTCCATAAAACTCGGCAGCCACGGCAGCGGCTATCTGCCCGAAGTGGCTGCGGCGGCTGTTGTGGGTGCAGATGAAGACGAGCCGGATAGGCAGGTCCTGATCCTTCTTGCCTTGGATATAGGCGGCGATTTTGGCCAATATGGCCTTGCGCTCAGCGGGGATTTGGTCGTGCTGGCTGGCGAGGGTTTCGGCGAGTTGGTGGATGGCTGGGAACATGGTCGGTTAATTTTTTTCTTAAAAAGTTCAATGTTGATGAAGGTTGATAAGGGTTGATGAGGTTGATATCAACCTCATCAACCCTTATCAACCATTCTATACTTCAGTCGTTGGCTGGCTCGCACTAGCAATATCAGCACTGGCACCTCCACCAATGGCCCGATAACACCCGCAAATGCTTGCCCGGAGTGGATGCCGAACACGGCGATGGCCACGGCAATGGCCAGCTCAAAATTATTGCCGGTGGCGGTGAAGGAGATGGAGGCGTTCTTGTCGTAGGCCACGCCCATTGATTTATTGATGAAAAAGCTGACGAAGAACATCAGTATGAAATAGATGACCAGCGGCACGGCGATTTTCAGCACGTCCAGCGGCAGTTCCAGGATTTTATCGCCCTTCAGGCTGAACATCAGCACGATGGTGAAGAGGAGGGCGTACAGGGTGATGGGCGATATTTTTAGCACAAACTTGCGGTTGAACCAATCTTTCCCTTTTGTTTTTATCAAAAAATAGCGGCTAAGGAACCCCGCCACGAACGGAATGCCGAGGTAGATGCCCACGCTCTGCGCCACTTCGCCCATAGGCACGGAGATATTGAAATTGCCGACGCCGAGCCGCTGTGGCAGCACATTGATGAACAGCCACGCATAGAAACTATAGGTCAATACTTGGAATATGCTGTTCAATGCGACCAGCAATGCACCATATTCCCGGCTGCCCCCGGCCAGGTCGTTCCATACGATGACCATGGCGATGCACCTCGCCAAGCCAATCAGAATCAGCCCCACCATATAGTCCGGTTCATTGCGCAGGAATATGATGGCCAGCACGAACATGAGCAGCGGGCCGATTATCCAGTTCAGCAGCAGGGAGAGGCCCATCACTTTTTTGTCTTCGAACGCCTTCGGCAACAGGCTGTAGTCCACTTTCGCCAGCGGCGGGTACATCATCAGTATCAGGCCAATGGCCAGCGGGATATTGGTGGTGCCCACCGAGAGGCTGTCCATGCTTTGGGCAATGCCGGGGAACACGTAGCCCAGCCCCACGCCGAGGAGCATGGCCAAGAAAATCCAAAGAGTTAGGTATCGGTCGAGGAATTTGAGTTTAGGCTGCATGTGGCTTGGATTTGTAACGGCAGCTAAGCTTCCAGAAACTAGCGGCTCGGCTGCGGTGGGGCAAAGGTAGGATTTATTTCGTATTTTTACGAAATACTAAAACCTATCAACAACATTCCGTAAAAAAGGTCTGAAAAAGCTGCTTGGCTTCCTGCCAAGCCTCCTTGTTGATGCAGTATTTGATGGAAGGTGGGTTGCTGGTGGCGTGGATGAGGCCAGCTTCTTTCAGTGCTTTCAGGTGCTGCGACACGGTGGAATTGGCAATCGGCAACTGCTCGGAAATGTCCCCGGCAAAGCACCCACACTGCTCCTCCAGAAACTTGAGGATGAAGACCCGGATGGGATGGCTCAGCGCCTTGGCATAAGCGGCCAGTTTCTCGTCCGTTGCAGTGTAAGGTTGTTGTGTCGTCATGCGTGCAAAGTTAGGAAAGAAACGCACCGTGAATGCCACCGCAGGTGGTTTTAGCTCAAATGACCATATCTCTCATGCTGCAATGATTGTCAAGGCTCAGCCCAATTTTGGCATCAACCCCATTGCTGCCAGCACGATGATGACGACATTGCCCACTATGGCGATAAATATGAACATCAACAACATGCCCAACAGGGAGCGCCAGATAGCCGTCCGCCATTTGATTTGATGCCAACTCTTATAGAACCAGATATTGCCGAATATCGTGACGAAATTGCTGAACGCCGTGATGGGCATGAAAAGGCTAGGCACGGTGGTGAACCAAATCGTGAGCCCCGACAGCACGGAAAGCAGGCCGTACAGGTAGGCATTGGCGACCAAATGCTCGGCGTAGGTGTTGCGGTATTTGCGGTAGGCGAGGAAGGTGCCGACGCTGGAAAGCGGCACACTCAGCGAAATCAGCAGGTTGGTGTAGCGGAGCAGCGTGTGTACCATCTTGGATTGCAATTCCCTCGCCTCCGGCGTGACTTGCACCCCGCCGGAACTCAGGGCCATGTCCAGGATTTTATCGAAATCCACGAAGCTGGCTAGCAGCGCAGAAATACCCGTCGTCAGTAAGAGGAAGCGGAATGGCGGGTAGTACATGGCCGTTGCCCCACGCAGGTAGTCCCGAATGACCTGGCCAGGGTTGCGAGCCAACCCAACGATGGTGTGCCAAAAACCCCGCTCCAGATTGGTGATGATATGAAATAGCTCGATACCGATGAAGCGCATGGTAATGCGCCCTTCCCGGTGCTTCTGCCCACATGTAGGGCAATAATCGCCAACAATGGCCGAATCGCAGGTTTTACAGTTAGGTGTTTCCATGCGGCGAAGCTAGTAAATCCTAACAATCTTCTAGCCCCCCAATTTCTTAATTTCTTGAGTTCCAATTTCCTAATCCCAAATCCCCCAAATCCCTAATTTTTCTACCTTCGCCCAAAAGCATCACACATGAAACGAGTCCTATTTCTTTTGCTGTTTTTCGCTTCCCAATGGGATGAATCGCAAAACGCCAAAGCACAGTCCGATTGGCAGCCCCTGTTCAATGGCAAAGACCTCAGAGGCTGGTCGGTGAAGGGCGGCACGGCTACCTACCGCACAGAAGGCGATGCCATCGTCGGCACGACGGTCGCCACCCCGCACAACACTTTCCTTTGCACCGATAAAAACTATGGCGATTTCATCTTGGAGTTTGAGGTAAAAGTGGACCCCTCGCTCAACTCCGGTGTACAAATCCGCAGCAACAGCCTGCCCAGTTACCAGAACGGCCGGGTACATGGCTATCAGGTCGAGATTGACCCCAGCGTCCGTGCCTACAGCGGCGGCATTTACGACGAGGCAAGGCGGGGCTGGCTGGCGGCCTTGGCCGAAAACGAGGCCGGGCGGCGGGCCTTCGTGAACGGCACTTGGAACAAGTACCACGTCGAAGCCATCGGCAACGAACTGCGGGTTTGGCTGAACGGAGTCGAGACCGCCAATGTGCTGGACGACGTGACCGCCACGGGCTTCATCGCCCTGCAAGTGCATAGCGTGAAGGAAGCCGACTACGGCAAGGAAATCCGCTGGCGCAATATCCGCATCAAAACCGCCAATTTCGAGGCCGACCGCTGGGCTGTGGAGCCGAATTGCCCCGAAGAAAATTACCTCGTCAACACCTTGACAAATAACGAGCAGCGCCACGGCTGGCGCCTGCTCTGGGACGGCAAAACCAGCAATGGCTGGCGCTCTGCCCGCTCCCAAGATTTTCCCGCCACTGGTTGGGTCATCAAGGACGGCGTGCTGACGGTGCAGCCAAGCACGGGAGGCGAATCCACTGGCGGCGGCGACATCGTGACGAGGGAGCAGTTCACCAATTTTGAACTGAAACTCGAATTCAACATCACCGAAGGTGCCAACAGCGGCGTCAAATACTTCGTGCAGCCAGAACTGAACCAAGGCGCAGGCTCGGCCATCGGCTGCGAGTTCCAAATCCTCGACGACGCCAAGCATCCCGACGCCAGCATGGGCGTGAAGGGCAACCGCACCCTCGGTTCGCTTTACGACCTCATCCCCGCTGCCAATATGTCCATCCCCGAACAAAGCAAAGTGTTCCGGGGCATCGGCCAATGGAACCAACTGCGCATTCTGGTGCGTGGCAATCACGTGGAGCACTGGCTGAACGGCTTCAAGACGCTGGAATACGAGCGCAATTCGCCCATGTTCAACGCCCTCGTGGCCTACTCCAAGTACAAGGACTGGCCGAACTTCGGCAACTGGGCGCAGGGCCATATCCTGCTGCAAGACCACGGCAACGAGGTGTCGTTTCGAAGTGTGAAGGTGCGGGAGTTGTGAGTTTATTTAACACGGAGGCATAGAACGCTCCGAGAGACACAGAGAAGAATAATCTCTGTGTTCCTCTGTTTTCTCTGTTCCTCCGTGTTAAATTTTATAAGGTAGTTTTGCCGCATGAACCTCTACGACTCCATCGTCAAAATCCTTTTGGAAAACAAGCCGCTGCTGCTGTTCCTCGTCATCGCCATAGGCTATTTCATTGGCCGGATAAAAGTAATGGGATTCAGTTTTGGCGTGGCGGCGGTGCTCTTCGTCGGTTTGGCCTTCGGGGCGTTGCATCCCGACATGGCGCTGCCGGACATTATCTACGTGCTGGGTCTCGTGCTCTTCGTTTATACCATCGGCTTGCGGTCGGGGGCAAGCTTTTTTTCCTCCTTCAAAAAATCTGGGGTGCGGGACAATCTCGCAGTGGCGGGCATCTTGCTCGTTTCCGCCATCCTAACCTTGCTTTTGGGCAAACTGATGGGCCTGAAGAGCACCCTCACGGCGGGCCTTTTCTGCGGCTCGCTGACCAACACGCCCGCTCTTGCCTCCGTCGTGGATTTGCTGAAACATTCCATCACCGACCCCAGCTCGCAGGCCGCCCGTGACCTGCTCGCCGAACCCGTCGTGGGCTATTCGCTGGCCTATCCCATCGGCGTGATGGGCGTTATTTTTTTGTTCCAAATGGGCATCCGCTTCTGGCGAATTGACTTCCAAAAAGAAGCCGCCGCCACTGCCGAAATCACGGGCGTGAGCACCGAAGAACTGGAGCACATCAATGTTTTTGTCACCAATTCCAGGTTCATCGGGCGGTCGTTGCAGGAGATTGGCGAATCTGGCGATTTGGGCGAAATCCTCGTGTCCCGCCGTTTGCCGTACGGCAGCAACCAAATGGAAGTGCCGGGGCCGAGCACCGTCATTCTGTCGGGCGATACGCTGACGCTGGTCGGCTGGCCCCACGATTTGGAGCGCTACCAGTCGCAGTTGGGCATCCCCACGGGCCGTGACCTCTCGGTGGATGCCAGCATCGTGGGCGTCCGTCGCATCTTCGTTTCCAACAAGGTCGTCATAGGCAAAACCATCAAGGAATTGCAGTTGTACCAGCGGTTCCATGCCATCATCACCCGCATCCGCCGTGGCGATGTGGACCTGCCCCGCCGCCCCGACCTCACGCTAGAGGCTGGCGACCGGGTGCGCATCGTGGCCCCGAAAGAGCAGATGAAGGCCGTCAGCAGCTACCTCGGCGACAGCTACCAGCGGCTTTCGGAGGTGGATTATATCAGCATCAGCATCGGCATCGTGCTGGGGTTGCTGCTGGGTATGTTGCCCGTGCCGCTGCCTTGCGGCAGCACGTTCCGCTTGGGATTTGCAGCGGGGCCGCTCATCGTTGCTTTGATTTTGGGAAAACTGGGCCGCAGTGGGCGCATCGTGTGGGTCATGTCGCTCAACGCCAACCTGACCCTTCGGCAAATGGGCGCTGTGTTTTTCCTGGCAGGCATTGGATTGAAGGCGGGCTACTCGTTTTACAGCACCTTTCAATCGGCTGGTTTTCAGTTGATTGTGCTGGGTGCCATCGTCACGCTTGTGACGGCGGTGCTGGGTATGCTCGTATTCCGATTGGTTTTCAAAATGCCTTTCAATTTGCTCATGGGCGTGATGTCGGCACTGCACACGCAGCCTGCTTGCCTCGCATTTGCCAATGAAAAAGACGACACAGGCGCTGCCAATATCGGTTACGCCACGGTTTTCCCGACGGCGATGGTAGCGAAGATTTTGCTGGCGCAGGTGATATTGGGGTGGTAGGATTGGGTTTCTTAGGCATGAACTACTGAATTGGTTAGTCGCCCCCTAAAATCACAAACCAGAACCCTTTTTCTTCCTACATTTGGCGATAAACTTCTTTGCCATGAAAAACAACTTTTCCTCCAAGTTATTGCTATTCGGGCTCTTGTCCGTGCTCGTTTTCGTTGCCGCTTCTTGTGCTGGCGTTGAGCCGGTGCAAGCATGTCTGGAAGGCAAGCAGTACGGCTTTTTTTACGGGCTATTGCATGGGTTTATCACCCCCATCAGCTTCATCGCCAGCCTTTTCAACGACGATATTGCCATTTACGCCGTGAACAACAGCGGCGGCCTCTACGACCTCGGGTTCCTGCTCGGCAGCGGCGGCTGGGGCTTTTTGGCTGGCAATAAATCGAAGAAGAAGGGGTGATTGTTTGATTGTATTATTGTTGAATTGTTGTGTTGTTACCTGTATGACGACAACAATAAAACAATATGGCAATTCAATAATAAAACAATAAACGCATGATTTTCGAGAATGCTCAAGTATCCATCGCTGAGCTGCCGCAGGCGGAGGCGGTGGACTTTCAGAAACTAGCATCGTCCTATAGATTGGTGGAAGTGATAGCAACCTGCATTTTGTTTGCCATTTTATTGGCGGGGTGGCTTGTTTTTTATCTGGTCAATCCATTTAAAACAGCGTGGCTATCATGGCTGCTTTTGGCGGGTTGGACGATGCTGTTCGGGTTGGGATTATTGGTCGCATTGAAGCGCTTTGCCGCCGAAGGGTATGCAGTACGTCAGCACGATATTCTGCACAAGCACGGCGTCTGGTGGCGCAGCCTGACTGCCATCCCGTTCAACCGGATGCAACATTGCGAACTGAGCCGTGGGCCAGTGGAGCGTGCTTTTGGACTTGCCACATTGAAGGTTTATACCGCTGGTGGCAGCGGCAGCGACCTCAGTATCAGCGGGCTTCCCGTGGAGGAGGCGCAACGGGTGAAGGAATTCATCACGAGGAAGATTGGTGATAATGTCGGCGAGGATAAAAACCTCACCGATATTTAAGACAGTAATTGAGAAACTAATGACCGAACCACAGCCTTTTTCACAGCCCACCCGACAGTCGCCAGCGGCGATATTATTCATATTGGGCAGGGTTTTGCGGTTGATATTGCGGCAATTAATTTACCTGATTCCAGTCATTATTCTCGGTAAGAAATCGAATTTCAATGGCTATACTATTTTCTTTTTGGTGCTGGCCGGTGTGAGCGCCACCATGTCTTTGCTGAATTATTTCAAACTATATTTTTATATAAAAGACGGCGAGTTGGTGTTGGAAAAAGGCGTTTTCAGAAAGTCCCGGATCACCGTACCGCTCGACCGCATCCAGACCGTAAATTTCCACCAAAACCTGCTCCACCAAATCCTTAACGTCGTGGCAGTGGACATTGACACGGCTGGTTCTGCCTCCAAGGAATTTAGCCTGCACGCCCTCACCAAACCGATGGCCGAGGCGCTTCGAGAGGAAGTGGGAAGTCGGAGAGCTGGTAGTTCGACAGTCGGCGGTTGGCAGTCAGGTGACCAAAAAAATTCAGAGAAAAACGAAGAATCACCAGTCACTAGTCACCCCCGTGGGGACAAGCAATCACCAGTCACTGATCACCAATTACTCTTCCACCTCCGCCCGCTCGACCTCGTCAAGATTGGTGTCAGCCAAAACCACCTCCGCACGGCAGGCATCCTGATGGCCTTCCTGCTCGGTTTCGCCGATGACTTTGAACAAGCAATGGGCGTTGATTTTGAGAAAAAAGTAAACGCCTTCATTGGCACAACGGACGGCTCCACCCTGCTGACTTGGCTGTTGGTTGGCATCCCCTTTTTATTGTTTATTTCATTTGTTGGCACCTTGTTCCGCACGGTTTTGCAATATTTTGACCTGCGTTTCTGGCGCACAGAGCGGGGCTTCAAAATCGTGAGCGGCCTGTTCACGAGGCAGGAAGTATCTGCCATTCTCACGAAAATCCAATACGTTTCGTGGAGCAGCAGCCCACTCATGCGGTTGTTCAAAATGGTAAAATTGCGACTGCCCCAAGCTGCCAGCGTGGAAGTGTCGGGCAAGCTATCGGTCGGGCTTCCCGGCTGTTATGAGCCACAGCTTTCTGCCATCCGAGCGGCCTATTTTCCGGCGGAAACCGAGCAAAATTGGGAGCGGCACGGCATCGCCAAGTTCAATATTTGGTTGCGTTTCCTCCTGATAGGGCCATTGCCCGCTTTTATTTTGGTACTGATTACCCGGTCGTGGATGGGTGCTTGGTCGCATATTTGGTGGGGTTGGCTGGTGTTGGCGGCGCTGCTGGCTTGGCAATGGCAGCGCACCTGGCAATGGGAGGTCAGCGAAGAAGGGCTTCGTGCCTCTTGGGGCGTCATCAACCGAAAATCCGTGCTGCTGCAATGGCATAAAGTGCAGGCGGTGACTACGCACTGGGGATTTTTCAGTTCCCCGACCGGGCGCTCCAAACTGACTTTTTTCACCGCAGCAGGTGCGGTGCATATCCCGTATATTTCGGTGGCGATGGCGGCGGCGGTGCAGGATTTTGTGCTGTATAAGGTGGAAACAGATGAACGGGAATGGATGTGATGCGTTACTTTCTGGGCATCTTCCATTATTCAATTTAAATCCATCTTAATTGAATATGCGACACCTGTTTCTCTTATTTTTTTTGATAAATGCGCTTTCAATTATTGCGCAAAACCTCGTGCAAAATCCCAGTTTTGAAGACCATCTACCTGCTGTAGGAATAACTGACAATTTTCGGGATGATAATTTCTCTACCATGAAAGGTTGGCGCATATTGAACTCTCCGACCTATATCTGCGAATGCAATCAAAAAATAATGGTGAATGGTTTGCCCAGCAGAATATGCGGCTATGATAATGTGAAACCACATACTGGCTGCACGATGATGGAATTGCAATATATGCCAAATTGCCCAAATAATGAACTAAAAACTCGTGGCTGCGCTTCCTACCTTGGCACTAAACTGGCTTCGCCACTCGAATTGGACAAGGTTTATGAAGTCTCTTTTTGGTTAAATATACAACAACCTAGCGTTCTGGATTTTCCAAAACATATCGGCTTTGCACTGTATCCCGATATTATTCGAAAACCGCCAAATTATACGTTGGAAGGTTCCAATTTCCTCATTGATACGGTCATCATTGATTCATGGTATCAGGTTAAATGGCTGGTAAGGCCGCTGTGTCGGTTGCAGTTCTTGGTGTTCGGTGTGTTCAAAGATGCGAGTGGTCCGGCCTATCATTTTGATGATTTATGGGAGGATGTTTATTATGTGGATGATGTCAATGTACGGGAAGTGAGTGGCAAGGAAATGGACGGGGCAATCGCTACCCCGCATTGCAAATACAAGCCAGAAGAAACCGATTTTTCCGTTGAAATTCCCGGCGTAAATTGCTTTTTTGATTCGGGTGACAGCACACTTACCTATAATGCTTGCGCTGAACTGGATTCATTCGCCCTGCGGGCAAAAGCGAACCCGAAAATTGCTTTTTTAATCACCGGGCATACGGATAGCATCGGCGAAAAGAACCAGCAATTATCAGAGGCAAGGGTGGAGTCTGTACTGCGATATTTGGAAGAAAAGCACCGAATTCCCCGCATCCGCTTCGCAAGATATGGCTTTGGCGCAACGGAACCTGCTGCTTCTAATTCCACAATGAGCGGCAGGCAGCAGAACCGTCGGGTTTCATTGGCGCAAATGGATTTGGCTGTTGATTTGGTCATCTACCGGCATTTATTGGAGGCCGTTTTTAATGAAAGAAAGGAAGAGTCTTTTAAAACCCTGAATACATGGCTACTCATGGCACCTGACCGCAAGAAAATATGGATGTTAAATGACCCACGGTTGGATATTTTGAAAAAAGACCAACGTTGGAAGTCTATTTATAAAAAAGTAAAAGACAGTTATAGCCAATTTAAAAAACCGGAACTAGCTTTTCAATTGGACTCGCTTTGGGCGGAGGATCAAAAACCACGGACGCTGCAATATTATATCGAAAACATGAACAGTTATTATGCGAAAATGGACAGCACGGAAAAGCGCTGGGATATTGATTTTGTGGAAGAAACTGCAAATGAAGCAGTGAATGATGAAGCGCATTATACCGCATTAATGAAAATAATAGATAAACATGGCTGGCCAAAATCCTCAGAAGTCGGGGAGCGGGCAGCCAAAGCCGCTTTCCTGATTGTTGACCACCATTTGGACACGGTCACATTGGCGCATTTCCTGCCAATCTTGGAAGAACGCTGCATGGAAGGCGAAGCAGAATGGATTTATTATGCTACCATGTATGACCGTTTGCAGATATTGCAAAATAAACCGCAACGATATGGCACACAATATAAAATACTGGATAATACGGGGGATATAATGGAATTATTCCCCCTCGAAGACCCCAATAAATTAAACGAATGGCGGCAACGTTTGGGACTTGAACCGATAAAGCTCCCAAATAAGCCATAATCTCCCATATTGAACCAATTCCCAAATTCAACCAAAGCACTACCTTTGCCGCCATGAACACGACACGAACGAAAGTAGGAATCCTCGGCGGCGGGCAATTGGGCAAGATGTTCGCCCTCGCCGCCCACAACTGGGACGTGGAAACCTGGGCGCTCGACGCCTCCCGCAGCTTCCCGACTGGCCCCGTCTGCTCGCATTTTGTGGAGGGGAATTTCAATGATTACGACGATGTCTATGCCTTCGGGAAACAGGTGGACGTGCTCACCATCGAAATTGAGCATGTGAACACGGAAGCGCTGTTGCGGCTGGAATCGGAAGGCGTGAAAGTCCATCCCGCTCCGGCGCAGCTCAACATCATCAAGGACAAAGGACTCCAAAAGGAATTTTACCAAAAAAACGGCCTGCCGACCTCCGATTTTAAACTCTACGAAAGCGGCGAAGCCATTCGTGCGGCCATCGAGACGGGCGATTTGCAGTTTCCTTTTGTGCAAAAATCCCGTACGGCTGGCTACGATGGCAAGGGCGTGGCGGTCATCAAATCCGCTGCCGACCTGCCGCTGTTGCTCCTCGATGCCTCCGTCGTCGAGGACTTGGTGGACCTCCAAAAGGAAATCGCCGTGGTGGTCGCCCGCAATGAACGGGGCGAGGTCAAAGCCTTCCCCGCCGTGGAAATGGAATTCAACCCCGTGGCCAATCTCGTGGAGTTCCTCGTCTGCCCCGCCGATATTGACCCTGCTATTGAACAAGCAGCCGAAAAGCTGGCGCTGGACTGTATTTCCGCCTTTGGCATCTGCGGTCTGCTGGCTGTCGAGCTGTTTTTGACGAAAGATAACCAACTGTTAATCAATGAAGTAGCACCTCGACCGCACAACAGCGGACACCACACGATTGACAGTTGCTACACCTCCCAATTCGAGCAGCACCTACGGGGCATCCTCGATTTGCCGCTGGGCAGCACGAAGATGAAAACTGCCTCCGTCATGGTCAACCTCCTTGGCAAACCCGGCCACAGCGGCCCCGTCCGCTACGCCGGATTCGAGGAAGCCGTGGCGATGGAGGGCGTGAAAATCCACCTGTACGGCAAGGCAGACACCAAGCCGTACCGTAAAATGGGCCACGTCACCGTGCTTGCCGAGGACGTGGAAGCGGCGAAGGCGAAAGCGAGAAGCGTGCAGGAAATTTTAAAAGTAATATCGTGATTGAGTGACTGGTGATTAGTGATTGGGATGTCCAGTCACCAATCACCAATCACCAATCACCAATCACCAATCACCAACTATGGTAAGCATCATCATGGGAAGCGACTCCGACCTGCCAATCATGCGGCAGGCAGCGGATATTCTGAAAGAACTTGGCATCGAGACCGAAATGACCATCGTCTCTGCGCACCGGACGCCGGAGCGGATGTTCGAATTTGCCAAAAATGCCCACG
>Ga0209066_10003228_pt1 | contig 18830 bp, 14 predicted proteins | sample All_14_2_FD_187198 | JGI IMG/M metagenome (GOLD analysis project Ga0209066, IMG submission 187198) | Freshwater microbial communities in response to fracking from Pennsylvania, USA - Allegheny Zone_MetaG_DW_15 (SPAdes) (version 2) ... | reverse complement strand
GATTATATAAATAATCAGAAAGAACATCACAAGAAAAAAAACTTTAAGGACGAATATTTGGCGTTTTTAAAAAAATATAATGTGGAGTATGACGAAAAGTACTTATGGGATTAAATGCTTTTGCCCCTTCAGGGCAATACTTTCTTATAGGTAATGCCTCAGGGCGATGCCCTGAGTTAGTGCTTCGGCACCTTTGGTGCAAAATAGAACGCAATAAAAGTCCGAAGGACTTACAGCATAAACACAGGGCATCGCCCTGTGATATAGAGCAAATCAGCACATCATGCCCTGAAAAAGCGTTAGCAAATTGAGTGTAACGAAAAGCACCTCTCGGAGTAAGCGCTTTTGACCATTTAGGGCAATACTTTACGATGAGTAATGCCTCAGAGCGATGCCCTGAGTTGATACTTTTGCACCTCTGGTTCAGTATGGAATGCAATAAAAGTCCGAAGGACTTACAGCATAAACACAGGGCATCGCCCTGTGATATAGAGCAAACAAACTACTCGAGCCCTGAAGGGGCGGAAGCATAAAACTCAAACATATATGTCAAATACTTTTATGTAAATTCAATCCGTCAAATTAACCCAATTGTGTGTTTTATTAACCAGATTATTTTATAGCTTTATTAATGAAACATAAATAATTTAAACATTCTACAATGTTTTTTGTAGTAGATATAAATATAAAATTGATGTATGAAAAAGGTTCTACTAACAGGAGCAACGGGCTATATTGGTAAGAGACTATTACCTGTTTTAGTCGATAAAGGTTACAACGTTGTTTGCTGTGTAAGAGATAGGAATAAGTTTCATCCCGAAGAATCAATTAAGAGCAAAATTCAAATTATTGAAGTTGATTTGAGCATAAAAGAAACGCTAAACAACATTCCACCCGATATAGATTTTGCCTATTACCTTGTTCACTCTATGTCAACCTCCAGTGATTATGACGAATTGGAGAAAATATCAGCTATTAATTTTCGAGAAAGACTTAATGAAACCAAAATAAAGCAAGTAGTTTACCTAAGCGGGATTGTTAACTCCCAAAACTTATCGAAACACCTAAATTCGAGGAGAAATGTTGAAATTGAATTAAGTAAAGGCAACTTTGCGTTAACTACTGTTCGGGCGGGAATAATAATTGGATCGGGAAGCGCATCGTTCGAGATAATTCGCGATTTGGTTGAAAAACTACCCATTATGATTGCACCCAAATGGTTGAAAACAAAATGTCAACCTATTGGGGTATCGGACGTGATAAAGATTTTAACCGATATTCTGAATAACGAAAAAACGTTCAATAAAAGCTATGACATTGCTGGCGATGAGGTTCTTACCTACAAACAAATGCTCCTTGAATTTGCCTCGGTTCGTGGATTAAAAAGGTATATCTGGACAATTCCTGTTATGACCCCCAAACTATCGTCGTATTGGCTATTCTTTATAACTTCAACTTCGTACAAGCTTGCCACATCGCTGGTCGACAGCATGAAAGTTGAAGTAATTGCAAGAGATAATGAAATAATGAAGTTGCTCAACATTGAGCCATTGTCATATAGAGATTCCATTAAAAAAGCTTTTAAACAGATTGAACAAAATGAGATTGTCTCAAGCTGGAAAGATTCAACTATAAGTGGGATTCTAAATTTTAAAATTTCTGATTACATAAAAGTCCCTACCTATGGATGCTATAGAGATATTCGTAAAAAGCAAATTGTTGATATAGATGTATGTATCGATAATATTTGGCGAATTGGTGGGGAAACAGGCTGGTATTATGCCAATTGGCTCTGGAGGTTAAGAGGTTTTATCGATAAAATCTTTGGAGGTGTAGGATTAAGGAGAGGTAGAACCAATATTAGCAATATACAGGCAGGCGACACTCTAGACTTCTGGCGTGTTTTGTATGCAAACAAAGCCGATAAACGATTACTTCTTTTCGCCGAAATGAAACTTCCAGGCGAAGCTTGGCTAGAATTTCAGATTAAAGACAGCTGGCTTATTCAAACAGCAACATTCCGACCAAAAGGATTATACGGCAGAATTTACTGGTATGCAGTGCTCCCTTTGCATGGTATTATTTTTAGAGGGATGATTAATAAAATAACCAAAAGTAATACGCGATAGAGCGGAAAAAACCTTGGATTTGATTTGACACAAATAGAAATTGATTGTTAATTTTTGAGTCAGAATTGATCTCGCTGGCGCGCGTTTTTTACGCGTGCCTCTTTACTCTCTGGTGTAAAAAGTAATCCTCAAGACTCTACTCCTTCCCCAAAGTCTCCAGCAGATGTTGCTTTATATCCTTTAGCGTGGTGGAATCAATGGAGCGGTTCTCCACAGGAACATCAACCCTTACACGAGTTTCTATTTGAACTGGGGCTTGGCTTAGCACAATTATCTCGTTGCCGAGCAAAAGGGCTTCGTCAACATCGTGGGTTACGAATATTACGGTTCGCTTATCGGCCTTCCACAGCTTGGCAAAGGTTTTAATTAGGTTTAGTTTCAACTTTATATCGAGGCCTTTTAGGGGCTCGTCCATAAGGATTATATCGGATTTGTAGGCAAATGCACGGGCAATGGAAACCCGCTGGCGCATTCCGCCACTAAGTTTTGCGGGGTAGTAATTTGCAAAGTTATCGAGCTCAACCAAGTTAATAAACTGGTCGACCAGCGCCTTGCGCTCATCGGCATTAATACTATCGCCTAAAACAAACTCAATGTTCTCCTTAACCGTTTTCCACGGTAGCAGGCGTGGTTCCTGAAATATGTAGGAGAGCACTTTCCCGTTGAATCCATCAAAGGTACCGCTATCGGGCAGCACTGTTCGACCAATCATATTCAGCAGCGTGGTTTTGCCACACCCCGATGGTCCCAGAATACAGGTTATTGTTCCCTCCTCGAAGGTTATGGAGAAATCTTGGTAAAGAGATATCTCCTCGTACTTTTTATTCAGTGACTTTATTTGTAGTACCATAGCTAAAACCTCCAAACTACAATGCGGTGCTCGCCCCAGCGAATTACTTTCTCGAATGCGTAGCTAATAACCACGGCAATAATTGTCCACGCAATAACCGCATCGACATTCAGAAACGTTTGTGCCGATTGCATTACCGTTCCAATACCGTAACGAGGCTGGCTCAGCACCTCACCTATTATTATTGCACGCCAACCAATACCCAACGCGCTTGATGCACCACTAACAATAAACGGCATAATTGCGGGGATATAAACCTCACGGACAATCTTACTGTGATTAACACGGTAAAAGTTGGACATTTGTATCAACTCTGGGTCAACGCTTCGGATACCGTCAATTACATTGGTGCAGATAAACGGAAACATCGTGAGGAAACCTATAAATACTGGTACTAAGCCAGGATTGAACCATATAAGCGCTAGCAGAATTAAAGCAACTACAGGAATTGAACGCACAGTTACCAGAATTGGCCTAAGAAAAGCATTAAAGTTTGGACTGATACCCGCAATAATTCCAAGCAAAATTCCTAAAAAACCCGATATTACAAATCCCACAATTCCGCGCAGGATTGTTGTTCCAACAATAAGCAGAAAATTACCATCGGCAAAAAGTTTGATGGTGGTAACCAATGTTTTTTCGGGGTGCGGAAGTATAAAATCGGAATTGAAGTGCAATGCTAAAATCTTCCATACAATTAGCATAAACAGCACCCCTGCCAGGCTAAAAATCTGCTTCTTAGTAAAAAAAATCTTCATCGGGCATTTTTCCTCCAACAATATCAGGGTTCATTTGGTAGAAAACATTCAGAAAATCATCTATCTGGCTTTTTATCTCCCTAGCACGAACAAATTTAAGATTTGCCCTAGGAATTGCTTGCAGCGCAACTTCACGGTTAGGCAGAACCTCATATTTTACCATTAAATCGGCAGCGCTATCGGGGTTCTGATTCACCCAAACTGACGATTTCTCGTAACCATTGGCAATTTCCTCCACTAAAGCCCTATTGTTTTTAGCAATATCCTTACGTACCATAAACGCAGTGAACGCAATTGGGCTGCCCTGCTGCTTAAACCATTCATCGTTAAAGTCGAATATCAACCTAACATTACTACGTTTCTGTAAAACCTGACTAGCCAATGGCTCGGACAGAACGCCCAGTTCAACTTTGCCAGCGGCAACCGCATTGGCCATATCAATGTGGGTAGGGAAACTGTAATCGATGGCAACATCGGTATCGGGGTTTACGCCGTTCTTGAGTAGTAAGAATCGGAACATCACATCGGGTGTCATTCCCTTTGCCATAACGTGTATGCGTTTGCCCTTAAGCTGCGACCACTTAGTAATTGTTGAATCGGTTCCCAGCAACGAGAGAGTACCCCAAACAGGAATTCCAACCAACTGGTAATCCATACCTTTGTTATATACTATTGCGGCCATTGTGGTGGGCAGAATGGCAAAATCGGCTGTGCCATCGAGCATCATTTTACGCACCTGAATAGGCTCATTCAGGATTATAACCTCAATTTTACTGCTGGATGATGATTTTAAACTGTCAATCAACTTAATCATCCCCATTGACGATGGGCCTTTAAGAGTGGCTATTCTATAGGTTGTTTGAGAACTATCGTTATTTGTTGACGAATTGCATCCAATAATAAAAATTGCAAAGGCAATCCATAGCAAGTATATTGTGCGCATAGCAAATGTTTTTACAAAACTACCGAATAATTAGGCATATTAACAATCGCTCCCTTACTTATTCTTCAAACTTTTCAAATATTCATCGGGAGTCATTACAGGAATTGCTGATTCCTTATAGTCTTTCACGTTTCTAGTTACAATGATATTGCATTCCGACTTAATTGCACAATGGTATTGCAGTGCATCTTCAAAGTCGGAAAATTTCGAAACGAGTGCTTTATCAACTATTTTGTCGGTCAAATCGGAAGTTTCAGCAATCACCTTAAATTTTCTCAATTTATCCTTTACAATTTCTTTATCCTCAAATTTTGAAAGTATATAGAATACTGTTGAATAGGATAAAGCAGATACAACCATTTTTATTTTTCCTTTGTCGGCAAGAGTTGCAATTTTTGCTATTGATTCATAGAATGGGTCTCTTTCGCCAAGCAAATCGAGTATCACATTGGTGTCCAAGAATAGTTTATCCTTCATTTGTATTTCTCCGATAAATAATCACCATAAGAATTCTTATAATCATAATCAGCAGGAATTTTAACACCTGTTTTCATACTCTTAACAAAAGGTGAAATTTCAATTTCATCGCTTTGCGGTTCCGACTCCTTATCAATTAGTGATTTTAAATAGGATTCTATCATTTTTGATAGACTTCTATTGTGCGACGAAGCATAATCCTTAGCCTTGTCAATCACATACTTATCAAGCCTTAATGTTAATTTTGTGTCCATAATACCCAATAGTTTGTACGTACAAATATACAATATCAATCCGTACAAGTCAAGTATATTGAATAACAATACTATTGATTTAAAACAATTTAAAATTGAACATTTTTTAAAACATCAATACTTGTACAAAGATTTTTTAGTAAGTACATTTGTTGCATCAAAAACTGAGGTTAAACAACATTTAATCGAGGTTAAATAATAAACAAAGTATAATCTAATCCAAAGGTATTCTGATGGAAAAGAGAGTTGGAACCGCACTAATTCAAATTGAGAGCCGCGAAAACGTTCACCTACTGAACGATATTATTTCCAAGCATTCACCAATTATTATTGCACGTCAAGGGCTACCCCGTAGTAATGGGCAAAGCATTATTTCTCTTGTTCTTGAAGGTACTACCGATGAGATTGGAGCACTTACCGGCCAGTTGGGTCGAATTAAAGGCATTCAAGTAAAATCAGTACTTTTAAAGAACAATCTAAATGAGTAAAAAATTCGTTTTTGCTGCTCTTGGCGCAGCACTTCTTTCGTTTAATGCTTTTGGGCAAAACGCTGTATTCCAAGGAACAGTTGTTGATTCTGAAACCAATCAAACCTTGGAGAATGCTACTATTTCAGCCACATCGGAAGTTGGAACGTACAATACGTTAACCAACCTAAAGGGTCAATTCTCGGTATCACTTCCTAAAGGAAATTACAACCTTACAATCAGAGTTTTAGGATACAGTTCAATATCAAAGGATATCAATATTACCGATAACTCCAACCAAACATTTGCTCTCCAGCAACAACCAATTGCTATTGGCGAAATTGTTGTTTCGAGTATGCGGGTAAACAGGAAGATAAAAGAACTTCCAACCCCGTTGGCGGTTGTGGAATCGCAAAGCATACAGAAACAATCGGCCATAACGCTATCGAACGTGTTAGCCAATGAACCCGGAATTGCGATGGGCAGCGACGGTGTTTGGGCTACGAACATCAACATTCGTGGCTTAAGCGAGAATAGGCTGGTTACACTGATTGATGGGAACAGGGTTGAAACAGCCACTGATTTAACCGCATCGCTCAGTATGGTTGATGTTAATGATATTGATAGGATTGAAGTTGTTAAAGGAGCACAATCGTCGCTTTACGGAACTGGCGCAATGGGTGGAATTGTGAATATTTTCAACAAGGATGGATACTTTGGTGACAAGTTTCACCTATCGGGCAATGTGATTTCGGGTTTCGCATCGGCAAATAGTAATTTCAACGAGCATATCGATATTAACGCTGGTTCGAAAAGTTGGTACGCCCGCGTTGGTGGAACATTCAACACTGCCGATGATATTAGAACACCCGATGGAATTCTACCAAATAGTCAGTTCACCACAAACAATTTCTCAGCAAAAGTTGGAGTAAAACCTTTCCGCAACAACACTTTTAAAGTACAATACCAACGTAATGGTTCAACCGATGTTGGTATTCCTGGTGGAAGTGCATTTCCAGGCCCAGCAACTGCAACCTACTCTAGCATTTATCGACAATTAATTGCTGTAAATTATGAAATAACCGATATCACGGACAAACTACAATCCTTGAAGTTCAGTTATTTCAACCAGTTTATTAAGCGCGATGTGGAGATGTACCCTAACACAGTAACCAACACAACCCTTCCTAATGGAAATACTCAGCGTCAAACGCCTACACTCTTCACTCCTATTGGCGAGCACCAAACTCACGGGGCTCAAATTCAAAGCAACTGGAGTTTAAGCGATAAAAACACTTTAATTGTAGGGATTGATGCTTGGGCACGTTGGTTAAGCACCGAGCGCAAAAAGAATATTACAGTTGAAGTATTCAACCCTTCAGGAACATTGCTCGCAACAAATTACCTTGTAAGAGGCGAAACACCAATACCCAGTTCGATGTTTGCCAGCGCAGGTTTATTTGTACAGCATGAGGCCAAACTGATGGACGATAAGTTGACCCTTATTCTTGGCGGACGAATTGATGGGGTTTACGTTAAGAACGATTCCGTTTACGATGTTGATTATATCATTACAAACGGGACAATTAATAACACTCCTGCAACTCAGCGTTTAGTTTTTGAGGAAGGAACAGAAAACGGCATATCGTGGAGTGCCAATGCTGGCGCAATTTATAGATTAGTTGATGATATTGATTTATCGGCAAACTTCTCGCGCTCGTTCAGAGCACCATCGCTGGAGGAGCGATTCAAGTATATCGACCTTGGCAACTCGGTTCGACTAGGCGACCCTGAACTAAAACCCGAAAGTGGCTATTCTGCCGATTTTGGTTTGAAAATTTGGAAACCCAAGTTCAACCTACAGGTTGGAGCATTCAGCAACTGGCTATCGAATATGATTGTTGAAACTCCCGGTGAGTTCACCTACACCCTAGCATCGGGCGTGACCAATACAGTTCCTGCATTAATCAACGCTAACGTTAGCAAGGCATTCCTTTATGGGGTTGATCTTGGATTCCAGTACAACTTCCACAAAGGATTTGTAGTGTTTGGCTCTGGAGCATACGTTCGTGGCGAGGATACCAGCACCGATACCAACCTACCCCAAATTCCACCAATGAATGGTCGATTGGGATTACGTTACAGCTACCCAAAACTTGGCGCAATTGAAATTGCCGCAGTTGGAGCAAATAAACAGGATAAAGTTGCCGCAGGCGAGGATGAAACTGGCGGATATGTGCGTTACGATATGTCTGTCAACTCATCAAAAATCAACCTTGGCTTTGCGAAGATGCAACTTTTTGCTGGGGTTGATAATATTACCAACAGGAAGTACACCAATCACTTAGCAACAAACCGTGGAAGTATAAGCGTTGAGCCTGGGCGGAATATTTTTGTGAGATTGAATATTGCGTTTTAAATAAAAAGATAAAACCACAAAGGACTCAAAGTAATTCACAAAGGACACAAAGGCATTTTTCAAGTAAAATACTTTGTGTCCTTTGAGCATCCTTAGGGAGACTTTGTGGTTAAAAACCGCTTTTGTATTTCTTTTTAAGATTAGTACTTATTGAAACTCACTACCTCATTAACTGTCTTACGCTTCTTCTCTCGAATCTCCTCGGTTTGTGGATATCCCAAAGTAATAATTAGCGGTACACGTTTTGATTTGGGAATATCGAGCAGTTTTTTCACAGCCGACTCGTCGAACCAGCCCAGCATACAACTTCCTAATCCTTCGGCTTTTGCCGCAAGGCAAATATGCTCCGCGACAATTCCAATATCAATAAGCGGTAAGGTTTTACCTTTCACTAAACTACCAAAATTGGAATTGAAGTTAGCCCCCTCAAGCACAATGACAATATGTACGGGTGCTTGCTTTGTGAAATGGTTAATACCTAAAATTTTGCTTGCCGCTGCATCGGCTAGCTTATTCTTTAGTTCAGGCTCATCAACCACAACAAACTTCCAAGGTTGCGCATTACAAGCCGAAGGTGCCACTCGGGCAGCCTCCAAAATTTTACTTATTTTCTCGCGGCTTATAGGTTCGGGTAAATAACCCCTATCGCTCTGGCGGTTATTCACCAACCAGTAAAAGTACTCGTTCAAATTAGGATTTGTAAACATCGGCCATTTGTTTTAAAACGTTGGACTCCACTGTTATTGTTCCCGACGATGATAGCGCAAGCATCACCATACTTTTTGCAACATCAACAGCATAAATTCCCTTATACTTGCGTAAAGGGCCAACAAATATAAAACCAAATACCTTATAAAAGAATACCCCAACCTTTTCGCCAAATCTAAACTCATCCCTTTTGCCCAAGAGCAGCGATGGACGCACAATTCCACAAAGTGTAAATCCATACTGTTTCACAGCCTCCTCCATTTGTCCCTTTGTGCGCAGGTAAAAATTCGACGATTCGGCATTAGCACCAATTGAACTCACCACCAATAAACGTTTTGCACCAGCAGCCTTTGCTCGTTGAGCAATTGTTTGCACCAATTCAAAATCGACCTTTAGGAAAGCCTCCTTGCTGCCAGCTTTCTTCATTGTGGTTCCAATGCAAACATACACATCATCAACGTCGGCTGGTAGAGCGAAATCGTTGGTAAGTTCAACCGCACTAACCTTGACTGGCAGGTTACTTGCTGGTTTGCGCATATAGGCAAGAACCTTTATATAGTTTTTATTGTCCGAAAGTAACTGAAGAAGTTGGTTTCCTATTAAACCTGTACTTCCAAAAACGGCGGCTACTCTTTCCATGTTTTTAAGTTATAAAGTTATAAGAAAGAAATTAAATGAATTATGTTTCACTAAGGTCTTATTTTAGTAAAAATTACTAAATATCAACAACACATCTACTGATTTAACCACTCCTTAAAGTCCGATGAACGCTCTGTGCTAACAATGACCTCAGAATCAACCGGAGGGTTTAGCTCCAACTTAACTCTCGATTTTGAGTAAAAGTACATATTCTTTATTGCTTTGAAACTTACAATAAACTTACGGTTAACCCTGAAAAAAATCTTTGGATTCAGTACCGTTTCAAGCTTCTCCATTGTATAATCAACAGCATACCGATGATTATCGGCACTCACAAGGAAGACCGATTTCTCCATTGCTATAAAGTAAGCAACAGAATCTATTTCAATGGCCTTTAGTTTATCGGCAAACTGAACCACAAAACGCTGTTGATACTCCTGATGAGGTTTGCGTATTTCTGCAAGTATTTTATCAAAATCGAAGTTATTGCTTGGACTTTGCTTTTCCTTGAACTTATTTAAACTAAACTTTAAATCTTCCTGATTTATTGGTTTTAAAAGATAATCGACACTATTCAACTTAAACGCTTGAATGGCGTACTGGTCAAATGCGGTGGTAAATATTATTGGGCATTTCACCTTTACCTGATTGAAAATTTTGAAGCTCACACCATCGGCAAGATGAATATCGAGCAGAATTAGATCGGGTTCGGGATTTGATTGCAACCACTCAACAGTAGAAGAAATACTATCCGTTATGCAAAGAATTTGAGCGCTGGGTTCAAGTTCCAAAAGCATTTTGGAAAGCCTACGTGCAGCCGCAATTTCATCCTCAACAATAAGTACCCTCATGCTACATCGTTAAAATTGGAATTGAGACTGTAAAGTATGAATCATTTTCGGAAATTTCAACTTTTCGCGACGAAAGATATGAGTACCTATCGGTAATATTCTTCAAGCCAAATCCATTCGATAACTGCTCCATATCCCTACGTTGCAGATTGTTGGTTACAATAATACAACCATCGGAAACTGATACTTTTACCGTTAAAGGCTTATCCTTCGATATAATATTGTGCTTGATGGCATTCTCAAGCAGCATTTGTAGTGAAAGCGGAGCCACATAGGTTGAATAAAAAGTAGAGTCGATATCTACAATCATCTTTAAATTATCGCCATACCTGTTGTGCTGCAAATTAAAGAAGGTATTTATTAAGTCCAACTCCTCGCCCAACGTTATCACCTCCTTGTCCTTTAGATTAAGAATACTACGGTAGTAATCGGCAGTTTTTTGAACGTAATCAACCGCCAATTTTGGGTTCTCCTCGATAAGAGCAGAAAGAGTATTTAAATTATTGAACAGAAAATGAGGATTTATTTGGCTTTTTAGCGTCTCGTACTGACTTTGAATGTTTTCTTTGGCTAATTTCTCACTTAAAATTCGAGATTCCTTCCAATTCATAAAAAAGAAGTAACCCTCGTAAATTGATGTGATAAAAAAGGTAATCATCAATGTAAAAAAAATTGAAAGCCTCATATCCTCCTCGAACGACTCAATGGGATAAATTTCGTTCACAATAAAAAATATTGAGCCCACCAATGCTGTGTAAAACAGAATTGAAAGTACTTCTAAAATCAGATGCTTTACAGGGTTCGTTTCCCAAGGAAATTTTCGCCAGAGAAAAATAACAATGCTTTTAACTCCGAACCACATAATCAATGTAGTACTTAACGAACCAAGTATTCCAAAAATTGTTTGTCGGGAGAAAACACAGCTATACTCTTGAAAAATAAAAGGTGCGCCAAAAGTAATTGCAATAACGCCAATTATTGCAATTACTTTATTCTCGTATTTTTTTACAAAAGGTTTATTTACCGACATTTTTGTAAAAGTTAGACTTCAAATTTACTAAAAAGTAATTCGATACTGCGGAATTATCATTCTTCCGAGTTGATTTGTGAAAGAACCATCGCCTGTTTTAGTATTAAATTTTTCGCTGTAAATATTCTTATTATCGAGCAAATTGGTAATTTCTAAAGCCCACTCCTGAGTAAATCCAAATTTATTCATCTTAAAACGAATGCTAAAATCAGTTTTAAAGTAATCGCGGAGCCTCAAATCGAATGCTTGGTTATCGTAGTACTCTTTCTCGTATTTTTGGGTGGTTGGATTATAAACAGCATACCATGGAGTAGCCCGCTTTCCTCCACTGTAAACAGTTTTAATGTCGAAACCAATTGATTTGAGCGACTTGGCATTACCAAACACAAACTCTTTTCCAAACAAGCCATTCACCACGTAGTTGCTGCTAAATGCTGTGTTATGAGTTAAATCATCGCTACCTTTATACTTAGAATCGAACAGCGATGCTGTGATTAGAAAATAATAGCCTTTATTCAAGAATCGTTCCAGCGTCAACTCTACACCGTAATTATACCCGGTGCCCGTACTCTTCAAATATTCGGGCGTAAAAACGCCAAAGTTTGCTCCCTGGTTAAGAATTGAGTAGGCCGATGATTCCTCAGCATCAACTGCTGCATCGAATATGCTCTGGTAGTATGTTTCAATTTTGATGCGTGAGAACTGATTGATGCGCCAATCGTAACCAACCACAAAGTGGTGACTCTTGATTAAATCCAAATCCTTGTTGGGTTGCTCATACGAGCCATTGGATAAACGCACTCGCGATAACGCTGTTGCAATAGGTACAGCCTGACTATGCAATCCATAGCCAACGCTAATGGCTTGCTTTGGAGCAAACTGCCAACGCATTCCAACCCTAGGCTCAACCGACCACGAATTATTCATAAACAGATGCATATAGTGAATCCCTGTATTTACAGTAATTTGGTTAGTTGGTTTATACTGCCACTGAAAGTAGGGTTGAACAAGCCAAGTGTTGCCTTCGTCATTACGAATATCGATAAAGTAGTTTAAAGAATCCACATACATACTATCGACATAATTGAATCCCAGTCGTTTCAGATAAAACCCTGCTTTTACAGTATTTTTCGAATTGAAACGCTTATTTAGAAAGGAACTTATATATAATGTATTATCAACAAAATCATTTCTATAATTAGGATACTTAATAGAAAAATCCTTAGATATTGAGTCTACAACAGTTTGAAATTGATGAGCCATAAAGGCAACTGATGTTTTAACATAAGTATTTTCATCAAGAATAATAGAGTTATTAATCCCAATAACACCCATGTCGGATCCATTGGTTAAATCAAAACCCTCACCACCGTACAGGTCAATTTTCTCTTTAAGAGTATCGCGACGGCTGTCCCAAAGTTCAATATCACTTATACCGCCAAGTCCAAATACTGATATTGAACCTATTGGAGTTTTTGGAAAATTCAGTTTAAACGATAAATCCTGATAGTATGGTATTCCTGTAGTACCCATATCCATCCCCATTTTCTCAAATACACCCAAAGTTGAATACCTATAATTGATTAAAAATGATGAGCCATTATTCTTAGATATTGGCCCTTCGGCACCAAACTCAAAACCATTGAAACCAACTTGCCCCAAAAACTCATACTTCTCGTTATTTCCGCTGCGCATTTTTAGATCAAAAACGCCTGATATTGCATTGCCATACTCTGGAGCAAATGCGCTGGTCATAAAATCGGAATTCTCCAGTAAAGTATTGTTCAACATATTTACAGGGCCACCAGTAGTTCCAGTTGCACCCCAGTGGTTTGGATTAGGAATATCAACACCTTCGAGGCGCCAAAGCAAACCCATTGGGCTATTTCCTCGAATAATAATATCATTTCGGGCATCGTCAACGCCCATTACACCAGCAAAGTTTGATGCCATTCTGGCCACATCATTTCTGCTGCCAGCATAACGTTCTGTTTCCTCCACAGTAAAGGTTCTCGCACTAACAGTGGACAACTTATTCATTGGAGTTGATTTATCGGCTCTTGCAGTAACAACAACTGCATCAACATTAACAGCCATTTCTTCCAATTCAATATTCAATACTAGTTCCTTTCCTACCTGAAGGTTAAGATTGGAAAGAACAACATCATTATATCCCAAAAAAGAAACCTTCAGACTGATACGTCCAATCTCTACTGATTCAAACTTGAAGCGTCCCTGTTCATCGGTCATCGCGCCTCTTAAAGGGTCTGAATGCAATAAAACAACATTTGCACCAGGCAATGTCATTTTGGTGTTCTTATCAGTAACAACACCTCTAACTGTTTGCGTTAAAACATTGGTTGAGAATGCCTCCAACCCTAGTAGCACAAAAGCAACAAAAACTAACTTTTTCATTTTAGATTCAATATTAACATTACGATGCAAATTTGATGCATAGCAAATTTTACTCCAAAAAGTTAAAGACGAAACGGTAAAAATTGGGGATGAAATGAAAAGGGTTGACTTTAAATGTCAACCCTAATCCAAAGTAAAAATAAAAACTTAGTATCCTGCAGCCTGCCCATCCTTTCTTGATTCCGATGCTCCAATGTACACGCGATTCTTTGCATCGAACATAATTGCCTGATAACCGCCATAGCCATCCAAACTGTACGATACCTTATGCCCTTTCTCCAAGAGTTTTCTTATCTGCTGATAATCGAAACCCGATTCAAGGTAAACGGTTCCACCATCGGTCATTCGTTCATCGGTTGGCTCGGAACTACCCTCGTGTTGAATTCGTGGAGCATCGCCTGCTTCCTGAAGATTCATTCCAAAATCAATCAAGTTCACAACAATTTGAGCGTGCCCTTGAGGTTGCATTCCTCCGCCCATAACACCAAAACTAATGTAGGGTTTTCCATCCTTAGTTATAAATCCAGGTATGATAGTGTGAAATGGACGTTTTCCCGGCTCATAAACGTTGGGGTGACCTTCGGTCAACGAAAACATCTCGCCTCTGTCCTGTAAAATAAAACCCAAGCCATTTGGAGTCATCCCGGAACCCATTCCTCGGTAATTACTCTGAATAAGCGAAACCATGTTACCCTCGGAGTCTGCCACTGTAAGGTAAATTGTGTTCCCGGTTTGTAAAACTCCTGCATCGTAACTGCGTGCCGACCTATTAAGGTTTATCAACTTGGCTCGCTCCTTTGCGTATTCCTTGGAGATTAACTGTTTGTACGGAACCTTAACAAAATCGGGGTCGGCGTAGTAACGTGCTCTATCCTCAAATGCCAGTTTCTTTGCTTCAATGAAAAGGTGCATATACTCCGCACTACCAAATCCCATCGATTTTATATCGTACTGCTCAAGGATATTAAGTATTTGTAGCGTAGCAATTCCTTGTCCATTCGGAGGTAATTCCCAAATATCGTATCCGCGGTACGATGAGGAAACAGGCTCAATCCATTCCGATTTATGCGCAGCCAAATCATCGTAGGATAGAAATCCACCATTACGCTTCATATAGGCATCAATTGCTTTGGCAATGCTACCTTTGTAAAACTCATCTCTTCCATTTTTTGCAATCAACTCAAGTGTTTTCGCTAAATATTGGTTTTTGAAAATCTCGCCCTTGGCGGGAGCCTTACCGTTGGGCATATATATCTCGGCAAAACCCTCAAACTCCTTTAATCTTTCAGCATTACGCCTCCAGTAGTACGCAATCAGCTCTGAAACAGGAAAACCTTCCTTAGCATAGTTAATTGCGGGTTGCAGGTTCTCCTGCATTTTAAGTTTTCCAAATTTACCGTGAAGTTCAAACCATCCATCAACACAACCAGGAACAGAAACAGGCAGAGGTCCAAGTGCAGGAATATGTTTAATACCCTTATCCTTGAAATATTTTAACGTAAGCGATTTAGGAGAACGTCCGCTTGCGTTCAATCCGTAAAGTTTCTGAGTTTTTGCATCCCACACAATTGCAAATAAGTCGCCACCAATGCCATTGCCAGTTGGCTCAACTAACCCAAGCATTGCATTTGCCGCAATAGCAGCATCGACTGCAGAACCTCCTTTTTTCAATATATCAATGGCTACTCGCGTAGCCAAAGGCTGGCTTGTGCAAGCCATACCGTGCTGGGCAATAACCTCGGAACGAGTTGCAAAGTTAAGCCCAGTCATTCTATCTTGCCCGGATGCCATAATGCTTAAAGTTAGAATTAATAAGGTTAATTTTCGTTTCATAGGTTTTGGGTTATTGAGTTATTGAGTTAATAAGTCATTTGGTTATTAAGATAAGAAGTTATTGGGTAAAAGAGAAAATAAGTTGGATGAATTAAAACGATAAAAAAAAGAGGCCAACCTTACTGGCTGGCCTCTGATTTTTTAGTAACCGAAAATTTCTTCGAGGGTTAACTTGGAAACAGGGCCATAAAGTTGCTCCAGCTTACCAAAGTCCATATCGGCTTCTTTACCTAGAATTACATAGGTTTTTGGTTTACCTTTAACGTATTGTTCCTGGAATTTCTTAACATCACTCAATGTAAATGTTGGTATTTTCTCAAACATCACCTTGCGTATATCAGTATTCCAACCCATTTCCTTCGCATTTACATAACTCCAGAGTAAATCCATCTTCTCAGTTCTGTTAGTGCGAATATCTGAAATTGCAGATTCTTTCGATAAGTTAAAGCCTAATTCAACCTCAGGCATATCGTTAAATAACTCGTTGAACGCATTGAAAGCATCAACAATCTTATCGTTTTGTGTTGCAATGTAACTTGTATTAACAAATACTCTATCGGGTTTAGATGGTGTGTTGAAACGAGCACGTGCGGTATATGCCAAGCCTCTCTTCTCACGTAATTCTTGGAACACAATGGCATTCATGCCACCACCAAAATAATCGTTATAAACGCTAACAATTGGATAAAGCTCAAACGAATAAGGAACACTCTTGGAGATAGTTTGAAGGTACGATTGTTTAGCTTCGTAATGTCCAAAAACAACCCTATCCTTAGGAGTATCTAATTCAACAAACTTTTTATTTAAAGGAGTAGCGTTAAACTTCTTAGGTAATTTATGATAGGTAGTAAGCATTTTCTTCAAATCGGATTGATTTGCAGTGCCATAGTAAAGAACTGTATGAGGATAAGTGCTTAAGGCTTTTACCTTTTGAGTTAACACCTCTGGAGTTAATGCTTTTAATTGCTCCTCCGATAAAATATAGTTAAATGGATTTTCAGCACCGTAAGTTGCATAGCTAACTAAAGCCCTAAATACAGTTGATTGGTTCTTCTTTGAATCGTTACGAGCCTTTAGTTGATTTGCAACGTACGATTTTAATGCTTCAGCATCGGGTTTGCTATCGTTAAGTAACGATTCCATCAAAGACATTGCTTTTTCAGCATTCTCACTTAAACCGTAAAGGTTAATTTGGATTTCCTCGTCGGAAACCGACACATTAAAAGTGCATGCTAATTTATAGAACTCCTGGCTCACCTGATCGGCAGTTAACTTTGATGTTCCTATAAGTTGAATATAATCTGCTGCATGAGCAAGAGTTGGATCGCTTAAACGACCAAATGGGAAATGGTAAACCATACGGAATGTTCCATTGGTGTTGTTCTTATTGTAAAGAACCTCAACCTCCTTGTTCAGGTTGAATTTTGTAATATCCTTCTTATAATCTACAAAAACTGGCTCAATAGGCTTAACAGTTGTACTCTTGATTTTCTTTAGGAAATCGGACTCAACATCGCGATTAATATGAACTGGAGTAATTGCAGGCTTAGCAACCTTAGCCACATCCTCAGGTTTTCCCTGACGCTTGTATACCACAACGTAGTTGTTTCCAAGTTTTTCGTTGGCAAATTTCACGATTTGATCCTTGGTGATTTTTTCTAACCTAGAAATTGATGATATAGCATCAGCCCAATTAATTCTATTAAGATATGCCATGTACATCATACTTGCACGGCCACGACCACTCTCAAGCATATTCATCATGCTTAACTTTTGGTTGTTGATTGCTGCTTCAAGCATCCAATCGGGAAAATCACCTTTTTTCAAAAGTTCAACTTGTTGTAATAGTAGGTCTTTAACCTCATCAAGGCTTTGACCCTTCTTGTTTCTTCCAGAAAGTTGAAGCATTGAATAATCAACCATTGATCTACCAAAAGCTGCACAACCAAGAGTTAACTGTTTTTTGTTGATATTTAAATCAACTAAACCAGCCTTACGGTTGAATAAAATTGAGGAAACTAAGTCAAGCATATCCTTATCAGCAGAATTAGCACCATTGAAACGGAAACCAATACTTATATTCTCAGCCTCAAGACCAGTAGTTTCTAATACCACAGGGGTTGTTATAGGTTCTTCTGGTTTAAATTTAAACTCAGGTAATTCAACAGGTTTTAAAACACCAAAATATTTGTCAACAATTTTAATTGCCTCATCGGGGTTGAAATCGCCAGCCAAAACAACAGCAAAATTGTTTGGAACGTAGTACTGGGCAAAAAACTCACGGATGTTTTTCATCGAAGGGTTCTTCAAATGCTCTGCCTCGCCAAGGGTGGTTTGCTGTCCGTAAGGGTGGTTAGGATATAATCCTTTCATCATTAACTCACTAGCCTTACGACCATCGTTGGTAAGCGACATGTTTTTCTCCTCGTAAACGGTCTCTAACTCGGTGTGGAACAAACGAAGTACGTTTTGGCTAAAACGTTTCGATTGGATTAACGCCCAATTCTCAAGTTGATTGTTTGGAATATTCTCAATGTAAACTGTGTAATCGTTAGATGTTCCAGCATTTGTTCCAGTAGAGCCAATAGTAGCCATTAACTTATCGTATTCATTTGGAATGGCTAATTTTGAAGCCTCGAACGAAATACTGTCAATTACATGATAAATTGCTGCTCTTTTTTCAGGGTCAGTCTCAACTCTATAAACCTCAAATAGCGATTCAATTTTATCGATAAGAACCTTCTCCTTTTCCCAATCCATTGTACCAAACTCGGGAGTACCTTTAAACATCATATGCTCAAAGTAGTGAGCAAGTCCTGTTGTTTCTTTTGGATCGTTTTTACTTCCCACTCTAACAGGAATGAATGTTTGTATACGGGGCTCATCCTTTACAACCGACATATACACCTTAAGTCCATTGCTTAATGTATAAATGCGAGCATTTAATGGATCGCCAGGAACAGATTCATACTTATACTCCTGCGCAAGCAGTAATGTAGGGATAAATAAAAATGAAATCCCAAAAAGAAAATTTTTTATAAATCTTTTCATACTTAA
>Ga0209066_10003227_pt1 | contig 18839 bp, 16 predicted proteins | sample All_14_2_FD_187198 | JGI IMG/M metagenome (GOLD analysis project Ga0209066, IMG submission 187198) | Freshwater microbial communities in response to fracking from Pennsylvania, USA - Allegheny Zone_MetaG_DW_15 (SPAdes) (version 2) ... | reverse complement strand
CTTTTGTTTGCCGGGCGCGCCGGTACCTCGCTGACGGCGGGCATCGGGCTGATGAAAGCGGGTGAGCAGTTGGCCGCCATGGAAATGATGGGGGTGGACCCCATCCAGCGGGTGCTGGCGCCACGCTTTTGGGGCGGGGTGATTGCCATGCCGCTGTTGGCGGCCGTGTTCTCGGCGGTGGGCGTGCTGGGCGGCTGGGTCGTGGGTGTGGCCATGATCGGCGTGGACGGTGGGGCCTTCTGGTCGCAGATGCAAAACGGCGTCGACGTGTGGGCCGACGTGGGCAACGGCATGCTCAAGAGCCTGGTCTTCGGTTTCACGGTGACCTTTGTGGCGCTGTTGCAAGGGCATGAATGTGATCCGACCCCCGAGGGTGTGTCACTGGCGACCACCCGTACCGTGGTGATGGCTTCCCTGGCCGTGCTGGGGCTGGATTTTGTGTTGACGGCCATGATGTTCTCGATCTGACCCAGGCCGGTCGCAAGGACGAACGATATGCAGAAATCAAAACATGACGTGTGGGTCGGCATCTTCGTGATGCTGGGGGCGGCGGCGATCGTCTTCCTGGCCCTGAAGGCGGGCAACCTGTTGACCTTGTCGTTCGACTCGGGCTACAAGGTGGCAGCCCTGTTCGACAACATCGGCGGGCTCAAGCCCAAGGCGGCCGTGAAAAGCGCAGGTGTGGTCGTGGGCCGCGTCACGGCGATCACCTTCGACAACGAGACCTTCCAGGCCAAGGTCGAGATCGAGATGAACAAGGGCGTGGCCTTCCCCAAGGACACCTCGGCCAAGATTCTGACGGCCGGGCTGCTGGGCGAGCAGTACATCGGCCTGGAGCCGGGCTACGGTGAGACCAATCTGGTCGAGGGTGATGCGATCAAGGCCACCCAATCGGCCATCGTGCTGGAGAATCTGATCAGTCAGTTCCTCTACAGCAAGGCCGCTGAAGGTGGCAAGGATGGTGGGAAATGAGTCTGATGCAAACCTGTCTGGGGCGTCGCGCCCGTGCGCTGGCGTGTGCGGTGAGCCTGCCGGTCGTGCTGGCCTTGTCGGGCTGTGCCACCGCGCATTCGCCCGACCCGCTGGAGTCGTGGAACCGCGGGGTGTTCTCGTTCAACGAAACGGTGGACGTCCATGTGCTCAAGCCCGTGGCCGAAGGCTATGTCAAGGTCACGCCCCAGCCGGTGCGCACCGGCGTGCGCAACTTTTTCGGCAACATCGGTGACGTCTGGTCGTCGGTGAACCTGTTTCTGCAGGGGCGCCTCAAAGAGGGGGCCGCCAGCACGATGCGGGTGGCCGTGAACTCGACCTTGGGCCTGGGCGGTCTCATCGACCTGGCCACCCCGATGCGCCTGGACCGTTTCAACGAAGACCTGGGTCAGACGCTGGGCGTGTGGGGTGCACCGTCGGGCGCTTACATTGTCTGGCCGCTCATGGGGCCTTCATCGGTGCGTGACTCGGCCAACTTCGTCACCAGCATGACCTTCTCGGCCACCACCTTGATCGATGGGGCGCGCGAGGACAACCTGGCGCGCTTGCTCAACGTGGTCAGCACCCGCGCGGCCTATCTGTCGGCCACCGATCTGCTCGACAGCGTGGCGCTGGACAAATATGCCTTCACCCGGGACGCCTACCTGCAGCGCCGTCAGAGTCTGATCGACCAAGGCCGGACGCCTGCGGAAGTTGAGGAGGAAGAGGAAGCGCCTGAACCTCGGTATGACCTGCCAGAGACGGAAGAAGAGGCTGCGGCTGCTGCCGAGGCAGCTTCGGCGGCGAGCGCCCCTGAGGCGGCACGTTGATCCAGGCTGTCCCCACGTTCAACATCAGATGAGTCGGTCATCCTGTCGGCCCCTTGAGGCGTTAAAGAACAGGTCAAGATCTCAGAAAGGACCCTTTGTGTCGCACTCCCGTCGGTTTTTTGTTCGTGTTGTGAGTTCGGCCCTCGTGGCCGTGTCGGCCTTGGGGGCGACCCAGGCGGGTGCGCAAACGGCACCGGCCCAGGCGACGGCGCCTGTACCGGCCCAGACGCCCGAGGCGTTCATTCAGTCGATCACCAACGAGGTGATGGCCACGGTCAAGTCCGACAAGGCCATCCAGTCGGGTGACCTGCGCAAGATCACGGCCGTGGTCGATGCCAAGATCATGCCGAACGTGAACTTCGTGCGCATGACGGCAGCCGCCGTCGGACCTGCCTGGCGTCGCGCCACGCCGGATCAGCGTCTGCGTCTGCAAAACGAGTTCAAGACCCTGCTGGTGCACACCTATGCGGGTGCCGCTTCCCAGGTCAAGGACCAGGTCATCGAGTACCTGCCGTCCCGTGCCCGTGCGACCGACACGGATGTGGTCGTGCGCACCGTGGTCAAGGGCAAGGGTGACCCCATCCAGCTGAACTATCGCCTGGAGAAGGCTGGCAATGCGTGGAAGGTCTATGACGTGAATGTGCTGGGCGCGTGGCTGGTGCAGACCCATCAGAGCAGCTTTGCTCAGGAAATCAATGCTTCGGGCATTGACGGCCTGATCTCGAAGCTGGCCGAGCGCAACCGCCAGTTGGTGGCCAAGAACGCGGCGAACTGAGTCATGTTGCTGTTGCCCGCCGTCATCACGCACGCTGAGGTGCCGCACGTGTTGCGTCTGTTTCGCCAGACGCTGGACCAGGCTGCGGCCCAAGGTGGCACGGAAGCAGCCATGCTGACGGTGGACGGCGCGGCCTTGCAGCAGTTCGACTCCAGTGCGCTGGCGGTGTTGCTGGAGTGCCAACGCATGGCGCGGGCCAACGGGCGTGCCTTTGCGGTGCAGCACCTGCCCCCGAAGCTGACCGAGCTGGCCCGCCTGTATGGCGTGGACGGCCTCTTGCAGTCGGCCTGAGCTCAGCTTTCTTCCGTCCAGCTGAAGCCGTCCCGCGCCACCAGCGCGCTGGCGGCGGCTGGGCCCCAGGTTCCGGCGCTGTAGGGGCGCAGGCCGCTCGGATCGTGCCGCCAGGCCTCCAGAATGGGCTCCACCCAGCGCCAGGCTTGTTCCTGCTCGTCCGAGCGCACAAACAGATTCAACCGTCCCGCCAAGGCGTCGAGCAGCATGCGCTCGTAGGCGCCCACGCGGTCGGTGGGGAAGGCCTGGTCGAAATCCAGGTTCAGCGATACCGGCGACAGGTGCTCGGCATGCGTGGCCATCTGCCCGGTGCCCACGGCGCCTTTGGCCGCCAGCAGGTGCAATTGCAGGCCGTCTTCCGGCTGCAGCTTGATCACCAGCTTGTTGGGGGTTTGCGTGCCCGGGAAAATCGAGTGCGGGGTGGGGCGGAAGTTCACCACGATCTCGGCATGGCGGTGGGCCAGGCGTTTGCCGGTGCGCAGGTAGAAGGGCACGCCGGCCCAGCGCCAGTTCTGGATCTCGCAGCGCAGGGCCACAAAGGTTTCGGTGCTGCTGCCTGCCGGCACCTTCGCTTCGTCCAGATAGCCTGGGACGGCCACACCCCCGACCGTGCCCGCCCGGTACTGGCCGCGCACCACATCGCGCGCCACCGAGGCTGCGTCAAAGGGTTTGAGTGAGCGCAGCACCTTGAGCTTTTCGTCGCGGATGGCGTCGGCATCGGCACTGGACGGGGGCTCCATCGCGACCATCGTCAGCAACTGCAGCGCGTGGTTCTGGATCATGTCGCGCAGCGCACCGGTGCGGTCGTAAAAATCACCCCGGGTGCCCACGCCCAGGCTTTCGGCCAGCGTGATCTGGATGTTGGCAATGCTTTCGCGGCGCCACAGGGGCTCGAACAGCACATTGCCAAAGCGCAGGGCCATCAGGTTCTGCACCGAGGGCTTGCCCAGGTAGTGGTCGATGCGCAGGGCCTGCTGCTCGCTGAACACGGAGCGCACCGCCTCGTTGATGGCCTGGGCCGACGCCAGGTCATGCCCCAGGGGTTTTTCCAGCACCACGCGCACGCCCGGATGGTTGAGGCCGGCCGCGCCCAGTTGCTCGCAGATCACGGGGAAGAGGTGCGGGCTGGTGGCGAGGTACATCACCACGGTGTCGGCGCAGCGGCCGCCCAGCCACTGGCGCAGCAACTGGTAGTCGTCGGGCTGGGACAGGTCCATGCGCAGGTAGTGCACCTGGGTGGCAAAGCGCTCGAACTCGTCTTCGGTGGGGCGCTTGGCGCGGTCGTCCACGGTGGCAAGCTTGTCCTGGAGCCACTGGCGGTAGCTGGCGTCGGTGCGCTCGTCGCGGGCGACAGCGAGGATGCGACCTTGAGCGGGCAGCTTGCCGTGGCGCCAGGCCTGGAACAGCGCCGGCATCAGCTTGCGCCAGGTCAGATCGCCCGTGCCGCCGAAAAAAACCAGATCAAAGGACATGAAAGGGGCCCGATAAAGGGGGAGTGCGTGCATTCCAGGGGCCGCAGGGCACGCCTGTCATGATTTTGGAGACAGAATGTGGCTTCACGATAAGCCAAATTCAGGATGCTGGTCGATCTCGTTTCGATGTGGGGTCGGAGCCAGCCCATTTCACCTTGTTTCCCATGACCTCGCAACTCGATCAGCTCAAGGCCTGCACCACCGTCGTTGCCGACACCGGTGACTTCAAGCAACTGGCCCAGTTCACCCCGCAAGACGCCACGACCAACCCGTCCCTGATCCTCAAGGCGGTGCAAAAGCCCGAGTACGCGCCCTTGCTGGCCGAGGTGGTGGCCGCGCACCGCAGCGCGCCGCTGGATGCGATCGTGGACCAGGTGCTGGTGCGCTTTGGTCTGGAAATCCTCAAGGTGGTGCCCGGCCGCGTGTCGACCGAGGTGGACGCCCGCCTGAGCTTTGACACCGAGGCCACCCTGGTGCGGGCGCGACGCCTGATCTCGCTGTACGAAGCTGCGGGCATTTCTCGCCATCGTGTGCTGATCAAGATCGCGGCCACCTGGGAAGGCATTCAGGCCGCCCGCGTGCTGGAACAAGAAGGCATTCACTGCAACCTGACCCTGCTGTTCGCCTTTGCCCAGGCGCGCGCCTGTGGCGATGCCGGTGTGCAGCTGATCTCGCCTTTTGTCGGGCGCATCTACGACTGGTACAAGAAGTCGGCCGGTGCGGCCTGGGACGAGGCTGCGCAGGCCGGTGTCAACGACCCGGGCGTGCAGTCGGTCAGCCGCATTTACAGCTACTACAAGGCCCACGGGGTGCGCACCGAGGTGATGGGCGCGAGCTTCCGCAATGTGGGCCAGATCCTGGCCCTGGCGGGCTGCGATCTGCTGACCATCAGCCCGGACCTGCTGGCGCAACTGCAGGCCAGCGAGGCCCCGGTGGTGCGCCAGTTGGTGCCCGCCACCGATGTGAAGTCCCCCGAGGCCCCCTTGAGCGAAGCCGCCTTCCGCTACGCGCTCAACGACGACGCCATGGCCACCGAGAAGCTGGCCGAGGGCATCCGCGCGTTTGCCGTCGATGCGGGCAAGCTGGACGCCCTGATCGAGGCGCAGCGCTGAGCGGGGAGGGTGAGAGCATGACGTCTCCCCGTTGTGATCAGACCGTGGCCTGGGCCGCCCTGAGCGGGCACTACCAGGCCCATGGTGCTGACCTGGATTTGCGCACCTTGTTCGCTGATGACCCCCGCCGCGTGGAGGCCCTGACCTTCGAGGCGCCCGAGGTGGTGGTGGACATGTCGCGGGTGCACTGGGATGTGGCCACGCGCCATCACCTGCTGGACCTGGCGCGCGAATGCCGGTTGACCGAGCGGCGTGATGCGATGCTGCGCGGCGAGCTGGTCAATGGCTCCGAAGGGCGGGCGGTGCTGCACACGGCGCTGCGCGCGCCGCGTGGACAGGGCCCGTTCAGCGACGAGGTGCATGCCGTGCTCGACGCGATGCTGACCTTTGTCGATGGCGTGTGGGCGACGGCCGGCGGGCCGAACCCGGGCGACATCCACGATGTGGTCAACATTGGCATTGGCGGCTCTGACCTGGGGCCGCAGATGGTGGTGATGGCGCTGGAGGCCTTTGCCCACCCCCGCCTGCGCTGCCATTTTGTGTCGAACATCGACGGGCAGGACCTGGCGGGCGTGCTGCGGCAGGTGGACCCGAAGCACACCTTGTTCATCGTGGCGTCCAAGACCTTCACGACGCAGGAAACGATGGTGAACGCGCGCACGGCGCGCCAGTGGTTCCTGGACCAGGGCGGCACCGACATCGCCCGCCACTTTGTGGCCACCACCTCGAATGTCGAGGCCGCAGCGGCCTTTGGCATCACCACCACCTTCGGGTTCTGGGACTGGGTGGGCGGACGGTTTTCGCTGTGGTCGGCCATTGGCTTGCCGATTGCGCTGGCGCTGGGGCGCACGCATTTCCGGGCCTTGCTGGCCGGTGCGCATGCGATGGACCAGCACTTTGCATCGGCCCCGTCCGAGGCAAACCTGCCGCTGTGGCTGGGCCTGATGGACGTCTGGTATCGCAACTTCAAGGGCTACACCAGCCGCTGTGTGGCCCCGTATCACCACGGCCTGCGCCGCCTGCCGGCGTACTTGCAGCAACTGGTGATGGAGAGCAATGGCAAGAGCGTGGACCGTCATGGTCAGCCGCTGACCTACGCCACCAGTGAGGTGGTGTGGGGCGAGCCGGGCGTCAACGGCCAGCACGCGTTTTTCCAGATGCTGCACCAGGGCACCGATGTGATCCCGGTGGAGTTCATCTTGTTCAAGGGCTTGCCGGTGCGTGACGCCGGGCAACTGTCGCCGGCGGTGCAGGACTTGTTGCACCGCCAGCACCAGATGTTGCTGGCCAACGGGCTGGCGCAGGCGCAGGCGCTGATGTGGGGCAAGACCACCGAGCAGGCGGCCCAGGAGGTCGCGCCGACCGCGTCCAAACAGCTGGCGCCGCAGGTCATTGCACGCCACCGCACCTTCCCGGGTAACCGGCCCAGCTTGACGATGGTGATTGATGCGCTGACGCCACGATCGCTGGGTGCGTTGATTGCGCTGTACGAGCACCGGGTGCTGGTCAGCGGTGCGCTGTGGGGCATCAACTCCTTCGACCAATGGGGCGTGGAGCTGGGCAAGGCCATGAGCAACGACCTGCTGCCGCGCCTGGACAGCGGCGATGTCAGCGGGCTGGACCCCGCGACCGCAGCGATGATCGCGCGGCTGCGCGGAGCCTGATCAGGCTTCGACGACCTCGGTGAGGGCCTTGCGCATTTTCTTCATGGCAGCCACCTCGATCTGACGGATGCGCTCGGCGCTGACGCCGTATTCGGCGGCCAGCTCGTGCAGCGTCATGCCGCCGGAGCCGTCGTCGTTGACCTGCAGCCAGCGTTCTTCGACGATGCGGCGGCTGCGCGCGTCGAGCTGGTCGAGCGCCAAGGCGATGCCATCGCTGGCCAGCCAGTCGCGGCGGTGGGCTTCGATCACGCGGGTAGGTTCGTGCACCTCGTCGGCCAGGTAGGCCAGCGGGGCCACGGGGCCGTCACCGTCGTCATCGGCGGGGGCCTCCAGGGCCACGTCGCCACCCGCCATGCGGGTTTCCATCTCGATGACGTCTTCTGGACGGACATTGAGCTCGGTGGCCATGCGCTGGATGTCGTGCTCGGACAGGCAGGCGCGGCCCACGTTGACGGCGTCGGCTTCACCCTTGAACTGGTGCTTGAGCGAGCGCAGGTTGAAAAACAGCTTGCGCTGGGCCTTGGTGGTGGCCACCTTGACCATGCGCCAGTTTTTCAGGATGTACTCGTGGATCTCGGCTTTGATCCAGTGCATGGCATAGCTCACCAGACGCACGCCCTGATCGGGGTCGAAGCGCTTGACGGCCTTCATCAGGCCGACGTTGCCTTCCTGGATCAGGTCGCCCTGCGGCAGGCCGTAGCCCATGTACTGGCGAGAGATGGACACGACCAGACGCAGGTGCGAGAGCACCAGACGGGAGGCGGCCTGCAGGTCCTGCTGGTCACGCAGACGACGCGCCAGAGACTGCTCCTCTTCGGGCGCCAGCATGGGAATGGCCTGGACCGAGCGGATGTACGCGTCCAGGTTGCCCAGCGAGGGCACCACACTCCAAGGGTCACGGGGGGCAAGGGCGGTCGTCAGGGTCATGGCTGGTCCTTTCGTGGATCCTTCTCAGGCAATGTTAGCACTCGCCTGTTCAGAGTGCTAACGCGTGCAAAAGTTCCCTGTTGAAAGTCCGTGTATTTGTATTTGTGCAAATGTAATATGATGGGTGGGTGCTCACCTTTTGCAGAACCATGAAGCTTCATCGCCCTCTGGTTGCCGCTGTGGCAGCCCTCACCATGGTGGCCGCCAGTTCCCTGGCGCACGCCAACTATGTCAGCATCGCCCGTGAGTCCGTGACCATGCGCTCGGGCCCCGGTACGAAGCACACGGCCCAATGGACCTTGAGCAAAGGCTATCCGCTCAAGGTCACCGCCCGTTCAGGCAAATGGGTCAAGGTGCGTGACTTCGAAAATGACACCGGATGGGTCTACAAGCCCATGACGAACCAGGTGCGTCACCACATCGTGAAGGCCTCGACGGCCAACCTGCGCAGCGGGCCGGCCACCCGCTACAAGCTCGTCGGCAAGGCGGGCTACGGCGAGGTGTTGCGTGCCCTGGATCAGCGTGACCGGTGGGTCAAGGTGCGCACGGATGCCGGTGTGCAGGGCTGGGTGGCGCGCAGCCTTTTGTGGGGCTGGTGACGCTGGCCCTGGGCGGCCAGTCGCCTGGCTTGCTGTTGCAGACTCGCGGCCGCCGCCGCGCTTTCTTCCACCAGCGCCGCGTTTTGCTGCGTGGTGCGGTCCAGTTCGGAGACCGCGTGGCTCACCCGGGCGACGATGTCGTCCATGGTCGCCACGACCTGACCGACCACCTGACTGCATCATGGATGAGGCCAGTCTGTTGCAGGCTGGAAGGCCTGCTGTTTGGTGCGCAGGGACAGGTCGGCGTTGCCGGTGGCGATTTCGGCCGATCCGGTGTCGATCGAGTCTGATGCTTGGTGGACCTGGGACACGATGGATGCTGGCCGCCCGTGGCGTCTCCGCCGTCCAACATCTTCACGATGGTCTGTGTAGTGGCCACGGCCTGTGACTCGATGTCCTTGATGGCGCCGTACAGCCGGTTCAATTCGGCCTTGTCCTCGGCGTTGGCGACCAGGGGCTTCAGCGGGGTGGCCGATGCTGCGTAGAGCCGGCCAGCGTCTTGAGGGTCGCGACGACGATCAGGATGACCAGCACCAGCCCCCTCTCGGCCTCTGACACAGGCTGGTGGTGTGAGCATGCGCATAATCGCAAACCTGCAGTCAATGGGTGTGTGATGGTGTCGTTGTCGTTGTCGGTGTGTCGTGTTCAGAAGGTGGGGCGAATCCTGGGATGGGGTTGGGCTCTGGCGGGGTGCATCGGGGTCGGTGCCCACGCAGCCGAGCGCTTGCCGACGGAAGCCGACTACTTCGCCCAGGTGCCGGTGGTGTTGACCGCCAGCCGTCTGGATCAGCCGCTCAACGAGGCGCCTGGTGCCATGACGGTGATCGACCGTGACACCATCCGTCAGTCGGGGGCGCGCACCGTGGCCGAAGTGCTGCGACTGGTGCCCGGTTACGTGCTGGGCGGGTGGAACGGGGCCAATCCCTTGGCGTCGTACCATGTGGCGCTGGATGATTTTGGTGGGCGCAATCTGGTGCTGATCGATGGCCGGTCGGTGTACGCCAGCAGCTACCTGGGTGACACCCACTACGGCATGATGGGCGTGCTCTTGCCGGACATCGAGCGCATCGAGGTGCTGCGTGGGGCCAACTCCGCAGCCTATGGTGCCAATGCCATGTTCGGGGTCGTCAACATCATCACCCGGCACAGTGCCGACACCGTGGGCGGCTCGGCCGCGCTCTCGGTGGGCGACAACGGCATCCGCGACACCTATGCCCGCCTGGGTGTGGGCAATGAAGCGCGCAACGTGCGGGTGTCGGTGGGGGAGCAGCGCGACCGGGGTTACCTGAACGCCTTCGATGACAAGCGCCTGGGTCAGGTGCATGTGCGTGCAGACCTTCAGCCCTCACTGGCCGATGACGTGATGATCTCGTTGGGGGTGTCCGAGTTGTTGGCCGGAGACGGCTATTCGGCCACGGACAAGGACAATCCCTTCCATCAACTGCGTTCCCGCACGAGCCACGCCCAGGTGGAGTGGCGACGCCAGCTCGATGACCGCAATGAATTGCAGGTGTCTGTCAATCACATGGAAGACCGCCGGTGGGAGCCCCTGGCCCTGACGGTCAGCGTGCCTCCCTATCCACCGATCTTGTTGGATGTGGATTACGGCACATGGGGACAACGCAACAATGTCGAGGTGCAACAGCGGACTGTCTGGAGCCCGGCCTGGCGCACCCTGGTGGGGGTGGGTTACAAAGACGAGCGGGCGCGCTCGGACACGATGTATTACGGCCAAGGCTGGGTTTCGATGGGGGAGACCCGTCTGTTCGGGACCGCTGAGTGGCGCGTGAACCCGGCGTGGCTGCTCAATGCCGGACTGTTTGTGGGGGACCACACACTGGCTGGAACGTATACCGCGCCCCGCCTGATGGTCAACTGGCTGGCAACTCCCCATCAGACTTGGCGCCTGGGGGTGACCGAATCGATCCGTGCCCCCAGTCTGTCGGAATACAAGGGCGATGTGCGCGCCTATCTGCCAGGTACGCCGAGTTTCCTGCGGCCCTTTGCGGCCAGCGGCTCGGTGCAGCCCGAAACCCTGATCAGTCAGGAAATCGGGTATTTGGGGCGCTGGCGGGGTGCGCAGGTGACCTTGGATGCGCGGCTGTACCGCGAGCGCATGCGCGATCTGGTGGTGGACGACAACGGCAAGGGCAACGTTTTCCTGCCTGGCCAGTGGACCGGGATGAAGGCCAAGGATTTCGTCAACGATGGTGCACTGACGCTGGTGGGCTTGGAGTATCAGTTGCGCTGGAAGGCCACGGCCCGCACGGAGTTGTGGCTGAACCAGAATTTCTCGCGCATGAAGTGGGATGACCCCGAATATGAGAGAAAAAAGGAGCGTCGACCTCCTCGGCATGCCACCACCATCGCGTTGTTCCAACAACTGCCTGACAACTGGCAGATCAGTGTGCTGCACGAACGCGTGGGCTCGATGACCTTGCGCACGAAGTCCGAGTGGATGAAAGCGACACACCGCACCGACATTCGTTTGGCACGCACTTTCCGATGGGAGGGGTACAAAGCCGAGGCCGCCTTCACCGTACAGTCTGTGGAAGGGGATCAGCTGTTCTTTGACCCGCAGCGGAACTATCGTCGCGGGCGTCAGGGTTTCCTGACCCTGCAGCTGGAAATGTGAGCAATTGTTCTCGCCATCCTGCCTGTTGACTCATGGTCGTCAAGCTCATAATTGCGGACGTTTGGTGGATGGGTGTGAGATGGCGACGTTGTCTGCGTTGTGTGTTCGGAAGGCGTGTCACCGCCTCGTGCTGAGCTTGGCCTTGGGCGGGTTCACGGGGGTGAGCGCGCAGGCGGCCGAGCGCGTGCCCACCGAAGAGGACTACTTTGCCCACGTGCCGGTGGTGTTGACGGCCAGTCGGCTGGATCAGCCGCTCAACGAGGCGCCAGGTGCCATCACCGTGATCGATCGGCACACGATTCGCCTGTCGGGCGCACGCACGCTGGTCGAGGTGATGCGCCTGGTTCCGGGTTACCTGGCAGGGGGCTGGAACGGGGCCAACCCGCTGGCGTCGTACCACATTCCGATCGACGACTATGGCACCCGCAACCTGGTCCTGATCGACGGACGCTCGGTGTACGCCACCAGCTATCTGGGCGACACGCACCGCGGCATGATGGACGTGATGCTGGAAGACATCGAGCGCATCGAGGTGCTGCGTGGGGCAAACTCCGCAGCCTATGGTGCCAATGCCATGTTCGGCGTCATCAACATCATCACTCGCCACAGTGCCGATACGGTGGGTGGTGAGTTGTCCGTGAGCACCGGTGACAACGGTATCCGAGATCGGCGCGCCCGGATCGGGGTGGGCGACGAGACGGCCAGCTTCCGCTTGTCGATCGGCGAGCAGCGTGACTCGGGTTACCTCAACGCCTACGACGACAGACGGCTGGGGCAGGTGAACCTGAGGGCGGACTTCAAACCCACGATGTTCGATGAGGTGATGGTGGCAATGGGGGTGTCGTACCTGGATGCGGGCGAGGGTTTCAGTCCCACTGACGATGGCAACCCTTTTCACACCATTCGCACGCGTGACGCCTATTGGATGGCCGAATGGCGACGACAGTTGAATGACACCGACGAAATCAAAGTGTCAGCCAACTACATGGAAGACCGTAAATGGGACTATGCGACATCCCCGGCGGTTAACAAGGATGACGAACCTCCTTATGCGCCCGGGGAACTGGCGCTGTGGGACTACAACAGTGTCGGGCGCCGTGCGAGCTTGGAGTTGCAGGGGACGTTCAGTTTGACGGCGGGCCTGCGTGCGTTGTTGGGTCTCGGTCATCAGGGGGAGCAGGCGCGCTCACGAGGACTGTACGATTCGCAGAAATGGGTATCGGTCAGAGAGTCCCGGGCATTCGGTGCGCTGGAGTGGCGGGCCTCTCCCCAGTGGTTGGTCAATGCGGGGCTGTTTGCCGGTCAGCACAGTGAGGCGGGCACCTACCATTCACCCCGCCTGATGGTGAGCTGGTTGGCGTCGCCAGGGCATACTTTCCGCGCTGGGGTGACGGAGTCTGAGCGCACGCCGAATTTGTACGAGTATTTTGGGAGCACCCGGATTTTCACCTCGACGGGGCGGTTGTATGACACCGAAACAGCCGCGACCGGGAATGTGAAACCGGAGTCGCTGAAAAGCAAGGAACTTGGTTACACCGGGCGGTTTCCCGCTCAGAACCTGACGCTGGACCTTCGGGTGTATGACGAGGACATGCATGACTACATCCGGAAATCGCGTGGGGACTACATCAACAGAACCGATTTGAATTTGGTAGGGGCGGAGTATCAGATTCGCTGGCGGCCTTGGGTCAGTACCGAGTTCTGGCTGAATCAGAGTTTTTCGCGTTTGAAGTGGGACTGGCCCTCTTACGAGAGGAACGATGAGCGCCGTCCGCCGGAGCACACCACCTTGATCGGCTGGTTTCAGCGTTTGCCCTGGGAGGTGCAACTGAGCGTCATCCATGAGCGCACAGGCGGCATGACCTTTCGTGATAACCGCGACTGGATGCCGTTTTCGCACCGCACGGATGTCCGGCTTGCCTATCCTTTCCGCATCGGCACGAGCAAGGCCGAAGCCGCTTTCACGGTACAGTCGGTCGAAGGCGATCGACCGTTCTTCCTGGTGCGTCGCAATTTTGAACTGGCCCGCAAAAGCTTCCTGACCCTACGCGTGGAGATGTGACCTGATCACCCGCCGCCAATCCCTCGCCTTGGCCGTTGGCTCCCCCCTGTTGGTCAGGACGGGGCAGGTGCGGGCTGCGAGCGAGGCCGTGTGGGTGTTGCCCTCGGACAAGTCCTGGGCCTACAGCGAAGCGGTGGCGGCGCTGCAGTCGGACTGGCCGCAGGCGGGGCGGGGCAAGGCCTTGGTGATCCTCAACGCACGGGAGCTGCCGACCGGGGCGCCGCCGGCGGCCGTGGTCACGTTGGGGGCGACGGCCTTGCGCCTGGTGATGGAGCGTGCCAATGCTCAGCCTGACTGGGCGCGTGTCCCGGTACTGGGGGCCTTGCTGCCTCGTGATGGGTTCGCGGCGGTTTGGAAGCGTCCGCCGGCCTGGGTGTCTGCCGCCTATCTGGACCAGCCCATTGAACGCTATCTGGCCCTGATTCGTCGCGCGATGCCTCGCCTGACCAAGGTGGGCGTGTTGGTGCACGAGGACGATGCGTCCCAGCGGCAGACGCTGCTCAAAGCGGCGCAGGCGCAGGGCGTGCGGCTGGTGATCGGCTCGGTGGGGGCGCCGGACACCTTGTCAGGTGCATTGCGTACCGTGCTGGCCGAGGCCGATGTGTTGCTGATGTTGCCAGACGGTGCAGTGGCCGATGTGTCGGCCCTGCAGCACATGCTGATCACGGCCTATCGACAGCGGGTGCCGGTGGTGAGTTATTCGCCGGCCTTGGTCAAAGCGGGGGCGGCCCTGGGCTTGTATGCCAGTCCGACGCAAGCGGGGCGTCAGGTGGTTGCGATGTTGAAGGGGGCCGAGAGTGCCTCGTCCGGTGGTTCGGCCTGGCCGGCGTCTCGCCTGGCAGATGGCTTCACGGTGGCAATCAATGAGCAGGTGTGCCGATCCTTGGGGTTGGACGTGCCGGACGTTTCTGTGTTGACCGATGCCTTGCGGCGTGAGGAGGGCATGCGGTGAAACTCCGATTGGGTGGCGTGCGGGTGCGCCTGTGGTTGGCGACGGCTTTGCCGGCCATGCTGGTGATTGGCTTGCTGGTGGTGGGTTTTGCATCCCAGTACGGCGGGCGCATGGCCGAAGCCTTGAAGGACCGCGGCGCGGCCTCGGCCCGGCAATTGGGCAGTGCCGCAGAGTTCAGTCTGTTTGCGGGAGATCGCGAGTCGCTGGCGCGTCTGGCCGAGGCGGCCTTGCGCAGCGATGTCCAGTTGCGTGGGGTGATTCTCTATGACGCCTCTGGGCAGGTGACGGCACAAGCGGGTCGGATGAGTGCGCCTGCCCCGCGCCTGGACGGCGCCATCCAGATTGTTCAAACGAAGGCGTTTTTGGTGGTGGCGCAGCCCATCTACGCCGCCACGTCGGTGTTGCAGGACGATGTGTACGCGCCGGTGCCCGATGTTGCATCCCGCATCCGTGCCACAGAGAGCCGCTTGCTGGGGTATGCCGTGGTGGAGATGTCGCTGGAAGCCCTGGCGCAGCAGCGGCGCGATCTGCTGATCTGGTCACTGGCGACGGCCGTGGGTGGCTTGATGCTGGCGGGCGTGATGGCCTCTGTCCTGGCCGATCTGGTGTCGGTGCAGATTGGACGCATCAACCATGTCGTGCAGCGGGTGGGGGAAGGCCAGTTGGATGAGCGCGTGGACGAGGCGAACAGTGGCATCTTGCGCCCGCTGGCGAAGGGGATCAATGCGATGGTGGCGCGCATTGCCACCACGCAGGAGGAGTTGCAGCAGCAGATCACCCAGGCCACGCAGGAATTGCGCGACCAGAAGGATGCCGCCGAGCTGGCCGCACGCACGGACTCCCTGACCGGGGTGGCCAGCCGACGGGCGTTTTCAGAGGCGGCCGAGGCCGAGATGCAGCGTGCGCTGCGTTATCGCTCGGAGCTGTCCTTGCTGATGATGGACCTGGACCACTTCAAGGTGGTCAACGACACCCATGGCCATGTGACCGGGGATGCGGTGCTGGTGAGCTTTGCGCAGACGGTGCAGCAACTGGTGCGCAAGGTCGACCTGGTGGCGCGTTTGGGCGGCGAGGAGTTCGTGGTGCTGCTGCCCAACATCACGGCCGAGCAGGCCACGGCTCTGGCCGAGCGCATCCGCGAGGCGGTTTACCACAGCCACTTGCTGGTGGAGGGCAAGCCGCTGCAGTTCAGCGTGAGCATCGGGGTGGCACAGTTCGATCGCCGAGAACTGAGCCTGACGGGCTGGATGGCGCGCGCCGATGCCGCGCTGTACCAGGCCAAGGCCCAGGGGCGCAACCGCGTGGTGCTGGAGATGAGCGAGGTGTGAACGGGACACCGGTCCACCGGTGGTGACGCCGGTGTCCGTGGCTCCACCGGATGAGTCCGGTGGAGGTGGTGGGCCGATCAGGCCGTTTCGGCGAACAGCTCGCGGCCGATCAGCATGCGGCGGATTTCGCTGGTGCCGGCGCCGATTTCGTACAGCTTGGCATCGCGCCACAGACGACCCAGCGGGTAGTCGTTGATGTAGCCATTGCCGCCGAAGATCTGGATGCCTTCGCCGGCCATCCAGGTGGCTTTTTCAGCCGTCCACAGGATCAGTGCGGCGCAGTCCTTGCGCACGTGGCGGGCGTGTCGATCACCCAGGGCGTCGAGGTTCTTGGCCACGGTGTAGCCCAGCGAGCGGGCGGCCTGCTGCACGGTGTACATGTCGGCGACCTTGCCTTGCAGCAACTGGAACTCGCCGATGGCCTGGCCGAACTGCTTGCGCTCATGGATGTAGGGGATGACGTTGTCCATCACCGCCTGCATGATGCCCAGCGGGCCGCCTGAGAGTACCGCGCGTTCGTAGTCCAGACCGCTCATCAGCACCTTGGTGCCGTTGCCTTCGCCGCCCAGCACGTTCTCGGCAGGCACTTCGCAGTCTTCAAAAAACAGCGGGAAGGTGTTGGAGCCGCGCATGCCCAGCTTGTCGAGATGCTGACCCTTGCTGAAGCCCTTCATGCCCTTTTCGATCAGGAAGGCGGTCATGCCCTTGGCGCCGGCTTCCGGGTTGGTCTTGGCATAGACCACGAGCACGTCGGCATCGCCGCCGTTGGTGATCCACATCTTGCTGCCGTTGAGCACGTAGCGGTCGCCCTGTTTGTCGGCGCGCAGCTTCATGCTGACGACGTCGGAGCCGGCGTTGGGTTCGCTCATCGCCAGGGCACCGACGAAGTCGCCACTGATGAGTTTGGGCAGGTACTTCTGCTTCTGCGCCTCGGTGCCGTTGCGGTTGATCTGGTTGACGCACAGATTGGAGTGCGCGCCGTAGCTCAGACCGACCGAAGCGCTGCCGCGGCTGACCTCTTCCATGGCCACCATGTGGGCGAGGTAGCCCAGGTTGGTGCCGCCGTACTCTTCGGAGACGGTCAGGCCGTGCACGCCCAGGTCGCCCAGCTTCTTCCACATGTCGGCAGGGAAGAGGTTGTCGCGGTCGATGTCGGCAGCGCGGGGGGCGAGTTCTTTTTGCACAAAGGCGCGCACGGCTTCGCGCAAGGCATCGATGTCGTCACCCAGTTGGTGGTTCAGGCCTGGCAGGTTCATGGTGGTCACTCCTCGGTGTCGGTGTCGGGGTCGGTACAGGTGTCGGGTCGAACGGAAGGCAATGAAACGGGCACGTGCATCAGGCGTTGGCGCGCTTGGCCAGCAGGGCGTTGCTGACGCGAGAGACGGGCTTGCGGCCCAGTACGTTGGAGATGAACGCCCCGGCGTCTACCAGGGCGTCGAGGTCGATGCCGGTGGTGATGCCCAGGCCGTGCAGCAGGTAAACCACGTCTTCGGTGGCGACGTTGCCGGTGGCGCCCTTGGCATAGGGGCAGCCGCCCAGGCCGGCAATGCTGGTGTCGAAGATGTGAACGCCCAGCGTCAGGCTGGCGTAGATGTTGGTGAGCGCCTGACCGTAGGTGTCGTGGAAGTGACCGCTGAGTTCGGCCAGAGGGACGTGCTTGAGGGCGCGTTCCATCACGGCGGTGACGCGGCCGGCCGTGCCCACGCCGATGGTGTCGGCGATGCCAATGTGGTCACTGCCGATGTCCAGCAGGCGTTGCACGACGTCTTCCACGGCATCGAGCGAAACCTCGCCCTCATAGGGGCAGCCCAGAGCGCACGAGACGGCGGCGCGCACCTTCATGCCGTGGGCCTTGGCGGCCTCAGCCACGGGGCGGAAGCGCTCGATCGACTCGGCGATGGAGCAGTTGATGTTGCGCTGGCTGAAGGCTTCGCTGGCGGCGGCAAAGATGACCACCTCGTCGGCCTGGGAGGCGAGGGCGCCTTCAAAGCCTTTCATGTTGGGCGTGAGCACGCTGTAGCGCACGCCCGGCTGGCGCTGGATGCCGGCCATGACCTGGGCGTTGTCGGCCATTTGTGGCACCCACTTGGGGCTGACGTAGCTGGTGACTTCGATTTCGCGCAGGCCAGCGGCTTGCAGGCGGTGAACGAGTTCGATCTTGTCGGCAGCCGCCACGGGCTGGGCTTCGTTTTGCAGGCCGTCACGCGGGCCGACATCGACCAGGGTGACGTGGGTGGGGAAGGTGGGGTGGCTCATGATGTGATCCGGTGATGATCCTGGCGTGATCCTGATGTGAGCGCGTCAAGCGGCCGCTTCCAGGCGCAGCAGTTCGACGCCTTCGGCCAGCTGGTCGCCCACGGCACACAGGATGGCCGAGACGGTGCCATCGTGCGGGGCGGTCAGGGTGTGCTCCATTTTCATGGCTTCGGTCACGGCGAGGGCGTCGCCTTGCTTGACCTGTTGGCCTTCGGTGACCAGCATGGCCACGACCTTGCCGGGCATCAAGGCGGTCAGTCGACCACCTGCGGCGCTGTCGTCGGTCTGACGTAGCGGGTCCACACGCTGCACGCGGGCGTGGCCTTGCGGGGTGAAGATGTCCAGCTCATTGCCGTGGCGGTACACGCTCAGGCGCAGGCGTTGGCCGTGCACATCGGTCTCGAACTGCTCGCCGCCGGCGTCGGTGCGGCACAGGGGCTGCACGGTCACGTTCACTGCATCCCAGCTGAGTTGCCAGGTGCCGTCGCGCTGGATGTCGAGGGTGACGGCGAGGGTCTGTCCGTCGATGTGAAGCTTGATCAACTGGCGGGCGTCGCCATGCAGACGCCAGTGGTCGGTGCGCGACCAGGGGTCACGGTGGGCGTGGTGCTGTACGGTGGCTTGGGCGTCGGCTTGCAGGCGCAGCAGGGCGCCGGCCACGGCGTGCGCGATGGGCAGGGACGGTGCTTCGAACAGCGCGCTGTGCTCGCGCTCGATCAGGGCCGTGTCCAGCTCGGCGTGGGAGAAGGAGTGGGTGGCGGCCACGCGGCGCAGGAAGCTGACGTTGTGGCTCAGGCCGGTGATGTGCAGCTCGGCCAGGCCGGTGTCGAGGCGGGCCAGTGCGGTGGCGCGGTCCTCGCCTTGCACGATGAGCTTGGCGATCATCGAGTCGTAGTGCGGGGTGATGGCATCGCCCTCGCGCACGCCGCTGTCGATGCGCACCGGGGCCACCGAGAAGGTGCTGCAC
>Ga0209066_10003226_pt1 | contig 18842 bp, 17 predicted proteins | sample All_14_2_FD_187198 | JGI IMG/M metagenome (GOLD analysis project Ga0209066, IMG submission 187198) | Freshwater microbial communities in response to fracking from Pennsylvania, USA - Allegheny Zone_MetaG_DW_15 (SPAdes) (version 2) ... | reverse complement strand
CGCACGGCTCGCTTGCCCTCTCCCCTTGAGGGAGAGGAACGGCAGTCCAACGTTCTCTGTTTAGCGACAGGCTTTTCTGACCCGACAGCTCCGCGTGGCTTCACCTCCCCGCGGCAGGGGCCATCGCCGCTGGCCTTTCGGAAAAAAGTCGTCCGACTCCCACCCCCCTTACGCTCCCGTCATTATCGCGGAGCAGAAACAGGGCGTCGAGCCCATGTTTTCTTGCGAGTGCTGCTCCCCTGTCGGGTCCGAGCACCATCAGCGCGGTCGCCCAGGCATCGGCCTCGGCACAGCTTCGCGCCACGACGGTGACTGATGCTGGCGCGGCCAGTACGGGCGCGCCACGGCCCGGGTCCATGGTGTGCGACAGGCGTCGGCCCTGCACCTCGACCCAATGGCGGTAGTCGCCCGAGGTCGCCACGGCGGCGTCCTGAAGCGCGAGGATGGAATGGGGTGTCCGGCGCTTGGCGTCCGGCGCCTCCACCGCGATGTTCCACGCCTCTCCGTCCGGCCGAAGGCCCATCGCGCGCATCTCGCCGTCGATGCCAATGAGGGCGTTGCCGATCCCGCAGTCGTGCAGGGTCTCGGCAAGCCGGTCGACCCCGTAACCCTTGGCGATGCCGTTCAGGTCGAGCGCGGTGGGAGCGGACTTGCGGGCATGAGTCTCGCCGATCTCCAGCGCCGTGTGCGCGGGCACACGGTCTGTCGTCATCGCAGCGCGGATACGGTCGGGCGCGGCAGCCTCGGGCCCGAAGCCCCAGGCTGCAACCGCATCACCCATGCCGATGTCGAAAGCGCCGCCGGAGGCGCGCCCGATCTCGATTCCCAGCCGCAGAACCTCCCTCAGCCGATCCGGCACCCTCACCCATGCGCCCACCGGTGCCGCGTTGAGGCGCATCAGGTCACTGTCGGGCTGCCAGGTGGACATCTGCGCATCCACCTCGTCGACGGCTGACTGCAGCGCCGCGCGGACCGAGCCCGGGTCGAAGCCCGGCTCCGCGAAGAACAGCGCCGACCACCGCGTGCCCATGGTCGGGCCGTTCAGCGCGTGGCGTTCCCGATCAGTAGACATCTTCGACATATCGCCCCTCCGCCTTCAGCACTGCGGGGGTGAGCCCGGAGGGCGCGAGGATCTCCGCCAGCGCATCCGCTACGCCCGCCGCCATGTCGCGCCCGCCGCAGACCATGACGCGGGCACCGTCGCGGATCAGTCGGGTCACCTGCGCCGCGTCGCCGCGCAGCGCGTCCTGCACATATTGGGGCCGCGCCCCGCGCGAGACCGCCGTGACCAGCCGGGTCAGGCGGCCCTCCGCCTGCCATCCGGGAATCTCCTTGCCGTAGAAGAAGTCGCTTTCGGGATGGCGCATTCCGAAAAAGAGGTGAATGGGCCGCCGCCGCGCGTTGCCGCGCACAAAACCGGCAAGCGGGCCGATGCCGGTCCCGGCGCCGATCAGGACCAGCGGCACGCGGCTACGGTCGGGCTGGAAGCCGGGATTGCGGCGCAGGAAGGCGGTCACCGCATCGCCCGGCTCCAGCGCCGTGAGCTGGCCCGAGCAGAGGCCGCCGGGATGCCTCCTGACCACGATCTCGACAAACCCGTCGCAACGCGCCGAGGCGAGCGAGTAGAGGCGCGGCACGGGACTGCCCTCGGGCAGGACGCCGATCAGGTCGCCGGCCTCGAACCGGGCAAAGCCTGCCCCGGTCAGCCGCTGCCAGAGCGTCGCCTTTGGCAGGGCGAAGCGCAGGATTGCGGTCGGGGCCTGCACCTTGGCACCATAATCGCGGCGCGAGATCAGGGTGAGCGTCTGGGGCGCGGGCGGAACCTGCCGGTGGACAAGCTCCAATTCGATCTTCAGCACCTCCCCCAGGGCGCGCCCCCAGCGGGCAAAATCTTGCGGCGACTGGCGGTCCACCGTATCGAGCGGCAGGAGTTCGGGCCAGGCCTTCGCCTCGGCCGCAGTAGCGACGGCTTTCGCGAAGGCGCAGTAAGCGGGGAAGCTGCGGTCACCGAAACCCAGCACGGCCAGGGCCGCGTCGGGCGCGCGGTCGAGAGCCGCCAGCCGGTCGAGAAACCCCTTGGCCGAGGACGGGGCACCGCCATCGCCATAGGTCGCGGCCAGCAGGATGATCCGCTCGGCGCGGGCGTAGCGTTCCGGCGCGAAGGCCGTCATGGGCGCGGTGTGGACGCTCTGCCCGGCCTCTGTCAGCGCGGCATGGAGCGTCGCGGCGAAGACCCATGTGCTGCCGCCCTCGCTGCCGACGAGCAGGATCGTCTCGGCCCGACCTGCAGGCTGGTTGCCGCGAATGCGTGGCCGAATGCGCCGCCCGGCGAGCCAGATCAGCACGCCCGTTCCACCCATTGCGGGCACGCCGAGCGCCGTGAGCCCCAGCACCATCCCCAGCGTCGCAGCGCCCTGGCCGGTATGCAGCATGTAGAGGGTTTCGGAGACGCGTTCCCATCCGGTCAGGTCAGCCCACCTCAGGAGCACCCCCGTACCCTGGTCGAGATATCCGGTGCCCCGGTCGGTCTTCAGCGTGAAGACGTCCGTCGCATCGCCCGGATAGGGAAAGCTCAGCTCGCGCAGCTCGGCGACAGGGGTCTGCCGCAAGGCGGGCATCTGGTCGAGCGCGAACCCCGTCTCGCCGCTCACCTCGACCGGGAAGGCCAGCGCTGCGCCGCCATCGGGCAAGAGGTCGAAGGTGGAGGCCGTCATCCACAGAGCAGTGGTAGACGAAAGAACAAGGCCAAACACCGCGAGACGGGCGATCTCGACGTGGAGTCTTCCGGCAAGCGGTCCGCGCAGCGGCGCGAACCAGTGCCGCCAGCCGCCCGCGCGCCGCGCGACCAGCGCCACGCCGCTAAGCGACAGGACCAGCATCGCCGCCGCTCCTGCGGCCATGGCGATGCGCCCGCCATCCCCGAGGAAAAGCGAGCGATGAAGGTTGGTCAGCCAGCGTTGCGTCTGGTTCGGGTCCGCCGAGGCCACGCCCTGCCCGGTGGCAGGGTCGATCACGGCGGCACCCGGCGCGCCCTGATCGAACCAGTAGGCGGTGATCCGTCCCGAGGGTGCACGGCGGATCTGTTCGACGCCCGGATAAGCAGCCTGGATGCTCTCGGCAAGTGTGGCAACCGTCAGGCCCGCCTCGGCCTGCGGCGCGGCAAGCCGCTCGGCTGCGGGGAAGACCGACAGCGCCGCGCCGCTGAGCGCGAGCACCGTGACGAGAGCGAGGGCCAGAAGACCCGGCCAGCGATGGAGTGCACGGATCATGGCCCGTCTCTTCACATGTCGTAGGCGAAGCTGGTGATGTAGCGGCGGCCTTTCACCGGCGTGCCCGCGCCGCCGGTCGTGAGCGGCACGGCCACTTCATTCGGACTGTCGCGCATGTTCTCGACGGCAGCGTCGATGTGCAGCGTGTAGCCCGCGTCGAAGAGCGCATCGGCGAGGTCGAGCGTGATCTCGAGCGTCCGACCGGCACCCACGCTGGCACCGGTGATGCCGTTGACCTGCGCGGTGTCGCCCCCCGTGGCGCGATACCAGTCGGTCAGGTGCTCGTAGTATTTCGACTTGCCGCCGGCCATCCACAGACTGCCGACATAGGCGCCCGAGGCGTCGGTGACGTAGAGCGCGAGATAGGCCCCGTCGCCGCCATAGTTGTTGAGGGTCGTGGTGAGCGTCACCGGCCGTGCCATGGCGATGCCGGGAAGCGTCAGCGCGGTGGTGAGCGCAAGCGTTGCGAGTAGCGATTTCATCGGATGGGTCCTTGTTCGGAGAGGTGCGACGGAGCGGCTCAGTTCACCTGAACCCGTGGTGGGGTGCCGTTGCCGAAGAGGCCGTTCTGCGGTGGCGCGACGGTGCCGGCGGGCGCGGGATTGCGGGCTCCGCCGCGGTCGTCGTCATCCTCGTCCTCGTCATCCTCATCGTCATCATCGTCGTGGCCGCGCCGCGAGCCTTCACGCCAGCGGTCGTCGTCGTCGTCATCATCGTCGCTTGCGAGAACGAGCGGCCTCGTTTGCGGGCTCCCGTCGAAGAGCGCAGCGGAGGGCCGAAGGCCCCCGTCGGCCGGGGCCTGCATCGCGCTCCAGGCCGGGACGCCGATGGCAGCGGTCAGCGCCGTGGCGGCGACGAGAAGTGTCAGGGTCTTTTTCATGGCAGGGTCTCCTTTCGTCTGCTCGGACCAATCTGGAGAGCCAACCTGAGGGCTTCCTGACGGCGCGGCGATTCCCGCTTCAGCTTGCCGTCAGGAAGAAGGCCCCGCCGGTGAGAGCGGGGCCAGGTCGGGCCGAAGACGCGGTCGGCCTTGGGGGTTCTGGTCGGTCAGGCAATGTCGCCAGGACCGGGCGCGCGCTTGTCTCCGGTCACCATGGCGCGGGCAAGGTTCTCGTGATGCCGGAAGGAGGCAAGCACAACGCCACCCACATGCAGCGCCGCGAGCAGGAGCATCAGATTGGCCAGCGTCTCGTGGACCTCCTTCAGCGGGCCTTCTGCCTCGCCACGATCGCCGTATTCGCGCGCGTCGCCATCGTCGTCGGCCCAGGCGGGCGCCACGATGGCAGGTATGGACGGCAGCATCGCTAGCCGGTCCGGCTCCGCCATGAGCCATCCGGTGAGGGCGGTGCCCGAGAGCGTCACAAGCAGCGCCACGATCATGGCGGCGCCGGCCGGGTTGTGGCCGAGGTAGCGCCGCTCCTTGCCGCGGGTCATGTCGCCGAGATAGGCGAGCGTCTCGCCGGGCCCCTTGAGGAACTGGGCGAAGCGCGCATAGCGACTGCCCACGAGACCCCAGCCCAGCCGGAACGCCACCAGCCCGGCGACGGTGTAGCCCGCGAACTCGTGCACTGGCTGCAGCTCGTCCGCAGTGAGCCATGCCGTCGCGAACGCGACGACAAGACCCCAATGGAACACCCGCACCAGAGGGTCCCAGACCCGGACCTTGCTGGGCGTCCCGGTGTTCCTCTCCGGGGCGTCATGAGCGGTTTGGTCAGTCATCGTCGCCTCCTTTGCGATCCCGGCCCCGATCCTGGTCGCGCCGATCATCGTCCTCGTATTCGAACTCGATCACCTGGAGCGTGGCGGGATGGACCGTCACCTCGATCCGGCGCCCCTCGGCATTCCGGCCGTCGATCTCGTAGCAGCCGTCGTCGATCTTGATGCGGCGCACCGTCCAGCCGTTATCTTCGGCCAGGCGGGCAACCGCGTCCCGCGGCTGCCAATCGGCCATCGGCACGAAGCAGCCGTCGTCCGCCAGCGCGACACCAGCCGGGAAAACCGCGAGAAAGCCGAGAATTGTCAATGTCTTCTTCATGGGCCAAACTCCTCGCTGCGGCCATCTTGATGCAATTCATGCGCGGCGAAGCTGACGGCAGCCTGAAGGGGCTTGGCCCACCCGCTTCAGCTTCGTGTCAGCCAGACGGATCATGGAGGGTCATCGGGAAAGGACGGGACGACCATGCGCATCCTGCTGATCGAGGACGACACGACTCTCGGCGCCGCAGTGCGCGACCAGATCGCAGCCGATGGCCAGTCGGTGGACTGGGTGACGCGCCTCGACGCTGCCGGCGACGCAGTGAAGGCCACATCCTACGACCTGATCCTCCTGGACCTGATGCTGCCCGACGGGCGTGGCATCGGGTTCCTGAAGGGCCTGCGCGCACGGGGCGACGTGACGCCGGTCATCATTCTGACCGCGCTCGACCAGGTCTCGGACCGGATCGAAGGTCTGAATGCGGGCGCCGACGACTACCTCGTGAAGCCCTTCGACCTTGCCGAGCTCTCGGCCCGGATCGGGTCGGTCGCCCGGCGCTACAGCGGCAACCCGAACCCCATCGTCACCCATGGGCCGCTGGACATCGACCTGGCCGCGCGTAGCGTTCATCGCGACGGCAAGCCCGTCCAGCTGACGGCGCGGGAATGGGCGCTGTTCGAGGCCTTCCTCGCGCGCCCGGGGCAGCTCTTGTCCAAAGCGCAGTTGGAGGAGAAGCTCTACACCTTCGACGCGGAGGTGGAGAGCAATACCATCGAGGTCCATGTGAGCCGCCTGCGCAAGAAGCTCGGGCCTGCCGTCATCGAGACCGAACGCGGCATGGGCTACAGGCTGGGCAATCCATGAGGCCGCCGCGTAGCCTTCAGATGCGGCTCGGTCTGTCGCTCGGCCTCGTGCTGACGATCCTCTGGCTGCTGGCCGCCACGGTCACGGCCGTGATCGTCCGGGGCGAAATGGACGAGGTCTTCGACAGCGCCCTGCGCGAGACCGCAGAGCGCATCCTGCCGCTCGCCGTGACCGACATCGTCGGGCGCGAAGATCAGGGGGTGACACAGCGGCTCGCACCGATCCGGGAGCATGACGAGTTCTTCACCTATCTCGTCCGCGATGCCGAGGGGCGCATCCTGCTGCAATCCCATGCCGCTGATCCGGCCGTGTTCCCGCCCTGGGACGGGCCAGGGTTTCGACAGACGGCGACCCATCGCCTCTACAGCGACGCGGCGCTCCAGGGGACGATCCGTATCACCGTTGCCGAACCGCTGGTACATCGCGCGTCGGTTGCACGGGAAATCCAGATGGGCCTCGGCCTGCCGCTGCTGATCGTGCTGCCCGTGGCGCTTGCAGCCATCATCCTGGCCGTCCGCTTCAGCCTCGATCCCCTGCGCCGGTTCCGTTCGCGTCTCGAGGCGCGTGGTGCCCGTGACCTGTCCGAAGTTCCCGCAGACGATCTGCCGGCAGAGATCGGCCCGCTGGCGGAGACCTTGAATAGCCTGCTGGACCGGTTGCGAAAGGCGTTCGAGGCCGAGCGCAGCTTTGCGGCGAACGCCGCGCACGAGTTGCGCACGCCGCTCGCCGGCGCCATTGCGCAGGCACAGCGGCTCAGGTCGGAGACGCGCGACCCGACCGCCGACGCGCGTGCCGCAGAGATCGAGGCGACGCTCAAGCGGCTGACGCGGCTTTCCGAACGCCTCATGCAGCTTGCGCGGGCGGAAGGCGGTCGACTGCGCATGGACCACAGTGCGGACCTGCGCGCCGTCGCGCGTATCGTGGTGGACGATATCGGGCGCGGGGGGACGCCGGGCCGCATCAGGCTGATGCTGCCCCAGACGCCGGTCCTGTCGGACATCGATCCCGACGCCTTCGGAATTGTCTGCCGGAACCTGTTGGAGAACGCTCTCCGTCACGGCGCGGACAATGCGCCGATCGACGTGACCCTGACGGCGGATGGGCAACTTTTCGTCGCGAATGATGGTCCCGTCCTGCCCGGCGACACCCTCGACCGCCTGACCGCCCGTTTCGAGCGCGCAAGTGCAAGCACCGATGGCAGCGGGCTCGGCCTCGCCATCGTCGCTGCCATCGCGGACCGGATCGGAAGCCCGCTCATTCTGGAGTCGCCGCGTCCGGGTGCCTCTTCCGGTTTCCAGGCTTCCCTCAGGTTGCCGACAGACGTTCCGGACACCTTCGGGCGAGACGCGATGTGCAGGACGTAACAAGCGGCTGATGAAGGCTTCGATAGCTTCAACGAGATCGCGACGATCCGCATCGAACTCAAGGACAGCGATCCGCTGATCTGGCGCGTGATCGAGGCGCCGACCTCGATGACGCTGAACCCTGCCTGCGCACCGGCGCATCTGTTGGGCCCGCGTCATCCGTCAGACTTTGCACCTGCACTTCCGAAGGCTCAGACATGGATTCATCTGTCAACAAGAATCGCTGCATCAAATCGGTCCGGCGCAGATACAGACCCGCGCGAACCTCAACTTTGGGCGCATGGAGACAAGAAGGAATGGGGCGCGGCAGGCAGGATCGGGGTTCATTGCCTTCTCTCGTTTCTGAGGACCATCATCTTGTTTTATCCAAACACGCTTATCTTTGTTGATCTCACGTCAGATGATCCTGCGGCTTGCGCCGAGTTCTATGCCGATGTCTTCGGCTGGCAGAACGATCCCCGGCCTTACGGCGTTTATCACCGTATGGTGCCGGGCGGTAACGCACTCAACCCTGACGGCACGGAAAGCCTCATCGGCAATTTCCACATTGGCATCCACAACGCCGCAAACGTGCGGCCTCATCCCGAACGCGATGGCGTTGCACCGCGCGTCTTGAGCACTGACGGCCGCAAGGCCCGCATCTGGGTGTTGATCAGCGCCGATGACAGCGAGGAGCGCATCCTCTCGACCGCTGTTGAGAAGGGAGCTGAAATCCTCTGGCGCAACCACTATTGGAAAGAGTTCAACGGCTATAACCACGCCTTCCGTGACCCCTGGGGCAATGAGATTGTGCTCTGGGGCAAGGCCGGTCCTGACCCTGTGATCCCTGCCCATTATACCCGCGAATAGGCCTCATACCTCTTTCAGGCCTGACAAAGCGCCTGCGCCCTCTTGAGTGATTTCGACCCGGTGCAGGCGTTTCACTGTGTATGCGCCATTTAACTTGGTTCATTTGCGCGGGCTGACGGAAGTTTTCACCTATCTGTAATCCGGTCCCGTTTTTTGAGCGTATTCATGCGTGAACAGGGACTGCACATCGCCTAGTCTCGTTCTTGTAACAGGTGGAGTGAGGTGATGACCGCGGGCGTGCTTTGTGTCGGACGTAACAGTGTGGACCATATTTTCGATGTGAGGCTGGCGGACCTCGCCCGTGACACCAAGCAGCGGACAGGCGAGCCCGCCCGCATCATCGGCGGTCAGTGCCTCAACGTAGCCGTGACCCTTGCAGGACTCGGCGTACGCGTCGCCTATGCGGGTGTCACGGGCGATGATGCGGGCGGCGGACATGTGCGGGCTGCGCTGAACGCCGCAGGCATCGACGCCACGGGCGTTGAAGGGGCAAAGGGCTTCCAGAATCCTTGCGCCTATATTTTCGTCGATCACGAAAGCGGCGAACGCTCCATTGTCGAAACCGTCTCACCTGTTTTTCCCCGCCATTCAGGCGATATATCCGATGCGCTCTGGGCGCGGGTGAGCCATGTTTATTTCGACGGACATGAGGCGGAAGCCTCACTCAGGATCGCCCGTGCCGCCACCGCACGCGGCCTCGCCACGATCTGCGACGCCGAAACCGTGACGCCTGAAACCCGAGCGCTTCTTGCATCTGTCGAAACGGCCATCGTGCCGAAATCCGTGGCGTCCGAAATTGCGGGGTCTGATGTGCCCGCCGACATGCTCTCTGCCCTGGCCGCGCTCGGTGGTCGCACCCATGTGGTCACGATGGGCGCACAAGGGGCTATCGGTGCCTTGAAGGGCGGCAATCTCGTGCAAATCCCCGTCGCGCCCTGCCATGTCACGGACACGACAGGCGCGGGCGATGCTTTCCACGCCGGCTTCATCTTCGCCGAAATGGGCGGCGCGTCGTTTGCAAAATCCATGACCATCGCCGCACGCGTCGCCGCCCTTGCCTGTGAGCACAAGGGTCCGAGCGCCCCTGCCGATGCGCTCCGCCGCTTAGGCCAGCATCTCAGTCACGAAACATGGATTTCCTGATCACCGCGTGAACGCCCCAGTTGCCATCGACGATCTGGGTGATGCCGAAATCAACAGCGACGGACATCAGCGAAATCGCTTCGTCTTCCGTGAGACCCTTGGTCGTCATCAGGAAACGCCGCGTCTTGCGGAAGGCATCGCGCATCGCAAGATCAACGGAGGCCTGCTTATAGACTTCTGTCTGCGCGTTGCGACCGAGTTCTTTCAGATAATTGGGATGCGAGAATCCTGTGATCACCCATTCATCATCCGTTTCGATGAGCGGATAGTCGAGATCGGTAAGCTTGCCCGGCAGCTCTTTCTTCTTGTGCAGGATCACCTGAAAGACGCCGGTCAAAGAACATTCGATGGCGGTCCCGCAAAGCTCAGAGTCGCCCTGCGACGCATGCGGATCGCCGATTGACAACAGCCCGCCTGGCACCGAGACGGGAAGAAAGACGCAAGCCCCCGCACCCAGCCGCCAGTTGTCGATATTGCCGCCGAAATGCGCGGGCGGTACGCTGTCCACCGCGCCCCATTGGTCCGGCGCCAGTGCCACAACACCGAAATGGGCACGGAGCGGAATTTCGATATTTTTCAAAACGTCGAAATTCTTTTCAATCGTCGTGTGGTCGACAGGGACACCAGGATAATCGATCTGGCTATGCACGACGCCGAACGGATCCGTCTGCGGCGTCCAGCGATAGTTGTAAACCGCGCGGGCGACGTCACCGCTGCGTCGCTTTTCGATCTCATAGATCGTAATGACTTCGCGGTTCGTCGGTTGTGTCAGCAATTCGTTGAAATGAAAACCCCACCATGCGGCCGCATTGCTGCCGAAGTGGCGACCCTCAAAGCGCTCGCTGGCGCAGGGGCGCGGCTGAATGTCGAGCACGCGCAGTTCAACAATATCGCCGGGCTGCGCATCATTGATGTAAATCGGGCCGGTGCAGATATGAACACCGAAACCTTCGCCGGAGCCGCGCCCGTAGATCGAGGCATCTGTCGGGCCCGCGCCGCGCCGGTCGACGTTCTTTCCCTCTTTCGTCCAGTGGAACACGCTTTCCGCACCCGCATCATTTTCGATCATGCGTTCGTGATCGTCATTGGCATGATGGGTCAGCGTCTCGATGGTGACGAAATCGCCGGAGCGCAAGGAGAGCACCGGTGGAATGGAGCGGCTGAAATAACCCCAATGAACCGTATGCGCGGTTGCTGGCAGATAGTGATGGCGTGCACCGTCCTCGGAGAGCGGCACGGAAATGGGGGCTGGCGTTTCTTCGACCGGTTGAAGCGGGCGCTCAAGCTCCAGCACCTCGGCAGGGGCGTGCTCATGCAGCATGTCGTCACGGGGGGCGCTGACGCGTTCGGCAGGCTTGCCGCGGTTTGTCACCCACGGATCGCCGCTCTCGCGCCCTGCCGATGTCGCGCGGCGATATTCGCGCGGCGAGACGTTGTACTGGTCGCGGAAGGCGCGGCTGAAATGGGCCGCATCATTGAAGCCCCAGCGAAAGCAGATGTCGGAGATCGACAATTGATGATAGAGCGGGCTTTCAAGGTCATAGCGGCAGCGCTCAAGACGGCGGTAGCGGATATAGCGTGTGAAGCTCTGCCCGACATTCTCAAAGAGTTTTTGCACATAGCGCGGTGAGATGCCGTGAGAATCCGCAACCTGCGTGAGCGAGAGGTCGGGATCGCCGAGCTGCGCTTCCACCGTCTGACAGACGCGGTGAAGGAGCGCGGCGCGCACGCCTGCCGCGCCGCCAAGCGCGCGGGCGTCGGCCTGGCGGAAAATCCCCGCCATTAGAAACTCGGGCAGCGCCATTTCAATGGGGCGCAACTGATCAACGCTCAGGTCTTCGAGCGCTTCGGAGACAGACGCGAGGAACCCGGCCAGCACATGACCGATGCCGGCGCGACCCGACAGGTGAATGACTTTGGTAGGAAGGGGCGCCATCAGGCGCGGACGGAAGGCCGAGCGGGGAATATAGACAAGGACCATCCGGCAGTTGGTGTCGAGCGTGAAGGCCGTGTCAGAGCCCACAGCACCATAGACAATGTCACCCGTATTGGCACGCACATCGGTGCCGCCATCATGGAAGGTGACTCGGCCTTCGAGAAGCGATGTCACCCAGACGCCGTCTTTGCCCGCTTCCTTGTTGATCTCCTGAATGGCGCTGATGTCTTGCGGTGTGGAGATCAATCGCGTGAAGCTCATGCCCGATTGCGCGATGACGGCGGAGAGCACACCATAAGCGCCTTCGTCCGTTGCATGGCCCGTGGGTTTCAGGGCAAGACGCTCCAGCGCCTCCTGCCATGCTTCATAGCGGTCATGCTTTGGGTAAGATTCGGTTGAAAAACGCCAAGCATCCATAAGGTCGCACGCAACTCCTTACTGCACCGCACTTTGCCCATGATGAGCGCTCTTGGTGCCAAAAATTTGTGCAGCCCGGTTCGTCTCTGCCGTCCTGATCGCGTAAAAACGGCGAAAGATCACAACCAGCCTGCAGTCACACCCCTGACTTCGCAAGAAGCGTGCCCGCTGGCCGGTTGTGTAAAATGCGTTGGATTATTTGGGATTTGCCGGAAAAATGTTGCGCGGGATGCGCACATGCACACCCTGCCGCCCGTCCACGACCTGCGTCACGGTGAAGTCCGCCGTGATGCTCATCAAGGAATAAGCATCATTCTTTGACAGGCCGCGCTCCTCGTTAAGGAATTTCAGCATGTCGAGTGATGCGCCGCGCATGGCGACGTCGAGGTCTTCGTCAAACCCGTGCACGATCCAGAATTTCGGCGTCTCAAGCAGCGGCGAGGGGAAGGTGAAGTCTTTGCGCAGCACGATCTGGAAGAGCACATCAAGCGAGGCCTCAATCGCCGTGCCGCTGATCTCGCCGTCGCCCTGCGAAATATGCGGGTCGCCGATGGAGAAGAGCGCACCGTCGACGGCCACGGGATAAAACATTGTCGCCCCCGCGCCAATGCGCCAGTTGTCAATATTGCCGCCATGAGCACCGGGTGGAATGGTGCTCACGCGCCCTTTGACATCGGGAGCGACGCCCGCCGTGCCCAGATGCGGTCGCACGGGCACGCGCACACCGTTCAGGGCCGTCTGGCGGTCACATTCAGGGCAATGGGTAATCTTGCCGGGCGTCTCGTATTTGCCCTGAAAATCATAAGCGTAAAAAGCCTCGGCCTGATTGGTGGCCTTGTCGAGCCTGTAGATTGTCACACGCTCTTTCTCGCCGAATTCCTTGTAGAGATGGCCCCAGTTCGCGGCGAGGTTCGAGCCATAGTCAAAGCGCGGCGTCATGCGCAGGTAACGCACTTCCAGCATGTCGCCGGGCTTTGCATCTTCAACCCAGATAGGCCCCGTCATCAGGTGGACACCGGGATTGCGGTCCGCTTCAGGGATGGTCGTGAAGATGTTGCGCACCGCCTCGTCCATCATGATGTCGGGCGCGTCGCCCGCGTGATGGGTTACGGCTTCAGCCTGAATGAGATCGCCGCTTTTCACTTTGATCACGGGCGCGAGCGAGGCGTCGAAATATCCCCAATGGCAGGTCTCGGGTGTGGCCTTCAGAACGTGAAGTGCCGACGGTGTCGTGCGGTCCAAACCTTGTGTGACAGAAACATTTGTATGCGCCATGAGAACTCCAGAAAAACAGATCAGAGGATGGAGTGTGGGCTGGCCCGCAGTCCTCGTCTTGTGTCAGCGCGTAGAAGATATGGCCAAGAATTGGAATCTCACAGGCCAAGCACGATGCTTGTCATGTCGAGCGAGCCATATTCGACAACGGGTGTTTCAAAGCGTAAGGCATCGGTGTCACGTCTTGCACCCATCACGTAAAGCAATGGCAGGTAATGATCGGGCGAAGGGACCGAAAGCATCGCGTCGCGGCCCTGTGTTTCATAGTCGATGAAATCTTCCGGGCGGTCATCGGCAATGCTCGTACGGATATGATCGCCGAAACGCGTTGCCCAGTCGTAGGCGCCTGTCCGCATTTGCCAGTTCATCTGCGGCAGATTGTGCACGATGTTGCCAGACCCCATGAGGAGGTAGCCTTCGTCGCGGAACGCGCCGAGTGTCTTACCAATGGCGAAATGTTCAGCGGGTGACAGTCTCATATTCATGCCGACCTGCACAACGGGCACATCGGCTTGCGGATAGACTTTGGCCAGCACGCACCACGAGCCATGATCAAACCCGCGAGCCGAATCGAGTGTCACCTCGACGGGCGCAAGCCGTGCCGCAATCGCGGCCGCGAGCTCTGGCGCACCGCTGGCGGGATAGCGCAACCGATACATCGCCTCAGGGAAGCCGCCGAAATCATGGATCGTCGGCGGTGTCGGCGCGGCGGTGACGCTCACGCCATATTCATACCAATGGGCTGAGACGCAGATAATGCCCTTGGGTTTTCCTATCTCGCGACCAAGCCTCTCCCAGCATTGCGTGATTTCATTATCTTCCATAACATTTCCGGGGCTGCCATGGCCGAAGAAAATGGCGGGTGCGGGTTTTTGCATCAGACATACTCGACGAGAATTATTCAGCAGGTATTTTGAGGCGCGGGCTTGTGGCGCTCATCTCATCCCAGCATTTACGATAGCGTGAAACGAGCCATTGATTGAGATCGCTCTGCGCGCGTTCCTGCCATGAATAACGTCCGCGCACGGCAAAGCGGGATTTGAGGCCGACCTGCACCAGTCTATCAACATGGAGATCCTGCTCGGTGATTTCCATCGCCGATTGCATGTTCATGTTGAGCCGCTCCTGGAACAAGGGCTCTGACATGGCACCGGGCGCGACCAGCCAGCCGATGGTCATGGAATGCATGTTGGCGCTTTCGGCATGCAGGATCAGATAGATCACCATGTCGGCAGTGACGACGAGCGATAGTGTCGGCGGAATATTGGCAAAGAGTGCGCGGTTGCGTTCCGCATCCGTGAGTTTGGGGAAGACCGGCAGAACAGCCTTTTGCAGAATGTTGAAGGCGGCGTCTTTATGCAGCGTGCCGTTGAAACGCAGGTATCCCGCGCTTCCCTCTGGCATGTCAGGAAAGGTTGCAAGCTCGCTCGGAATGAAATCATGGAGCGGCCCCTTGTGGAGCTTGTTCGCATGATAGCCGTCATTATTGTTTTCCATCATGACTTTCCAGTTCCACGGAAAACTCATGGGCGCATCCGGCACCGCACCTTCGGCATTTGCGAGGTCGTAATTCGCCAGCGCCTCGCTCACGGTTGTAAGACGCGGGGCAAGCGGTGCTGCGTCCGCATCAAAATTCACGAAAACAAAGCCTTCCCAGACTTCGGTCTTGATTTCCGGCAGACGAATGTCATCGCGGCTGAAACCGCAGGTCTCGCCCATGGCAGGGGCCGCCATCAACCGGCCGTCAAGCGCATAGGTCCAGTGGTGATAGGGGCAGACAAAAGCCTTGGTATTGCCGCGGCCTTCCGCGACGAGCATGGCGCGATGCTGGCAAACGGCTGAAAGGGCCTTGATCTCGCCTGTGCGCGTGCGCGTGATGATGAGCGGCTCGCCGATATGGGTTGCGGTGAAAAAATCACCGGATTCTTTCACCCAGTCAACGCGGCCCACACACAGCCATTCGCGGTTGAAGAGGGCTTCTTTCTCGAACTCAAAGAATTCTTCGCTCGTGTAGCAGGCAGGCGGCAAAGTCTCGGCCTTGCTCACATCAATGACAGAGCTTTCCAGCCCATCGAAAAAATCCTGGGTGAGAATGGTTCTCGGCATTCTGGTCTCCGCTCAAACATCTCTGTCAGGGGGACAGAGCAAATATCGGGCCTCCATCGGGCGAGGCTCGAGATTAGGCGGAAACGGGCGCTGACCTCTTGGCGCTGCGCGTCCAAACTATGGCCAATGCGACGAACCTGCGGGGGTGTGCCTAATAAACCGGCGGCAGGTCGCACGGAAAAGCAGCAGCACCCAAGCCTGTAAATGTCGTTTTGTACAAATGGGCGGGCGCGTAGAGGCAAGCATCTGGCACAGGATTTGTTTAGCGTTCATGGGCAGATGCAGTGGTCCCGTTCAGGCGTGCTTATAAGGATGGTTCAATGGAATATGAAATTCTGACTGTGAAACCGATGACGGCACGCATCGGCGCGGAGATTGAAGGCATTGATTTGTCGAAGCCTCTCTCCAACAAATTGATCGATGAGCTTAACGGTGCGTTGATGGAGCATCAGGTAATCTTCCTGCGTGATCAGGATCTGACGCATGAGCGTCATAAGGAGCTAGGCCGAGCCTTTGGTGAGCTGGCGATTCACAGCGGCGTTGCGGGACTTGCCGATCACCCCGAGATCGTTGCCATTCATGCCGACGGGAATTCAAAATTTGTCGCGGGTGAAAACTGGCATTCGGACCTCACCTGCAACGACATTCCCCCGATGGGCTCGATCCTCTATCTGCCGGTCGTCCCGCAATATGGCGGCGACACCATTTTTGCGAGCATGTACGCCGCGTATAACGCGCTCTCACCCGGCATGCAGACCTATCTCGATGGGCTCACGGCAGTGCATGACGGTGAACACGTCTATCGTCCGATCACCAACGATCCGAACAAACGCTTTCCCTGCAATGTGCACCCCGTTGTGCGCACGCATCCTGTCACCGGCAAGAAAGGCATTTTCGTCAATCCCTCCTATACGACGAGCATTGTAGGTCTTGGTAAAGCCGAAAGTGATGGCGTGCTCGAAATGCTTTATAAGCACTGTGCGAACCCCAATTTCCATGTGCGCTTTCGCTGGCAGCCCAAATCGGTTGCCTTCTGGGACAACCGTTGCACGTGGCATCTCGCCGTCTGGGATTACTTTCCGCAGGTCCGCTCAGGCTATCGCGTCACGGTTGCTGAGACGCGCAGGCCAGCCTGAGCTGAAACGCACAAAACAAAAGAGCGGCACATCCGATGCACCGCCTTTTTATTTGGCCTTCTCTGAAATTACTGGTCGTAAGCGATGGAGACGGTGATGGGTGCCCAGTCCGCGATCTCTGCGTGAAACGCACCGAGCGTGCGTCCGACATAATGGAGTGCATCGGCCCCGAGCAGGAGATGCATCGGCGGTTCGTCTGCATCGGCAATGGTGAGGACAGCTTTCGCCGCTTTCGCCGGATCGCCTTTTTCTGTGCCGCCACTGGCTGCGAGGAGATTGCGAGCAAAATGCGCGGTCGGTTCATAATCCGCTATTGCCGTTTTGCAGGTTTTGAGCGAGCGTGTCGCAAAATCCGTGCGTAATCCGCCGGGAGCGACATTCGTCACTTTGATGCCAAGGGGTTTCACTTCTTCGGCGAGCGTCTGTCCGATGCACTCCAGTGCAAATTTCGTCGCGCCGTAAATGCCGGTTCCCATCCAGGGAGCAAGGCCGCTGACCGAGGTCACGTTGATGATGTGTCCGGCGCGCCGTCCGCGCATGTAAGGCAACACGGCCTGCACCACACTGATTGCACCGAAGACATTGACGTCGAATTGCGCGCGGATTTCAGAAACGGACGCTTCCTCAATCGCGCCGATAAGGCCATAACCCGCATTGTTGACGAGAATGTCTATGCCGCCCGTTGCCTCTTCAATGAGTGAAGTCGTCTTCCGCACTGCCTCGTCATCTGTCACTTCGAGAAGAAAGCTCAATGCGCGTGTCGGCGCGAGCGCATTGAAGGCTTCAGCGTCCGCTTCACGCCTGACGGTGCCGACCACAATATCGCCGCGCGCAAGGGCGGCTTCCGCAATGGCCTTGCCGAAGCCGGAACTCACGCCGGTGATCCACCAGACTTTAGATTTTACGTCACTCATTACATGTCCAGTCTGAGGAAGAAGGCAGGGGCTCAATAAGGCTTGTCGCCCTTGGCCCAGAGCCGGTGCATGAGGCGCACATATTTTGTGTCATCAAAGAGCGTCCCTGTATGCAGCGTGCAGCGATTGTCCCAGACGAGAATATCACCGACCTGCCACTTATGCCTGTAAACAAAGCGGTCTTTGGTGACAAAGGCCACGAGATCTTCCAACAGAGCCTGGGCCTTGTCGTCCGCCATCCCGATAATGCCCTTGACGGTGCCGGTGCTCACCCAGAGCGCTTTGCGCCCGTCTGCGGGATGGTGACGGATAAGCGGGTGGATGACGTCAGGGTTTGCCGCTTTCATTTCATCGGAGAGTTCCATGCGGCCGAATTCGCGGCTCGACATGAGATGCTGATAGGAATGATGAAGCTGCAATCCGTCGAGCTCGGCCTGTCGCGCTGCGGGCAACTCGTCATACGCCGCGACAAGATCGGCGAGCAACGTGTCGCTGCCTTCCGCAGGCACTTCCACCGCATAGAGCATGGTGCACATTACGGGTTCCTCTTTGTAGGAGTAGTCCGTGTGCCAGCCGACACCGTCATTATGTGCGCCGATGGGCTTGCCATCGACTTCCTTGTTCGACAGAACGAAAATTTTCGGATAGCCTGGCAGCGTGAATTTCGTTTGCGTATGGCCTTCCGGTTCGCCGAAGAGCGAGATGAAAGCCATCAGATCATCGGGCGTGAGCTTCTGACCACGCAGCATGATCGCACCGTTCTCGTGAAAAAGATCAATGACCTTCTGTCTTGCATCTTCGTCAGCAGTCGAGAGATCCACGTCGAGAATCTCCACACCAAAACCCGCCATCAAGGGACGGGTGCGTATCGGGCTGTCTGTTGTCATGCTGTCGCGTCACTTCTTGCTATATGTGCGCGCAGTTAAGTCTTCATTCTTTTGCCGGTCTTGTATCCACGCGCCCAATGAATTGCGCGGATTTTTTCCCATACACGGCTCATGCGGTGAATGACTAACAATGCGGCAGCAAAAACATCGTGATGAAATTTTCGGCGCATCTTTTCCGCCGGTGAGGCACTTGCGAGCTCAGGCGTGACGGCATCGCCCCTATCGCTGTTTCCCCAAGCTCTACGTCATTTTACGTAAGGTCTGTCCGTTTCATGCGAGCGCATCCCTGCAACCGCTTCCCGAAAGACGCTTGCCTGACCGCGCGTGACGCGCACGGAAACTTGTCGAATTTTATGCGCGAGTGAACAACTGCCGATATCGCATGCATTTCATAGGTTCGTGCTGCGGTGCATGGTAATTTTTTGTCGAAAATATGGGCAAGGAGGTCGAGAGAAGACAAATTATCAAATATAAACAATGAGTTAAAATGATGGCACGCGCCTTGCTGTTTATCTCCCGCATCTGCGAACAATCTGGTTCTGCGTGATAGATAAGGGGGCCTTTCAGGTATGGGCAAGTCAAGTCTGATCCATTCAGTCTCACGAACGGCGATGGCGGCCGTAATCGTTTCAGCTCTTGGGCCTTGGGGGGCATGGGCGGCTGAGGCGGTTAAAACAGAAGACGCGGCGGCAACGGAAAGTGCCGAC
>Ga0209066_10003224_pt1 | contig 18859 bp, 24 predicted proteins | sample All_14_2_FD_187198 | JGI IMG/M metagenome (GOLD analysis project Ga0209066, IMG submission 187198) | Freshwater microbial communities in response to fracking from Pennsylvania, USA - Allegheny Zone_MetaG_DW_15 (SPAdes) (version 2) ... | reverse complement strand
AAAGGAAGAAACTGATGCCTTACCCCCGGCTCCAGTCCAAGAAGTCGAGAATCAAGTCGGTTCGGGACCTGACCGACCGCGTCATCACTGCCGTTATCAAGTGTCAATTTGTGGCCGAATACGAAGCAATGTTTACGGCTACCTCAGGCAACGAATTCTACGATTTCCGGAATCAGCAATGGAAACGAGTCGCTACTTCGTTTTCTCGTTTCAAGAATGCGAGCAAGGGGAATCCGGATCTCAGGGCCGCAGGCAAGCAATATCGTGAGGCATGCATCGCTGCGATGGGATCTGCCCGCTGGCAGATGGGCGAGAGCAAGGAGGATTACTGGGATAGGCAGCGCCCAAAGATGGAGATTCTCGAGCACCGCAGGAAGGAGCTCTGGCTTGCTATTCGATGAATCTTCGCAGCTCATGCTGCTGAATCATCGCCAATCGCCATTTATTTTGGGCCCCCGGTCGTTAATCCTTCTTGATATGGGCGGTCTGGTCGGAAATGCGAATTGCGTGTCCACGACTATGCTCCAGAGCAAGCCCGAGCAGGACAGTGTTAGGAAATGGCGAGTTCTTCATAGTTTGGTCAACGAATTCTGCATCACACAGCGAGACGACAATTTTCGATTTTTCACGATCCATTTTTGAAACTCATGGCTTCAGCGGCGGAAATTCGATTGCCCCATTCATCAATGAAGCAATCCGGGATCGATCCTCACCCCCGACCGCATATTTGTCCATCAGCGGCAGACATTGCTGGCAGCCGACAGCGAGGCTATTGAATATTTCCTCAGCCTCAATCTTGGTGATGCTAAAGCTCTGCCAGGCTGCGGCAATGCGAACCGGATCCGGGAGATGGTCGGCTTTCGGAACAATCCCAAGTACCATCTTGTCGGCTCTCTGCGGCAGGATGTCGAAAACCGGAGATATGCGCCAGCTTGAAGTGTTGCCGATGAAACCGAGATTGCGCAGGTGGTCATCGGTATTGTGGATCAGCGCGTTGAATAGGGCACGTTTGAATATCTCGCCTGCGCAAGGCTTGATGCCGGCTTTGCGGGCGTTGTGGGCAATATCCAGATAGCTGATATTCGTCGAAAATGTAGACATGTCGGAACCAACCAGGGTGCCGGCGCTGATATAGCCCAGCCGACCACCATTGGCTGTGCGATCGAATCGCTCAACCAATAAGACCGCCCGACCCTGCAATTCCAATATCTGATGCCTTGGGGTCTCAATCCCGCAGGCCTCCGCGAGCGATAAGCAAAGCGCCTCGGCGCGCGGCTCGTTGAAGGTATCACCCCAGGCCGGGAATTTGGCGATCCAATCCCGGCCCTCATATTTCACGCGAGCCTTTGGCCTGGCGCCACCAACATCCGTGCTGGACCTATAGAGCATCATCAGCGATGTCGTAGTCTCGTCACCGCGATCAACTGCCTCTGCAGCGCGAGCGAGATCGTCCACCGAAGGCTCATCATCGATCATGATGGTGCCCATATCCGGAATCCACTGCTCTGGCCCAGCCGCCGGGTCATGGCCAAACCGGAACCAGCCCGTGCGCGTATCTGCAGCCGCAGCGATGAATTCCGCCATGCCGAATTTCTGGTTGGGAAAGGCACGTTGCAAAACGCCACGACCCCAGCCATCGGCGGCGGCGTCGGCAAAGGGCAAATGAACTTCGTGGGGGTCGCTTAGGATGCCCTTGGTTTTGTATGGAATGCCTACTGGGCTTGGAACGATATGGTTTCTACGTTCCGCCCATGATCGCGCATAGCGAAATGTCGCTCGCTTCCGAGACCTCCCCTCGAACGACAGTTCGCCGATCGGTATCGGTCGACCCTCGATATCAATGAAAACGATCAGGCGCTCCAGGCGCCCATCAGAAATCTGCCAGGCCATTATCCCTCCATGCCCGTTTCCGGCCATGGAATTCCAGCAGATCTTCACCAATCGGATCGACCAGCAGAATATCCTTCAGAGGGTCATTATAGCCGAAAACCCCGATTACGCGGATGAGCGTTGCTAGGCTGGAACCAGCATGGCCCTTCTCCAGGGCGATATAGGCCAGGCGCCCAATGCCGGCCCGGTCGGCAACGTCGTTCTGCGTCAGGTTGCGCTTCAGACGCGCGGCCTTAATCCGCAGTCCGAGGGCTTCCATCCATTCCGTCTGGTCGGTGCTGAGATCGATCCGTTTCATATTATGACATATATTATCGGCCATAAAGTATGTCAAGATAGATATTACAGGGAAATGATCATTCAAAATCCATGGGATTAACGGTTGTCCGATCCCGCTCCAACACCAAGCCTTCAAGTTCGGCGTCGGTCAGCCCAGCATTCCGGCTCAACGTCGACAGGGTGGACCGGAAACCTGAAGCCCCCCAGCTCGCTCGCAGTCTTTACCGCAGGCTCCAGGCCAGGGAGTTGTGTTTAAGTCTTGTCGGCTCGGGAGTTCATTTTTGAGACCACAATTTATCCGCTAGGCAATTGAGCCGATAGCTTGTTGGCCGGCCACAGTCATTTTTGATTTACCCATCCCGATATACTTGAGTTGCAGATTTTCCAAATAAACCGCCTAAAAGTAATATACGATTGAGTTCCCTGCGGGCACGCAAGAAGCAAAACTATACTCTTGCGTGGTATACTACGGAGTGATATATAAATGGCTCTGAGGGTGTTTAAAAACCTCGACTTTCAGAAATTTGTAAAGGACGAGGATTTGACCGATGAAGCTTTGTGGAAAGCTATCGACGAAGTCGAAAACGGTCTCGTAGATGCAAGGCTTGGCGGGTTTCTAATCAAGAAACGAGTGCCTAAAGCCGGTGGCGGTAAGCGTGGTGGCTATCGAACTATTATGGCCCACCGACAAGGAGAGCGCTTGTTTCTGCTATACGGGTTCTCCAAAAGCGAACAAGACAATATCACCAAGAAAGAGAAAGATGCCCTTTCCGAAGCTGGTGATGTCTATATGAAGCTCACAGATGCTCAACTAGACCTAGCGGTGGGAAAGAAGAAGCTTCTTGAGCTCAAAAGAAAGAAGGCGAAGTGAGATGAGCAAGATCCTGAAGAGTGTCCATCGGTCTATAAAAGACCTGCACGATATCGGCCTGATCGATGAAGTTACAATGCGTGACTTCGATGCACGTTGCCTACCGCCAGTCCCGGAATATTCCGGCGCTCAAGTAGTGAAGATTCGCCGTAAGACTAAGGCTAGCCAAGGCGTGTTTGCTGCATTTCTGAATGTCGGAAAATCTACTGTTGCCGCTTGGGAACAAGGTACAAAGAAGCCGAGTGGCCCAGCAGCACGCCTTCTTGATATTGTTGATCGGAAAGGCCTGGATGCTATTGCGTAAAAAGCAGGATCAACCAGCTTGCGAAAAACGAAAGGCCGGTCTTTGAACCGGCCTTATTATCGGGCGCTGTACTACATATTAGCTTACATCAACCCCCAGCAGATTCACGGGATAGCCATCAACTCTGGCGGTTGTCAGTCGAGCAGGAGCTCGTAAATCCATGTTGATGACTTCGAGCCGCTGACCGCCGTGCATCACCTTGAGCAATTCTGCGACAACAAGAGTCGATGCGATTGCCCCAACAAACGGGGTACCTACCGCTGTCTCAGCAAGACGCACAATGCCGCAAGGATCAATGCCATTCGCCTCCACCTCACGCCCGCCGATGTGTACTTCGAGCGCGGTCAGACCATCTTATTCGAAAGGGAGAAGAGCAAACGCAAGACCATCGCACTCCGGCGCTTGCAGCACGCTCGCGCTGCTGCCCAAACTGAAACACACGATGGATCATGACCTGAGCCCGAAGTCTCATCCAGGGATCGGTAGAGTCCTTTCACCATTTGAGCCCATCTGGGCTGGTTGGGCAACGGGGTTGGGCGCGGTGCCCACCGACTGCTCAAGCGCCCGACCCCGTTGCATCGCGGCGGCGCTGAGTTTGGCGTAAGTCTCCGGCGCCAGATTGCCGAGCGCGGAGTGTGGCCGGATCGTGTTGTAGTCATGCTGCCAGTTCGCCAGCACGACCCTGGCCTGGGCCAACGATGTAAACAAAGTCTCGTTCAGCAGTTCATCGCGTAGCCGCCCATTGAAGCTCTCGATGAAGCCGTTCTGCTGCGGCTTGCCCGGCGCGATGTAATGCCATTCGATCCGCCGCTCCTGGCACCAGCGCAGGATCGCCATGCTGGTCAGCTCAGTGCCGTTGTCGGAGACGCAGAGCAGCGGCGGCCCGCGCCGGGCGATGACGGCATCCAGCTCGCGCGCCACCCGGCCGCCGGACAGCGAGGTATCCGCCACCAGGCAAAGGCACTCCCGGCTGTAGTCGTCGACCACGGCCAGGATGCGGAAGCGCCGCCCGTCGGCCAGGGTGTCACTGACGAAATCCAGCGACCAGCGCTGGCCGGGGCCCTGCGGCAGGAGCAGCGGCGCCCGGCAGCCCAGCGCCCGCTTGCGGCCGCCCCGGCGGCGCACCTGCAGCCGCTCCTCGGCATACAGGCGCCGCAGCTTCTTGTGATTGATCCGCACGCCCTCGCGCTTGAGCAGCACATGCAGACGCCGGTAGCCGAAGCGGCGGCGTAGCCCCGCCATCTCGTGCAACCGCGCCCGCAGGGCGGCATCGTCGGGACGACGCTGCCGGTAGCGCACCGACGTCCGGTCGGCTTCGATCACACTGCACGCCCGCCGCTGGCTCACCTCATGCACCTGGCACAGATGCGCCACGGCTTCCCGCCGGGCAGCGGGCGTCACCATTTTTTTGAGGCGACATCCTTCAGCATGGCGTTGTCCAGCATCGCCTCCGCCAGCAGCTTCTTCAGCTTGGCGTTCTCGTCCTCCAGCGCCTTCAGCCGTCGCGCCTCCGACACATCGAGACCGCCATACCTAGCCTTCCACTTGTAGAAGGTGGCATCCGAGATGCCGTGGCGGCGGCAGACATCCGCCGTCTTCGCACCGGCCTCCTGCTCCCGCAGGATCCCGATGATCTGCTCTTCCGTGAACCGTGATGCTCGCATCGTCCGTCTCCTGACTGGCTGACGGACTCTACCCAAAAATGGAGGAGTTTTATGGGCTCAGGTCAATCAGAGCCTCCGTTAGCAAACGCGCTGCAAAGTCTCAAATAATATGACGACGGACAGTCGCTGAAATTAGATTTGCCCATCTTGGCCTCCTTGCCTCAAAATTAGGGAAGAAGGCGTCTACAAATCTAGGGGCTATTCAAAGCAGCTGCTGATCAAATCGCGTCAGTGGCCAGTTTCGTGCTTGACGATAACTACGATAGAGTGATTCACATTCTTGTCGGAGACGATGCATTGCATCGCGAATATCATGCGGATGCAGACCATAGGGGTTTCAACTGCGGACGCAGTAAGGCCAGGGGATGCTGGCGCAGTGTCAGGCTGGTCTCCCGGTAGTCTTGAACCACATGCTCACCGATGGTTTGGCTCGGCAGGAGCACATCGGGTTCCTGGCCGCTTTCGACAGGGGGGAGGTTGCCGCCCTCATTGGCACCGGCATCACCAAACTCGAACAAAGGAAGCGGCTTATCTCCCAATCCTTTGATCGCCCAATGGGCTTGCCGGCGGTTCAAGCCGATGGAACCGAAAGCATCGGCACGGGCCAGCAGTTCCAGTACCGGAAGGGTCAGCGAAGCGCGTGCCCAAGTATCTCTCAAATCAAAATAGCCATCGGCCCGGTTGGCCACCAGACGAGCCATATCGGCTTCTCTCGCGCCCTTGATTTGCCGGAAGCCAAGCCGCAGGGCGGTGCTGCGGGCGATGGGTTCCAGGGTGTTATCCCAATCGCTGTGGTTCACATCGATAGGCCGGATTTCGACGCGGTGGTCTTTGGCATCCCTGACCAATTGGGCCGGGGCATAGAATCCCATCGGCTGGCTGTTCAAGAGGGATGCTGCAAAGACAGCCGGATAATGGCATTTGAGCCAGGCCGAGACGTAGACCAGCAGGGCAAAACTCGCCGCATGGCTTTCGGGGAAACCATATTCGCCAAACCCCTCGATCTGACGGAAGCAATTCTCGGCAAACGCCTGGCTGTAACCATTGGCAACCATGCCGTCGATCAGCTTGCGCTGGAACAGGCCGATTGTGCCGACTTTGCGGAAGGTGGCCATCGCCCGGCGTAGCTGGTCGGCTTCGGACGGGGTGAAGCCACCGGCCACAATGGCGATCTTCATGGCCTGCTCCTGGAACAATGGCACGCCAAGGGTTTTGCCCAGAACCTGTTCCAACGCCCTGGATGGATAAGACACCTGTTCTTCGCCATTCCGGCGCCTGAGATAGGGATGAACCATATCGCCCTGGATGGGGCCGGGACGCACAATGGCGACCTCGATGACCAGATCATAGAAGGTCTTGGGTTTTAGCCGTGGCAGCATGGTCATCTGCGCCCGGCTTTCGACCTGGAACACGCCGACAGAATCCGCCCGGCTCAGCATGTCGTAAACAGCGGGATCATCCTGGGGGATGGTCGCAAGGGTAAAGCCCTGGCCGTAATGCTGCTCAATCAGGTTGAAGGCTTTGCGGATGGCGGTCAGCATCCCAAGCGCCAGGATGTCGATTTTAAGGATGCCGAGTGCGTCGATATCATCCTTGTCCCATTGGATGATGGTGCGATCTTCCATGGCCGCATTCTCAATCGGCACCAGATCGGCCAATGGCCCCTGGGTGATGACGAAGCCGCCAACATGCTGGGAGAGATGGCGGGGGAAGCCGACAAGCTGCCGGGCAAGCTCGATGGTCAGACGCAACCGCGCGGCATCGGGGTCCAGCCCGGCCTCGGCTATCTGGCTTTCATCTATGCCATCGCGCCCCCAACCGAGCAGGGTCTTCGATATGCGGCCAATGGTATCAGCCGAGAGGCCCATATACGAGCTCGAAGAGCTCGGCCTAGCTGTTTCAGCTTACGAGCGTAAGCATTTACCCTCGCGTAAGGATACTTATGCAGAGAAGGTGGTTAAATTCCTGCGGCGCTTGGTAGGAAAGCGACTTTGGGAATAGTTTTGTAATGGATCAGATTGTCTTTATGGATTTTGAGGCGTCCGCGCTTCGCGATGGGTTTCCCATTGAAGTCGGATGGGCATGGATAGAGGGAGATAATATCCATGTTGAAAGCCTCCTGATCTCACCTGCAGAGGAATGGCTCACACCAGGTTTCACATGGGATCCGGTCGCGGAAGGCATTCATGGCCTACCTCTCACCAAGTTGCAGGCTGAGGGCGAACTGCCGGGCTATATTTGCCGGACTCTCAATGATCAGTTGCGAGACAAGGTAATTGTCTTCGATACGGGCTCCGATGGCGTCGACCGCTATTGGCTTGACCTTTTGTTTACTGAAGGGGGAGTGGCGCGGAATTTTAAGCTGGCTGGCGCGGCTGGAGATTTTCTCACGGCTGCCGCCCAGCGCTACAGTGTAAATGGGGCAAATCTGGCGGCCATTCAGGAAGCGGCACCCCGGCCACGCCATAGGGCGGCTGAAGATGCTATCCATTATGCGTGGCGAATGCTGGCGATCCAAACGATTGGCCAAACAGGCTTAGGCTTGGCGAAGCCACCATTGCTTGTTCCGCAAATCTGGCATCTTACCAAGCATATTGAAATACTAGGCGAAACCAATTTTGATTGATCAGCTTCCCCATCGTCATCTCGTGGGGAAATAGCTCTTGACCTTCCCATTATAGGAAGGTGGACGGTCTCCTTGTCAGCGAAAGGAGATCGCCATACTGAAGTTGCACATTCCAGACATGACCTGCGACAGTGGCGAAGGCACAATCCGCACGGCATTGGCGTCGCTGACCTGCCAAAGGGTAGCCTAAAAGATGAAAGACCGATGACTGAGGGCAGAACACTTCCAGATAATCTCGCACAAGCCTTCAGGGCTTCCGATCTGGAAAGCGAGCGAATTGCCTCGATCATTCGCGCCATCATCCTGGCTACGCTCCTTGCTGCGGTATTCACAGCGCGCACGCAGGAAGCAGACCACCGACCGCTGGAGTTTGCCGTTCTGGTTTACGGCCTGGGGACCATCGCCGGCCTGCTGGCAGCTTGGAGGAAATATCACCATGACCTTCTGCCCTATTTTCTGGTCGGTTTCGACATTATTACCCTGACAACCGCTATCGTCATGATCGGCGCTGAATTCGGCGTGGCCCCGATAGACGCATTCACGCTGCCTATCTCTGGCTTGTTGGTCGTGGTCTTTCTGCACGCCTCTTTGCGTTACAATCCCTGGCTGGTGGTCTTTGCCGCAGGCACCCTGGCAGCAGTGATCCTCGTCGCATCCGCGATCAGCAGAGTCGATGCCTCCGACTTCCAAGCCGATGCAGCAGAGCATCTGCTGCATTTCAGGGTGTTCCCGATCATCATTTTCTTGCTGACCCTGGGCATTCTCGCGGTAACAACTGCGCGGACCAGGCGATTGATCGCCAATGTCTATGTCAGCACCAGTCGGGCCGCCACCTTGTCCCGATACTTTTCCCGCGACGTCGCTGAAGAGCTGATGAACAGGCCTTCTGGAACGCCGGAGTTTGGCGATCGCATCCGTGCCGCGGTGCTGTTCGCCGACTTGCAAGGCTTTACCACCATGGCGGAAGCAATGGACCCTGGCGAGCTTGCCAGGTTCGTTTCGGACTTTAGGGAACGGATTTCCAGACCGGTATTGGCCAATGGCGGTGTGGTCGACAAATACATCGGTGACGCCGTGATGGCTGTCTTCGGCGCACCTCGACAGGCGCCGGACGATGCAAAGCGGGCCATACTCTGCGCCCTGTCAATGGTCGATGAAATCGAGGCCTGGTCCCGGGAACACATAAAGCTGGGCAAGCCGCCCATTCGTATCGCGATTGGCGGACACTTTGGGGATGTGTTCGCAGGCGTGATCAGCGACGGGACACATCTGGAATATACCGTTATTGGCGACACCGTGAATGTCGCAAGTCGGCTTGCGCGACTACCGCGCGCCCTGGAGACACCGCTGGTTCTCTCGACCCCGCTTGTCGAGGCGGCAGATTACCACGATGTCAGACTTGTGGCGCTGCCACCGCAACCGCTTCCAGGCCATCCAAAACCTATGCCGGTGCATAAACTCTCTGGCTGACAGGCCTTGGGAGCAGCGCTATTGGAGGCCTTCAGGATTGCCTCCCAGCAGACACGCCTTGACCTTCCCATGCGGGAAGGCCGTAAGGCTGGAGCAGCAAGGAGGTGTCCCATGACAGACTTTACCGTTCCCGACATGACCTGCGGTCATTGCGAGGCCAGTATCCGCAAGGAGGTTGCCGCTTTGCCTGGCGTCGATGACATCGTCGTCGATCGCCCGAACAAGCGCGTTTCCGTGCGTGGCTCAGTGTCTGACGATGCGGTTCGCAAGGCCATCGAAAATGCTGGCTTCACGCCACAGGCAGCGTCGGCCTGACCTCCTGACACGTTCCGTTTATTTGATACGGACGGCACGCAGTCGCAAAGCGTTGGCAATCACGCTCACCGACGACAGTGCCATGGCGGCCGCAGCAATGACGGGGGACAGAAGCAACCCGAAGGCCGGGTAAAGCACCCCGGCCGCGATCGGAACGCCCGCTGCATTGTAGATGAAGGCGAAGAACAGGTTCTGTCGAATATTGCGCATGGTCGCAGCCGAGAGGTGACGGGCCTTTACGATGCCCTGAAGATCGCCCTTCAGCAGGGTGACGCCGGCACTTTCGATGGCCACGTCCGTCCCGGTCCCCATGGCAATGCCGACATCCGCCGCCGCAAGCGCGGGTGCGTCGTTCACGCCATCGCCGGCCATGGCCACCACACGGCCTTCGCGGCGCAGGCGCTCGACGACGGCGCTCTTGCGGTCCGGCAGCACATCGGCCTCCACCTCTTCAATCCCGAGGCGTCGCGCCACAGCTTCGGCCGTGATGCGGTTGTCGCCGGTCAGCATGACGACATGGATGCCGTCGGCGCGCAGTGCGGCAAGCGCTGCCGGCGTCGTCTGCTTAACCGGATCGGATATCGCCAGGATACCGGCCACCTCCTGGTCGATGCCAAGATAAATGGCGGTTGCGCCGTCCTGCCGGAGTTCATCGGCCTGGTGGCTGAACCGCTCTGCCGGCAGGCCGTGGCTGCGCAGGAAGTCCGCATTGCCGATGGTGACCTGATGGCCATCGATCCGTCCGACCACACCTTTGCCGACCGGGCTGTCGAATTCGGTCGCCGTCCCGAGCGCCATGCCGCGTTCGGCCGCCAGTTGTACGATAGCCTGGGCCAGAGGATGCTCGCTGCTGCGTTCTAGGCTGGCTGCGAAATACAGCAGCTTGTCCTGGCCAATCTGGGCCGTTGTGCGGATCTCGGTGAGCTTTGGCTTGCCTTCGGTCAGCGTCCCGGTCTTGTCGACCACAATGGTATCGACCTTTTCCATCCGCTCGAGCGCTTCTGCATTCTTGATCAGGACGCCGAGCTGGGCACCCCGCCCGACCCCGACCATGATCGACATTGGCGTCGCCAGGCCAAGCGCGCAGGGACAGGCGATAATCAGGACGGATACAGCGGCGACCAGTCCGAAGGTGAGCCGCGGCTCCGGACCCCAGACTGCCCAGGCGGCAAAGGCGAGGATCGCCACGAAGATGACAGCCGGCACAAACCAGCCGGCGACATCGTCGGCAAGGCGCTGGATAGGCGCCCGGCTGCGCTGGGCCTGCGCCACCATCTGGACGATCCGGGACAGCATGGTGTCGTGGCCGACCTTGTCAGCGCGCATGACGAATGACCCGGTCTGATTCATGGTACCCGCGATCACCTTGCTGCCGGCTTCCTTGGTGACGGGCATCGATTCACCGGTGACCATGGATTCATCCACGGCACAGCGGCCCTCCAACACTTCGCCATCGACCGGCACTTTTTCGCCGGGTCTGACGCGCAAACGATCGCCGGCCTGGATCGATTCAGCCGGAATGTCCTCATCCGAGCCATCGGCCGTGATGCGCCTGGCCGTCTTCGGTGTCAGGTCCAGCAGCGCCTTGATCGCGCCCGATGTCTGCTCACGCGCCCGCAATTCGAGAACCTGGCCAAGCAGGACCAGCACAGTGATGACGGCTGCCGCCTCAAAATAAACTGCGACGGCGCCATCGGGCCCGCGGAAAGCCGGCGGAAAGAGACCAGGATGAACGGTTGCAACCAGACTGTAGACCCAGGCAATGCCTGTCCCCATGGCGATCAGGGTGAACATATTTAGCTGACGGGTTGCGATCGACACCGCGCCGCGCTGGAAGAAAGGCCAACCCGCCCACAACACGACAGGCGTTGCCAAGGCCAGCTGGATCCAGTTCGACGTCTGCGGCCCGACAACGTGCAGGTTCAAGAGATGTCCACCCATCTCGAGCATGAAGACGGGGATGGTCAGCCCCAGCCCGACCCAGAACCGCCGGGTCATATCGATCAGTTCGAGATTGGGGCCGCTGTCGGCCGTGACAATTTCCGGCTCGAGCGCCATTCCGCAGATCGGGCATGAGCCGGGTCCGGACTGGCGGATCTGGGGGTGCATCGGACAGGTATAGATGGTGCCCGCCGCAGCCGGCGGCACAGCAGACTTTGCCTGCTTGGTTGTGTAGCTGACTGGATCGGCAATGAACTTGGATTTACAGCCGCCCGAGCAGAAGAAATACGACTGACCGTCATGCTCTGCCCGATGGGCAGTTTTTGTCGGATCGACCTGCATGCCACAGACCGGATCCTTCACTGTGTCCGGGGTGCCATGCTGATGACCATGAGCATGATGATGTGCGGCTGGATCATGCCCATGATGGTGGTCGTGGCTCGAATGGTCGTGGCGGATGGTATCGTTCATTTTTGCTCGTCTCGATCAGTCGCTGAAATATTCAGTCCCAAGAATTCAGTCAGTCGTCGTGGCAGTTGCCGGATTCGCGAATGCTACGCAGGGTATTTGTGCGATCGAATTCCATCTGCACCCGGCACTGATGTAAACGTGGCGACGGTGGTCGCGTCCTTGCCGAGGGAAGGCGATGCTCATCCAAGATATAGGTCAGCACCTGCCGGTCATTGACCCAGGTCTCAGCATCCGGCGCTCCGTAACGCGAGATGATATCCGCCCTGGGCAAGCCGATCAGATCGTCGAATCTGGGTGGCGAGCCTGCTGTACAGGCGGCAAAAAGTATTGGCATCAGCAGGATGAGAACCCGGATCGACACGATCAGCCTCCGCAATATCGCAGGCAAATATCTGCTCCGGTCGATGACCGGGCAGTCCGAAGGTTGGGTCCTTAACCATCAGGATATCGGAAAACTCAGGTTTTTCAAACACGAAGCGCCGTGAGCCGACGGCCAAGCAGCGCATGCTCAAATATTGGTAACCTCTCGTTCCGGCCTTGACCTTGCCATGCTGGAAGGTTATATCGTGCTCATCATGATGTCCGGTCAAACCCAGATGACGCTTTCGCCGTGGCGGCGCCTTGCCGCCGCGCTGGCATTGTTTGCGATTATGTTTGCCGGAACGGTGTCCTCGCTTTCGCACAGCATGGCGATGGCGGCGACATCGAGCACGATGATGGCGGCCATGGTCTCCGGATCGGCCGTGCATGATCCTGCAGACCAGGTCTCGACGGCCGGCCACGACCATCAGAGTGTCAAGATTTCGAAAATCGATGCGACCACTGCCCATGAAAAGGGCCTGCCGCATGATCACGATGCCATGGCTACCGGCGGCGACAGCGCACCTGGCAATTGCGATCAGGGCTGCATCTTGTGCAAGGACTGCGCGCTCTGCGGCCTGTTTGCCTTCGGCGAGCGGCCACTGACGGCCTTCGTCGCCTACTATGCGGGCTATGCACTGCCGGTGACCCAGTCGCCCGCAAGCCACACGCCCGCACTTCCTTCCGAGCCTCCTCGAGTCTGATCGACGCCTGAAGATCGTCCCGCAGCACTACCTGCGGTCGATCATCCTTTCGTCGTTCAACTTGATGAGGCTTTTCCATGTCTTCCTTGAGCTTTCGGTCAGCCCTTCTGGGCATGACCATCAGCCTTGCAGCGCAAGCTGCCTGGGCTGCAGAGCCGCCGACCGGTGTTCTCGACCCGAACGCACCGACCGCCCCGCTTCCGTATCAATCCGCCTTCAGCGGCTATAAGCGCCCGCAATTCGAGGGCAAGACCGATTGGCGCAAAGCCAATGACACCGTGCGCGATGTCGGCGGCCATATGGGTGCCATCAAGTCGGACAGCACCGATGAGATGCCGGCCAAGGCTGCGACCGATGCGTCGCCGGCGGCCGGCGGCCATGCCGGACACGGCAAGTGAGGCCCGTCATGATGAGCCAAGCCATCACCATGCGCCGCCTCACCGCGAGCGTTGCTCTTGTCGCCCTGCTGGGCGCCTGTGCCGGTCCGGTCGCCAACCGTGCCTTCGAGGAGGTCGCATCCACCACGGAACAGCGGATAGGCAAGAAACCGGTCTGGATCAAGTCCGAAGAGGATGAGGCCCAGGTCCGCAAGACCATCGACGACCTTCTGGCCAAGCCGCTGAGTGCCGATGACGCGGTCCAGGTCGCCCTGCTGAACAATCGTCGACTGCAAGGTAACTTCTCCGAGCTCGGCATCGGCGCTGCCGATCTGACCAGTTCCTGGAGGCCGGAGAATCCCGGTTTCAGCTTCGCCCGCCTGCGGCGCGGCCAGGAGATAGAGATCGAGCGCTCGATCGGCATCGATGCGCTCAGCCTGCTGGTGTTGCCGATCACGGCCAGCATCGAAAGCCGGCGGTTCGAACGGACCAAGCTCAACACCGCCACCGAAGTCCTGTCTCTGGCGGCCCAGACCAAACGGGCCTGGTATGAGGCTGTGGCGGCCGAACAGACCGCCAAATACGTCGCCCAGGTGCGCGAGAGCGCCGAAACCCAGGCCGAACTGGCGCGCCGCATGCGCTCGGTCGGCAACTGGAACACGCTCGACTATATCCGCGAGCAAATCTTCTATGCCGATGCCACAGCCCGCCTGGCCAAGAGCCGGGTCATGGCCACGGCCGCACGCGAGCGGCTTGGTCGCCTGATGGGTCTGTGGGGCAAAGACATGGCCTACAAACTGCCGGACCGGCTGCCCACTCTGCCTGGCCGCCCGCGCAGCGTGGAGAATATCGAAGCCAAGGCAATCACCGAACGCCTCGATATCCAGATGGCCAAAGCTGACGTCTCGGCCCTGCAGAAGTCCTATGGCCTGACCAATGCGACCCGCTTCGTGAATGTCCTCGAAGTCGGTTTCCAGCGGAACAGCGAAAGCGGGGCCAAGGACCAGACCGGCTACGAAATCAGCTTCCAGGTTCCACTGTTCGACTTCGGCGACGCCAAGGCGACCAAGGCCGAGCAGTATTACCTGCAGGCGGTTCATCGCCTGGCCGATACGGCGGTCAATGCCCGTTCGGCCGCCCGCGAAGCCTGGCTCGGCTATCAGACCAGCTACGAACTCGCCAAGCATTACCAGGACGAGGTCATTCCGCTGCGCCAGAAGGCGTCTGAGGAGATGGTGCTGCGCTACAACGGCATGCTGATCAGCGTGTTCGAGCTGCTGTCAGACGCCCGCGACCAGATCGCCGATGTCACCTCGGCGCTGGAAGCACAGCGCGATTTCTGGATCGCCGATACCGATCTCACCTTCGTCACCATCGCGCCCGTCGAAGCCGGCACACCGGCCGGTGGCGGCGCTATTGCCGCTGCCCGCGCCGGCGGCGGTCACTGAACCCTTGGAGACATGACCATGTTTACCCGACGCAATCTCTTCTCAGCTGCCGCCACCGGCATCGCCGCGGCGGCCGTCAGCCGCTCGGCGCTCGCCGCCCTGCCGGAACCGGCCTATCCGGCCGGCCCCAAGACCGAGCCGCCGCCGCTGCCCAGCACCGGCCGCCCGTTCAATCCGGTCGTGACCCTGAACGGCTGGTCGGCGCCCTGGCGCATGAACGGCCAGTGGAAGGAGTTCCACCTGGTCGCTGAACCGGTGGTGCGGGAGCTCGCGCCCGGTATGAAAGCCAATCTCTGGGGCTATAACGGCCAGTCGCCCGGCCCGACGATTGAGGCGGTCGAAGGCGACTGGGTGCGGCTGTTCGTCACCAACAAACTGCCGGAACACACCACCATCCATTGGCATGGCCAGATCCTGCCCTCAGGCATGGATGGCGTAAGCGGCTTGAACCAGCCATCGATCAAGCCAGGCGAGACCTACGTCTACGAGTTCCAGCTCAAAAAGTCCGGCACCTTCATGTACCACCCGCATGCCGACGAGATGGTGCAGATGGCCATGGGCATGATGGGCATGTTCATCGTGCACCCGCGCGACCCAAACCAGTACCGGGTCGATCGTGATTTTGTCTTCCTGATGAGTGCCTACGACATCGAACCGGGCGCGGCGACACCCAAGGTCGCAGAGATGACCAATTTCAATCTCTGGACCTGGAACAGCCGCGTCTTCCCCGGCATCGACACTCTGCCGGTGCGGCTGGGGGATCGCGTCCGCATCCGGTTTGGTAATCTGACCATGACCAATCACCCCATTCACATGCATGGCTATGATTTTGCCGTCACCTGTACCGATGGCGGCTGGGTACAGCCATCGGCACGCTGGCCGGAAGTCACCATCGACTGCCCGGTGGGTGCCATGCGCGCCTTCGAATTCGACGCCGTGCATCCGGGCGATTGGGCTTTCCACTGCCACAAGTCGCATCACACCATGAACGCCATGGGCCATGATGTGCCGACTATGATCGGTGTCGATCATCGCGGCATCTCCAAGCGCATGGTCTCGCTCATCCCCGACTACATGACCATGGGTGAGCGCGGCATGGCGGATATGGGCGAAATGGAAATGCCGCTGCCGGACAACACGCTGCCGATGATGACCGGCACCGGTCCGTTCGGGCCGATCGAGATGGGCGGCATGTTCACCGTCGTGAAGGTCCGCGAGGGACTGGCCCGCGGCGATTACAAGGATCCCGGCTGGTACAAGAACCCGCCCGGTACGGTTGCCTACAAATACAACGGCGACGTCAACAAGCGCGGCTGAAGAGCCGTAACACTGAAGAAGGAAAACTCAATGTTCTCGAATCATCGCAAAATGATGCTTACGCTGATCAGCGGCACGATCGGCTTGGCGGCTGTCGCCGCCTCTGCAGCGCCTGGCCATAGCGGCGGCCATGGTCATGGCGACAAGAAGGGCGCCTATGATGGCCATGCTGCAGCCTTAGGCGAACCCGGCGACCCGAAGGCGAATGCCCGGGTCATCAATGTCAACATGACAGATGAGATGCGTTTCAGCCCGGCGACCGTAATGGTCTCGCGCGGTGAAACCGTCAAGTTCGTGATCAAGAACAGCGGTCAGCTCAAACATGAGATGACGCTCGGCACCATGGATGAACTGGTTGAGCATGCCAAGGTGATGGAGAAGAACCCGGAGATGGAACATGACGATCCCAATGCGGTGACCGTCGATCCAGGCAAGACCAAGACCATCCTGTGGAAGTTCACCAAGGCCGGCACCTTCGATTACGGCTGCCTGGTTCCAGGCCACATGCAGGGCGGAATGAAAGGCAAGATCATCGTCCGCTGATCAGGAAGGTCATCATGTCCAACATTGGTGCCGTTGTGATTCTTCTGGTCCTGGCCGGGTGCGCTGCGCAGTCGAATCCACCCTTCCCGGTGGATGAGGCGGCTTGCGCGAAGGTCGGCCGGGCCGGCACGGCAGAGTACCGCCAATGCATCGCGGATCGAGTGGCAGCCTACGACGAGCGCTCGAACCGCTGGCGCGTTGAACAGTCAAACTGAAAAGGAGTTGCATCATGAAGAAGCTTATCCTCGCCGGCGCCGTATTTCTGGCTCTTGGTGGAACTGGCCCTGATGCTTTTGCCCAGATGACGGGCAAGGGCGAAGGCGAGATTCGCAAAGTCGACAGGGACGCGAGCAAGATCACCATCAAGCACGGGCCGATCGAGGCCATGGATATGCCCGGCATGACCATGGTCTTCCAAGTGAAGGATCCGAGCCTGCTGGACAAGGCCAAGGTCGGCGAGACGGTCAATTTCACCGTGACCAAGGACAGTGGCGCCATGGTCGTGACCTCGGTCGAGCCCAAGAAATAGGGCCGGCAGAGGCCTCCCCTGGTCCGGATGGCGCCGTTGTGGGTCCTTCGGTCCACCACTCGGTCAGGGGAGGTTTTGCTGGACATCGCCCATGCCGTTAAAGCTTAATTCTGCTCCACTTCAAGTGACCAGCCGCATGAAGGCCTGGCGTGACCATCATCACGTATCTTGGCGTCACGCTACCTGGGCGCTCATGCTGTTCGCTCTTGTGCTGCTGCTCCCGCCAGCAGTTCGCGCCCATACCGAATTCGGCCCCCAGATCGATGTCGACCACGCTCTGATCGAGCCGCGGAACGGCACAAGTGCGGTCCTGAAATTCAGCATCCACAACAATACAGGCAGCATCATCCACCTGCTGCGGGTAGACACGCCGGTCGCATCCGGCAGCCGGATCATGTTCAACGCCGGCGATGGGCGCCAGCTGCAGCTGGACTCGCTCGGCGTGAAGCCGGAGCAGGTTCTGGATTTCGCCACATCTCACATGTGGGTCGAACTGACCGGGCTGCGTGAGACGCTGCGCAACGGCATGCATGTTCCCTTGCGTCTCATTTTCAACGCCGGGCAATGGGTCGATGTTATCGGCGATGTCGGGGCGCATCATGACCATTGATGGCCACCGGTCCCATAATGCCTGGCGGACCTGCGTCACTTTGCCGTTCGGAAGCAGGCGGAGTCGGTGTAGACTATGCACATGACCGCCGGTTTGGCCAAAGCACTCCGTCTTTTGGTCGCCATTGGGCTCCTGTTGGGCCCGCTGGCGCCGATGAGCGCCAATTGTGCGCCGGCCAATGATGCTGGCGCGGCCCAGTCGGAAACCATTCAGGCCTCGGCACCAGGTCACGATTGCTGCGACGAAGCCGATCAGGCCGGTCTCGATGGCACTGCCGATCTGTCGAAATGCAAGGTTGGCTGCATCGCTATTCCAGGCGTGAGCCTGCCCCCGCAATCAGCCATGACCCGACTTACTGTTGTGGCTGAACCATCGTTCGTCGGCCGTGGCATCGCCGACTGGCTGCCGCCGCCGCTCTACGATCCGCCGATCCTCCGCTCCTGACCTGACCCACGGCCCGGCCTGCCGGGCCATGTCTGACGTCTGGAAACGGAGCATTTTCCATGTTCGAAGCTTTTGTATGGCGTGGTGCCATTGGCGCCATGCTGATGCTGGTTGCCACGATCGGCATCCCGGTTATGGCTCAACCGACGCTCGCACAGCCTGCTTTGGGCAGCGAGTTGCCCTTGCTGCTGGCGACGGCACGCAGCCAGCATCCCGATATCGCGTTCGCAGCCCTTGAGCGCGACATGGCGATGGCCCGCGCCTCAGCGGCCGACAGCCTTGCCGACCCAACCTTCCGGGTCGAATTCAACGACAACACGCGCTCATCCGGCCTGCTGCCCGACCAGCTTGGCTACCGCAAATACATGCTGGAACAGAGCTTCCCATTGGGTGGCAAACGCGACTTGCGCCGCAACATCGCCGATGCCGATACGGCGGATGCGCAGGCGCGTCAGGAGCTGGTTGCCAACGAACTGGTCGCGCGGATCAAAGCGGCCCAGGCACAGCGTTTTCTTGCTCAAGCGGGTCTGCGCATCCTCAATGAACAGCGTGGCCTGCTGGACCGCATTGTCGAGGCAGCAGATCGTGGCTATGCGCAAGGGCGGATCGGACAGGAAGGTGCGCTCAACAGCCGCCTGGCCCGGAACCGGCTCGAAACCGAGATTGCGCGCCTGCAGGGCGATGTACGCCAGTTCG
>Ga0209066_10003222_pt1 | contig 18866 bp, 20 predicted proteins | sample All_14_2_FD_187198 | JGI IMG/M metagenome (GOLD analysis project Ga0209066, IMG submission 187198) | Freshwater microbial communities in response to fracking from Pennsylvania, USA - Allegheny Zone_MetaG_DW_15 (SPAdes) (version 2) ... | reverse complement strand
TCCACGTTCCAGCCCAAGCGGTTCAGGCACTCGAGCATCTTGGCCTCACTGATACCACGGAACTGGCCGCGCAACATCCCTGACAGCTTGGGTTGAGGCATGCCGAGAATCTCCGAAGCCTGGGGAGTTTGTCGTGGGGCAATCTGGACATCAGACTGGGGTTGCGCTACAGTCGCATTCATTCTGACCTGTCTGGTCAGATTTGAGCTGGAGGGGAGGTCGCAGATGCAAACATGGCAAATTCAGGCAGCCAAGGCGCGGTTTTCGGAAATGATCAAGCACGCCACCGATGAGGGGCCGCAAGAGATCACCCTACATGGCCGACCGGTGGCCGTCGTGATCTCGCGCGAACTCTTCGAGAGTCTCTGCGGCAACCAAGTCTCGCTGGTTGATTTCATGCGAGCTTCACCACTTTACGCTCAAGACGATATCGCCTTCGAGCGCGACCAAAGTCTTACGCGTGAGGTGGACTTTTGAGCTATCTCATCGACACCAACGTCTTGTCGGAATTGCGTCGCAAGCAGCCCGATCCGGCTGTCGTTGCCTGGATGCAGGCTCGCCCGCGCGCGTCGCTCTATCTCAGTGTCCTCACGCTCGGTGAAATTCGTAAAGGGATCGAGCGTGTGGAAGACACGCGCCGCAAGCAGTTGCTGCTCGACTGGCTTGAGGTTGAGTTGCCCAACTACTTTGTAGGCCGACTGCTGCCCGTTGACACACACACGGCTGACCGGTGGGGGCGTCTGATGGCGTCCGCCGGACGCCCGCTGCCCGCCATCGACAGCTTGCTGGCCGCCACGGCACTGCAACACGACCTCACGCTCGTGACTCGCAACACCAAGGATTTCGCGGGGCTCGACCTCCAACTGGTCAACCCCTGGTCCGCATGACATGATTTTCTGATGGCCCTCATGCCCCCCCGCCTCGGACACCACCGCCTGGTACCTGATCCACACCAAGCCCCGGCAGGAGCACATCGCGCTGATCAACCTGGAGCGCCAGGGCTACACCTGCTACCTGCCGCTGCTGCGCGTTGAAAAAATCCGCCGCCGCAAGGCCGAAGTGGTGAGCGAGCCCATGTTTGCGCGCTACCTGTTTGTGCGGCTTAGCACCAGCGACAACGGCCCCAGCTGGGCGCCCATTCGCGCCACCCTGGGGGTGAGCCAGCTGGTGCGCTTTGGCACCCGGCCCGCCAAGGTGGAAGACCCCCTGGTTGACCTGCTGCGCAACCGCGAGTTGGCCCAGCCCACCGAGGCACTTTTCAGCCAAGGCGACACGGTGGTCATCACCGAAGGCCCGTTTGCCGGGCTGGAGGCGGCCTACCAGATGGCCGATGCGGAACAGCGCGCCATGGTGTTGCTGCACCTCTTGAGCCAGCCCGTGCCGGTGAAGATTGACTTCACCGAAATCAAGGTATCCCGAGCTCAGATCGGAGGGCGCACTGCCTCGAAGGTGGCCTGCAGGCCGACATCCAGAGTCAGCAACTCAACGCTATGGCATAGGGCGGTCGCGGCAATCAAGGCGTCGGGCAACTTTGCGCGACCCTGCCATTGCGAGAGTCCCAAAATGGGACTACAATTCGACCCATGCGAGTGATTGCTGTGTCCACCCTTCGAGCCTTCTGGGAGCGCCATCCCGACGCTGAGCAGCCGCTGAAGGCTTGGTACGAGGAAGCCACGAGTGCGACCTGGTCTCAGCCCGCTGACATCAAGGCGCAGTACCGCAGCGCCAGCGTGCTGAAGAACCGTCGCGTGGTGTTCAACATCAAAGGCAATGACTACCGGCTGATCGTGGCCGTTGCCTACAAGTTGCAGATCGTCTACGTGAAGTTCGTCGGCACCCACAAGGAGTACGACGCAGTGGACGCCGAAACCGTTGAAATGGCCTGACCGGCCACGGAGGAAAACATGGACATCCGCCCTATCCACACCGAAGCTGACTACAAGGCCACGCTCAAAGAGATTTCGGTCTTGATGGAGTCTGACCCTGATCTGGGCACGCCGGAGGGTGATCGCCTGGATATCCTCGCCACGCTGGTGCAAGCCTACGAGGCCAAGCACGTGCCCATCACTGCACCCGATCCAGTGGAAGCCATCAAATTCCGGATGGATCAGAGCGGTCTGTCCGTCAAAGATCTTGAGCCGATCATCGGCAAAAGCAACCGCGTCTACGAAGTCCTGAGCCGCAAGCGTCCGCTGACGCTGGCCATGATCCGACGACTGCACAAGAGCCTGGGCATCCCGGCCGATGTGCTGATTGCGGAGACATCTGCAGGGTGATCATCGAACACTGAGCTTGGCTTCTTGGCCAAATTCGCATACTGCGGCTGCATGCACCGCAAACAGTTGCTGCTCGACTGGCTTGAGGTTGAGTTGCCCAACTACTTTGTGGGCCGACTGCTGCCCGTTGACACACACACGGCTGACCGGTGGGGGCGTCTGATGGCTTCCGCCGGACGCCCGCTGCCCGCCATCGACAGCTTGCTGGCCGCCACGGCACTGCAACACGACCTCATGCTCGTGGCTCGCAACACCAAGGATTTTGAGGGGCTCGGCGTCCAGCAGGTCAACCCCCTGGTTGACCTGCTGCGCAGCCGCGATGCCGGGCTGGAGAGGCGGCCTACCAGATGGCCAACGCGGACCAGCGCGCCATGGTGCTGCTGCACCTCTTGAGCCAGCCTGTGCCGGTGAAGATGACTTCACTGAAGTCGGGGTATCCCGAGCTCAGATCGGAGGGCGCACTGCCTCGAAGGTGGCCTGCAGGCCAGCATCCAGAGTCAGCAACTCCAAGCTATGGCATAGGGCGGTCGCGGCAATCAAGGCGTCGGGCAACTTTGCGCGACGTATCCTGCGAATTGTGATCGCAGCATCCTCAACATCGCCCGTGATCGCAAGGTATCGAAACTGATCCAGCGTTGAGCGAATCAAGTGTTCTTCAGCGGGCGTCATGCCCGGGAATCCCAGCAGCTCCATCCGCGTGATAGCGCTGTACGCGCAGTGCTGTGACGTCAGTTGTTTTGAGGCGAGAACCTCCAACACGCCCGGAGATGACTTGAGCATCCCCAAAACGAAATTGGTGTCGAGCAAGTACTTAATGCCACTCATCGCGCAGCCGCCGCTGAATGACATCAGGAGTCTCGCTAAAGGCAGCTGACTTTTCCAACCCGCCGCACAAATCGAGCAGAGAACGCCCCGCCACCTGCGAGGCAACCCTTCCATGCCGTGCGCGCAGGAACTCGGCAAAGTCGAGCACCTCAGCCAACAAGGGTTCTGGTAGAGCCTGAGCAGTTTCCAGCAATCGTTCGGTGGTGGTTGGCATCGTGAGCCTCCTTGGGGCGGGTCCGCCCATGTTGACACTTGCTACTATGTTAAGGCTGTAGCGGTCGAGTTGAAGGTGGAAGCCTGAGATTGGTGTCGGTCACAGCACCCCTACGGGCCACGTCATGCAGCCAACCACCGACCGAGATACCACCGCCTGGTACCTGATCCACACCAAGCCCCGGCAGGAGCACATCGCGCTGACCAACCTGGAGCGCCAGGGCTACACCTGCTACCTGCCGCAACTGCGCGTTGAAAAAATCCGCCGCCGCAAGGCCGAAGTGGTGAGCGAGCCCATGTTTGCACGCTACCTGTTTGTGCGGCTTAGCACCAGCGACAATGGCCCCAGTTGGGCGCCCATTCGCTCCACCCTGGGGGTGAGCCAGCTTGTGCGCTTTGGCACCCGACCCGCCAAGGTCGATGACCATCTGGTTGACCTGCTGCGCAGCCGCGAGCTGGCCCAGCCCACCGAGCCACTTTTCAACCAAGGCGACACCGTGGTGATCACCGAAGGCCCGTTTGCCGGGCTGGAGGCGGCCTACCAGATGGCCGATGCGGAACAGCGCGCCATGGTGTTGCTGCACATCTTGAGCCAGCCCGTGCCCGTGAAGATTGACGCCGCCAGCCTGCGCAAGGTGAACTGACACATTTGCACGGCACAATGTTCAAGTTCTGACATTACTCAGAACCACTGCGAGCTTCACCCCACCGCGCATGCCGATCGCGACACGGCATGGCGGTAGCGTGCCCAACCCCACCACCATGACCAGCCGCCAAGCCAAGATCCAGGAGGACACCACCTTCCGGATCATGCGCATCTTGCAAGAAAGCCCCGACCTCAGCCAGCGCGACCTGGCCGAGCAGCTTGGCATGAGCCTGGGCGGCTTGAACTACTGCCTGAATGCGCTGATGGACAAGGGCTTGGTCAAGCTGGAGAACTTTCAGAACAGCCAGCACAAGTTCAAGTACGTGTACGTTTTGACCCCGGCTGGCATTGCACAAAAGATGGCCATGACGGGGCGCTTCCTCAAACGCAAGATGGAAGAGTACGAGGCGCTGAAGGCTGAGATTGAAGCCTTGAAGGCAGAGGCCGCCATCGAGTTACCTGCGCCCATGCATTCCGAAGCTACAGCAACAGCCGTGGCAAGCAATCAATGACAACATCACAAAAAATTTACGTCGCGGGTCACAGAGGCATGGTGGGTTCAGCCATCGTGCGCCACCTGCTGGCCCAGGGCCATCCGGCCAGTCACATCGTCACCCGCACGCATGCTGAATTGGACCTGACCGACCAGGCCGCGGTTCGCAGCTTCTTCGCGACCGAAGAGCCCGACCAGGTGTACCTGGCCGCAGCCAAGGTGGGCGGCATCCACGCCAACAACACCTACCCGGCTGACTTCATCTACCAGAACCTCATGATTGAGGCCAACGTGATCGAAGCCGCCTTCCGCAACGGCGTGCAAAAGCTGCTGTTTTTGGGCAGCAGTTGCATCTACCCCAAGATGGCATCCCAGCCTATGGCCGAAGACGCCTTGCTGACCGGCCCGCTGGAGCCAACCAACGAGCCTTACGCCGTTGCCAAGATTGCTGGCATCAAGCTGTGCGAGAGCTACAACCGCCAGTACGGCGCCAGCCACGGGCTGGATTACCGCAGTGTCATGCCAACCAACCTTTATGGGCCGGGCGACAACTACCACCCTGAAAACAGCCACGTCATCCCTGCGCTGATTCGCCGCTTTCATGAAGCCAAGGTTAACAGCGCACCCAATGTGATGCTGTGGGGCACAGGTACACCCCGACGAGAGTTTCTGTATGTGGACGACATGGCCGCCGCCAGCGTACACGTCATGAACCTGCCTAAGGCCACTTACGACGCCCACACCACCCCCATGCAGAGCCACATCAACGTGGGCTGCGGTGAAGACATCACCATTGCCGAACTGGCGCGGTTGGTGGCCAATGCAGTTGGCTACAAGGGCGAACTGGTTCAAGACACCACCAAGCCCGACGGCGCGCCAAGAAAGCTCATGAACAGCGAGCGGCTGGCCGACCTTGGCTGGCGAGCGCACACCCCACTGACCACCGGCCTGCAACTGGCCTACGACGACTTCTTGATAACGACAGCATGACCGACTACACCACGACCATGAGCCAGCCCCCCCCCAAAGTCGCTCTCATCACAGGCATCACCGGCCAAGACGGTTCTTACCTCGCCGAATTTTTGCTGGAAAAAGGCTACATCGTTCACGGCATCAAGCGCCGCGCGTCATCCTTCAATACCCAGCGCGTAGACCACATCTACCAAGACCCACACATCGAGAACGCTCGGTTCAAGTTGCATTACGGTGACTTGACCGACTCCACGAACCTGATCCGTATCGTGCAGGAGACCCAACCCGACGAGATCTACAACCTCGGTGCGCAAAGCCATGTGGCTGTGAGTTTCGACAGCCCTGAGTACACCGCTGATGCGGATGGTTTGGGCACGTTGCGCCTGTTGGAGGCCATTCGCATCCTCGGGCTGGAAAAGAAGACGCGCTTCTACCAGGCGAGCACCAGTGAGCTCTATGGCCTGGTGCAGGAAACGCCGCAAAAGGAAACCACGCCGTTTTACCCACGTAGCCCATACGCCGTTGCCAAGCTCTATGCCTACTGGATCGTGGTGAACTACCGCGAGGCCTACGGCATGTACGCCTGCAACGGCATCCTGTTCAACCACGAAAGCCCCCGCCGCGGTGAAACCTTCGTCACCCGCAAGATCACCCGGGGCCTGGCCAACATTGCCCACGGGCTGGAAGACTGCCTCTACATGGGCAACATGGACGCCCTGCGAGACTGGGGCCATGCCAAAGACTATGTGCGCATGCAATGGATGATGCTCCAGCAGGACCAAGCCGAAGACTTCGTCATTGCCACTGGCGTGCAGTACAGCGTGCGTCAGTTCATACAGTGGAGTGCGCAGGAGCTCGGCATTTCCCTTCGCTTCGTTGGCCAGGGCGTGGGCGAGCATGCTGTGGTGGTCAGTGTGGTTGGCGACAAGGCACCTGCCCTCAAGCCCGGACAGGTGATCGTCAAAATCGACCCGCGTTACTTCCGTCCCACCGAGGTAGAAACTCTTTTGGGTGACCCGAGCAAAGCAAAAGACAAACTGGGCTGGGTGCCAGAGATCACTGTGCAGGATATGTGCGCCGAAATGGTTGCGAGTGACTTAACAGAATCTCAGCGATGCGCCCTCTTGCGACGGCACGGCTATAACACCAATGTGAGCGTAGAGTGAGCAGTTTTGTTCAATGGCTATGCTTCCGTTGTGGTCGCAGGAAGTCAAATCACATGACATTCAATGTCGACTTGGCGAGGGAGTCGAATTCGGCAAAAGGACGTTTCGCAGAATGGCGCAAGCTCCCTTCATGAGCCGACTTTCTGCCATCTTTTCACTGTCCCCCGTCGCCAAGCTACTTCGCAACACGGCGGTTCGCAACACGGCATCGAGCTTCATTGCACTGGGCTGGCTGAGCCTGCTTTCGATGATCTCGATCCCAATCTACATTCGTCTTCTCGGAGTGTCTGAGTGGGGTTTGGTCGCTGCCTGTGTTAGCTTGCAGTTGGTGTCAAATTTCGTGGATTCCGGATTCAGTCAAATAGTACCTCGCTGGGTTGCGCGAGAAGCGCAAGACAATGTGAAGCTTCGTCGCTACGTACAACTCTTTCAAAGAATCTACGTTGCACTTGGTCTATTGGTGTTTGTTGGATTGCAAATCGCAGCTGGATGCCTTGCTACATCTTGGTTTCAAGTAGAGTCAGGCAGGACTGACGCGCTTGAAATGGCAATCCGGATCATCAGCTTTCAGATGCTATTTCAATTCGTCAACAATCTGCACACAGGACTCTGGCATGGTCTTCAGAAGCAAGTGTTGGCGAATATCAGTGCATGCGGTTTCGGTACACTCAAGCATGTTGCAACGATGTGCGCGCTGGTTTTCGGGCCACGAGAGGCGTGGCTATATGCAACCACATTTGCGCTTGTAGCATTGATCGAGGTCGTCACCAACGCAATTGTGGTTCGCCGCATGTTGGGGGGCGAGGGGGAGATAAAAGAAGCGAATCAGATATCAATAGCCCCGTTTTTACGAGAGGTATCAATTCTGTCTGGTGGAATTTTGCTTGGACTGATAGTCAGTCAACTTGACCGCATTATGCTCAGTCGCTCAGTGTCGATTGAGGATTTCGGCATTTATGCGGTGGTACTTACGTTGGCGCTGGCTTTTCTTCAACTGCAGACACCATTCACGCGAGCGTACTTTCCGCTTATTGTGCAAGACATCCAATTAACTGGTCATTCGTCACCGGCTCATATTAAGCGCATGGTTTTCGGTACAATTATTTTTGCGACGCTGCCTGCTGTGTTTGCGTGCCTATTTTCAGAATCCTTGCTTGAGCTTTGGATCCATGAATCCAGATTCATTGCCGTCGGCACCTTTCCGCTGCAGTTATTGTTATTGGCCGCCGCCACCAACACACTATACAACTGTTTGTATGTGCTTATTATTGCCGCAGGGAAATCCCATTTGGTCATGAAATTCAATTTGGTGGTGCTCGTGGTGACCGTGCTTGTTGCAACCTTTGCAGAGCCAGCCAATGGAATTGTGAAAGGTGGGATGATCTGGGTTGCAGCCACCGTTACCCAGCTAGTGCTTGGACTTGTCTGGTTTGTTTGTCATGAACGCTCAAAAGCGCAGCGGCATTAAAGTTACTGCCTTGATTTAACTCTACGCAAATAAATAACAATGATTGTCTTTCACGGTCAAGGGGGGCTGGGTAACCAGCTTTTTCAGTATGCGGCCGCTCGACGGCTATCGGTTCGCCACAAAGTCCCGTTGGTGTTAGACCCCTATTGGTTTGATCATCCAAGAATTGGCGAAACACCCAGACCTCTGGAACTCAATCTGTATCCCGTTGCGATGAGGGTCGCCAGCCCTGCGGAGCAAGCACGATGGGTATTGATGCGGGGACGCATGGCCCGCCACATGAAACCACTTCGTCGGATGCTGCCAATGCAGCTTCTTAAAGAAGACGGCAACGGCATCAACCAGGGGGTACTGAATGCGCCCGCGCACAGTTACCTGTCTGGGTTCTGGCAAAGCGAGGCCTACTTCGCCGACATCCGCAACGAGTTGCTTCGCGAACTGACGCCAATCGCTCTGCCGTCGGAAAAAGATCAGCAAGTCATGAACCGGATCAGCAGCAGCGAGGCTGTCTCAGTTCATGTCCGCAGAGGTGACTATGTCACCCTGAAGTCTGCCTCGGCATACCATGGGGTGTGTTCACTGGACTACTACCGTGCAGCCATTCAGTACTTGGTGGAGCGAGTCAACAATCCGACGCTGTTTGTCTTCTCTGATGATCCAGAATGGACCCGCACCAATTTGGTAACTTCATATCCCACTTACTACGTGGAACACAACAGCGCCGCAAGAGCTTTCCAAGACTTGCGATTAATGTCACTTTGTCAACATCACATCATTGCTAACAGCAGTTTCAGTTGGTGGGGCGCTTGGCTTGCAAAACATCAGGACGGTGTCGTTGTTGCTCCCGAGCGTTGGTACGCCGTAGATCGTCCAACTCCACACCTGATACCCGCTCGTTGGGCGAGAATTTCCAAGTGAACCAGCGTCAAACTGAATTTGGAAACGACATCACTGTCGTAATCCCCACACGTAACCGCTGTCAAGAACTTACACGAGCTCTTGACAGCCTAGTTGCACAAACCGACTCGGACTTCGAGGTCATCGTTTGCGACGACGGGTCCACAGAGGACATTGCAGCAGTCACCCACAAATACGCAGAAACCCTGCGCATTCGGCTTCTGCGCATTGAAAATTCTGGAGGTCCAGGTCGTGCGCGAAACTTGGGCATAGACAGTGCTCAAACAACCTGGATTAGCTTTCTGGACTCGGATGATTGGTGGTTTCCTACGCGAATAAAGCGGCTCAAAGCCTCGCTGACCTTAGAGGACGATGTCATCCACCACCAACTCCGAGTGGAGAGGGCGGACAGGAACACTGAAGCAATACCTGCACACAGTTCTCTCTTAGGCGCTCCGCTCGATGTTGCTGACCCAGCGATGCATATGATTCGGTTTGGCAACCCATTGGCCACTTCCGCAACCACGGTCAGAAAGAAGCTATTACAGGAAGTTGGTGGATTTAATGTAACCGATTTGATTGAAGACTTCGATGCGTGGCTTAGGCTGGCATGTCACGGAGCACGATTCAAGCGGCTTCCGGAAGTACTTGGAGCGTACTGGGCCGGAGGAGACCAGCTCAGCAAAGTAAGCGTAAGGCAATATCAACGATACAGAAATTTGTTCGATCATCAACTGACGCTGCTACCAGAACGCTACAGAGCCTACGCCCAGAGTAATTTCAGCTATTTGCTGGGCAGCTACGCCCTGCAATTGAATCTGCCCAGCACACAAGATCATTTTTGCCAAATATCTCTCGCCCAGGAGCCAAGGCTCTGGAGTAAAGCAAAACTGAAGCTGTTGCGTATGAAACTAAGTTCCATTTTCAAGAAATGAGTCAAACATTCCGCGTGCTCTTGTGCTGCGAACACTATCCACCAAGCGTGGGGGGGGTGCAGGAAGTGATGCGTCAGATTGCCGAACGCCTTGTTTCCCTTGGATTGCAGGTCACTGTGGCCACGAGCACGCATCCGGACCGCGCAGTTGACACCCTTCGTAACGGTGTCCGCGTCGTGTCATTTCCCATTAGCGGCAACCTCACAAAGGGCATGACGGGACAACTGGCGCAGTACCAATCATTTTTGGAAGACGGGCACTTTGACGCCATCTTGATCAAAGCAGCCCAGCAGTGGACCTTCGACGCCGCCGTTGGCGTATTGCCTCGGCTGAGTGCCCGAAAGATCTTCATACCTTGTGGATTTTCGGGGTTGAACGACCCGCGATACAAGCCGTACTACCAAAACATGCCCGCTTGGTTGAAATTGTTCGACGGCTTGATCTATTACGCAAGCGAATACCAGGATATTGCCTTTGCACGTCAACACGGTCTCACACACATCTATTGTTTGCCAAACGGTGTGGATGAGCGCGAATTCGCGGATCTTGACGATCACGGTATCAGATCGAAACTAGGCATTCCGGCTAGCCACGATCTTCTATTGACGGTGGGCAGCCAGATAGCGGCCAAGGGCCATTGGGAGGTGCTGCGCGCGTTTTCCAAAGCACACTTGCCCAGACCAGCGACCCTTGTAATCAATGGCAACGTACCCGGCACCGGTAAAACTTCACTGTTGAAACGGACCATCAAACACGGGCTTACCGGTCGCTGGCCACTCAACTGGGAGGCACGCTGGCGCGGTCTTCTGGGGCCCAACAAACGCGTGCTCATCACCGACCTGCCCCGACCCGATCTGGTCAACCTGTATAAGAGCGCCGATCTCTTCGTTCTCGCATCTCATGTGGAGTACTCGCCGCTGGTCTTGTTTGAGGCAGCAGCGGCCGGGACTGCTTTCCTATCGTCCCCTGCCGGTAATAGTAAGGAAATCGCGGAGTGGACCGGTGCAGGCCGCGTTATGCAAGCTAAAAATACGCAAAATGCAGCGATATCAGCGCCGGGACTAGCCAAAGAAATGGAGCGGATGCTTTCCGACCCGTTGGGTTTGATCGAGTTGGGGAATGTAGGTAGACGATCTGTATTCTCTAAAGATCTAATTTGGAAAAAAATTGCAAACCGATATTTCCAAATATTTTTGGAGCCTGCGTGCAAAACCACGATCCGCTGACCTGAAATCCATCCTGTATTTTCTAAAAATTCAATATTAGCTAACTGTCACATTATTTGGCTCTAACAAAAAATGCTGGATATCCCTCAGATTTATAATCACATTACGAGTATTGCATTACTTGTGTTGTGTTTCGCTCTCCAGCTGGGTGCTGCAATAATTTTCTGGAATGATCTAAAAACAAACAACAATAGGATTTCTAATGGAATCCTGTTCATTTTAAATATAAACCTGGGAATGCAGGTGGTAATACCTAATATTATTGGGTATTTCAACGGTTATTCCGTTGAGGGCATGCTCAATATTCGTCCGGATGACTTGCTCGTAACCACCTTGGTGCACGCAATATCACTATTATGTTTTTTGTTCGCATTCAAGTATAATAGCTTACTTTCGATAATAAGAAGTAGGGCGGAAATCAATGCCGTGGTCAGAACTAAAATAACCCGCGTGGAGAGGGTTGAAGTAGAAGATAAAGTGTTGGTTATATTGTTGGCTATTGGATACTACATACTTTGGAGCAACTTTAGCTTCTCCCTAATTCAGGTCTCTTCAACCAGTGACATAGCGATTTATACAACGACCATATTTGAGTGGTCATCAATAGTTGCATCAATTATTGTAATAACCCTATACAAGGGAAATTTTCTTTTAAAGATATTTGCCGCTGCGCTCTTTTTGGGATTTCAGGTATATTTCCTCTCAAAAGGCCTCAGAGGTGGGTTGTTGATTTTTATAATATTGTTCCCATTCTACCTCTACGTTAAGCGTGGTTATATTGACTTCAAACTGGTTCTCATTGGGGTGCTTGCGGTTATACCGATATTCCCATATTTAGGTGGTGATTTTAGAGCGCAACTAGCAACAACACTCTTGAATGCGAGCCCTGCCGAACGGCTTGAATCACTCATGACGGGGGCATCGAGCGGTAGCGATGAGGTGTCGGTAATCGGTGCCACTGCAGCTAGTTTGGAAAAAATATATCAACGACTTGAGGCAACACGAAATTCCGTATCGCTAATAAATCTTTATAATAATGAAAAAGGTGTAGATCTTCGCCCAACAGTTAGCTCACTCGCAGCATTCATTCCTACACGATTCTGGCCATCCAAAAATTACCCGAGCTCGAGCACCGAGGATGTAAACGGAACGGCAATGTATGTGGTGAAGTCGGAGACGTATGGATTTACAGACATGGGGCCATTCTTGTCTTCTGCTCACGACTATTGGGAAGGCGGGATTTTCTACACGATAATTTCAGCCATTTTGGTAGGATACGGATGGAGAAAATTGTGCGAGTGGGGGTACAGGAGTGGGTACTCAGCAATAAGCCTGCTTGTTGCTGGCTCTCTGTTGGACGCCCACCATGGTGAAATCTCTGTTATTTCACCACTCGCACTAAATATCAAAGTTGCGTTCTTTCAAATAATCCCATTGGTTGTATTTTATATTGTCATTAGGCTTGCATTTAGACTAAGAATAGTCACAAAGCAAAAACTTACAAGGACTAAGCCTTGAATGAGAACAATCGGCATCAGACCCCTGTAGTCAGCTGGCTTCTTTGCTCCTGTCAATCAGATATACTGCTTGAGCGCGCAATAAAATCATGCCTGGTGCAAAATCTGGTTGACTTTGAGTTATTACTAGTCATCAATGGTGTGAATGCGCGGACGATATCGCAACACCTTCACGAAAAATACAAGCAAGATTCTAGAGTGCGGGTGGTGGAAACCCCAATTCACTTGCTCAACTTCAGCCTGAGTCTCGGGCTGCACCTAGCTCGAGCGCCGTATGTGGCGAGAATGGATGCAGACGATGTATCCCATCCGGACCGGCTGGCACGCCAACTCGACTTCATGGAACGTCACCCCTCAGTCGCTGTTCTAGGCTCTGCCTACGAGCTGATCGATGAAATCGGAGGTGTACATGGCATTGTTTCGCCCCCGGAGAGTGATAGCGATATTCGCAGGTGCTTGCGCTATCGTAATCCGATCTGCCACCCGTCTGTCTTGTTGCGCAAACAGGCCATTCTTCAGGTAGGGGGTTACCTGGGTGGCCAGAATGCCGAAGATTACGACCTTTGGCTGCGCATTGCATTAGATCCAGCTTGGCAATTTGCCAACATGCCAGATGTTCTGCTGTCGTACAACAGTGCGCCCGGTGGTGCGGCCCGTCGATCTCGCCGGGCTTATGCCAATGTGGCTGCTGCCCAGCTGCGAAACTTTCTGATCAGTCACGACCCCAGATGGTTTGTGGGGGCGGCGTTCAGCGCCGCCAAATCCCTATTTCGTGCCAATCGGGCTTGACCAGGATCGAATGTCCGCTCTGAAAATGCGAGATGCCCTCTCGGCCAGCGTCGATTCATAGTTTCCATGATGACCAAAACCATCGTCCTGACCTGCAATTCATCTTTTGGCCTGGTGAATTTTAGAATGGCACTCATGCGTAGGCTTCAATCTGAAGGCTACAGGGTGGTAGCCGTGGCTCCACGCGATGAATACTCGGCGCAGTTGGAAGCTGCTGGCATTGAGGTTCACGACTGGCACCTCTCGGCACGCAGTACGCACTTGTCGAGTGAGGTGCGTGCGCTGTCCCAGTTAATCGGTATCTACAAGACCCTACGCCCAGACCTGTGTTTTCATTACACGGTCAAAGCGGTGCTGTATGGCGCACTGGCCGCCCGGTGGACAGGTGTCAGATATGTCTCTGTGATCACAGGACTTGGATACGTTTTTCTGAATGAGAGTATCGTTTCTCGTTGTGCGCGCTTGTTGTACCGGCTGCTGCTGAACAATTCCTTCCGGGTGTGGTTCCTTAACCATGCCGACTTGGATGAATTTGTGCGATTGCGGCTTGTGAAAGCGGAGAAAGCCGAGATCATCCCGGGCGAAGGCGTGGATACCGACCATTTTCAGCCCATCAAGCGAGCCGAAGCGACTGAAATAAATTTCCTTGTAGTCGCTCGACTTCTGCGTGATAAGGGTATTTTCGAGTTTGTTGATGCGGTCGGCTTACTACGTGAGCGCGGGCACCGTTTCAAGGCGAATATTTTAGGCGAGAGAGGCAATAATAATCCAGCAGGAATACCGGATTATGTTGTTGACAACTGGGTTGAATGCGGCATAGTCAATTATCTAGGCACCACGCGAGACGTCCGCCCTCATCTTCAAGCGGCCTCATGCGTGGTGTTGCCCTCGTACCGCGAGGGAATACCTCTTGCATTGCTTGAGGCTTCAGCTATGGCCACTCCCGTAATTGCGACTAACGTTCCCGGCTGTCAAGATGTTGTGGCACATGGTGTGAATGGCTATCTATGTGAGGCTAGGGATTCTATAGCCCTTGCGAATTGTATGGAGGAGTTCCTCAAACTTCGGAATGAAGAGCGAACCGCAATGGGCGATCGTGGGAGGGATCTTGTTAAGAGACGATTTGCTCAAAATATTGTTATAAAACGCTACATTGAAATTCTCGGGCGCCTTAATCGCTCAATTTGATTGATAATTCTCTCTTTATTATGTTGGATATATTTTATCAATACGTATCAGTTGGGCGAAAATGAAGAGGCATGAATGTCCTCACAAAATCAGGCTGCAGTAAGCGTTGGGAAATAATAAATGATAGCCAGTGCTGAAAATATCGGTGTAAGAATATATAACCCTATCGTCAATGACGCACATTATATATAATAATTTTATCATGCCTTTTATTAATGATTATCTGTTTAAAATTTTCTCCTTGGTGGAGAATAAGCTCCAGCATGCTCAAGGTAAGGGCTATGGAGCGGGCACCATAAAAATGGAAAACGATTTGGTGCATAAGTTGCTCGGCACTAAGCCCCTGCTTGCAATCGATATTGGCGGGAATGTTGGTGAGTATTCCGCTGAATTGAGGAGGCGAAATGCAGATTTGGAGATTCATGTTTTTGAGCCGTCCTCTACTAATTTGATCAAGCTTAACCAAAGGTTTGGGTTGGACAAGGGGGTGCATATTCTACCTTATGCTGTTTCGGATAGGGGTGAATCAGCAACATTGTATTCGAATGTCCCTGGATCAGGTTTGGCGAGCTTGACTCAGAGGAGGTTGGATCATTTCAATATTGAATTCGATGTTCGGGAAGAAGTGAAGACAATTCGGTTTGAGGAGTATTGGCGCAATAGTTTGAGTTCTCGGCCAATGGATATTGTTAAAATTGATATAGAAGGTCATGAGCTCAGTGCTCTAAATGGATTTGGTGATTCCATAAAAAAAGTGCGAGTGCTACAATTTGAGTTCGGCGGTTGTAATATCGACACAAGAACTTTTTTTCAGGATTATTGGTATTATTTTAAAGAGAGAGGTTTTGATCTTTTTAGAATCACTCCCTTTGGTGTGCAGAAAATCATCAAATACCAGGAGGCTGATGAATTCTTTTCAACTACAAATTATATAGCTGTCAATAATTCGTTGGCGCCTCTCTGAGGCGTTTCTGCTTGACTGCAACACCTGTTTCTATTTTTTGATTGGATTGTCTTGAGGGCAACGATCAACAACAAGCTCCTGTGCCATTTGCGTCACGATTAGCAACTTATAATGGCCACATTCACGTCACAGATTGCGAATCAGAACATGCACCAGTTTTGTAGGGCCGTCTTCTTGGCCAGCGCCGTTGTCCTTTGTTTGAGTGACACCGTTCTCGCGCAAGCGACTGCCGTGTCCTTCAATTCCGCTGTCGTTGCGCCTGTGTCGGCCCGCCCAGCTGCACTGCAATCAGCAGTCGAGTCTGCTGCGGCCGCGCGTTCAGCTCAGGCGAACGATACCGACGCTGCAAGCTCAGCCACCCCTGATGTCGTGCGTGACATCGACGCCAACGCCACCGAGTTCCAGCGGTTCGTGCAGGACACCACCGGGCGCCAGCTGCCGCTGTTCGGCTACAACCTGTTCACCGGTCGCACCTTCCCCTCGCTTCAGAACGTGCCCGTGCCAGCTGACTACGTCATCGGCCCAGGCGACGAAATCGCTCTCAAGGTCTGGGGCGTGGTCGAGTCCGATGCCAACCTCACGGTTGACCGCAACGGACAAATTTCGATCCCGCGCGTGGGCGTGGTCACCGTGGCTGGCCTCAAGTCGTCGCAGCTGGAGCCCGCGCTCAAAGCCCAGGTGGGTCAGTACCTGAAGAACTTCCAGCTCAACGCCACCATGGGCCGTTTGCGCTCCATGCAGGTGTTCGTGGTGGGGCAGGCGCGCAAGCCCGGTGCCTACACAGTGTCCAGCCTGTCCAGCCTGGTCAGCGTCTTGTTTGAAAGTGGTGGCCCGGCAGCGGGCGGCAGCATGCGCAAGGTGCAGCTCAAGCGCAATGGCCAGGTTATCTCCACCATCGACCTCTACAAGTTCATTGCCGAGGGCGACAAGTCGGCTGACACCTACCTGCTACCGGGCGACGTGGTCGTGATTCCACCAGCCGGGCCGCGTGTGGCCATGATCGGCGCCTTGGGCACCCCGGCCATTTATGAGCTGAGCAGCCCTGAGGAGCCCCTCTCGCAGGTGCTGACCTATGGTGGTGGCATGCTGTCGTTGACCACGCCGCACAAGGTGTTGATTGAGCGCATTGAGCCTAGAAAAGCCAAGGCGCCGCGCTCGGTCATTGAGCGCACCCTGGATGCACGTGGCCTCAAGAGCACCGTGAAAGACGGTGACGTGGTCACGCTGTTCAAGATCAGCCCCGCCTTCTCCAACGCCGTAACCTTGCGCGGCAATGTGGCCGCGCCGTTGCGCTACAGCTATCGCCCTGGCATGCGCATTGCCGACCTGATCCCCGAGCGTGACGCGCTCATCCAGTCTGACTACTACACCCGTAAGAACATCATGGTGCAGTACGAAAGCGGCGACAAGGTGAGCGCAGCCCGTGTGGCCAACGAAATCAAGAACCTGGTGGAGGAGATCAACTGGGAATACGCGGCCATTGAACGCATGGACCCGAGCGATGTGCGCACCCAGCTCATCCCCTTTAACCTGGGTCGAGCGTTGCGCGAGAGGGACCCCGCGCACAACTTGGAACTGCAACCCGGTGACGTGGTGACCATTTTTGGCGTGAAGGACATGCCGGTACCCGTAGGCAAGCGCACACAGTTTGTGCGGGTGAGTGGTGAAGTCAAGGTGCCTGGCTTCTATCAGGTCCACCCAGGTGAAACGCTGCGCCAGGTGGTAGAGCGTGCAGGAGGCTTGACAGAGCAAGCTTACGCATACGCCACAGAGCTGACCCGTGAAAGCACGCGTGTGCAGCAGCAAGCTAACCTGGACCGTGCCATTCGCCGCCTAGAAACCGACATCGCTGGCCAAGCCGTCACCACGGTGCAGAACGCCACCAGTACCGATACGGCGGCAAGTGTGCAGGCTCAGATCGCCGCACAACGACAGTTGTTGTCGCGCATGCAAAGCCTCAAGGCGTCTGGCCGTATTGCGTTGGAGCTGAAACCCGAGCGCCCAGAATACCCAGACTTGCCGCTGGAAGATGGCGACAACATCACCATTCCCGCCCGCCCAGGCTTTGTGAGCGTGTTCGGTGCGGTGCTGGCGGAGAACGCCTTCATCCACCGCCCAGACGCCTCGGTGGAAGACTACCTTGAGCGGGCCGGCTTGCTGCGTGAGGCCGATATTGACGCAGCCCTCATCATCCGTGCCGATGGCTCGGTAGAAGGCAATACCGCGCATCGCCGCTGGTTTGGCAGTGGTGGTTTCATGGGCAAAGAGCTGCAACCGGGCGACGCGATCTTTGTGCCCGAGAAGTTTGACCGCCGCTCGGCCTACACCCAGTTCATTCAGGGTGCCAAGGACTGGACGTCCATCTTCTATCAGTTTGGCCTGGGTGCCGCTGCAATCAAGACCATCCGCGACTGAGGCCGGACATGAGCGACATACGTGAAGAAGCGGAAGACGAGATCAGCCTGCTGGACCTCGCCATCACCATCAAAGAAAACATCAAACTGCTCGTGTTGGCGCCGCTGGCCGCAGGCGCGGTGGCCTTGGGGGGCAGCTTCCTCATCGCGCCCACGTTCACGGCCAGCACCAGCTTCTTGCAACCGCAGCAGCAACAAGGGGCTGCAGCCGCCATGCTGCAAGGGCTGGGCGCTTTGGGCGGCTTGGCAGGTGCTGCGACGGGCTTGAAGAACCCGGCCGACCAGTATGTGGCGTTCATCAAAAGCCGTAGCGTGCAGGATGCCTTGGTCAAACGCTTTGATTTGCAAAAGCGCTATGAAACCGAACTGCATGAAGATGCCCTGCGGGCCTTGGCAGGTGCAGCGCGCGTCAGTGCTGGCAAGGATGGCCTGATCAAGGTGGAGGTGGACGACAAGGAGCCTGCTTTCGCCGCCCAACTGGCCAACGCCCATGTGGAAGAGCTGCGCAAGTTGCTGGACCGCTTGGCTGTGACCGAGGCGCAGCAACGCCGCGTGTTCTACGAGCAGCAGTTGGAGCAAACCAAGGCCAAGCTGGCCGTGGCGCAATCGGCCTTGCAGCGCAGTGGCATCAACGAAGGTGCCTTGCGCGCCGAGCCCAAAATGGCCGCCGAGGCTTATGCGGGGCTGAAAGCCGCCGTCACCGCCGCGCAGGTGAAGCTGCAATCCATGCGCACGTACCTGACCGAGCAATCGCCCGAGTTCAAGCTGGCACAGTCTGAGCTGGGCGCTTTGCAAGGCCAGCTGTCGAAAGCCGGGTCGGCCAACAACGCGGCAGCCGATGACGACTACATCGTCAAATATCGCGATTTCAAGTACC
>Ga0209066_10003220_pt1 | contig 18869 bp, 20 predicted proteins | sample All_14_2_FD_187198 | JGI IMG/M metagenome (GOLD analysis project Ga0209066, IMG submission 187198) | Freshwater microbial communities in response to fracking from Pennsylvania, USA - Allegheny Zone_MetaG_DW_15 (SPAdes) (version 2) ... | reverse complement strand
GCGCCAACCTTTCATTGAACTGCAGGCCACGGCCGACCGGCTGCGCGTGTCCACCCGCGCCGACCGGCGGCTGACCCTCAGCGGCCAGCTCACCGCCCAGCTGGCCGGCGAACGGCTGCTGGTGCGTGGTCGCCTGCGGGCCGACGAAGCGCTGTTCATCCTGCCGGACGAACTGACCCCCAGCCTGGGCAGTGACGTGGTGATGCGCGGTGGACGGAATGCGCCACTGGACCCGAATGCGCGCCGCGTCGAGCCCGACGTGTCCATCGATCTCGATCTGGGCCAACGCTTCGAGGTCCAGGGGCGCGGCCTGAAGACCCGGCTGGCCGGCGAGCTCAACCTGCGCAGCACCGCGGCCGTGCCGACACCACGCGTGCTCGGCGAGGTGCGAACCGAAAGCGGCAGTTACCGGGCCTATGGCCAGCAGCTGAGCATCGAAACCGGTGTGCTGCGCTTTGTCGGACCCTACGACGACCCCACGCTCAACATCCTGGCCATCCGCCCGCAGGGCAACAGCGACCAGCGCGTGGGCGTGCAGATCACCGGCACCGCGCAAAGCCCCAGGGTGCGCCTGTACTCTGACCCGGACATGCCCGACAGCGACAAGCTCGCCTGGCTGGTGCTGGGCCGCCCGGCCTCCGGCGCCGGGGCCGAGGCCGCCGTGCTTCAGCAGGCGGCACTGGCCCTGCTCTCGGGTGGTGGCGAGGGACCGGGCGTCAACCTGGCCAAGGCGGTGGGCCTGGACGAACTGGCGCTGCGCGGCGAAAGCACCAACACCGACGGCAGCACCAACGCCGCTGCGCTGACCCTGGGCAAACGCCTGTCCAACGAGCTCTACCTGAGCTACGAACGGACCCTCGCGGGCACCATGGGCACCGTGTCGGTGTTCTACGACCTCTCGCGCCGCTTCACGCTGCGCGCGCGCGCCGGCGAGGAAAACGCGATCGACCTGATCTTCACGCTCCGGTACGACTGAGCCACCGGCCCCTGAGCCATCTGCCTCTGGGCCGGCAGACCACCGTCGGCCCTTTACAATCCCGGGTCCACCCGCCGCCATAGTTCAATGGATAGAACGAGCGCCTCCTAAGCGCTAGATGCAGGTTCGATTCCTGCTGGGGGCGCCACATGCGCCCGCACCACCGCATTCGTGCAGCGCCGGGTCAGCGCTGACGCAGCGTGCGGCTGAGCAGCATCACCGGCAGCAGGCCCACCAGCACCAGGGTGAGGGCTGGCAGGGCGGCTTCGCCCAGGCGCTCGTCGCGCGCGAGCTGGTAGGCCACCACCGCCAGGGTGTCGCTGTTGAAGGGCCGCAGCACCAGCGTGGCGGGCAATTCCTTCATCACGTCCACGAACACCAGCAGCAGCGCGGCAGCCATGGACCGACGCAGCAGCGGCGCGTGCACGCGCAGCGCCAGACCGGCGCCGGTGGTGCCCAGCATGCGCGCCGAATCGTCCAGGCTGGCCGGCACGCGTGCGTACCCACTCTGCACCGACTGCAAGGCCACCGCGGTGAAACGAACCAGGTAGGCCCAGACAATGCCCAGCACCGTGGCGGTGATCCAGTAGCCGACGCTGCTGTCAGGCCGTGCGGCCTGCCACCAGCCCACCGGCAGCAGCAGCCCGACCACGATCACCGCCCCCGGCACCGCATAACCCAGGCTGGCCAGTTGCACCACCCCGCGGGTGAAGGCGCCGGACTTGACCCGCATGGCGAAAGCCAGCGCCAGGGCCAGCGCCGTCGCCAGTGCCGCTGACAACCCGGCCAGCCAGATGCTGTTGCGCGACCACTGCACGAACATGCCCCATGGCAGTTCCGCCCAGCCACCGATCAGCGGGCGCAGCATGAACAGCACCGGCAGCACGAAGCCGAAGACGATGGGTGCAGCGCAGACGGCCACCGCCAGCAGGGCGCGACCGCCGCGCAGGCGCACAGGTTGTGCCTCGGCACTGCCGGCGCGCTGACCGCGCAGCGCGGCAAAACGCAGGCGGCGCTGCGCGCGGTGCTCCAGCCACAGCAGGATGGCCACGGTGGCCAGCAGCAGGGTGGCCAGCTGGGCCGCCGCCAGGCGGTTGTCCATCACCAGCCAGGCTTTGTAGATGCCGGCGGTGAAGGTCTGGATGCCGAAATAGCTGGCCACGCCGAAGTCCGCCAGCGTCTCCATCAGGGCCAGCGCCACGCCCGCAGCCACCGCCGGTCGCGCCAGCGGCAGCGCCACCTCGCGGATGCGGCGTGAGAGCGGCGCGCCCAGCAGGCGGGCCGCCTCCATCAGCTGCGCGGCCCGTTCGGTCAGCGCGGTGCGTGCCAGCAGGTAGACGTAGGGGTAGAGCGAGAAGGTGAACACCCAGACCGCTCCAGGCGTGTTGCGGACCTCGGGAAACACCCGCCCGCGCAGACCGAAGGCCTCTCGCAGCCAGTTCTGCAGCGGGCCGCTGAACTGCAGGAAGTCGGTGTAGGCGTAGGCCACCACATAGGCCGGCATCGCCAGGGGCAGCAGCAGCGCCCACTCGAAGTGGCGCCGGCCGGGGAAGTCGAACAGCGTCACCGCGCTGGCCGTGGCCATGCCCACCACCGCGACACCGACGGCCACGCTGACGCACAGCAGCAGCGAGGTCAGGGCGTACTCGGGCAACACGGTCTGCGCCATCTGGGCCAGCACGTCGCGGGCCGCGGCATCAAACTGCAGCCACGAGGCGGCCAGGGCCAGCACCGGCAGGGTCAACAGCAGCGCCACCAGCAGCAGCAGGGCTTGGGGCAGGTGGCGGGGCATGGGTGGACGTCGGTGAGGCTCGGAGGTCGGCGCGGCGTCCGGCGACCGGAACCCCGGGGCTTCCACCGAAACAACACAAATGCGAATTGTAGTCATCTACAATTTCCCCACCATGTTCCTCAACGTTGCCCAGCTTCGCGTGCAATACCCCGGCCAGCCCCAGGCCGCGGTGGACGGTGTGTCGCTGGGGCTGCGTGCCGGTGACATCGGCGTGCTGATCGGCCCCTCGGGCTGCGGCAAGACCACGCTGCTGCGGGCCGTGGCCGGTCTGGAACGGGCCAGCAGCGGCAGCATCACCCTGCAGGGCGAGGTGGTCAGCGACGGCCAGCACCACGTGCCGGCCGAACTGCGGCGCATCGGCATGGTGTTCCAGGACTACGCCCTCTTCCCGCACCTGGACGTGGGCCGCAACGTGGCCTTCGGCATCAGTCAGCTGCCGCGGGCGGCGCGCGAGCAGCGCGTGGCCGAGGTGCTGACCCTGGTCGGCCTGGACGGCCTGCAGCAGCGCCACCCGCACGAGCTCTCGGGCGGACAGCAGCAGCGCGTGGCGCTGGCGCGCGCGCTGGCACCCAACCCGCGCCTGCTGCTGCTGGACGAGCCTTTCTCCAACCTCGACGTGGACCTGCGCGAACGCCTGGCGCACGAGGTGCGCGCCATCCTCAAGGCGGCCGGTGCGACCGCGCTGTTCGTCACCCACGACCAGCTGGAGGCCTTCGCCATCGGCGATGTGATCGGCGTCATGCACCAGGGCCACCTGCACCAGTGGGACGATGCCTACGCGCTCTACCACCGGCCGGCCACGCGCTTCGTGGCCGAGTTCATCGGCCACGGCGTGTTCGCGCCGGCACAGATCCGCCAGCAGGGTGGCGAGGTGGTGGTGCAGACGCCGCTGGGCGCCCTGCTGGATGTGGACGAGTGCCCGCTGCCCGGTGCCTACGACGGCGGTCTGTGCGACGTGCTGCTGCGTGCCGACGACATCGTGCACGACGACCTCGCGCCGGTGAAGGCACAGATCGTGCGCAAGGCCTTCCGCGGCTCGGAATTCCTCTACACCCTGCGCCTGGCCAGCGGCGAGACGGTGATGACCCACGTGCCCTCGCACCACAACCACGCAGTGGGCGAATGGATCGGCATCCGCCCCCAGGTGGACCACGTGGTCACGTTCGAGCGTGGTGGCGGCGCGAGTTCACCCCCTGCCTCGGGCGCCCTGGCTCGCTGACGCAGCGCCCTGCCCGTCCGCCGCCGGCTCTGCCTCGGCGGGCAGCTCCAGCCAGGCTGCCAGACCACCGCCTTCGCGTGGCAGCAGTTCAACCTGCCAGCCGTTGGCGCGCGCCAGTTCGCGCACGATGGCCAGGCCCAGGCCGCTGCCACCGGTGACCGGGCTGCGAGAAGGCTCCAGACGCTGGAACGGCTGGAACATCGCCTCGACCTGATCGGGCGCGATGCCCGGTCCCCTGTCGAGCACGCCCAGACGGCAGCGCAGCCCCAGGGGTTCACAGACCAGATCCACCGGCCCCTCGGGCGCGTAGCGCTGCGCGTTCTGCAGCAGGTTGCCCAGCGCGCGGCGCAATGCCATCACCGGCACCGTTCGCTCGCAGCGGCTGCACTGCACGCGCACCGGCCGGGCGCCGTCGCTCTGTTCGGCCGCGAGCTGCCGCAGCAGCTCGGCCAGGTCCACGCGGCGCGGCGCTTCGTGGGCCAGGCCGCGCGCCAGATCCAGCACGTTGCCGATCAGCTGGTTCATCTGATCGAGATCCCGCTCCATGCCCTGCAGCAGCGCGTCCGTCGGCTGCAGGCGCAGCATCTCCAGCGCCAGCCGAAGGCGCGCCAACGGCGTGCGCAAGTCGTGTGAAATGCCGGCCAGCAGCGTGGTTCGGGCCGAGAGCAGTTCGCGCACCTCCCGCGCCATGGTGTTGAAGCGCCGGCTCAGGGCCGCAATCTCCCGCGGCCCGGTCTCAGGCAGCGGCGCCGGGTCCCGGCCCTCGCCGATGCGTTCGCTGGCCTCCTCCAGCCGCTCCAGCGGGGCCGCCAGCCGACGCGCCAGCACAGCGGCCAGTGCCACCGCCAGCACCAGCCCCGCCAGCAGCGCGATGACCAGCGCGGTCAGCGGCTGGCTGTCGATGCGCGCGGCCGCGAGGCCCACCGCCAGCGTGCCGCCACCGGCCGGCAGACGCGCCCAATACCAGGTCTGGCCATCGGCCTCGGCACGGCGAATCAGGTGCGGCTCGGTGGCGGCGCGCCGCGTCAGCGCCGCCTCGAGCAGCCAGAAGAAGGGCGGATGCCACTCGTCCACGCTCAGGCCCGGCACATCGGGCCGGATCTGCAGCGCATGGTGCTCCCGCAACTCGGCCTCGAAGGACGGACGCGTGCCCGGAGGCAATTCGGCCCAGGTCTGGGCCGAGAGCACCATCAGGCCGGCCAGGTCGTCGGCCGAGCGTCGGCCCATCGGCAACATCACCAGCCAGGAAAAGGCCAGCACCGTGAGCAGCTCGATCCCGATGAAGGCCGCGGCCAGCCACAGGCTGTGCTGGCGCGCCAAGCCCGGGGCGGGTTTCACCCCCGGTCCCCGTTCGGATTGAACAGGTACCCCTCCCCACGCACGGTGCGGATGTAACGCGGGCTGGCGGGGTCGGTCTCGATCTTGCGGCGCAGCCGAGTCACGCGGCTGTCGATGCTGCGATCGAACGGGTCCCGGTCATAGCCCTTGAGCATGTCGATCAGCAGGTCGCGCGAGAGCACGCGCCCCGGGTGCTCGACAAAGGCCGCGAGCAGCTCGTACTCTGCCCCGGTCAGCGCGACCTCCTGCCCGTCGCGCAGCAGGCGATGACCGGCGATGTCAAGCCGGAACGGCCCGAAGCTGGTGCGCGCCGCGGCCATGGCCTGGCCTTCGGCGCCGCCGTCTGCCTCCGGCACGCCGTGCGGACGGCGCAGCAGCGCCCGCAGCCGCGCCAGCAGTTCCCGGGGCCCGAAAGGCTTGGGCAGGTAGTCGTCGGCACCGACTTCCAGGCCAATCACGCGATCCATCTCTTCGCCGCGCGCCGAGAGCATGAGCACCGGCACATCGGACTGAGCCTTCAAGCTGCGCGTGAGCGAAAGGCCGTCCTCGCCGGGCAGCATCAGGTCCATCACGATGGCATCGGGCCGCCAGGCCGCCAGCGCCTGGCGCATGGCCACCCCGTCGCCCACCGCCCGCACCAGCAGGCCGTTGGCGCCAAGGTAGTCCGACAGCAGCTGGCACAGGGCGGGATCGTCGTCGACCACCAGTACACGCGGTGCGGTGGCAAAAGCTTCGGGCGTGGTCATGCCGGCAAGTGTAGGCCGCCGGGTTCGGCCATGCGGGAAACCGGCACCGACTGACACAGAGCGACACAGAGCGGCACGCGCAGACGGTTGCCGGACATGCGCCGGTGACGGGGCGCGCCAACGATCACGCCATTGCCTCGCCGAACGGGTTGCCACGAGGCGGTGCTTCCAGATCCGCAACCCACGACAATGAAGGAACCGACCATGAACCCGCACATCGCCTCCCTGAGCGCCCTGGGTGCCACCCTGATCCTGGCGGCCGCACCGGCCCTAGCCCAGGTGGCCGCTGGAATCGACCCGCAGCCACAGGTCCTGCAACTGCAGATCCACACGCAGACACAGGAACAGGCCCGGCTGCGCCTGCAAGAACTCACGCAGACGCAGACCCAGGCCCGCGTCCGGACCCGGACCCGCAGCGAACAGTCGCTGCAGGCAGGCCACACCGGCGACGCCGGCTCCGGTGGCAGAGGCGGCTCCGGCAAGGGTGGCGCGCGCTGAACACCGTCAGGTAACCGACGCCATGCCCCATCCGATGCAGAACCCGCTTCTGTGCCTGAGCGCCGCGCTGCTGGGCAGCCTTGCGGCGGCGCCCGCCTGGTCGGCAGGTGGCGCGGCGCAGCCAAACCTGCCCGTCTCGCGGGCCTTGCCCTATGGCACCGGCTACGAAAGCCGTCTGCGCATGGACCCGGGCCTGTCGTCGTCCGTGTCCTTGCCCGTTCCGGGTTCGCCGACCGTCAGCGGCACCGCCACCCGTTCGGACGGAGTCGGCGGGGACGGCGCCAGCGGCCGTGGGGGCGGCAAGGGCAACGGGGGTGGCCGCGGCCGCTGACCGGCGCGGGCCGGGACACCCCGTCCCCTCCGGACACCCGGGTGTTCAGAACGTCACGTTCAGCCCGACGTAGAAGCTGCGACCCATGCCCGGCACGGCGGTGCCCCACTGCGGGTAGTTGGGCAGTGCGGGATTGGTCATGGTCGTGCCCTGGCCCACATAGGCTCCCCCGGTCGGCAGGTAGTAGAAGCGGTCGAACAGGTTCTCGATGCCGAAGTCGATGCGAACCGTCTTCCATGCATAGCTGCCGCGCAGGTGGACGAGCCCGTAGCCCGGTGTGGGGATTTCGTTGCGCACCGTCGAGACATCGGTCTTGGCCCGGACCAGCACCAGCTCCACACTGTTGTCCCAGCCGCCTTTCTTCTGGGTCAGCGTCAGTCTGGCGTTGAGCGGCATGATGTTGTAGAGTCCGTCGCCCGTGTCGCGGTTGCTGCCCCGGGTGTAGTTGAGCAGTCCCTTGAGACCGAGGTCACCCCAGCTGTTGCGCACCAGAGGCATGTGCCCGGAGAGGTCCAGGCCGTATAGCCGCGCCGACTGGTTGACGTACCTGAGCACGCTGAACCGGTCGACCACCTGGGTGCTCGCCGGCTGGTTGGTGGTGGCGTTCCACTGCTGCGCGTCGATGTAGTCGTCCACCCGGGTGTAGTAGGGCGTGGCCTTGAAACCCCAGAGACGGTCCGCGGCATGCCAGGAGAAGGTGGCCGCCAGCGTGTCAGCCTTCTCCGGCTGGAGGTCGGGGTTGCCGATGTAGCCGTTGCCGTCACCGACGAAGTTGTTCATCAGCGCCGCCATCTGCCAGGTGGACCAGGGGAAGCGCTCGTACACATTGGGCGAGCGTTCCTTGTGCGCGTAGCCGAACTCGATGTCCTGCCGAGCGCTGAGGGTCCAGCGCGCCAGGGCGCTCAGGTCCTTGTTCCGGTCCGTGCTCCGGTGGTCGGCGGCATTGAAGAGGGCTGCATCGCGCCCCTGGAACCCGCCGCCCGCCGGGTTGTAGCCCTGCACCTCGCCCGCATCCATTGTCACCCGCTCCACGCGCGCACCCAGCAGGGCGGTCCAGCCCTCGCCCAGGCGGCCCTCCCATTCCGCGAACAGGGCATTGCGGTCGCGCCGGCCGTCGCGGATGTTCCAGAAAGTGTCGGGCCACATGCCGGCACCAGACGGCGGCCACCAGTCGTTGATGGCATAGCGTTGCAACTCGGTGCCCAGGCGCAGCAGGTCGCGTTCGCCCAGGTCCACCTCGGCCTTGACGCTCAGGCCCGAGGTTCTGCCTTCGGTGTACATCGGCATGCCGGCAGCGCAGGTGGGGCCGACCGGGCTGCAGGGTACGCCATCGATCGCCGTGGCACCGCCCGATGCAGCGCCGTACCAGTAGCGCTTGTCGGCGCCGAAGTCCATGAAGTGGTCCACCTTCTCGTGGTAGGCGCGCGCCTGCAGCTGGCCCCAGTCCATCTGGCCGGTGTAGCTCAGATTGATGCTGCGCTGGTCGTTGTCCAGCATGTCCATGCGCTGGTTCGGGTACAGCTGGTAAGGCATGTCCTGCATGCCAAGCCGGGCCTCGAACAGGTGCTGGTCGCGCTGCAGGGCCAGGCTCAGCGCGTGGTTGCGCGTGAAGTAGGCGGTGGATCCGACCTCGTCACGCGGCAGGGTGTGGCCGACACGCCCGGTGAAGTCATAGCTCTTGAAATCGGCACCGGCGCTGTAGTTGCCGGCCTGGCTCGCCGAGCCGTCGTAGCGCAGGCTCAGGTTACCGGTGGCGTGCGTGGCCGAGAGGTTCAGGCTGCGCGCGTGGTTGTTGCTGCGGTAGGAGGTGCCAACCTCGCCTTTGTCGAGCACCGCCTGGCCGGGGGCCGCGAACTCGGGCGCTGGTGACTCGGCAATGATGCTCCCGCCGATGCTGTCGCCCCCAGCGCTGACCGGCGTGATGCCGGCGTAGACCTTGAGCGCACCCAGTTGTGTCGGGTCGATGTAGGACAGCGCCGGGTTCATGTGGTTGGGGCAAGATGCAATCAGGTCCATGCCATCGACCTTGATGCGCAGACGGTCATCGGCCAGACCATGCAGCGAGGGCAGGCTGGACACCCCGCCCGCGCCGTTGACCGCGGCGCCCGGCACATCCAGCAGCAGGCGGGCGGTATCGCTGCTGGTGGCACGTCGCGGTGGCAGCTCGGTGCGCCCGATGGCCTGGCCCTCGGGCAGGGCGTCATCTCCTTGCGCGCTGACGGTCACCGGGGCCAGCGTGCCCATGCTGGGCGGTTGCGCCGGTGTCTGCTCCTGCCCGAGCGCGTTGCCGCCGAGCAGGCCCAGCGCGGGCACGGCCAGGGCCGGAAAACCCCGTTGCAGCGCCTGCTGCAGCGGGTTGGGCCAGTGGCGCGTGGTCAGTCGATGTCGGTTGTTTTTCATCGGGGGTTCTCCTCCAGGTTGTAGAAAATGGGCACGGCGGCGCCCCGTCCGTGCCACGTCGGCAGGGACAGGATGCGAAATGGGGGTATCAGGGCAGGGGAAGCGCGGGGCAGGCCCCGGCCTTCATGCCGCCACCGACACGCGGCCGGTGTTGGCCGACCAGGCCAGCACCGGCTTGGCAAGCACCGGCACCGGCTTGAGCTTGCGCGGCCCGCTCTTGCGGCTGCGCGGCGGCAGCAACTGGGCCAGCGCGCGGCAGACCGTTTCAGTCTTGGCGTCCACCAGTTCGGCCACCTCGCGCAGCGTGGGCAAGGCCTGGCGGATGGCGTCGGCCTGAGCACCGGCGGCCGCCTGCGCGCCCTGCCAGGGCAGCCCCAGCAGGCGCAGCAGGTGGGCCAGTCGCTGCATCACCGTGCCGGTGCGCAGCGTGGCCATGTCGTGACTGCGGGCCTGCTGCTGCAGCAGCACCTGACGCAGCAGGGCTTCCCGCGCCGCTGCCGCTTCAGCACCGCCCAGGGTGCCCAGCACCACCGGCTCCAGCTCGCAGGCGGTGAAGGCCTCGGCGGTGAATTGGTAGGGCAGGTCGCACAGCGCCTCGACTCCGATCAGGTCGCCTGGCAAGGCCAGCTGAACCGGCAGGGACGCCGGGCCGCCAATGCGGTCCAGGCGAACCACACCGTCGAGAACGCGCCAGACGGGTCCGGTCTGGCCGGCGCGGAAGATGGGTGAATGGCCGGCGGGTACGCGCACCGGCGAAGACGATGGGACAGACATGGGAAGCTCCTGAAAACACGGATCGGGGGCATGCGGGCGCGAATGCCTCGCGGCGATGCCGGGGACCCGGCCGAAAGCGCCGGCCGGCGGCAGATCAGGTCAGGAGCGGCGGGCCGCGGGCCACCGCAGCGCGCGCCGGCGTGCCCACGGTGGGCAAGGTCACCAGGCGCGGCAGCGCCCACGAACCGGAAACGGGCAGCAGCGTGGGCAGGCTGCGGATGAGGGGAGCGAAGCGCTCGGTGGCGAGGGTGCAATGGCCGCAACGGTCCAGCGCCTCCGGGGAAGGGGCGGGTGCAGGCGAGTCACCGTCCGGACTGTCCCCCAGGTCGACACGCACCCATTGCATGCCCTGGCTGGTGCACAACGTCACCCAATGCCCGCCCGGCCGCGAGCCGGGCACTGCCTCCGCCGCCAGCGCGCGCGAGATGGCCGGCGCCAGGGCGGCCAGCAGAAGCAGGACCAGCATCCAGCCCACCAGTCGGCGAGCCCAGAGGCGCAGTCCGTCCGATGCGTGCAGCAGGTGACTCATGGCAGGAGGATGTCGGGCGGCACAGGCGTGGCTCGGATCAGCGCAGCGCCTGTAGGGAAACGCGCATGGGCATCTCCCGGTTCATGCGCCCGCAAACGTCATTGCTTGTGCTCGCCGTGGTTCATGGGCATCGGCGCGTTGCCACCGCCCAGTGCCGTCACCGGCACCTTGAGCTCCTGGGTGAAGCGCTTCTTGGCAGCGTCTTCGAACACCAGGGTCAGGGGCACGCTGTCGCCCCCCTTGAGCGGCTGCTTGAGATCCATCAGCATCACGTGGTAGCCACCCGGCTTGAGTTCCAGGGTACGGCCGGCGGCCAGGTCCAGGCCGGGGACCTGCCGCATCTTCATGATGTCGTTTTCCATTGCCATCTCGTGGATTTCGGCCACGCCGGCGACCGGCGACTGCACCGCCACCAGGCGGGCATTGGCCGAGGGTGTCAGGCGCATGAAGGCGCCGGTGGCCTTCTGGGTGGCCACGGTGCCGCGCACCCAGGCATCTTCGACCTTGACGGTGGTCTGTGCCCAGGCGGTGAAAGACAGGGCCAGCAGGCCGGAAACGAACAGTTTTTTCATGGGATAGCTCCTTGGTGGATGAAACTGAAGTGATAACAAAGGTGAGAGACCGGTGGGGTCAGGCTGCGGCTTCGGCCAGCAGCGTGCGCACGTCCGCGGCGTAGTCGTCGGCGGGCTGTTCGTGGCGCAGCACCACGCGGATGCGCCCCTGGCGGTCGAACAGATAGCTCAGAGCGGTGTGGTCCATGGTGTAGCTGCTGCCCGTGGGCACCTTCTTGTAGTAAACGCGGAATTCCTCGGCGGTCTTGCGGATCGCCTCGGCGCTGCCGGTCAGCGCGAGAAAGGCGGGGTCGAAGGAAGCCGTGTACTCGCGCAGCAGCTCGGGCGTGTCGCGCTCCGGGTCCACGGTCACGAAGATCACCTGCAGACCCGCTGCCTGGGTTCCGAGTTGCTGCATCACGGCCGCCGCGCGGGTGAGCGCGGTCGGGCAGACATCCGGACACTGCACGAAACCGAAGTACAGCATCACGACCTGGCCCCTGAAGTCGGCCAGCGTGCGCGGTATCCCGTTGAAATCGGTCAGCTGGAAGCCGCGGGCGTACTCGGCGCCGGTGACGTCGATGCCCCTGAAAGGCGCGGCACTGGCGCGTCCGGCGGGGCCGGACCGGTCACACCCGGCGAGGGCCAGGGCGCCACCGGCGCACAGCAGGGCCAGCGCCCGACGCCGGGACGCGAAACGGACAGATGCGAGAGACGGGAGAGACCGAGGCATGGCGCCTCCTGAAAACGTGGAACACGGGGGCGCACCCCCACATGGGGCACGCCACGACGGCGTGGGTTTTCAGGCAGCGAGCGGAGGGGCGCGCGATTGCGCCGGCGCCCAGACGGTGGTGGCCAGCGGCGCGCGGTGGTTGGCCAGAGGCAGGTCGGTCAGGCGTGCCGGCAGGTCGCCGTGCAAAGCCGCCACAGGCGGCAGACCGGCAGCGCCACCGTGCAGCGTGCACCAGGGGCAGTGGGGGCTCGGGGCACCCGAGGATCCGCTGCCATCGGGCTGCTGCTGGCTGACCTCACCGGTATCGGCCTTGACCCAGACCATGCCACTGACGCTGCACACTTCCAGCCACTCTGCCCGGTCACCAGCGGTCACCATGGCCTGGGCCACGGTGGGGGCGAGCGCGCCCACCACCAAGGCCAGCATGGCCAGCCAGGCGGTGATTCGGCGGTGCAGGCGCGAAAGCGACATGCCCTGAGTCTATCAGCGTGGACTGATGTCGAAAAGCCGCCGCCCTGTTGCCCCGGCGACGCGGCCCGCCCGGTTGGCGCCCCAGAATGCGGTGGCCCGTTCCCCCAACAAGGAGACTTCCATGCTCACCCTCTGTGGCTTTGCCGCCAGCAACTACTACAACAAGGTCAAGCTCGCCCTGCTCGAAAAGGGCGTGCCGTTCGCGGAAGAACTGGTCTGGGTCGGTGAAACCGATCCGGCCGCCAGCCCGCTGGGCAAGGTACCCTACCTGAAGACGGACGAAGGCAGCCTCTGCGAATCGACCGTGATCCTGGAGTACCTCGAGGCGAAATACCCCCAGCACCCGCTGCTGCCGGCCGAGCCATTCGCGGCCGCCAAGGCCCGCGAACTGCTGCGCTTCATCGAACTGCACCTGGAACTGGAGGCGCGCAAGCTCTACCCGCAGGCCTTCTTTGGCGGCACGGTGAGCGAGGCCGCCCGGGAGAAGATCGCCCAGCAGCTGGACAAGAACGTGGCGGCCTTCGCGAAGCTGGTCCGCCTTTCGCCTTTCATCGGCGGCGAGACCTTCACGCTGGCCGACGTGGCGGCCGCGGTGCACCTGCCCCTGGTCAGCAGCGCAACCAAGCTGGTCCTGGGACGCGATGTCCTGGCCGACCTGCCGCTGCGCGACTACCTCAAGCGCCTGGGCGAGCGCCCGGCGGTGCAGAAGGTCAACGCCGACCGCAAGGCCAACACCGAACTCATGATGCAGCGCGCAAAGCGCTGAGCGTCGCGCGGATCAGCCCTCGCGCAACGCCGCCACCGCACCCCGCAGGTCCTGTGACCAGGTGCGGCGGTCGCGACCGTCGGCGCGGCCGGGCTCGCCGAAGTGCACCACCGCCTGCAGCTGCGTGGCGCGCAGGGTGGCCCAGACCGACCCCAGCAGCGTGGTGTCGCCGACGAAGGTCGGGGCGTCGCTGCGCCGGCCGCTGGCGCCGTCGACGAAGCTCAGGCCCACCGGCAACACCGGTGCGTTGGCCGAAATGGCGGCCTGGATCAGGTTGGCGTGAAAGGGCAGCAAATCGACCCCGTCACCGGTGGTGCCCTCCGGGAACACGGCCAGGATGTCGCCGGCGCGCAGACTGTCGGCCATCTGGTGAACCACGCGCATGGCGTCGCGCCGGCTCTCGCGCTCGATGTACAGCGTGCCAGCCCCAGTCACCAGCGAACCCAGCAGGGGCCAGGCCTTGACGTCGGACTTGGAAACAAAGCGCGCCGGCTGCGCCGCGTCCATCACCAGGATGTCCAGCCAGGATATGTGGTTGGCCACCAGCAGCACCGGCCCGTGGCCGGGCGGCGTGCCGCGCACCACCAGCGCCACTCCGAGGATGTCCAGCATCTGCCGCGACCACTCGCGCACCAGCAGGGCGCACGCCGCTGGCGGGAGCTGGCCGAACTCGCTGCGGATGATCCACAGCCCGCGCAGCACATGGGCCACCGCGCGCAGGGCACGCCAGGCCGCCGCCACGGGCGAGCGCCGCAGGCTCACGCCGGCATCCGCCCGGCGGCCGCCTCGAAGGCGACCTGACCGGCCACCAGGGTGGCGCGCACCCGCACCGGCAATTCGTGACCCTCAAAGGGCGTGTGCTTTCCCTGGCTGCGCAAGCGCGCCGGCTCGACCGCCCAGCTGCCGTTGGGATCGAACAGACACAGGTCCGCCTGCCCGCCGACCGACAGCTGCCCCACGCTGTGCTGCAGGGTGCCCAGACTGCCCCCCAGCACCGACTGCGGGCCGCTTGTGAGCACGGTCAGCGCCTGCATCAGTCCCAGGCCGTCCTGCTGCGCCCATTTGGCCGCCAGGCCCAGCAACAGCTCCACCGCGGTGGCGCCGGGCTCGGCTTCGGCAAAGGGCAGCACTTTGGCATCGGCGTCCACCGGGTTGTGGTCGGAGACCAGCGCGTCGATGGTGCCGTCGGCGAGGCCGGCGCGCAGCGCGGTGCGGTCGCGCTGCTGGCGCAGCGGCGGCTGCAGGCGGGCCCGGCTGTCGTAGTAGCCGATGTCGATGTCGGTCAGGTGCAGGTTGTGCACGCTCACGTCGCAGCTCACCGGCAGCCCCTCGGCCTTGGCCTGGCGCACGAGCTCGAGGCCGGCGGCACTGCTGATGCGGCACAGGTGGACGCGCACGCCTTTTTCGCCGGCCGCCTGCGACGCGCCATGCACGCTGCGCAGCAGGTCGAACAGGGTGTGCAGCGCGATGGTCTCGGCCGCGGCCGGCACGCCAGCCAGGCCCATGCGCGTGGCCAGCGGGCCGCTGGCGGCAACGCCCTTGCCCAGCCAGAAGTCCTGCGGCCGCAGCCAGACGGTGTAGCCGAAGGTGGCGGCGTACTGCAGTGCGCGCTGCAGCACCTGCGTGTTGACGATGGGGACTTCGGCCTGGCCGAAGCCGATGCAGCCGGACTCGGTGAGTTCCGCCATCTCGGTCAGCACCTCGCCCTTGAGGCCGCGCGTGAGTGCGCCCAGCGGGAACACGCGCGACTGGTGCAGCTTTTCGGCGCGGAACTTGAGCATGTCCACCAGCCCGGGTTCGTCGAGCACCGGCTCGGTGTCGGGCGGGCAGACCAGCGCGGTCACGCCGCCGGCCACCGCCGCGGACATCTCGCTCTCGAGCATGGCGGCGTGCTCCTGGCCGGGCTCGCGCAGGCGCACCGCCAGATCCACCAGGCCTGGGGCGACCACCAGGCCGGTGGCGTCGATGCTCCGGTTGGGATGGAAGTCGGGCGCCACCTTGCCGATGGCGATGATGCGGCCCGCCGCGACGGCGACATCGGCCAGCTCGTCGCGGCCGCTGGCCGGGTCCATGACGCGGCCGTTTTGAATCAGGATTTTCATGGTGTGCCTATCGACGCGGAATGCGATGTCCCGACCTCCGGTGCGTGACCGGAACGGGACGTGGACAGAATGGAGCGCAGCGCATCGACCAGTGCCTCGCATTCCGCCTGGGTGCCAATGGTGATGCGAAGGTGGTTCTCGATGCGGGCCTGCCGGAAATGACGCACGAGAATGCGGCGCTCACGCAAGGCCGAGAAGAGCCCTGCCGCAGGGACGCGGCCATGTCGAACGAACAGGAAGTTGGCGCGGGAGGGCAGACATTCGAAACCCAGGGACACCAGTTGCTGCGCCAGCCACTGGCGGCTGGCGGCGATGCGCGTGGCCAGCATCTGCAGATGGTCGTGGTCTTCGATGGCCGCCAGGGCCCCTGCCTGCGCCAGCCGGTCCAGCGGGTAGGAGTTGAAGCTGTCCTTGACCACGTTGAGCGCCTCGATGAGCGACGCCTGCCCCATGGCAAAACCCACCCGCAGACCCGCCAGCGCGGCCGACTTCGACAGCGTGCGCACCACCAGCAGCTGGGGAAACCGGGGAATCAGCGTCACCGCACTTTCCGCGCCGAAGTCGACATACGCTTCGTCGACGATCACCACCGAGTGGGGATTGCCCTCCAGCAACCGGATCAGCTCCGGCAGGTCCAGCGCCATGCCGGTCGGGGCATTGGGGTTGGGCAGCACGATGCCGCCGTTGTCGCGGCGGTAGTCTTCAACCCGGACCCGGAAGCCGTCGTCCAGCGGCACCGGCTGTGGCTCAACCCCGTACAGTGCGCAGTAAACCGGATAGAACGAGTAGCTGACGTCCGGGAACAGCACCGGCCGACCGTGGCGCAGCAAGGCACTGAACGCATGCGCCAGCACCTCGTCGGACCCGTTGCCCACGAAGACCTGGGCGGCGTCCAGTCCGAAACGGGCCGCGATGGCCTGCCGCAGTGCCAGGGCGGTCGGGTCCGGATAGAGGCGAAGGCGCTCGTCGGCGGCTTCCCGGACGGCCTGCAGAACCCGCGGCGACGGTGGATAGGGACACTCGTTGGTGTTGAGCTTGACCCAGCCCTCCCCGCGCGGCTGCTCCCCGGGCACGTAGGCATGCAGGCCACGCACCGCGGGGCTCCAGAACGAACGCCCGGGATCGTCCGGCGGCAAGCTCATGCTTCGTTCCCGGCCACGATGCTCAACACGGCCATGCGAACGGCAATGCCGAAGGTCACCTGCGGCAGGATGACGCTCTGCGGCCCGTCGGCCACGGCGGAGTCGATTTCCACCCCCCGGTTGATCGGGCCGGGGTGCATCACGATGGCATCGGGCTTGGCCCAGCGCAGGCGCTCGGTGGTCAGACCGAAGCTCTTGAAATACTCCTGGCTGGACGGCAGCAATGCGCCGCTCATGCGCTCGTTCTGCAGCCGCAGCGTGATCACCACGTCGCAGCCCTTGATGCCCTCCTCCAGCGTGTGGCACACGCGCACGCCCAGGTGCGAGAGGTCGCTGGGCACCAGGGTGCGCGGGCCGACCACACGCACATCGGGGCAGCCCAGCGTGGTCAGCGCATGGATGTCCGAACGCGCCACGCGCGAATGCAGCACGTCGCCGACGATGGCCACCGACAGGTTGCTGAAGTCCTTCTTGTAGTGCCGGATGGTGTACGCATCCAGCAGACCCTGCGTGGGGTGTGCATGGCGGCCATCACCGGCATTGACCACGTGCACATGGGGCGCCACGTGCTGCGAGATCAGGTAGGGCGCACCCGATTCGCTGTGGCGCACCACGAAGATGTCGGCCGCCATGGCCGACAGGTTGGCGATCGTGTCGAGCAGCGACTCGCCCTTGGCGGTGGAGCTGCGTGCGATGTCCAGCGTGTAGACGTCGGCCGACAGCCGCGTGGCCGCGATGTCGAAGGTGGTTCGCGTGCGCGTGCTGTTCTCGAAGAACAGGTTGAACACGCTCTTGCCGCGCAGCAGCGGCACCTTCTTGACCTCGCGGTCGCTCACGCTGACGAAATTGGCCGCGGTGTCCAGGATCTGGGTGAGGATGTCGCGCGAGAGGCCTTCGGTGGAGAGCAGGTGGATCAGCTCGCCGTTCTTGTTCAGTTGCGGATTACGGGCCATGGGTTCAGGCCTCCTTGCGGGTTTCGACCAGGAAGCTCAGACGGCCGTCAGCGGCGCGCGCCAGCTCCAGGGACTGCTCCGCCGGCAGCGCCACGGTGGCGGCACAGACATCGGCCTGGATCGGCAGTTCACGACCGCCGCGGTCCACCAGCACCGCCAGCTTCACGCAGGCCGGCCGGCCGTAGTCGAACAGTTCGTTGATGACCGCGCGCAGTGTGCGGCCGGTGTAGAGCACATCGTCGACCAGCAGCACGTGCGCGCCGGTGACGTCGAACGGCAGCTGCGTCTGTGCCGTCACCGCCAGCCCCCGGCGGCCGAAATCGTCCCGGTGCATGGACGAGGACAGCACGCCCGACGCACCGGGCAGCCCCAGGTCGCGCTGCAGGCGCTCGGCCAGCCAGGCGCCGCCGGACGTGACCCCGGCGATGCGCACCGGTGGCGACAGCGTGGCCAGCAGGCCTCGCACCCCGCGCAGCAGCTGCTGGTACAGCTCCTCCGCATCCAATGACAGTTGGCTCAATCCAGACTCCTCAAAAACTGTTCCAGGATGATGCAGGCGGCTGCCGCATCGGCGTCCCGGGCGCCCAGGCTGTGGGCCTCGGTGGTGCTGTAGCGCTCGTCCACCTCGAAGACAGGCAGACCGAAGCGCCCGCGCAGCTGGCGCGCGAACTTCTGCGCCCGCACGGTGTTTTCGTGCGGTGCGCCGTCGGGGTGAAAGGGCACGCCCACCACCAGGGCATCGGGCTGCCACTCCTTCAGGCGTACCGCGATGGGGGCAAAGCGCGCATCGCCTTCGGCGGCAATCGTCCCCTGTGGCGTGGCGGTGCCGGTCAGCCGGTTTCCACTGGCCACACCCGTGCGCTTGAGGCCATAGTCGAAGGCCAGAAAGGTCTGGCAGCTGGCGGGCACATCCACGGTCATCGTCACGCGTGTCCTGCGTCCGGCGACAGCATCCAGGGCTGCAGGCCGAGCAGGGCCATGGCCTTTTCGTAGCGCTCCTCGACCGGTGTGTCGAAGATCAGCGCCGGGTCAGCCGGCACGGTCAGCCAGCTGTTCTCGGTGATCTCGGACTCCAGCTGACCCTTCCCCCAGGAGGAATACCCCAGCGAGACAAACACCTTGCGCGGACCGCCGCCGTTGGCCATGGCTTCGAGCACATCCTTGGAGGTGGTCATCTCCAGACCGCCGGGAATGGTCATGGTGGAGGCATAGACCGACTCACCCTCGGTGCCAGCGTCGATCGCCTCGTGCAGCACGAAACCGCGCTCGGTCTGCACCGGGCCGCCCTGGAACACCGGCACGGCCGCCAGATCGTCGCGCTGCAGCGGCAGGTCCACTTTTTCGAACAGGCGGGGCAGCAGGATGTCGCTGGGCTTGTTGATCACCAGGCCCAGGGCGCCGCGCTCGCTGTGTTCGCACATGAACACCACGCTGCGGCCGAAAAGCGCGTCGCTGAGGCCGGGCATCGCAATCAGGAAATGATTGGTCAGGTTGATGGGGGCAAAATCAGCGGACATGCGCTGATTTTAAGCCGCCCCTCCCCTGCCC
>Ga0209066_10003219_pt1 | contig 18872 bp, 10 predicted proteins | sample All_14_2_FD_187198 | JGI IMG/M metagenome (GOLD analysis project Ga0209066, IMG submission 187198) | Freshwater microbial communities in response to fracking from Pennsylvania, USA - Allegheny Zone_MetaG_DW_15 (SPAdes) (version 2) ... | reverse complement strand
TTTCAGAGCGTTTTACAGCATCAAGCAATTTAGCAGAATCATCTATTGCCAATCTGGCAGTTATCACAGAATTAACCGTCTCTTCCAAATCAAAATCATGATGAACGCCATAGTCCATGATATTTCCAGCGATGGCTAACCTCAGCGATATTAATTCAGGGTTGGGAAAAGAGACCAATCTTGGTTTCCAAATATCATAAAGTCCCAGTGCGACTCTGTTACTCAACTCTTTTTCTGCGGCATAGAGATCATCAACACCCGCTACATGACGAAATTCAGCCGAGAGCTCTCGTTGCTTTTTATGCCCAATCTTAATAGTACCATCTTGAGTAATCCGATTATATTGTTTCTGAAAACGTTCACGCTGCTCTTCCGAGAACTCAAACTTAGTCATCAACCTTTCATAGGAATTTCTAAGACAAGAAAGACAACGCTCATCAGTGGGAAGCGGTGAGACAAAGATTGGTTTACTATTGTCAGTAGCCTTATCTTGTTCTATCTGAATATTCGTTTTCTCATTAAAACTCATGATCTAATCAATTACAATTTCTATAAACTATCCTTCTTTTACCCAAAATAATTCCTAATGTCAGATCAGCATCTGACCTACGTATTGAGCTTAGATAAAGGAAAAGCATCCACCTAAAGCCTCACTATAGAATACCAGGGCTAAGCAACAAAGATAACAAAAGAGGCTCCAACGCTCAATTGTTAAGATTAACAAAGCATCAAAACAATGTAAATCAACTATTCAAAAAAGAGGCAAACAACACTATATCCTTATATCATCCCAGATTAATTATATAAACTACATCCGCACATCATTGACCGATATTTAATAACTTTGCACCAAACATAAATATACTCCAATGAGAATTAACAATTAATAGTTGGTTTCTTTAAACCGACACTTTCTTATCAAATAATTCATTTCGGTTTAAATAGTCTTTAAACAAGACTGCTATTAATTGTTTATATATGAGTATTATCGTTAGTGATACCTCTTTTCACTACCCCAATCAGGATAACCTTTTAGATCATCTCAGCTTTTCTATCCAACAAAACAGAAAAGTAGCGCTTATTGGCAATAATGGAGCCGGCAAGACCACCCTTCTGAAACTACTTGCAGGTATATTACTGCCCTCTGCCGGATCAATTCAATGGTCAGCTAAGCCCTACTACATTCCTCAACAACTCAAACCAACGAACTTTACGGTTGCAGAAGCCATTGGTATTAAAAAGGAGATCGAAGCACTTGAAGCAATTAACAACGGAAGTATCGATCAGGCCTACTTTGACCTATTAGATAACAAATGGGACATAGAATCAAAATGCCGGCAAGCCCTTAATTACTGGGGCTTGAACCATATTGACCTTACCTCTACAATTGACACCTTAAGTGGAGGAGAAAAAAATAAGGTCTATCTGGCTGCTTCAATGGTTCATAGCAACCATCTAATCTTAATGGATGAGCCTACCAACCACCTTGATCTTACATCCAGAACAAAATTGTATGACTTTATCACCAATACTAAAGCAACGTTAATCATAGTTAGCCACGATATTACTCTTCTGAATCTACTCGATACGACCTACGAATTATCAGAGAAGGGCATAAAACTTTATGGTGGCAATTACGATTTCTACAAAGAGCAAAAAAAGTTGGAGGAGAAATCAATCGCTCAACAAATAAGTTCGGAAAAAGCTAGTCTTCGATTGGCAAAAAAGAAAGCACAGGAGGTGAGAGAGCGCCAAGATAAACGCTCTTCTCAAGGAGGTAAAAACAAAAGCAAAGAGGGAGTCCCAACGATTGTTTTAAACTCTTTATCTAGCCACTCAGAAAATAGCACTGCAAAACTTATCAATAAACATTCTGACAATATTGAAGGCAAACTAGACCACCTTACTGAGCTAAATCTAAGACAACGTAAAAAAAACAACCTAAGGCTCGATCTTAAAGATGCTCAACTACATAACGGGAAATTACTAATTGAAGCTAAAAGAATAAATTTCGGTTACTTGATTGATAAACACCTTTGGACATCTCCTCTCAATTTCGAAATCCGAAGTGGTGACCGTCTTCATCTCAAAGGTGACAATGGTGCGGGAAAGTCGACTTTAATAAAACTCATCACAAACGAGTTATCTCCATCAATCGGAGAAATTAAGAGGGCTGACTTCTCATTTATTTACATTGACCAGGAATTCAAAATCATAAATTCTAACAAAACGATTTTGGAACTTGCAAATGACTTCAACCCTAACAAATTACACGACAACGAAATAAAAACCATGCTAAACAGAGCTCTATTTCCCCAAGAAACATGGGACAATTACTGCACGAATTTAAGTGGAGGGGAGAGAATGCGTCTTTATTTATGCTGCTTAATGATCTCCAATCAAATCCCTGATATGATCATTTTGGATGAGCCATCTAACAACCTTGATTTACCAAGCTTAGAGATTCTTATTCAAACTATTAAAAGTTATAACGGGACAATCCTTGTCATTTCTCATGACAACCACTTTATCAACAATATCGGTATAACAGAAACAATTTCTGTAGTATAGCATTACGAAAGCCTTGCGATGGCAACTGGCATCAGTCGCTCCACACTGAGCCTATGGGAGCGGGGCACTTCAAGATTCCATCAGAGGGACCTTATATGCCATCGATTGAGAAGAAACCCTACTACATTATCTTGAAGCAAGAAAGACCAACCAACTGAACCTTTATTTAAACTATTTCTAAACAATCTGACTAGGTAACTGTTTAATCTTGTATCGGATAGACAAAACATGTTCAATCAACCGACTGTTCTTTTGATCTTATCCGGAATAAATTATTGTCACACTAATAAACCTGTTTTCATTATGACAACATTAAACATCTATCTCAATTTCGATGGGAATTGTGAGGAGGCTTTTAACTTCTATAAATCTATCTTTGGAGGAGAATTCTCCTACTTAGGAAGATTTGGAGAGATGCCTGACACGCCAGGACACACTGTTAAAGAAGAGGAAAAAGAGAAAATCATGCATGTTGGATTACCAGTAGGAAACTCAACATTAATGGGAAGCGATGTTGGAGGTGATTGGGCACCCCATTTCAAATCGGGTAATAATTTCTCAGTATCTCTAAATGTAGATAGCAAAGAAGAGGCCGATAGAGTGTTTGCTGCTTTAAGTGATGGGGGAATGGCGATCATGCCAATGGAAAATACCTTCTGGGGCGACTACTTTGGGATGTTAACCGACAAATATGGCATTAATTGGATGGTCTCCTTTCCAACAGAAAATCAGCAATAACATACAACGTTAACGGCTAATAGCTGGCTGCCTTTATCTTTTTCCAAATTATTCAGGCCAATAGCCTAATTTTACTACCAATTAACAGATCATACTTATAGAGATGACTTTTGAAGAGGTAATGAACAAACTGGAGTCGCTTGCAACCGACCAAATGAGGAAAATCTATGATGCGCATGGCGTTAGACAACCCTTCTGGGGTGTTCCAACCACTGCAATGCGTCCATTGGCAAGAAAGATTAAAAGGGATCAGCTATTAGCCGAACAACTTTATGCGACTGATAATTACGATGCAATGTATTTTGCTGGTATGATTGTCGATCCCACCGTCATGACCCAAGATGACTTCGAGCGTTGGATGGATAAGGCCTATTTCTATATGTTGGCCGATTGGGTAGTAGCTGTAAGCTTGGCCGAAACATCCTTTGCACAAGAGCTAGCCGACCGTTGGATAGAAAGTGGAGAAGAGCTCAGAATGTCAGCCGGATGGTCATGTTATCAATGGCTAATCGGAAACAGGTCTGACAGCGAATTTGACACCAACAAGCTCCGAACCATGCTTCATAGAGCAACGAGCACCATCCATTCTCAACCAAATCGTACACGTTACAGCATGAATGGCTTTGTTATAGCTGTCGGCATTCACTATCTTCCCTTACACAACGAGGCTCTAGAGTCGGCAGAAAAGATTGGTAAAGTAACCGTTTTAGGTGAAAAAAATAAATGTTCCGTACAGATTGCCACTCAATCAATAAAGAAAGCCGCCGAACAGAACAGACTCGGGTTTAAAAGAAAAGGGGTCAGATGTTAAGAAATTGAGGCAAAACACTCTCAATTCTTTTCTAATGAGTGAAAACAACTATTGTTTTCAATTTTAGCATTAAATTTACTTGATAAGGACGGTTCTAGGGTCCAGAACATCAAGAATTAGTTGGAACCGCATAACCTAAAGATGTTAATGAAACACCAATAAAAATTGTTTGACTAGAAAAATAAAATCGGAGTTTTAAAAGCCAATAGTAATATGTAAATTTGTTAACAAATCTCACTTAAATAGGCTATAGAGATATTGTTAACAATAGGCTATGAGGCTTAAACTACTTGCACGAGAAACTCAAAGTTGGACTTTTAAAGTATTGTTCATAGCAATACTATTGGCATTTCATAATAATCGCTCATTGGCCTTCATCCAAAACCAGACCAATTATATCCGGTTTAAGCAATACAGTTCAAAAGATGGATTAAGTTCTGATAAAGTCTTTAATGTCCTACAGGATAAATATGGCATCATGTGGTTTGCCACTTCCGATGGCTTAACAAGATTTGATGGGACTTATTTCACGGTGTATAGAAATGAAGTTGGTAATGATGAGAGTCTCTCATGTAACTTTGTTTTATGCCTAGCAGAGGATCATCTTGGGAATTTGTGGATTGGGACACAAAATGGGCTAAACTATTACAACAGAACAACAAATAAATTCAGGAGATTTTATACTTCGAACAAAAATACCATACCAAATAACTATATAAAAGCCCTCTATTTCGAGGAAAACAAAACGCTGTGGATTGAAACGAAAGGGGGATTTCTTTGTAGATATCATTATAATAGCGGGAGTTGGTTGTCTAAGTCACATCAAGGGGTCGATTTTGAAGGAGACTATTACTATCATCATATTTTTCGTGATTCGAAAAAGAACGTTTGGATTGGCGGCCGGGAAACGGGAATACATCTGGTGCAAAACAGTAAAAGAGATTACATTCAAGGTGCTTTATCTAATTCAAAAGCCAGTGGTAATGAGGGGTCATGCTTCACCGAAACAAAAGACCATCGACTAATTACCTGTGACTATGCGGGGGTCATCTCTGAATACAACGAAAAACAAAATCTATTCGATTCAATTGCTAAAATTCCCATTGGGGCAACATCAGCAATTTGTGACAAGAAAAACAACATATGGATTGCTGGTAACGCAGGAATTGCAATCGTCAATTTAAACTCAAAAAAAATTACTTTGATTAGGAGCATCTCTTCTGATTATTACTCACTAGCGTCAAATATGGTCTATTGCTTATACAAAGATAAAGATGAGAACATCTGGATTGGCACAGACAAAGGAATTAGCTACTTTTCAAATCAATTTAATCAATTCAGACACTATCGCTTCAGTAGTAATCAGTCTAATGGCCTTTCATCAAATGACATTACAGCTTTAATGCAAGATAGAGACGGACTCATCTGGGTAGGCACAAAAGAGAATGGCGTTGATACATTTTCCACACAACATGAGTTATTTAACAATCTAAAATACACTCTCCTGAATGACAATATAGATAACAAAACTTTCAAGAGAGAAAAAGCCATTTTATCTCAATACTATCTTCACACCTTTATAAAATCGCACCTTTCGTCATCTTATTTATTTAAAAGTTACTCTAATTATAAAAATGGAATAAAATCATTTGAAAAGGTAAATGAAAACAAAGTATCAACTTTATACCAGGACAAGAAAGGGAAAATATATATAGGGTTATGGTCACATGTTGGATTCAATATCTACGACAAACAAACTAATTGTTTTAAACGGTATGCCCTTTGGAGTAAAAAACCCGATAATTATTTTCCAATATTATTTGAAGGCGAACTATTTGGTTCAAACTGGTATAGTGGTTTCCTTGATGATGATAAAAACAGGTTTTGGTGTGCCACATGGGAAGGGGTTGGTCTTAATCTATTTGACCGAGACAAAGGAGAATTTACAGGCAAACATTTTATTACTGCCGATGTTCCCCGATATCCCAAAAGCTTAATCCACTCTTTTGCATATGATAAAAACAGGAAACAACTTTTCATGGGAGGTGCACTTTATTATGGATATTATAATTATGGAGAAAACCAGTTTTGTAGGTACGGCCAATTGCTCCCGCTAAACTACCCAAATAAAAATATCCTTGATCAATATAACTCCTGCTTTCGTTCTATACGATATGCAAAACTTCCTTACGATTTTAGATGTTATCAAATAACATTTGATGGGGATAATATTGCCTGGCTCTCAACCGAAAATGGAATTTTAAAGCACACCCTCTCGTCAGATATCTTTCGTCCGGTCACCCATGAAAAGAGATGCTCAAAAGTCAGTTTCAAAACGGCTTTAAGTAATGATAAAGAGATTCTATGGGTATGTAAGGCAAAGAAATTACTTGCTCGCTTAAATACAAGAGATAATAAAATCACCCCTTTTGAAAAAATAAACAAGGATTACAATCGGCTTCTAGGAAAAGAGATCATCAATACTATTTACGAGGATTCTCAGTCAATATTATGGATTGGCACCAACTCGGGTCTATTTAAGTACAATAGAACTAAAAACTCATTAAGCAGGTTTAATTTTAAAACGAATCCCTTATCACAAAATGCTAATATTATTACTGCTATAACTAACATAGGCAAAAACAAGCTTTGCTTAGCAGGAACATCTGGCATGTGGGTTTTGGAGAATGGGATAGAAAAGGATTTTTATCCCGTTGGTAGTAATAAAAATAATGAAATCCCATGCTCATATATTAATCAGCTATTCTCCGATCAAGACAATGAAATCTGGCTAGGCACTGACAATGGACTTATCTGTATTAATCTAAAAAAGAGAACAACACTCATCTATCAACACGATGAGCTCAAAAAAGAAAGTCTACCAAACAACAAAATATTAGCCATCTCAAAAGGTGAAGATAATAACCTTTGGGTTTCAACAGATGCGGGACTTTGTATACTAAACAGAGAAACTGAGCAATTTCAAAACATCAGTCTTGCAGATAAAAACAATCTTTCTTCACGCTTAACAAGTTGCATCTTTCAAGATAGCCGAAATCGAATATGGATTGGGACTACTGAGAAGGGCCTTAATATACTAAACGCTGATACAGAAGAAATAACACATTTCTACTCCAACTCATGGGACAAAAACAGCCTATCAGATAATAACATCAGTTGTATCTTTGAAGACAAAAACAAAACCATCTGGATAGGGACTCAAAAAGGTTTAAATAGGTTTGTTGAATCCAGTCAGAAATTTGAAAAGACTACTCAATTAATAGAGCGACAAATATTAAGCATCCAGGAAGATCATTTAGATAGATTGTGGATTGGAACTGACAAAGGGTTGTTCTGTTTAGGACAAACCAACGGAGAGTACAAACTAATGGGAGTTTTATATAGTTATCATGGATTACCATCGGATGAACTAACGGGTGCATCTTGTCATTTACGAGATGGACGAATTGCAGTTGGCAGTCGTAATGGCTTTGTAATCTTTCCAGCAGATAGTATCAACTTTAATGTAAAAGCGCCAAAAACCATATTCTCTTTCTTGACCATTAGAGACTCCATCCGAATATTTGATTTATCTGCAAAGAGAATAATCGAACTACCCTATAATGATAACTCCTTCTCTGTACGATTCTCTGCAATAGAATATCAATTCAATTCTGCTTTAAAGTATCGATTTCGATTAATTGGCTTTGAAAAAACATGGAACTATACAGATGCGCTACACACCATAATAAAATACACAAATATTCCATCAGGATCCTATCTTTTAGAAGTCGAAGTAACCAATAGATATGGTATTTGGACAGGAGTAGTTAACTGCCTTAAGATTGAAATCAAAACACCTTGGTACAAACAATGGTGGTTCTATTCAATTCTACTCATAGTAATGATCCTTATAGTACTCTTCACTATTAAAATAAGAGAAAACAGTATCAGGCAAACAAATAAACTGCTTGAGGAGACAGTAAACAAACGAACTGCCGAGCTGATAGAAACAAAAGAAAACCTAATCAAAACCCTAAACATAACCAACAAATTCTTCGGTATTATTTCACATGATCTTAAAAACCCAATACATGGTATTAGCTATTCACTCGGTTTACTAGTCAACAATTACGATAATCTTGATAACACTAAAAAGCTAAAACTTCTTACTACAATTAATCAATCAGTAGAAAACACAAAAATGCTACTTGGAAACCTCCTAAACTGGGCTCTGAACGAACAAAACCTTTTAGGAACAAACATGACTAGTATTAACCTTCAAGCATCAGCCAATGAAGCTTTAGTAGTAATAGAGCCTTATGCAAAAGAGAAAAACATTACCATAAAAAACACTATACATTCAGATTTAAAAGTAATAGCCGACCAAAACATTTTGACATCCGTCTTCCAAAACTTAATAAGCAATGCTGTGAAATTCTCAAATCAAAAGAGCATTGTAACTATTTCTGCTATTAGTGTTGGTGAGATTACTACCGTAACTGTCAGTGATTATGGGATAGGCATCAACGAAAAAAGACTTCAAAACTTATTCAGAATAGACACCAAGTTTACAACCCGCGGAACTCAAAATGAGCAAGGAACCGGGTTAGGTCTAATTATAGTTAAAGAATTTGTTAGTAAATTAGGTGGCGAGATTAAGGTTCAAAGCATTGAGGGAAAAGGCACGACCGTCTCTTTTACCCTAAAAACGGCTGAAATCAATGACTAAAATAAACATCCTAATAATTGACGATGCTCAGATCTATATAGAGGGCATTAAATGCATCCTAGAATCTGAACCCGATATCAACATAATTGGAGAGGCTCATTCAGTTATTGAGACTAAACATATCCTTGAAAACAACAAAATTGATTTGGTTCTCCTTGACATTAGCTTAGAGGAAGAGTCAGATGGCTTAGAGTTGGCTCATTATATCAAGAAAAACTATTCTTCGATAAAAATCATTATAATCTCACATTACAAGAGTATACATTTCATCCTTAAAGCGCTCCAATATAAAGTAAACGCCTATCTTGCGAAAGACACAAGCCCAACAGAATTAATAATCTCTATCAAATCGGTTTCCTCAGGAAATGGATTATTCCTAGGGGAAACACTACCTTATGATAAACTATTAACAGCATTCGATGGTCGAGATAATCTAACCAAAGGGAAACCTCACGAATTGACTCCCCGAGAGCTTCAAATAATAACATTACTTTCCAAAGGTTATTACAGTAAGGAAATTGCAAGCGAGCTTGATATAAATATAACTACGGTTGAATCATACAAAGAGAGAATCAAAACCAAACTGGGGTTCGATAATATTATAAGTGTAATTGTATTTGCAATAAAGCAAGGAATAATAAATACATAATACTTCATGTTCAAATAACTCAAAACCTAACCAAACTATCAAAGATTCTTGCTCCCTCTGGCAACCATTTTAGATTTAAAAACAGCTCAACTTAACTATCTCTGATCATAAGCAACCCGCTTACATGATAACCAAAGCCTAAGCTACTTAAGTTTATTATTACAATCTTTCATTCTACAAAACAAGAAATGAACTACTTGCAAAGTAGCTCATTCTAGGAAAGAGAGCTACAATCAACTTTTGTGGTAAAAAATCGACCCTTTAACACCAAAAATATCACTACAACTTACGAATCGAGTTCCCCTAAATTGAAGCAAAATTTAGAAAACCAGATTTAACCAATATAAAGTTATGAAAAACACAATCACAGCTTTAATCCTTATTTTTTCAATTATTGGATTAATTTCTTGCTCGAAAGAAGAAACTCAGGAACCTGATCCAAACACTCCTGTAGCAGATCCCACAGGCACTGTAATTATCTCAATTCTTGCAGGAGACAATGGTAATAACTTTCAAGGTGTATTTATAACTTCTGCAGGAAATCTCGCTGGACAATCCTACACATTCAACTCGATTGGAAAGATATCGGGATTAGGAAATATCACGACAATTCCTAAAAGTGGTTACGCTACACAGTTTTTAGCAAGAGCGGGGTACGGATATATTGGGAAACAGACTTTATTTGGAACTAATTACGTCGAAACAAAATATATACGCTTTTGGATAGAAGCTGTCTCAGCAAACAGTGCTGACATACGTTATCAATTTCCTTTTCTAGGAAACGCCTCAGGAATTGAAACAACAAATAGTGACACTATCATCTTTCCTTGTCAATCAGATACAGCGATTGACATAACCTTTAAAACGGCAATACCTTTTAATGCATCTTTGCCATCAAACAGTTGGGCATTTATACATGAGTCAGAGAAAGGAGCATTTTCGATTACGGTTATGCCAAACACAAATGCTGAAAGCCGCACAATGAGTCTTAAAATTAACAGCGGCTCAGTATATCAAAAGACCATTACAATCCTCCAAAGAGGTGTTGCCCCATTTATTACTGCAAGCCCCAAAATAATTAATGCAGATGCTTTAAGTTCACAAAACACAATCACAATAAACTCAAACTCCTCGTGGAAAGTCTCAAGTAATGAGTCTTGGTGTAAAGTCTTAACGCCCCAAGGAGTTAGTAATGGAGAAATAAAGCTTAGGCTTGAATCTAATTACTCTGGCTTAAAAAGAACAGCAACTATTACTATTCAAACTGAATCTGGCGAAGCTAAAGAGGAAGTAACCGTCAATCAGGATCTGTTTTTCTCGGCAGGGGCAGGTATTGAAGGGGATCCATACATAATCGAATCAGCTGAACAACTTGATTTAATAAGAAAATACCCTGGCTCATATTTTAACTATACCTATTTTCGTCTTAACAATGATATTGATTTGACAGATTTTCTTTCCAATTCTACTGAAGGATGGGAACCAATCGGAAGCGAATCAGCCCCATCTTATATTGTTCTTGATGGAAACGAAAAATTAGTATCTGGATTACGAATAGACCGACCCAACACAAAGGACGTAGGATTTATTGGATATGGAGGTGGAATTAAGGTAAGTAATCTCACAATCTCACTTGGGACTACAGGAATTATAGGAGGAGAAAACACAGGTACCATAGCAGGAAGGATAATCAATGGACCGATAAGAAGCATCAATAACTGTTCTGTCACGGGTAAAGTAATTGGCAGTTCAAATACTGGAGGAATAGTAGGTAATGTAATAAATGGAATCGAAATCACAAATTGTAGCTTCGACGGTAGCATTAGCGCTGGAATTATTATTGGAGGAATAGCGGGTAATGGTTATGCAACAGTAATTGGCTGTTCGTTTGACGGAAATATAAAAGGAATAAATTGTAGTGGAATCACCAATTTCGGAAATGTTGACAGATGCAAAACTACTGGAAATATTGAAGGAACAATAACTGCCGCAGGAATTTCCACAGCAGTAAATGGACAGAACATATTCATATCTAATTCATATTCTAAATGCAACATAAAAGTAACTGGGGGCATTAGTAATTGTTTCGCTGGCGGAATCGTTGCAAATAACATTTATTCAACAATCACCAATAGCTATTTTGCAGGAACAGTCTCTCTCTCCTTCTCACCCGGCGGATCTGGGAGTGTCTGTGGAATCTGTAAACAGGGCAATGTAACTAACTCGTTTTATGATAAAGACATCATCGACAACTCTTCTATAACCGATATTACGCATGGCAGATCAACTTATTTGATGCAGCAAAGAGCTACCTACGTAGAATGGGATTTTATCACTATTTGGGACATGAACCAAGGAGAATATCCATTTCTTAGAGAATCAAAATAACCATCTATGTCAAATAAAGCAATCATGAATAATCATTCGTTGAGGTGGTTCGTATTCGTTCTATTTCTCTGCTCCATCGATACAATCACAGCCCAATGGGGCTTTACAGCTACTATACGTGTAATAGGAAAAGATTGTGAAGGGGTGACTCTAACTCTACCTACAATAAGTGGATTTCCAAATCAATCAATTTGTGAACAAGTAAGACGAGAAGTATTAGCTATAAAGTACTCATCATTTGGTTGTACTGCCTATTACAGCTGCACAGCTTGTACGGGACAAGACCTTAATTATGATCCATACAATACAAACACTAACCCATTGAACAGTGGATTTACCAGACAGTTCACACCAGGAACCCTATCAATAAATGGAACTGCTGTAGGACAAGCCTATTTTACTTCGAATAATTCGTTATCAATTCAAGAATGGATTGATAACGTTCAACAGCGTTCAGCATTAATTGTTAACAAACCGCCGATCATTACAACTCCTACCACTGAAGACTCTCGATTCGACAAAACCTATCAAAATGATATGATAGTATACATTGGAGAATCAAAGTCTCCGATCTCGATTGATCCGAACAAAATGAAAGTAAAAACATTTGATAATCCAACTTTAACAACCCCTGATATGGCTAAAAGAATGGAGATTGCAAATGTATCTAATGAAATGCAAATAGCATTAGCAGAATTACTAAGACTAGAACGATTTAAAGAAAGTTTTTGTAATTCGTCACCCTCAGACTGCGATTACTATCAAAATAAATATAACGAGGCTAATCAAGCATACTTGGATGCAAAAGAAAAACTAAGAACATTAAAGTATGAGGAATATTCAACAGAACTAAATAATTACAAGCAACAACTGGATAAATATAAAAAAGAGCAATCTGAACAAAACGAATTTTGGGCCGCCCAAACACAGAAACAAATAGACTATCTGAACGACCAAATCTCGAAAACGACAGAGAGATTAAACAGTATTGACTCGGAAATTAACTCAAAAGTTGAATATACTGTGGAGGTAAACTCTAAATTATCCTGGGCTGATAAAACCGAAGAAATAGCCAGAGAAAAAATAAGAAAACTAGACATCCAATCGAGCGAATTAGTAACCAAACTAGAAAAAAAAGAGATCACACAAGATGAATTCGAACAACAAATCAACCTACTATCATCACAATACATCCTGGCACAAGGAGAGATGAAATCCGCTCAATTAGCAAGAGCTACAAATGATAAATATATTGAAACTAAAACCTACATTAATGAAAAGAAAGAGATTGCAAAAGATTTCATTGAAAATACAGGGGAGTATCTTGAAGATGAACGAGTCGAAACAGCATTTGGATTCATAGCTGTTGATGTGATTTCAACAATCGGATCATATTCAAGCCCAATAGGACCAGTAGTGTTTGGCATGTACAGTGAAGAGGCAACTCAATATCTTGACAATAAAAAAATAGATCATTTTGAAGCAGGAAAAGATTGCATTACAGGGATTATAGTTGATGAAAGTATAGATTTAATTCCAAATGGTTCGATAATAAATAACATAACGAGTACTCTAGGAATTTTTAGTCATGCCCTAGATTTCATTAAATCGGTAAATGAAGTTGGGCAAGAACGAATTATAAAAAAACAATAAGTTATGAAGTTCAACATAATCATCATATATTTCTTGTGTCTAAGTACTAGTGTATTAAGCCAAACATCGAAAGGTGAACCAGACATATTCCTGAATGAAAAACTACTCAGCAAAGCATCATTGAATGTACAATTTATAGAATCCATAGATTATACTAAAAATGGGCTCATTCTATTATCATCCATCGATCAATTCTACCTAGTCGGAATAGGCGGAATCATCCCTCTCTTTGAAAAAACAAAATTGAAAATTGAGAATTTTTCAGTGGCTACAGAAGATAGTACTCTGTTAGCCATAAATAACAAAACACTCTATAGAGTAGATTCGTCAGGCAGCTTTGTAAAACTCATGACCTTGCCTAACGAGAAAATGGCAGTCTACTCAGGGAAAAATAAAATATACCTATATGACAAATTTGAGAAAAGAAACAAGACAAACTACTCAATCTATGCCATTGATAAACTGGGACGATTAAACAAACTTGTATCTATACAATCTCCAATATCGTCAATATTTGAATATAACGCAGAATTATTTTTTTCATCCCAAAAAAAAGTCTATCATGCAAACGATATTACCAACCAATTCAGCCAATTAATCGATCTAAATCAAGAAAAAGAAAACATTATCTCTATAACAGGAGATTATAAGCATAACACACTCTATCTCTCAACAAAGAATACTTTGCTCAGAGTTAATAATGATTCTTTAGAGTACTTAACGAAAGAATTCGGCGGAGTACTTAAATATGATGGAGAAGGGCTATTAGTGTTTAATCCTGACAGGAAATTAATTGTTAGATTTAGAAATAACATTTTATACAAAACAGGGACACAACAAAGGCTACCGATTAAAACCAAAAAAGACAATTATCTATCAGACGAGTTATTAAAGCAATTAACGTTACAGGAGACTCGGAATCTTGTTGCTCAAAATCGGATTGGTGAAGCAATAAAAGCATATGCTTTCCAAGTTGAAAAAGACTCAACTAATACAGACTTATTAGCCGAATATTCATACACATTGGCACTAAACGGAACATACGATTGTGCATTAATGAACCTAGACAGAGTTCGACTTCTTTCACCAAAATCCGAGGCAGGAGATTTCTACACTGGTCTCGTATTCTCAACAATGGGCTATAATGATCTCTTTGAAGAATTTGTAAAAAGTATACCAAATTCTAAAACACCAAAGTGGATAACTTTCGAAACCCATTCTAAATTGATCTCTAATATACTAGAATCACCTATATTAAACACAGATGACTACGCTACAAGTTTAAAACGAGTAAATCACTTGGCTGCTGTTGGCCTTTACCTACAATCAATAGCACTTTTTGAAGAAATCATCAATGAATATCCAAAAGAATTTCTACCACATATTGGTTATAGTATCGTTCTTGAAAAAGTTGGAATATACCAGAAAGCTATTAAAGAACTCGATATTGCCATTCAATTAATGGGGAACTCACCTGCTGAACTAGGATCAAAAAATGTATATCAGGAAAAGAAGAGAAAACTTGAAGAAAAATCAAACGCCCCAAATAGTCTTAGAAACAAATGGATAACCTACAAGAACAACTTTAACCCTAAGACTATGCTATACATTGGAGGCATGGTAACTAATTCAACAGTTTCACTTGACTCTAGGTTTGGCCTCTATCTATCAAATTCTTTTAATGGTGCCGCAGATTTTGGATTATCGGGCGACTCCGAGAATTTCTACGTAAATCTTGGTCTATCAGGATATCAAAGATTTGGCGTCTTTGTATGGGGCGAAGGACTAAGCTTACAGCTAGGGAACTCAACAGTGCTAAACCTAAAAACTTCTCTCGGCTTAAGTTTTATTAATCGCAAAGGGAATTCTAGCTGGGATATTTTCTTTGATTGGTACCTTCCTATTAACCAAGAGTTAAAATCAACTTATGGGATATCAATAGGGAAAAGTATATACTTTGGAAAAAGGAAATAATCATCTTTAATCATCTTAAAAGAGCCCTCTTCAAAGAGTGTAATCAATTAATCTGCCGAATTCCATGTGGCTAATTAAATAAAATAAAGAACACATGAAAAAAATATATATCATCATTATTTTGCTCTTCTGTTTTCAATATATAAATGGACAAACCGAATGGGCTGACATTAATCTCACTGACTTCCTAACAGACAACGAGCAATACTTCTCTGATGCGAAACTAAGAAAAGACGGAACTCTTGAATTATTGGCTAAGGAATCATTTTCTAGCATAGATCAAAATAAGAAAAACGCTATTATTGAATATGCATTAAAGAAATGGAACATAGAGATAGTCTACATACGAGCTGGATATAAACGTGAAATATGGAAAAAAGATCTAACAACAGGGCTAATTACCTTAATTGGTCTTTGGGATTTAAACAATGCTGAAGTCTACAAATATCTTCCAAGAACATTGAAAACAACCAATATTCATCCATTCTTCTTCTATGTTGGGGGGCAATCCAATTTCAACTCCGAAAAATTCTCTTTATTTCTAAATGCTCGTATTGGTTCTTTTCTCTACAAAGACAGATGGGATGTTGCTCTATCTGCTTCAGTAAGTGTTTCAGATAATCAAGGAACCTCTATTGCTAACGCCGAAACTAGTCTGTTATCAAAAGTATATTTTCCTATTAGAAAATACAATTTAAGTCCTTATATCGGAACAGGCATATCTAGAGTCTTTACTAGTACTGTGACTGATAATAGCAATCAATACTCTGAAAATGACGATAGTTATTGGAACAGTATGCTTCTGCTAGGTATTAGCTGGTATGTCGGTCCCGGTAGTTTAGATCTTGGCACTCAAGTAGGAGATAATTTTAATATTACATTAGGATACACTTTCTCCTTTTAATCTATAGAATACCTCTTAGACTAAACAAAATAGCCAACAATTACAACTATTAACGTATAAGAACCCTACTATCTGCGATATCATTCATTAATCAACACATCACAGATGATCAACAGTTGATCCTATCTAGTAATAACATCAATCTCAGCGCAACCAGCTTGATTTAAAGTACCATTAGTATTACCTATAGCTCTCAGCTTAAAATACCTTGCCGTTATCACATCGAAGGTCACCACTTGGACTAAAGGGTTATTCTTAATATTAGAAAAGGCTCCATCAGATACCATTGTCCATTTGATATTATCCTGAGAGACATAAAACTGATACTTTGTCATGTGGGAACAAGGCCAGCGACTCTGATCAGGTAAATATTTAAACCCGCCTAGAGGTTGATACGATCCAAGATCGATAACGATTTCAGCTGGTTGGTTCTGGTCATTGTTAAAACACCAAGCTGACTCAGGATTACCATCTAAAATACTATTCACCTTAGGATCATTTACGCCAAGTACAGTCCAGTCCTTTCTACACAAATCATAACTTTCAGTTGTAATAGGACTACACTTTTTTGAAAAAGGATCGTAGGCCATCGCTTTAACCTCCACCTTACCCTCATTTACAAAAGGGGCGGAATAGATGAGAGAATGGATAGAAGGCGCACTCCCATCCAATGTATAATAAATTACCGAGCCCTGATCTTTGGAAACAATAGTAATCTCACCCAATTGATTGCGCCTAACAACAGGAGCATCAAGAACCATGGGTGCGTTATATACACCTATTTCAGATATTAGCGGACAGCTTTTAGAATCAAGAATATTAAACCTCAATTGTGTCGTAGTTACAACAGGGAATCTCAATATTCGTTTATAACCGATGGTGGTGGCATGTGCTAATTCAATCCATTTATTATCAACTAAGGCCTCAATATTAAATGATTTTACACGTTGGCCAAGGGGTATATACTCTTGTACCAGAAAGCGGTTAAATGAGACTGGGGCTGTAAATTCGATTGTTAGAGAGGCACTTTTCACATTATCATCAGTAGCCCAGTAGGTCTTTTTATCACCATCAACAACTTTTATTGGCAGGTAATCAGCATCGTCTCCTCTGGTATTCGTTGCCTTCAGGGAAGCTTTTTGAGCTAGATTCTCCTTAAAAGACTCTTTTATCATTTTGGCAAACTCAAGCACTGCACGTTCATCATTCTCGTGAATCAATCCATTGGGTGTAATTGGAAAGTTAAGTAACAAGCTACCATTACGACCAATTGAGTTATAATAAAGATCCAAAAGCTGATTAACCGATTTCACTTTATTATCTTCACTTTGATGATAAAACCACTCAGGTCTGGTAGACGTATTTACTTCAGCAGGCACCCATGCATTTCCATTTTCCAAACCATAATGTAACATATCCCAGGTTACCAAACCAGTAGAATCCAATAGACTCCAGTTCGTCTCTCCTACATATCCATCTTCAGTACCAACCCAACGAAGATCAGCCCTATCGCCACCATCTCCCCAGAGTACAATTTTAGGTTGTAACTTCCTTACTAATGAGTAAGTATTAGGCCAATCATAATAAGTATACCGATCAATTTTACGAGAACCTTCTGTTCCACCATAGTAACCATCTCCTCCATTGGCTCCATCAAACCAAATCTCAAAGATATCACCATAATTTGACATCAACTCTGTAAGCTGATTACGGAAATAAGTTATATACTCAGAACTGCCATAATCCTTTCTGTTTCGATCCCAGGGTGAGAGATAGATACCTAATTTTAAATCATACTCCTTACAAGCATCCGCTAATTCTCGAATGACATCGCCCTTTCCATTTTTCCACGGAGTGTTTTTAACCGAGTATTCGGTAAACTTTGAAGGCCATAAACAAAAACCTCCACAATGCTTAGCTGTCACAATGATCCCCTTCATTCCAGCCTCTTTACAAACTCGAGCCCACTGTCTGCAATCTAACTTCTCTGGATTAAAAAGACTTAAATCTTCATTTCCATACCCCCAAATCTGGTCGGTATAGGTATTTAAAGAAAAATGAACAAAGGCATAATACTCCATTTCATGCCATCGGAGTTGATTCTCGCTCGGAACAGGTCCAGACTTACTCGGCTCAGAAACTTTACTCTGACCATTCATAAATCCAGTAAAAAAGAATAGCCCCAGAAAAATAATCGAAATCTTTATTTTGTTCATCGTAAATCTGCTGTTTGGTCTTATTTGAATCAATATTTGGTTAAAGCTGATATTCTCATTCTAATCAACAGCTACACATAGTAGCTCTTAATTTCTCTTCCAAAGATAGTAGATAGTCATAGATTTTTAAACAGTCTAACGAATTTCTTTCTGCTTAATAATAACAAATAATTATCTACACAAATAAAACCCGTGAACACAAAAAATCAAACTAGTCATATCAAAACATTTATTAG
>Ga0209066_10003218_pt1 | contig 18883 bp, 10 predicted proteins | sample All_14_2_FD_187198 | JGI IMG/M metagenome (GOLD analysis project Ga0209066, IMG submission 187198) | Freshwater microbial communities in response to fracking from Pennsylvania, USA - Allegheny Zone_MetaG_DW_15 (SPAdes) (version 2) ... | reverse complement strand
GGCGCACGCCCCGCACCCGGCCCCCGTCGAGGAGGAGGTCGGACACGTGGGCCCCGAAGTGGACCTCGCCGCCCGCGGCCAGGATGGCCTCGCGCATGCCCCGCACGAGCCGGGGCAGGACGTTGGAGCCCAGGTGCGGGTGGGCGTCCACGCGGATGTCTTCCGATGCCCCGAAGGACACGAGGAGATCCAGGATGCGGTCCACGTCGCCGCGCTTGGTGGCGCGGGTGTAGAGCTTGCCGTCGGAGTAGGTGCCGGCCCCGCCTTCGCCGAAGCAGTAGTTGGAGTGCGGGTCGATGAGCCCTTCCGAATAGATCCGCTTCACGTCCTTGAGGCGCGAGCGCACGTCCCGTCCGCGCTCCAGGAGCACCGGCCTGATGCCCGCCTCCAGGAGCGTCAGGGCGGCGAAGTACCCGCCGGGACCTGCCCCGACCACCACGGCCCTTTTCCCGCCAAGCGGAGCCGGCCGGAAGACCGAAACGCCCCGCTCCTCCCCGCCCACGGCCACGCGCAGCTGAAAGCGCGGCATGCGGGCGCGGGCGTCGATGGAGCGGCGCACCACGCGCACGGGCGCGGGGTCACTTTCCGGGAGCCCGGCCTTGGCCAGGGCCTGGGCGCGGATGTGCGCGGCGTCGCCGATCCGGTCGGGTTCGACCATGATCTCCACATGAACAGTTTCGCCCGGCGATGTCCGTTGATGCTTCAAAACCATTCCTCCCGCATGAGCAGGGCCCGGGACAGGGACGGGTACATGGCCGCGGCCCCGCGGCGCACGTCATCCTCCGGCACGGCCAGGTCCGGGACCATGATGGCCCGTGCTCCGGACGCGATGGCCGCCCGCATGCCGGGGTTCGAATCTTCGAAGACGACGCAGTCCGCCGCCCGCACCCCGAGGCAGGCGCCGGCTCGGTGGTAGATGTCCGGGTCCGGCTTGGGGCGTTCGACCTGTTCGACGGTCACCACGGCCGCGAACCGGAAGATTTCCGGCCAGGCCTCGCGGTTGCGCTCCACGGCCTCGCGCGACGAGGACGTGGCCAGGGCCATCGGCACGCCCTGACCTTCGAGCCACAGCACCATCTCCAGGGCGCCCTCCTTGGGCGGGATGGCCGCCGTCCTGCGCTCCTCCTCGCGGGCCGCCTTCCAGTTGCGGCGGAACTCGTCCAGGGGAAAATCCTTAAACCATTGCGCGAGCTTTTGCTCGCACAGCACATTGGGAACGCCCACGAGATGGGCGTAGCGCGCGTCGTCGAGATCGAAACCGAGCAGGGCGGCCTCGCGCTGCCATATCCGCTTGAGAGTGACCTCGGTGTCGAGAAGCAGGCCGTCCATGTCGAAGAGGACGGCCGCGGGGCGTTTGGTGTTCATGGGGAAGGAGCTAAGGCCGAACGGGGCAGGAAGCAAGAACCAAATCGACCGACGGGACTGCGACGGGAACGACTCCCCAGTCAGCAACTTTCGGCGGGAGGGACGGAAACGAAGCACTGGCGCACGACCCGTCCCCAATAGGGGTCGTCGAACTCGTCCTGGGAGTAGTCGCTCCCCGTGAATTCATCGATGACCCGGCACCAGAAGCAGGTCGCGTACCCCGCCTCCCGGAGCTGCTTGACCTGCCAGGGGCCGGGGTGAGCGGCGAAGAGACGGCTTGCGAAATCCTGCCCCAGACGACGCCCGCGCATGGACGGCACGATGTAGAACTCGCAGACCTCGCAGCCCTCCCCTTCCGCGGCCTTGATGGCGGCGAAGCCGACGGGGGAGCCGTCGGCGTGGAGCAGGTAGCCCCTGACCGGCCCGCCCAGGGCCGTGTCGAGGGAGAACATCCCGTCCGGGCCGGGGATCTTGCCGGTGATGGCCGAGAACTCGGCCTCGTAGGCCTGGCAGAGGTTCAGATAGACGTGGATGTTTGCGTCGTCGACGTCGCGTATTTCCATGGAAAGCCTCCGTGCATCGCGAAGAAACCCGCTGATGTCCCGACGCGTCCCTGCTGTCAATCGCCTGGAGGCGGCGCGACGGCGGCAGCCGGCGCGGGCGAAGATTCCGCCTCCGCGCCTTGATCCCCGCGGCCATCCTGGGCTAGGCTCGCGTTTCAACGCCAACACCGAAGGACACGCATGAAATTTCTGGTTTCGCAGATGACGGCATTGGTCAACCGCGCCAAGCAGAGGAGCAACACGCGGCTCATGAACAGGTTCCTGTTCATCATGCTCGGTTTCTTCCTCGGCTACACCGTCATCTTCCACTTCGTCATGGCCTACGAGGGCCAAAAGCACTCCTGGCTCACTGGCCTGTACTGGACCCTTACGGTCATGAGCACCCTGGGCTTCGGCGACATCACCTTCACCTCGGACCTGGGGCGCCTCTTCTCCATCATCGTCATGCTGAGCGGCGTCGTCTTCCTGCTCATCGTCTTCCCCTTCACCTTCATCCAGTTCTTCTACGCGCCCTGGCTGGACGCCCAGAACAGGGCCAGGGCCCCGCGCTTCGTGCCCGAAGGTGTCCGCGGCCACGTCATCCTGACCCATTTCGACGCCGTGGCCCTCAACCTGGTGGAGAAGCTCGACCAGTACGGCATCCCCAACGTCATCCTCGTGGCCGATCTGCAACAGGCCCTGAACCTGCACGACACGGGCCTCAACGTGGTCGTGGGGGAAGTCGACGACCCCGAGACATACAACCGCCTGCGCGTGCAGGACGCGGCCATGGTCGTGGTCATGAACGACGACGTGGCCAGCACCAACATCATCTTCACCATCCGCGAGGTCACGGACACCGTGCCGGTCGTGGCCAACGCCGACCTGGAGGACTCCGTCGACATCCTCGACCTGGCGGGCAGCACGAAAACCTTCCAGTTCACGAAGATGCTCGGGGAAGTCCTGGCCAGGCGGGTTCTGGGGCTGAACACGAAGGCCAACGTCATCGGCGGCTTCAATGAACTGCTCATCGCCGAGGCCCCTGTCGCGGACTCGCCGCTGCAGGGCAAGACCCTGGCCGAGAGCCGCCTGCGCCAGCTGACCGGAGTCAACGTCGTGGGCGTGTGGGAAAAGGGCCAGATCCGCCTCCCGGGCCCAAGGACCGTCATCGAGGCGTCGACTGTCCTGGTCCTGGCCGGCTCGCGGGAGCAACTGGACAGCTATGACAGGCTCGTGGACGCGGAACGGCGCACCACGGAAAACAGGGGGCCGGTCCTGGTCCTCGGCGGCGGACGGGTCGGCATGTCCGTGGCCAAGACCCTGGCCGGGCGGGGCATCGATTACCGGATCGTGGAGAAAAAAGCACCGAAAAGCCCGGGCGACGAGCGCCTCATCCTCGGCAGCGCGTCGGATCTGGACGTCCTCATCCAGGCCGGCATCCAGGACACGCCGTCCATCATCATCACCACCCACGACGACGACCTGAACATCTTCCTGACCATCTACTGCCGCCGCCTGCGGCCCGACGCCCAGATCATCAGCCGGGCCAGCCTGGACCGCAACGTCAACACCATGCACCGCGCCGGGGCCAACCTCGTCATGTCCTACGCGTCGCTGTGCACCACGACAATCATCAACCTGCTCAAGCCCGAAAAGCTGCTCATGATCTCCGAAGGGTTGAACATCTTCCGCTCCCAGCCGGGCAAAGCCATCATCGGCAAGGCCCTTCGCGACCAGGACATCCGTGAGGAGACCGGCTGCAGCGTCATCGCCATCAGGCGCGGCGAGGCCATGCTCATCAACCCCGACCCCGACACCGTGGCGGAGGCGACGGACGAGCTCATCCTCATCGCCACGGCCGAGGCCGAGAAGAAATTCATGGAGCGGTACCAGGATCCCGCATACGCACGGAAATGAAAAGCCCTGCGTACGCGGGGCACGTCGCCGCCCCCCGTGTCAGCCGTCCAGCGCCCTGAGCAGGATGGCCGACAGGCGGGCATGATCCAGGACGATCGGGTTGCCTTTCATGCTCGACGCCCCGGAAGCCTTGCGGGCCGTGTCGTCCACCATCCCCTCCCCCAGACCGAGGTCCCTCAGGTTCCTGACGCCCAGGTCCCGACAGAGCGCATGCACGAAGCGCACCCCGGCCAAGGCATCTCGCTCGCCTGCCAGGAGCAACCCCGTCTCGGCGAAGCGGTCCAGGCTCGGGTGGGCCGGGTAGGCTTCGCGCAGGGCCGCGATGTTGGCCTCCATGACGTGGGGCAGCAGCGCCGCGCAGATCTCGCCGTGGGAGGCGCCGAGCATGGCGCCCAGGGGCGCGGCGAAGCCGTGCACGGCGCCGAGTTTGGAGTTGGCCAGGGCCATGCCCGAGAAGAGGCTGGCCAGGGCCATGTCCGAGCGCGCCGCCAGGTCCGTCCCTTCGGCCACGGCCCGGCGCAGGGAACGTGCGACGCGGACCATGCCGTCCCGGCACAGGGGGTCGGTCAGGGGGCTCGCGGCGTGGGAGACGAAGGCCTCCATGAGCTGGGTCAGGGCGTCCATGCCCGTTGCCGCGGTCTGGCGCGGCGGCAGGGACACGGCCAGCTCCGGATCAACCACGGCCAGACGAGGGATCATCTCGGGAGAGCGCAGGCTGACCTTGACTCCGTGCGCCCTCGACAGGAGCACGGCGTTGGCCGTGACCTCGGAGCCCGTCCCGGCCGTGGTCGGCGCGGCGATCAGGGGCAGTGGCGCATGATCGAGGGGCATGCCCCGCCCCACCACTTCGAGATAGTCGAAGACGTCCCCCGCATTGGGCACAAGGGCGGCCAGGGCCTTGCCCGCGTCCAGGACGCTGCCGCCGCCGACGGCCACGACCACGTCGCACCCCCTGGCCCTGGCCGACAGGGCAAACGCGGCAATGGAGGCGGCTTCGGGCTCCCCGCTCACGGGGATGACGAACACGTCGTCCATGACGCCGGACAGGTCGTCGGCAAGCCAGGCGCAGCCTTCGGGTCGGCTTCCGGTCACCAGCAGGCAACGCCTCCCCAGGCGGTAGGCCTGCGCGGGTATCTGCAGGCGCGATCCGGGACCGAAAAGAACTCTGGCAGTGGAGAACGTGAACGCCATGGAACCTCCCATCCGCTCAAGGATGCGGCACGGCGGGATTCAACCGCCTGAACGGGATACATACCCTGCCCTGCGCATGGCCACAACCCGGACTTTCCAGCCGCACGCCACGAAAAAAGCCGCGACCTTGCGGAGGCGGCTTTGTTCGCGACAAGGCAGCAATGCCTAAAGGTTGCGGTACATCTTGGCTCCGGGGGGCACGTCGTCCACGACCCACATGTTGCCGCCGATGACCGCTCCCTCGCCGATGGTGATGCGACCGAGGATGGTCGCCCCGGAGTAAACCGTCACGTTGTCCTCGACGATGGGGTGACGGGCGATGCCCTTGACCAGGTGGCCGTTCTCGCCCTTGGGGAAGCTCTTGGCGCCCAGGGTCACGCCCTGGTAGAGGCGGACATTGTTGCCGATGATGCACGTCTCGCCGATGACCGTCCCGGTGCCGTGGTCGATGAAAAAGGACTCGCCGATGGTCGCGCCGGGGTGGATGTCGATGCCCGTGGCCGAATGGGCCATCTCGCTGATGATGCGCGGGATGAGCGGGATGCCGAGCTTGTGCAGTTCGTGGGCGATGCGGTGGTTGGTCACGGCCCGGATGGACGGGTAGCAGAAGATGGTCTCGCCGGGGTTCTTGGCCGCCGGGTCGCCGGCGAAGGCGGCCTGCACGTCCGTGGCCAGCAGACGGCGCACGTGGGGCAGGGTCTGCAGGAACTGGTTGCACATGCTTTCGGCGCGCACGGCGCAGTCGGCGGAACAGGCGTGCTCGTCCTTGTCGCAGGCGAAGCAGAAGCCTCGCTCGACCTGCTTGGTGAGCTCGCGGCGGACCTTCTCCAGCTTGGAGCCTACGAAATAGGCCATGTTCTCGGGTGTGATGAAGGGCTCCTTGAAAAAGCCGGGAAAAAGCACCGAGCGCAGTCGCTCGACGATGTCGGAGAGGAGCTCCACCGAGGGCATGGGCGAGCCGAAGGACGGCTGGTGGTAGACGCCCATGTAGGATTCCGGGGCGCAGAGGCTTTCCACCACGCCCGAAAGGACACTGTCGATCTTCAAATATTTTGCCATGTTCAGCTCTGGGAAGCGAAAAGTTCTGTGGAAAGGTAGCGTTCGCCCGTGTCGCAGACGATGGCCGCGACGAGCTTGCCCTCCATCTGCGGCTCGCGGGCCAGCTGCAGGGCGGCCCACACGTTGGCGCCCGAGGAGATGCCGCAGAGGATGCCTTCCTCGCGGGCCAGGGCCCTGGCCGTGGCCATGGCGTCCTCGTTGGTCACGGTGACGATGCGGTCGATGACCTTGCGGTTCAGGACCTCGGGCACGAAATTGGGGCCGATGCCCTGGATCTTGTGCGGCCCGGCCGTGCCCTGGCTCAGGAGCGGCGAGGCGGCGGGCTCCACGGCCACGGCCATGAAACTCTCCTTGCGGCGCTTGAGGGTCCGGCCCACGCCGGTGATGGTCCCGCCCGTGCCCACGCCGGCCACCAAAGCGTCGATGCGGCCGTCGGTGTCGCGCCACAGTTCCTCGGCCGTGGTCCGCTCGTGCATGGCCGGGTTGGCCGGGTTGACGAACTGACCGGGCATGAAGGCGTCCTCCATGGAGGACAGAATCCTCTCGGCCTCGGCCACGGCCCCGGCCATGCCCTTGGCCGCCGGGGTGAGGACCAGCTCGGCGCCCATGGCGGCCAGCAGCATGCGCCGCTCGACGCTCATGGATTCGGGCATGGTCAGGATGAGGTGGTAGCCGCGCACGGCGCAGACGAAAGCCAGACCCACGCCCGTGTTTCCGCTGGTGGGCTCGACGATGACCGTGCCGGGACGGATAAGCCCGGCCCGCTCGGCTTCGTCGATCATGTTCAGGGCGATGCGGTCCTTGACGGAAGACAGGGGGTTGTAGAATTCGAGCTTGACCACGACCTCGGCCAGACAGCCCTCGGTCATCCTGTTCAGCCGCACCAGGGGGGTGTTGCCGACCAGTTCGGTCATGGAATTGGCGATCTTCATGTTTCCTCCTCGAATCGGGAAAGCCTGGCCATGACCCATGGCCACGGCGAAGTCCAGACAAAAAAAACCGGCCAGAGGCCGGCGTGCTGCGGTGCGGGGCTACTCAAGGCCCTTGGTGATGAAGTCCAGGGACATGAGGGCGTCCTTGAGGCGCTTGCCGGGAGAGAACTTGATGCCCCGGACCGGCCTGTCCGTCTCCTCCCCGGTCTCGGGGTCGACGGATTTGCGCGGCGCGCGGTCCACCACGGCCATGGTCCCGATGCCGGGCAGGGTTATCCTGTCCCCCTGGCTCAGGGACTCGGTCATGCTCTCCATCATGGCGTCCACGACGCGGGACGCCTCCTCTTCCGAATATCCCATCTCCTTGCGGAGCCGGTCGATCAAGTCGGTCCTTTCCATGTGAACCTCGGGGTTTGAGCGCGGGGAATGGCGATTTTCTATGATACAGTATATAGGCAATACAGGCGGGCGGGTAAAGTCCTTCCAAGAGCTTTGTGAAATATTTATTAAAATGGCCGAGCCTACAACTCGCGCATATAAACGAGTATCGATTTGACACACCTTCCGGAGATTTCCCATGAACCAACGCCTCGTCGAGGAACGTGACGCCTGCGCCATCATCGCCTTTGTGGACAAGCGCGGACGGGCCTCCCACGCCAACATAGTCAAGACAATAGATGCCCTGAAGAAGATGGCCCACCGCTCGGGCGACATCAACAGCGAGGGCGACGGCTGCGGCGTCCTGACGGACATCCCGCGGGCCATCTGGGGGCAGCGCCTGCAGGACGCGGGACTGAGCCGCCACCTGAGCGAGAGCCGGGGCTTCTTCGTCGGCCACTTCTTCCTGCCCGCAGGCCCGGGGGCCGACGAGGTCAAGGAACGCGTGCGCGCCATCCTGACCGGCGAGGGCAGCGAAGTGCTCGTCGAGGTCGACGACCGGATGCAGCCAGGCGAACTGGGCCCCATGGCCCGGTCCGAGGCCCCTCTCTTCTGGCAGGTCTGCGGCCTGGTCCGCGACGAGACTCGCCAGGAAGGGGCCAGAAGGCTCTTCGCCATGCAGGCGGCCGTCGAACGCGACGCGCCCGAGGCCCACGTCTGCTCCTTGAGCCTCGACAGCGCCGTCTACAAGCTGCGCGGCACGCCCGACCTGCTGCCCCGCGTCTACCCCGACCTGCGCGACCCCGCCAGCAAGTCCATCATCACCCTGGGCCACAGCCGCTACTCCACCAACACCCTGCCCACGGCCGAACGCGCCCAGCCCTTCTCGCTGCTGGGCCACAACGGCGAGATCAACACCATCGAGAAGATGCGCTCCTCGGCCCTGGACCTGGGCATCACGCCCACGCCCGGCGGCAGCGACTCCCAGGACCTGAACCGCATCCTGGAGGGTCTCGTCCATCTCCACGGCTTCGACTTCATGGAGGCCCTGGAGATGGTCTTCCCGGCCATCCACTCGGAGGTGGAGCTCATGAGCCCGGAACTGCGGCGCATGTACGGCTTCTACCGCTGGTTCTTCATGCCCTCGGCCCAGGGGCCGGCGGCCGTGGTCTCGCGCTTCGGCGACACGTGCATGGGCAGCGTCGACGCCCTGGGGCTGCGGCCCCTGTGGTTCGGCGAGAGCGACTACGACTATTTCCTGTCCTCGGAAAAGGGCGTGGTGGACCTGCAGAACACCATCCACGACCCGCGTCCCCTGGCGCCCGGCGAAAAGATCGCCGTGGTCTCGGGGCCCGGCAAGCGCGGCGAGGTAGTGGACCACTGCGCCCTGCAGGAGCGCCTGCTGCGGCTCTTCCAGCAGGGGCGCCTGTCCCATCTGGCCGACAACCTGCACGGCGAGATCCCCGAGCCCATTCTGGCCTGTCCCGAAGGGTCCTGCCGCGACCTGCGCCGCTTCTTCCAGGGCCGCACGGTCTTCGACGACCGCGCCGGCCACGACGCCACGACGGTCCTGGCCGCCTTCGGCTGGCGCAAGTACGACCAGGACATGCGCAAGCACGTGGCGGCCACGGGCAAGGGGCCCATCGGCTCCATGGGCCACCAGGGCCCCCTGGCCTGCCTGGAGGCCGACGGCCTGTCCAACGTCAGCGAGTATTTCAAGGAGAACGTGGCCGTGGTCACCAACCCGGCCATCGACCGCGAGCGCGAGGCCGAGCACTTCTCCACGGCCGTCATCCTCGGCGACCGGCCCGACAACCCCGACCGGCCGCCCGTGGGCCTGCGCCTGAAGACACCCATCCTGCTGGGCGGCGAGTTCACGCCGGCCCTGTCCTCCCTGGACATCCTGGCCGTGTGCCGCGAGCACGGCACCCACACCCTGGAGCAGGTCCTGGACTTCTTCACGGCCCAGCAGCGCGACCCGTCGCGCCTGGCCATCCTCGACGCGACCTTCGTGCCCGGCGAAGGCCTCGAAAAGCGCCTGGAGGCCCTGGAAGCGGAGGCCTTGCGGGCCGTGGCCGGCGGTGCGGCCATCCTCGTCCTGGACGACAGCCAAAGCTTCGTGGACGGCCGCTGCTACATCGACCCCGGCCTGGCCACGGCCCGGCTCCGCCGAGCCGCCGAGGCCGGACGCATCCCGCGGCTGCCCTCGCTCATCGTGCGCAGCGGCGCCATCCGCAACATGCACGACGTCATGTTCGTCCTGGGCCTGGGCGCGGCGGCCGTGAACCCCTACATGCTCTGGAAGCAGGCCTACGCCCAGGCCGAGAACGCCGAAGGGCTGCAGCGCACCCTGTCCAACACCCTGACGGCCCTGCAGGCCAGCGTGGAAAAGATCATGTCCACCATGGGCATCCACGAGCTGTGCGGGTACGGCCGCATCTTCTCGTCCATCGGCCTCAAGGCCGAGCTGGCCTCGGTCTTCGGCTGCGCGAACTTCTGCTCGTCCGACGCGGCGGGGCTGGGCTACGCCGAATTGGAAAGCCGGGCCGAGCGGCGCATCGCCCTGGTCCGAGAGGGTCTGGAAGGCAAGCTGCCGGCCGACCCCAAGCGCAACGCCCGCGTCGGCAAGATCCTGCGCTCCGTGGCCGTGGGCAAGACCGGCTACCTGCAGATGGCCGAAGGCCTGGAGGAGGTCGACCGCGACACCCCCGTGGGCCTGCGCCATCTCCTGGACATCGCCCCGCGCAGCGCCGCCCCCCTGCCCCTGGAGGCCGTGGACATTTCCATCGGCCAGCACGCCATGCCCCTGCTCATCAGCGCCATGTCCTTCGGCTCCCAGGGCGAGAGCTCGTTTCGGGCCTACGCCGAGGCCGCGCACAAGCTGAACGTCATCTGCATGAACGGCGAAGGCGGCGAGATCCCCGACATGCTCGGCAAGTACCGCGAGAACCGGGGCCAGCAGGTGGCCTCGGGCCGCTTCGGCGTGTCCATCGAACTGCTGAACTCGGCCAGGTACCTCGAAATCAAGATCGGCCAGGGCGCCAAGCCCGGCGAGGGCGGCCACCTGCCCGGCTCCAAGGTCACGGACATGGTGGCCCAGGCCCGGCACTGCAAGCCCGGCATCGCCCTCATCTCGCCCTCGAACCACCACGACATCTACTCCATCGAGGACCTCTGCCAGATCATCACGGAGCTGAAGACCGCCAACCCCGGCGCGCGCATCTCCGTCAAGATCCCGGTCACGGGCGGCGTGGCCACCATCGCCGTGGGCGTGGCCAAGGCGGGCGCGCACATCGTCAACATCAGCGGCTTCGAGGGAGGCACGGGCGCTGCCCGCGAGCACGCCAAGAAGTACGTGGGCCTGCCGGTCGAGATCGGCGTGACCCAGGCCCACCGAGGCCTGGTGGAGGCCGGCCTGCGCCGCCAGGTCGAGATCTGGTGCGACGGCGGCGTGCGCTCGGGGGCCGACGTGGTCAAGCTCGTCTGCCTCGGCGCCGACCGCGTCGGCGTGGGCACCGTGGCGCTGATGGGCGTGGGCTGCATCAGCTGCGAGCAGTGCCACCTGGACGTCTGCCCGCGCGGCATCTCCACCCAGCTGCGCAGCATCGAGGAGGCGCAGCAGCGCGGCGTTAAGCTCTTCAAGCCCCTGCAGGGCGAGGTCGAGGCCGAGAACCTGGCCCGCCTCCTGCGCGCCTTCGGCGACCAGATCCGGCACATTTTGGCCGGCCTGGGCGAGAGGCGCCTGGCCGACCTGGTGGGCCGCACGGACCTCCTGATCCAGGCCCGGGGCAAGGACAAGGTGGACCTGACGGACCTCCTCGTTCCGGCGCCCATGGACGCCATGCAGGCCTACTGCCCGGTGCCGCGCATCGTGCGCAAGCCACTGGACAACCTGACGCGGCTCATCTCCGACATGGCCCTCTCCACGGCCCGCGACGGCTGCGGCTACGTGCAGTACCGGGAGGAGAACGTGCGCTCCGTCGACCGGGCCGTGGGCACCTACCTGGCCGGCGCCATGGTCCGCGAGGGCGACGGCGCCAAGGTCGACCTCATGCTCGACTCCTCGGTGCCGGGCAACGGCCTGTGCGCCTTCAACGTCGACGGCATCAGCACCTGCGTTCAGGGCGGCGGCCAGGACGGCATCGCCAAGGGCGCGCGCGGCGGCCGGGTCTGCATCCTCAAAGGGGCCAACATCCTGGGCCAGCGAGTGGACGGTTCCGTGGGCAAGTCCCTGGCCTACGGCGCCCTGTCCGGCACCGTCGTGGTCCAGAACTTCGCCGACTCCCGCGCCTGCATCCGCATGTCCGGCGCCGACGCCATCTTCGGCGGCCGCATCACCGCCCCCGTGCGCGACGAGTTGGGCAACATCGCCTCGCGCGCGCACCTGAAGGGCTTCGCCTTCGAATACATGACCGGCGGCCGGGCCGTGGTCCTGGGCGACCCGGGCCCGTGGATGTGCGCGGGCATGACCGGCGGCGTCGTATACCAGTGCCTCTACCCCGAGTTCGGCTTCGGCCGCGAGAACCTGAAACGTCGCTTCGCCCGCGGCGCCCACGTGGTCGTCCGGGGTCTCGACGGCGACGATGCGGAACAGATCAGGGAACTGCTGGGCAAGTACACGGCCTCCCTGCGCCAGAGCTTCCAGAACGCCGAGGCCGATCTGGTCCAGGCCCTGGCCGACGAGGCCGAAAGCCGCTTCGTGAAGATCGTGCCGGGCTCGAGCACCGGCATCAAACCGGAATAGAAACGCGGATGGCGCCGGCAAGACTCCGGCGCCATCCGCTTCACTCGTCTTTGATACCGGTCCAGCCCCGAACGGGGCGCGGCCGGGCCTCCTATTGCCGCATGGCGGCCTTGGCCGCGTTGCGCTCGCGGATCTTCCGCATCATCACGTCGTCCAGACGCTCCCCGGAATCCGGGACCACCTTGCCGTCGCTGCCCGTGACCACGTTCGTCCTGTGCGCAGCCATGCACCCCTCCCAGATGCCCGCATCCGAGGGCAGGGGATGGCGCAGACAGCCGAAACCGGACACGATGCACGGCTCGCCCGGCTTGTTGCAGCTGTACTTGGGGTTGTAGTCCCCGATGGTGTCGGGGTGGTAGATTTGCGTCGTGCCCGGGCTACCGTAACCGGCGGAGCGGCACAGGCAGTTCAGGAACTCCTGGGACGGGGCGACCCCCATCTGCGCGAAGACGCTCTCCAACTTCGTGTGGTTGAGGCTCTTCAAAAACTCCACCAGGTTCTTGTGCTTGACCTCGACCTCGGCGGCCGGGGCCTTGCCGCCCTTCCTGCCCTTGACGTACTTGCGGTAGACCTCCCGCAGTTCGGCGGAATTCTCGTCCTCGGCAAAGGACCGCGCAGCGGACAGGGCCTCGTCCTTGGGCACGCCGTTGCCGCGCAGGACCTGGTAGACCTTGGCCGCGCGCTCGTTCCTGCGCATGGCCTCAAGACTGTTCTCCTCCTGCCACTCGTAGATCATGTCCAGGGGCTTGAGCACGGTCCGGCCCTTGCTTTCCACCATCTCCCACGCGTTGCCCGAGACCTCCTTCCATATGTCGCCGCCCTCGAAGGTGTCGGTCAGGCCCGTGGCATCCAGACCGGACGTGCCGGACTCGGGATCGACGACGCCGTCCCGCTTCAGGCGTTCCGCGATCCTGTTGAACTCCGACGAATCGCCCGAACGCTTCAGGTCCACGGCCCGGCGCGCCTCCTCGTAGGGCACGCCCATGCGCATCATCTTCTTGACCACCTGGTTGTCCACGTCGTCCTGGATCCCGCCCTGGGTCCGGTCCTGAATGGCGCCCAGCTGCTTGCGCCCCTCAATGGCGGCCTCGGTCTTCTCCACGATGCCCCCGTAGAAGGAATCCACGTACTTGCCGGTCTGCCGCGCCCCTTCCTTGAGGCGCTCCTTCATGCCGTCCTCCTCCTGCAGCGCCCCGCCTGCGTCCAGGGCCCGCTGGCCGTCATCCTTGATCCCCTTCTCCTTGATGCGGGCCACGTTCTCGCGAAAGCCGCTCCGGTCGCCGCTCTCGAACCTGTTGCGGGCCTCCCGGGCTTCGGCCTGCGTGGCGCCCATGCGGCGCAGCTTGGCCTCGATCTCGGCGGCAACCTCACGGTCCTTGGCCTCGAAGGCCTTACCCTCCAGTTCGGCCCACTCGAAGGCGTTCTTCATCCTGGCCCGCTCGGACGTGTCCTGGCCGAGGAGGGGCGAGGCCGCCTTGGCCGCGTCGCCCTCCTTGATGCCCTCGACGACGGTGGTCGTGATCTCGATGCCCTGGATGATCATATCGGCCTTGTCCGCGGCGTTCATGCCCTTCTGCACGATGCCGTCCCCCGACGGGACCCCGGTCTTGGCCGGCCCGTCCACGTCCGCGCCGGCACGCTTGCCCCCGGGCGTCGCGTCGGCGTCCGCGGTGCGCCTGGCGGGCGCGTCGGCGTCGGCCGACGACTTCCGTCCGGCCTCCCCGGCGGCGTCTGCGGTGCGCTTCACGTCCGCATCGGCGTCGGCCGAAGTTTTCCGCCCGGCATCGGCATCACCGTCCGCAGTGCGCTTCGCGTCCGCATCGGCATCGGCCGGAGATTTCCGCCCGGCATCGGCATCACCGTCCGCAGTGCGTTTCACGTCCGCATCGGCATCGACCGGAGATTTCCGCCCGGCATCGGCATCACCATCCGCAGTGCGCTTCGCGTCCGCATCGGCATCGGCCGGGGATTTCCGCCCGGCATCGGCGTCACCGTCCGCAGTACGCTTCACGTCCGCATCGGCGTCACCCTTTTGCGCCGGGGCGTCGGGTTCCCCCGCCCCCTGCTCGCCGGAGCCGGGTGCGGGCTGCGTATCCGTCCCGTCCACGCGCTTCTTCGCTTCGGCATTGGCCTCGTCAAGAGCGTCGGCCCGTTTCCGGACCTGCTCGGCCGTGTCGTCGCTCCCGCCGCCCTTGCTCTTTTTGCTCTGACCCGGCTCGTCGCCGAGCTGGTCCTTCCAGTTCTGATCGGCGCTGCCCTTGGACGTCTTCTCGACCGTGTCCGCCATGTTGCGCCGCGCCTCCTGCAGCTTTTCGCTGCGCTCCCGAGCCTTGTGCTCGGCCACCTCGAAATCGGCCTCGGCCTTGTTCGTCCATTTCTCGATCTTCTGCTCCTGCACCGCCTTGGACTCGCCAAGCCTGGTGATGCCCACCTCGTTGGGGTTCTTGTAGTTGCGCAGGGCGTCGGCCTGACGGCTGACCGGAGACGTGTGCCCCACGTTCTCGGCGGCCTTGCTGAGGCTCTTGCCCATGGTCTTCATGTCCTTGCCGTCGCGGGCGTGCTGGAACTTCTGCTTGTTGTCCAAGGCGTAGCCCAGGGGGTCGGTCATGGCCTCGGGTCCCGTCACGCCCACGGCCTTCTTGCCGCCGGGGGTGACGAAGGCGTCGGAATCGGCCTGGCGCGCCTTCTGCCGCTCGGGCGTGGCCGGCTCCCAGATGGTGGCGTCATGCATCGTGCTGACGTATTTGCCCGTCTTCGGGTCGTAGGTGATGGTGTAGTCGCCGTTCTTGCGCCACTCGTCCACGAGCTGCCTGGCCGCCTCGTCGGTCTTGGCCGTGAGATCGAGGTCCGCACGCACGTCCTTGGGAGGCTTGAGGTCCTTCTTCTTTTTCGCGCTCTCGGAGGAAGCATCTGTCTTGGCAGAGGACTTCTCGGCCTTGGCGTCGGCCGCCGTGGCGCCCGAGCCGGAATTCTCGATGAGCCCGTCATATTTTTCCTGGATGCGCGTGAGCTCCTGCATGCGGGGGTCCAACTTGGTGTACTTTTCCCGCGTCTTCTGCATCTGCTGGAAATACTCCTGTTCGACCTTGCGGTAGGCCTCGCTGTCGACATTGACCGTACCGTCGGGGTTGCCGGCCGCCTTCCGGGCCATCTCGGAATACTTGGCCTCGATGGCGTCGAGATCCTTCTGCTGCAGGGAGCGCAGCGATTCGAGGTCATGGCTGTGCGCTGGCTCGGCCAGCCAGAAAACCAGGGCCGCCGCGGCCAGGAGATGCACCAGGAACCGCACGCCTTGCGGGACGATTTCCGGACCGTGGACGCGGGATCGGACGGGTCTGTGCTGTCTTTGGATCATGTCAGTTCTCCTCCGGCAATGATTCCGCCACGTGGTCGATGAACGCCTCCGCCTGGAAGTCCTCGTCGTCGACCAGTGTCCAACGCTCGTCGGCCGTCATGCCCGACGGGGTGACCCAGCCTCCGACGACCCCTTTCAAAGCGAGGGAGGACACACCACTCTTGATCGCGGGGCACGTGGTCAGGGCCACATGGTATTCCCAGCCTTTCCCGGACCTCAGGCCCACGCCGCGGATCCGGGGACCGCCCGGCAGACCGGCTTCGACCCAGCCGTCGCCGAAGCGGACCTCCAGCACGCCGTCCCAGTTGGCGTCCACCCAGCGCGCGTCGACCCGGCGCGACCAGTTCAGGTAGATGGCGTTCTCGCCGCTCAGGGACAGGACGTACTTCCCCGCGTCGGGCCCCGTGTCGTGGCGGACGAAACTGGCCTGAACCTCGGTGCCCTTGTCCATTTCCGGGGTTTTGGCCGACCGGAACACGGCCTCGACGCCGCTGGTGCGCGTCCGGTCGCAGGCGATGCGCACGGCGTAGGGCGTGCTCAGGATACGCTCGTTGAAGCTCAGCACGGGTTTGCTGGAGACCACGCCGACCTTGGGCCAGGAAAAGGTGTCGGCCGGCACCTCTGCCACAAGGGCCCCGCCTTCGAAACGGCCGTGCTTGGCGAACTCGGCCCCGCGGATGCCATAACCTTCCCAGGCCTCGCCGTCCCGGCCGTCGAACAGGGTTTCCACCTCCAGGGGCTCGACGCCCGGCGCCGGTTCCTCCGGGGGCAGCGGAGCGCCGGTCACGCGGTCCATGACGATACGCTTCAGGGCCATGCGCACGGGCGCTCCCGACTTCTCGGCCTGACTGAAGGCGTAGACCCGAAAGCCCAGGTTCGGCACGGCCCATTTCCAGGGAAAGCGCTCTTCTGGCCCGCCCAGGCCCTGAGCCATGACCCCTTCGGGCGAGATGCGCAGGGTTACTCTGCCCGGGGCCTGCGGACCCGTCTCGACCTTCCATGCCCCCTCGCGCGAGTCCGGATCGATCAGCAGCATGCCCCTGCCGCCCGAGCCGTCCTCCTTGCGGTTCCACTGGGCCCAGACGTACGGCGTGCCAGGGTCGTTGTTCTTGAGATTGTACCGCGGGGACAGGGCCACGACGAAGCCCGTGGTGCGGTCCGGATCGAACTCGAAGGTCACGCCCGCCTCGGAGCCGGGGCCGAATCCGTCCAGCCACAGCGCCGGACCCGGGGTATAGACGCCGACCTTGCCCCAGCTGGAATCGGCAGGGACGTCCACCGCGACCTCACCGTCCTCCAGACTGGCATGCTTGCGGAAATCCCCGCCCTGCCCGGCCAGTGGGGTCAGCCAGCGGCCCAGCACGCCGTCTTCGAAAAGGATGGTCCGCCGCGCCCCGTCAAGGGGTGCGTCATGCGCAGCCTGCACGGCGAAAGGCTCCCGGCTGCGCTCGATCCGCTTCAGGGCCAGGCGTACGGGCTTGCCGCGCCGGCTCGCCGTGGCGCCGGCAAGGGCGTAGAGGCGGTAGCCGTCCTTCGGGACGTCGCCGGGCATGACGCCCTGCAGCAGCACCTTGCCCCCGGCGTCGGTGACCACGACAGCGTCGTCGGGACGCAGGACGAGGTCGATGCGCTCCGGGACCTCGGCGATCTCCCGGGTCATGACCACCTGCTGCTCGATCCACAGGGTCAGGGTCCGGGGGCCGTCGACGGTTTCCAGATGCATGCCCACGCGCACATCATGGAACCGCCACTCTTCGTCGGTCCTGGCCTCGGCCGGGACCAGGGACAGGACAAGGTCGGTCGAGGCGTCCGGGTCGAGCAGCGCCGTCAGCCTGACCCCCTGCTGCGTGCCGCGGGGATGCTCGACGACGGTGGCGTTGGTGTACATGCCGGTGCGCCCCCAGGAATTCCCTTCCGGCACGTCCACGATGAACATGCCGTTTTCTATTTTAGCGAAATTCTTGAATTTTCCACCATCAGCCTGGTACGGGGCCCACATCTCGGACATGTCGCCGGCAAAAAGCGGTTCGGCTGCCTGCGCGACCTGCGCGGCCGGTGCGGAAGACGCCGACGCGGATGCCTGCCCCTGTCCGTCGGGCCCTCGAACCCATCGACGGCCGTCGCGACGCAGCAGCGCGCCCTGTGCGACGGCGTCCTCGTCGGCCACGGCCACCCACTCCAGAAAATCGCCGCGCTCAAGGTAGCCGTTCAGATCCGCGAGCCCTTCCGCGGACGCAGCGAGGCGGGCGTCACCGCCCCGGGCCTGGGCCAGCCAGTCCGCGACCTGGGCGGCGCCCGCATCGAGGAGGTCCAGCCCCGCATCCGTGCGCAGAGTCTGCCCCAGGCGCACAAACCGCTCCGGCATCTTCCCCCATGCGCCAAGGGCTCTGATCGTGACCTTTCCCTGCAGTTCGAGCCGGACCAGGGCTTCGGGCCCGACCGCCGTCTCCAGGCCCGCCGCATGGGCAGCACGGGACGGACAGGCCGCGGCAACAGCCAGGAACAGGAGTATCGTCATGGTGGAACGAAAATGCATCGTGGAGCCTCCCGGATACGGTGTGAATGAACACCGGCCCGAATCAGGCCGGGACCATACATACGAATACCCACAAGACGACAGGCAGGGCAAGCCGCTTGCGCTGCGGGAGTACTGCGGCCGGATTGTTTTTTCCGGCAAAAGTTCCTAGATATTCCGCTAAACCACGTACAGGGGGATGCCATGTTCTATTCCCGCGTCTCGTCCATTGCGGACCGTTTGCCGATTCTCGCCCTTTCCCTCCTCCTCATTCTGGCCGCATGGCCCGTCCGCGCCCAGAGCGGGGCTCCGACCGCACCCGGCCCGCGACAGGCGGCCTCGGCCGGCGCCGACGACGAGGCCCTGCGCGGCCTCATGGAGAAGGACGCCCTGACGGTCCGCGCCCTCGTCGGCTTCGGCCGCATCCCCGCCGCCGCCATGGCCCCCCTGTCCGGCCTGCGCGGCAAGGGCATCGACGTGCTCGGGGCCACGCCGCAGCAGCTTGACGCCATCCTCAAGGAACACGGAGCCACCCTGAGCGCGGCCGAGAAGCAGGCCCTGGAGCGGGTGGCGGGAATCATGCGCGAAGTCGGGAAAACGGCAACCGGAGGACAGGCCGTAGCGCCGTCGGTTCAGGGCGGAGGGGGCGCCGTTACGGCCCCCCCGGCCACCGCACCCGTGCAGGATGCAGGGGTCGCCGTCTCCGTGGCCGAACCCCCGGCCACCGCACCCGCGCAGGATCAAGAGGTCGCCGTTTCCGTGGCCGAACCCCCGGCCACCGCACCCGTGCAGGATGCAGGGGTCGCCGTCTCCGTGGCCGAGCCGTCCGCTGCGCCACCGACACAGGCGGCAGGGACGTCCGTGCCAGTACGCGCGGCCCCGGCC
>Ga0209066_10003216_pt1 | contig 18892 bp, 16 predicted proteins | sample All_14_2_FD_187198 | JGI IMG/M metagenome (GOLD analysis project Ga0209066, IMG submission 187198) | Freshwater microbial communities in response to fracking from Pennsylvania, USA - Allegheny Zone_MetaG_DW_15 (SPAdes) (version 2) ... | reverse complement strand
TGGATAAATGCACAGGATTTTTTTGCAGGCATGTTCACAACTTCCCTTGAGGCAGATGAAATTCTGGCGGAGATCGAATTGCCATTTATGCCGCCGCTCTCGGGTTGGTCATTCATGGAAGTTGCGCCGCGTGCCGGGGATTATGCGTTGATGGGTGTCGCTGCGTTGATAGTTCTGGATGAAAACAAAAAATGTAAACAAGCGAAATTGGTTTACCTAAATGCCGGAGACGGACCCGTGGATGCGAAAGAAGCCGCAAAAATTTTGATGGGTGAAAAATTGAATAACACCTTGATCGAATCTGTCGCATTGTTGGCAAGCCAAAAAGAGATCAATCCTTTTGGGAATGTACATACCTCGCCCGATTTTCAACGTCACCTGGCGAATGTGTTGACAAAGAAAGCACTACAACAAGCGATACTGCGCGCGGAGGAAAAACTGCAATGACCCCATCATTCCCTATGGCGATCACAGTCAACGATAAAGAATACAAGCGTGAAGTGGAGCCGCGCTTGCTTCTCAGCGATTTTCTACGGCATGAGCTTGGCCTTACTGGCACGCATGTCGGCTGTGAACATGGCGTTTGCGGAGCATGTACGATTCTCTTTGACGGTGAATCCGCAAGATCGTGCCTGATCTTCGCCATTCAAGCAAATGGACACAACATTACCACTGTGGAAGGGTTGGCAAAAGATAAAGATGACCTACATCCCATTCAACAAGCCTTTTGGGAAGCGCATGGTTTGCAATGCGGGTACTGCACACCGGGTATTTTAATGACCCTCGTTCCATTCCTGAAAAAAAATCCAAACCCATCTGAAGATGATATCCGGCATGCACTTTCTGGAAATCTCTGTCGCTGCACGGGGTATCAACATATTGTGGATGCCGTCAAACTTGCGGCAGAGAAAATGAAGTGAGTTGAATTTATGGATCAAATTCAACTCACTCACGCGTTTCGTGCTGGCGAAATAACCGCTTCAGAATACATCTCGCAAGTTGAGAATTATTTTTCTTCGCGTGAACCTTCTGTACATGCATTCCTCCCTGAAGAAAATCGCTTCGAGAGATTACGCAAAGAGGCAGATGATGATCTTGTAGCGCGTTTTCCAAGTCCAGGCACGCGGCCGCCTCTTTTCGGAATGATGGTCGGCGTAAAAGATATTTTTCATGTGGACGGTTTTGTCACTCAGGCTGGCAGTCAATTGCCGTCGAATGAGTTGCAAGGCACCGAAGCTGAAAGCGTCACCAGACTCAAGCAGGCTGGTGCGCTGATCCTTGGCAAGACCGTCACCACTGAGTTCGCTTACTTCACACCCGGCCCCACGCGCAATCCGCACAACTCCGCGCATACCCCGGGCGGCTCAAGCAGCGGGTCTGCTGCTGCAGTTGGCGCGGGTATGTGTTCCCTCGCCCTCGGCACGCAAACCATCGGTTCGCTCATTCGTCCCGCCGCGTTTTGCGGCACGGTCACGCTCAAGCCCACCTATGAACGCATCTCCCGTAACGGCGTTATTCCGCTTTCGCCTTCGTTCGATCACATCGGATTTTTCACCCCAGATATTTCCACCGCAAAACAGGTCGCTCCTTCCATATACAAGGATTGGAATAACTCTATCTCTCTGGATGGAAAACCAACGATTGGGATTCCCGAAGGGCCATATCTTGCACTCGCCTCAGACTACGCCCTGACCTGCTTCAACACAATTTGCAAATCCTTATCTGACGCAGGGTACGAACTACGCCGCATCCCGGTCATGAGTGATTTTCAATATATTCGTGCTCATCACGACATCATTATGTCCTGCGACGCCGCGCAGGTTCATGCGGATTGGTTCAAGAAATATGAAAATCTTTACTCTATAAAACTGACAGACCTCATCCATCGCGGTCAAAAAATTACCTCTATCCACTTACAAGATGCTCTTCAAGCCTGCGATAGGTTTCGCAAACAAATTACTCAAACCATGAACGAACACAACATTGACTTGTGGATCTGTCCCCCTGCCATTGGCCCCGCCCCAAAAGGACTCGACAGCACAGGTGATCCTGTTATGAACCTCCCCTGGACTCAGATTGGCTTCCCTGCGATCAACCTGCCAGCAGGAAAAAATGAAGAAGGTCTGCCAATGGGGTTACAAGTGATTGGCAATTGGTATACAGATGAAGCCTTACTGGCGTGGGCAGAAGACATTGAAAGAATTGTGAGCACACCATGACGGTTGTAAAGTGGAATATCCGCGCAGGCACTTATTACGACTCTGTCGTGTTGATGCAACTACAACGCGGCCTGCTCGAACTACCCGGCGTGGTTGATGCAGGTGTTGTCATGGCTACTCAGGCCAATCGTGACCTGCTCGCCGCGAATCATCTCCTGCCAGATTCAATCTCCGCCAACCCCGATGACCTACTGATCGTTGTCAAAGCCGATGCGGAAGACTCAGCAACCAATGCAATTGAAAAAGTTGACGAATTGCTTACACGCAAGAAATCACTGGCGGTTTCGCAGGATTTCCGCCCACGCAGTTTGAGTTCTGCGGTCAAACAAATGCCTGAGGCAAATTGGGTGCTCATCTCAGTCCCGGGGCGGTACGCAGCGGATGTAGCGCGTGAAGCACTTGAACTCGATAAACATGTATTTTTGTATAGCGATAACGTTTCCCTCGAAGATGAAATCGCTTTGAAAAAGACTGCACGCGAAAAAGGCCTGCTCGTGATGGGGCCAGATTGCGGCACCGCTATCGTCAATGGCGTTGGGCTAGGATTTTCCAATCGCGTCCGCCGCGGAGTGATTGGTGTGGTCGGCGCTTCGGGAACGGGGACTCAGGCAGTCACAAGCCGCATCCACGAATTGGGTGGAGGTATTTCTCAAGCCTTCGGTACAGGCGGTCGCGATCTTAGATCGGAGGTCGGGGCGATCACTGCGCATCAATCCCTTGATCTTTTGGCGCACGACCCTGAAACAAAAGTCATTGTGCTTGTCTCCAAGCCGCCTTCGCCTGATGTTGCAACGGGATTAATTTCCGTTGCACAAGAAACTGGCAAGCCCGTAGTCGTTTATTTCATCGGTTATCCCCCACCTGCAAGGAAGATCGGCAATTTGCATTTTGCGATCAGCTTGAGCGAAACGGCAGAACTGGCAGTACATGGACATTGGGAATTAACAAGCAGCAAGCGGTCACCGATTAACGATCATTACTACGTACGCGGTTTATTTTCGGGTGGAACGCTGGCTTACGAAGTACTCATTGGCTTGCAAGCATCTCTTTCCCCCATCTACTCAAACGCACCGATCACCAATAACCAGAACCTCAAAGACCCTCTCAAGAGCGAATTTCACACCATCATTGACCTCGGTGATGAATTCTTTATGGTTGGCCGCCTCCACCCGATGATCGACAATGACCTGCGAATCCGCCGCATGAAGCAGGAATCCGCCGACCCGGAAGTTGGGATGATCCTATTTGATGTGGTTTTGGGAGAAGGTTCGCATCTTGACCCTGCTGGTGAATTGGTCCCTGTGATCAAAGAAAGTAAAGAGAAGAGATCAGATATTGAGTTCGCCGCGATCATCATCGGGACGGATGATGACCCACAGAATATTCAAAATCAAATAGACCAATTAAAAGAAGCGGGTGTACTTGTATTTCGCACCGTAACTGAGGCCGTGGAATATATTAGCCTGTGCTTTGGCGCTGACCAAAAGAATGTCCTTGTTCCTGTTGATCTCGAACAATTGAAACAGCCTTTTGCGGCGATCAACGTGGGACTTGAATCATTCTATGAAAGCTTGATATTCCAGGGTGCGCAGGCCGTTCACGTGGAGTGGCGTCCACCTGCTGGCGGGAATGAAAAACTAGCATCTCTTCTAGCGAGGATGAAAAAATGAGCATGGATATTGACCAAGCAAATCAAACCGCAGTTGACAGGTTGATGTCAGCGCGGCCGATCTTGAAGGCCGTTGCCGCTGCACGAGATGTCATCCCTGGCATGAAAGATAATCTGCTTCTGCATGCAGGTCCGCCGATCGAATGGGCGCGGATGTCAGGTCCACTGCGCGGGGCGATCATTGGTGCGATGCTGTTCGAGGGGCTGGCTGTCAACGAAGCAGAAGCAATTGTCAGGGCGGAAAGAGGCGAGGTGGAATTTGATTCATGTCATCACCATGGCGCAGTCGGTCCGATGGCGGGAGTTATATCCGCATCGATGAAAGTTTATGTAGTGGAGAATGCCGAGCACGGAAACAAATCGTTCTCGAATCTAAATGAGGGCTACGGAAAAGTTTTGCGCTACGGCGCGTACAGCGAAGATGTGTTGAAAAAGCTGCGCTGGATGAATGATGTGCTTGGTACAGCGTTGGCAGATGCACTCGCACAATCCAGCGGCATTGATATGCGTGCGCTGATCGCCGAAGCATTGCACATGGGCGATGAAGGGCATAACCGCAACAAGGCTGGTTCGCTGATCTATTTAAAGTTGATCTCGCCATTGCTGGCAAAGGTTATGAAAGATAACGCGGCGATGTCGGATATTCTTCAGTTCATCGGCGATAACGCGCTGAGCGTGTTGAACCCGGTGATGGCCGCATGCAAGGCAATGACCGATGCCGCGCACGGTGTGGAGGGCAGCACGATCGTCACGACGATGGCGCGCAACGGCACGGATTTTGGAATTCGCGTGAGCGGACTTGGTGAGAAGCAGTGGTTCACCGCACCTGCTCAAATTCCAGTTGGTTTATTTTTCTCCGGCTTTTCACAGGATGATGCAAACCCGGATATTGGCGATAGCGCGATCACAGAGACAGCAGGCATCGGCGGCTTTGCGATGGCGACTGCTCCTGCAATTGTCACGTTCGTGGGAGGCACGCCAAAGGATGCGATGAATGCCACGCTCGAGATGTATGAGATCACATCCGCTGAAAGTAAATATTTCACCATGCCATCGCTTGATTTTCGCGGCACACCGACTGGCGTTGACCTACGCAAAGTTGTCGGGCTGGGAATAGCGCCGCGCATCAACACGGGAATTGCACATAAGAATGCGGGCATTGGGCAAGTGGGCGCCGGGTTGGTGCGGCCACCGTTGAAGATATTTGAAGATGCACTTTTATCGTTTGCAGAAAAATACAATATTTAAAGAGGAGAAACCATGACCAAAATTTATGATCTATCCCAAGACCTGAATCAGGATTGCTCGTTCTGGCCCTTCTACCCGCCGTTTGAAGTGAAATATATCAAACGCAAATCGGAGCATGGAGTGAACGCGCAGTATATTCAAACCTCGAACCACATGGGCACGCATCTGGATGCGCCGCGTCATTTCGTGACCAAAGGCAAGACGATTGACCAGATCCCCATTGAGTGGTGCTATGGACCTGGTGTGATCGTGGACTTGAGCGACATGCTTGATGATGTAGGTCTCTTCACACCTGAAGATATTGAAAAACGTGCAGATGTGCAGGATGGTGATATTTTATTCATCCACACTGGCTGGCATAAATATTCGTTCTTCGGTGAAGAAGCGGATGAGGAAAGATACATCCAGCGGCATCCAGGTCCGCACTTCAGCATTTGCGACTGGCTGTTGAAGAAAAAGATCCACATCTGGGGTGTGGACATGATCTCCACAGACCACCCGATGAACCTGCCCATCGGCCGCTTCCTCGGCAAAGGCGGCTTGGAACACTGGCAGAAGGTCCGCGCAAAGACAGAAGCCAAATTCGGTGCAGATCAGATGGATGTTCTGTTCCCTGATTCGGCATATCAATTGACTCACAACGCCTTGTTCCCGCACGACTGCATCCATGTGGAAAATCTCGGTGGAGACATCGGCTTGAAAGAACTGCACAACAAGCGCATTACCCTTGGCGTTTTCCCATGGAAGTTCAAAGGCGGCGAAGCGGCGTTTTGCAGGGCTGTGGCTTGGGCGTAATTTGAATCCGTCATTGCAAGGGCGATGCTCTTTCGCTCGAAGCAATCCCCAATTCGTGTTGAGATTGCTTCGACCTATCGGGCTCGCAATGACGAGAAATGAGGTTTGAATGACCACTCGATATTTCGGTGAACGGATCAAACGCAACGAAGACCCGCGTCTGCTCACGGGGCAGGGATTGTATGTGGACGATGTCAATTTACCCAACATGCTGCACGTCGCTTTCGTGCGCAGTCCGTATGCACACGCAAAGATAAACAGCATTGATATTTCACAGGCGATGCAACGCGAAGGTGTCGTTGCTATTTACACGGCGAACGATCTGGGCAACTATTGGAAACCTGGTCCGTTGCTTGTTTCGCCACCACCTGTTGAGAATATTATTTTCAACGAGCGCACACAAGTCCCGCTTGCTAACGATAAGGTGAAGTTTGCGGGCGAGCCGATCGTGATGGTGCTGGCGGAGAGTCGCTACATTGCTGAGGATGCATTAGCTGACATTCAAATCGATTACGAACCTCTCGCGGCCATTGTTGATATGGAAAAGGCTTTAGATGAAGACAGCCCATCGATCCATGAAGAGATCGGTTCGAATATCGCGGCGAATGTTGTGCAGAAAAAAGGCGATTACGAAACCGCAAGAAAAGATGCCGCACTGGTTATCAAACGCCGATTTCTTTACGAGCACGGATGCGCAGCCGCGATCGAGAATCGAGGAGTGGTTGCAGAATGGGATGGGCGCGCTGCACGATTAACTGTCTGGGATACGACACAGGCACCTGTCGTGATCCGCAACGGATTAGCAGGCATGCTCGGATTATCTGAAAGACAGGTGCGTGTGGTTGCACCGTTCATCGGGGGCGGGTTTGGACCGAAGATCATGATGTTCTATCAGGAGGAAGTACTTGTTCCGTGGGCGGCGATGAAGTTGAACCGTCCCGTCAAATGGATCGAGGACCGCGCCGAAAATTTTGTAGCCACCACGCACGAACGTGGACAGATTCACGATGCGGAGATCGCCTTCGATAAGGACGGTCATATTCTCGGCGTGCATGATGTCTTTTTGCATGATACAGGTGCGTATGCTCCATATGGCTTGACCGTTCCGCTCAATAGTTCATGCACGCTGCTTGGTCCGTATGACATCAAAAACTATTACAGCGAGTTCACAGCGGTCTTCACCAATAAGACCATCGTCACGCCCTATCGCGGTGCGGGACGTCAGCATGGTGTGTTCATCATCGAACGGATGCTTGACCTTGCGGCAAAAGAACTGAAAATAGATCGCGCTGAGATCCGCAGACGCAATTTCATTCCGTCGGATAAGTTCCCCTACAACAACGAGATCATCTATCAGGATTTTGCCCCGCTCATTTATGACAGCGGTAATTATGGACCATTACTGGATCAAGCAATGGAGAAGATCGGTTATCAAAAATTCATCAATGAGATCCAACCAAAATTACGAGCCGAAGGCAAACATGTTGGCATTGGTATCGTCGCGTATGTCGAAGGCACAGGCATCGGACCCTATGAAGGCGCGAAGGTGCAGGTGATGAGCAGTGGACGCGTTTCGGTTGTGACGGGTGTTGGCACGCAGGGACAAGGTCACTTCACGAGTTTTGCGCAGATCGTCGCGGAGCAACTCGGTGTGGATGTCGATCAAATCGATGTGATCACGGGGGATACCGATCAATTCTATTGGGGTGCAGGAACGTTCGCCAGCCGCGGCGCGGTTGTGGCGGGCAACGCGATCAATGAAGCTGCGATCGTTGTCCGCAAGAAAATTCTCAAACTTGCTTCCGAACATTTCAATGCGCCCGAGGAAGAACTTGAACTTGCTGATGGAATGGTGAAAGTGCAGGACCTTCCGCGCATGTCCATTTCATTGGGCGAACTTGCAGGCAAGGCGAATCCGATGCGCGGAGCTGTCAGACCGGGGACAGAGCCCGGGCTCGAAGCGACCAATTATTTCGGTCCAGAAAGAGGCGCTACTGCCAGCGGCATCCATGCCATGATCGTGGAGGTCGATCCCGAGACGATGCAGATCCACATCCAAAAATATCTTGTCGTACATGATTGCGGCAAGGTCATCAATCCGCTCATCCTCGATGGGCAAATTCATGGCGGCGTGGCGCAGGGCATCGGCAATGCGTTTTACGAACGGCTCGCCTACGACGAGAACGGCCAGCTGCTCAACGGCACGTTCATGGATTATCACCTGCCCACCAGCCTCGATGTGCCGCACATCGAAACGGGACATGGCGTAACGCTTTCGCCGCTCAACCCGATGGGCGTGAAAGGCGCGGGCGAAGCGGGTGCGATTCCTGTCGGTCCGCTGTTCGCGCAAGCACTTGAAGATGCATTGCACGATGTGGATTTTGAGATTTTGGAAATTCCGTTGAATTCGAATCGGTTGTGGGAATTGACAATGAAAAGGTGACAGCGCCTCAAGCCAAGCCGATGGCTGATTCTAACCATCAGCTTTTTCTTTCGCCTCAAAATTTCTGTCGCATGAATCACTTTGCTATTGGCACAAGCGCATTGGTAACTTCACCATAATCCCACCCATCAATGGATGGAGGAGTCATTCCCAGAGCCGTGAGCATGCTCTTGATCTGTTCGCGATGTTCTGTGGCATGGTTAATGATTTGAAGCATAATGACCCACGGCTCCACATAATAATTGTCCCGTGTTTGGATGCGAAGCATTGGGAGCTTGCCCTCATCCATAGCCAGTTCCAGTAATTTTTCACCGCTGCTTTTTAAAGACTTTCCCAATTCATCAAACTCCAGCGTCACAGAGTCTTTTCTCTCTTCCAATGGCAGAGTCAGAAGTCGCAAGTAGCTATATTGCGCCGATACAAGATGAGACAAAGTATGGCGAATACTCCCTTCCGTTGCAGATTGAGGTGCAGCGTCCAGTTGTTCATTAATCAGGGAGAGGCAAGTCTGAATAATCTGCTCGTTCGCCCAATTATTGTGCTCAAATAACTTTGCAAGAATATTCTCTGTCATCGCGAACCTCCTTGTTGCCGAAGCATTTTCTGTTTTGCTGAATATAGCAGGAAAATAGAATAAGCCTGATGAAATCCTAACAGTATCTGAAAGCCAAAGCCGAGCGAATTCGAATTTTTCTGTGGCACTACTGCACTCCCAAAATACAAGCGCGTTTGAGATTCGTTAATAGGCACAACCATCAACCAGGAGCGCGTACGACCGATAAAATCGCAAAGCAACAATTCGTTTTCAGTACGGGCTTCCACTATCCATGCAGCGAATTTATCAACACGCCCATCTGCCAATTGCCTTGCCTGAAGATCGGTGGAAGGTTTAGCCACTGTCCAAGTGAGGATGAAACGCTCTACTTTAAAAAGCCAGGTTGTATAAAAGGCAAAAATAAATTCCGGGAATGTTATTCGCCCGGGAAATCCCGTAGTGTAACAATCAACATATGACCCATGTAGAATGTAATTCGCCAGCAGCGTGTCAGTTGGCACATTGGATTTTTCAATCGAAAGCATATATTGTCCTTCGTTCGTGGGATAATTGTTTAATGAGTGCCTGAAAGCTCAACCACGATTTTTTCTGTTTGAGACTCCCTGACACCGTCCGCCAGGGCAGCATGTGGTGAACAAGCGACTTATCAGATACTTTCATAAGGATTATACGTTACATGATTCTCATTACTGGTGCTGGCGGTAAAACAGGCAGGAGTTTGGTGCAAATCCTCTCGAAAATTGAGAGTGTTTGCGCATTCGTCCATAGGCAGGAACAAGCTGGCATTCTCGGGACTCTGGGAGCAGACAAGGTCATCGTTGGCGATTTGCTGGATTCATCTATGCTTCGTTCTGCCGTAGATGGTGCGCGAAGCATTTATCATATTTGCCCCAATATGCACCCTGATGAAGTAAATATCGGCAGGCTGGTCATCAATGCAGCACGCGAAAGTGGCGTGGAACATTTCGTCTATCATTCTGTCTTGCATCCGCAAACGGAGAAGATGAACCATCACTGGCAAAAAATGCGCGTGGAAGAAATGATCTTCGAGTCAGGCATCCCCTTTACCATCCTGCAGCCTGCTCCGTATATGCAAAACCTGCTGGCAGGCTGGAAGAGCATTATGGAAAATGCCGTCCTGCGCGTACCGTATTCCATCCACGCCAAATTCAGTTTCGTAGACCTGGAAGATATCGCTGAAGCTGCCAAAACCGCTTTAACCGAAGCAGGGCACAATAACGCAACTTACGAGCTGGCTGGCACATTGCCAATGTCACATGCAGAGGTGGCGGAAGTAATGAATCGAGTACTGAAACATGATATTCATGCCGAAGAGGAAGAGGTCGAAGGCTGGAAACGCCGTGTTGGGCAAGGCAGCATGAACGAATACACGCTTGAAAATCTAGTCAGGATGTTCGAGTATTACGATCAGTTTGGTTTAGTGGGCAATACTAATATATTGAAGTGGCTATTAAAGCGTGAACCGACTTCTCTGGATTCATTCATCAACAGAATATGAAATAGCAAATGAGAAACTACAATGCCATCTCTTTTACGCACATCATAAATGACTGGCTGGCGAAAACACATCAACCGCGCATATTGCATATATTTGACCATGCCTGTAATCTCATCAACGAACACCAGCAGATACTTTCCATTGTCACACCGCAGATCGGAGAAGGCCCGTTCAATCTTGTCGTTGAAAATGATAACTTTATATTCGACAGCCTCAACCTCACTTCGTCCATCTCAATTTCTCTTGAGCAACTCTCCCTTGGGGATCTGACCATCCACACTACAAAAGCAAAGCTTTGGAATCCATGCCCTGACTGGGGACTATTGCATAGGGAAAAAGAAACAATCATTACGCCACTACTGCAATTGCCAGTAACAAATTACTCACCCAAGATTCTAAATATCCCCGCTTCGCTATTTCAGAACCTCTCTTCCGCTCTTGCTATCGCGGACATTTCGTCTGCTGGTACATATGCGTCCAAGCTTGCAGGGCTGGGAATCGGACTCACTCCCACAGGAGATGACTTTCTTATGGGAGCAATTTATGCCGCGTGGATCATTCATCCACGCGCGATGGCACAAAAACTCGCCAAAGAGGTCACGGATACTGCCACACCGTTAACAACTTCTCTTTCAGCGGCATGGCTGCGGTCTGCAGGGAATGGAGAAACAGGAATTTTGTGGCATGATTTTTTTTCTACATTGCTTCAAGCAGAGTCTGCGAAGATCCAGGCGGCCATGAAAAAGATCCTTGCCGTGGGAGAAACCTCTGGCACTGATGCTTTAGCAGGATTTATCGGTACATTTATTTCTTATAAAGAACACGAGGTGAATTATGTCATTCCTAAACAGCTTCACTGAAAATGCTAGGAAATACCCAGACAAAATAGCCTTGGAATTTATTGACCCACCTCTTCAACGCCTCACATATTCAGAACTGGATCATTTAGTCAATCGCACAGCAGAATATCTGCAAAGTTTGGGATTGCAACCCGGCGACCGTGTCGCCATACAACTTTCCAAGTGCCTGGAATTTATCCTTCTACATTTAGCGACAGTACGAATGGGGGCCATCTCCCTGCCGCTCAATCTGGCATATCCACCTGATGAGCTGAAATACTTTCTGGAAGACTCTGGTGCAAAATTATTCTTTGCCCTTGAGTCATCTGCTGATAAAACCCAAACAATTCTTCCTGATTTGCCTAGCCTGCAAAAATGTATCTTTCTTAATCCAGCTGAACCTGACCAGTTCAAATCTTTGATCACGAACATCCCATCCCCCATTTCCAATCCCCAATTCACAACTAGCAATTCTCAAGACACTGCCATCATCATCTATACCAGCGGCACAACGGGGCGACCCAAAGGTGCAGAGATCACACACGGCAATTTCATCTCCAACCTTGAAGCGCTTCACACTGCATGGGGCTGGCAGGCAGATGATGTGCTCCTTCATGCGCTGCCTATCTTTCACGTACACGGATTATTCGTCGCATTGCATGGGGCTCTGCATGCAGGCGCAACAACTCTCCTCATGCGCGAGTTCAACGCGCAGAAGACTCTTGAATTGCTTTCAAGCGGTCAATGCACAGTCTTTATGGCAGTACCCACCATTCACAAGCGGCTGCTTGATATGCCCAATGCCAACCAGTTTGATCTGTCGCACGTCCGCCTCATCACCTCTGGCTCCGACCGCTTACCTGATGAAGTATTCGCCGGCTTTCAGCAAACCTTTGGCTACACTTTGCTTGAACGGTACGGCATGACCGAAACAGGTATGAACTGTTCCAATCCCCTGCACGGCGAGCGGCGCATCGGCTCCGTAGGAATGCCGCTGCCCGGAGTGGAAGTACGAATTGTCCATTCAGAAACGGGTGAAGTTCTTTCGGATGGAGAGATCGGGGATGTACAGCTTCGCGGGCCAAACATCTTCAAAGGCTATTGGCGACAGCCAGATAAAACATCCGCCTCTTTCTCCGCTGACGGTTGGTTCAAAACTGGAGACTTGGGATTCCGCGAAAAGGATGGGTACATCACATTATGCGGCCGCTCCAAGGATCTGATCATCAGCGGAGGATTGAATATCTATCCGCCTGAAGTGGAACGTGTGCTCATTGAACATCCGTCAGTTAATACGTGTGCTGTTATTGGTTGTCTTGATCAAGAGTGGGGAGAAAAAGTCACAGCGGTGGTTGTGCTCAATAAAGGCGAATCAGTTACCGGCGAAGAATTGATGCGCTTTTGTCGCGAACGCCTCGCACCATACAAATCTCCCAAATCCATTGTCTTTAGAGATGACCTACCCAGAAATGCCATGGGAAAAGTACAAAAAGCTGAGCTGAGAAAACAAATATGCCTGGGGGACACTTAATACTTGCAACGCGTATTACATGTGTTCGACAACTGGCTTTTACCTAAATGTCCTGCGCAAGCTGCTCTTTTTGGGGAGCTGTTTGTTTACAACGCTCATTGACGAATGAGTTTCGCAATCATTTCTGCCAATGCTTTCAACTTATATACCTTCACAACAAGGCTCTTCTCAATAACTGTGCATTGACCGCAACCACGATAGTGCTGATGGACATGAGCAGCGCGCCAACTGCGGGAGAGAGCAGGATGCCCCAGTTCGCGAGCACACCTGCCGCCAACGGGATGGCGACGATGTTGTAGCCTGCCGCCCACCACAGGTTTTGGATCATCTTGCGGTAGCTGGCGCGGCTGAGTTTGAAGATCTTGACCACATCCAGCGGATTGCTGTTGACGAGGATCAAGCCTGCAGATTCGATGGCAACGTCTGTGCCGCCGCCGATGGCAATGCCGACATCGGCGCGAGTGAGCGCGGGCGCGTCGTTTACGCCGTCGCCAACCATTGCCACGCGATTACCGAGCTTTTGCAGTTCGATGACTTTCTGGTCTTTATGTTCTGGCAGAACTTCGGAAAAGACGCGTTTGATGCCAAGCTGTTTTGCGACCGCGCTCGCAGTGGCGTGACTGTCACCCGTGAGCATGGCGACTTGAATTCCCATTTTTGTTAATTCATCCACTGCCACTTTGCTTTCGGGACGGATGACATCCGCAACGGCGATGACGGCGATGATGTTTTCTTTTGTGGTCAGATACACAACAGATTGCGCATTGCTGTTGGCAGAGTCTGTGAATATTTTGATGTTGGATGCGGGAGACAACGCAAGCATTTCCAGCAAACGTGGTCCGCCGATGTAGTAGGTCTGTCCATCGTAGGTGGCCTGGACGCCGCGTCCTTTCAAGGCGGAGAAATTGCTGACGGGTGGAATGACCAGTTGTCGGTCGCGTGCGAAGCGGCGGATGGCTTGAGCGATCAAATGCTCGGAGTCAGATTCAAGCGCAGAGGCGAGAGCCAAGGCGCGGGATGAGTCCCAGCCATCCGCTGTGGTCATATCTGCAACGCCGAATTTACCTTGCGTGAGCGTGCCTGTTTTATCGAAGATGACGATGTCAATTTCACGGGCGGCTTCGAGTGCAAGACGGTCGCGGACGAGGATGCCGTTCTGTGCGCCCATTGCGGTGGTGATGGCAACGACAAGCGGAACCGCAAGACCGAGCGCATGCGGACAGGCGATGACGAGAACGGTGACAACGCGATTGAGAACTTCGATGTTGAACGTATCGGCGAGCGTCCACGCGATGGCAGTGAGCAGCGCAGAGGCGAGCGCAATGTAAAAGAGCCAGCCCGCGGCTTTATCGGCAAGCACCTGCGTTTTGGATTTGGATTGCTGTGCCTGTTGAACAAGACGCATGATGCCCGCCAGCGCGGTTTCGTTCCCTGTTGCAGTGACTTTCACGCGCAGGCTGCCATCGCCGTTGATCGTGCCAGCGATGACTTTCGCGCCATACATTTTATGCACGGGTATCGATTCGCCTGTGATCATGGATTCGTTGGCATTGGAGTGACCTTCGATAACTTCACCATCGGCAGGGATACTCGCGCCAGGGCGGACAAGAAGCATGTCACCATGTTTGAGCGCAGAGACGGAAACCATTTCGGTCATGTCGCCGTGATGAATGCGCTCGGCGGTATCGGGCATGAGCTTGGCGAGTTCATTGAGCGCGCCAGATGCCTGACGCACGGAACGCATTTCCAGCCAGTGACCGAGCAGCATGATGTCGATGAGCGTGACGAGTTCCCAGAAGAAGCCTTCGCCAAGGTTGATGAACTGTGCCGCGACGCTGTAAATGAAAGCGACAGAGATCGCCAGTGAGATGAGCGTCATCATGCCGGGTTTGCGTTCTTTCAATTCAGGGACTGTCATTTGCAGGAAAGGAATTCCGCCGTAGGCAAAAACGACGAGTGAAAAGATAAATGGAATCCATTCGGCAAACGGGAACATGGGTGGCATAAATCCGAGCCACATTTGGATCATTCCGCTGTAGGCGAGCACGGGAATGCTCAACAACAGACTCCACCAAAAGCGGACACGGAACATGCCTTCATGTCCGCTGTGGTCTGTGCCGTGACCCGCATGAGCGGAGTGGTCCTCTTGGGACATTTCTGCTTTGGGCATGTCATGTCCCTGATGGGCACTGTGGTCTTCGTGGGACATTTCAGCTTTCGCTGGCATGTTGTGCATGGAATGATCCATGCCGCCATGTGCGGAATGATTCTCCATCGGTTTGCTGACATGATTCGAATGGTCATGCATGTTGTGTTGATCGGTTGTGTTCATGGTTACCTTTAAACTTTCGTATGTTATTTGGATACATTGCCTGAAAGAACATTTATGTCGCCGTTTACATCGGCTTGATTTTCGACCTTGAGGTTTCCGGTTAGCAGGAATACATCGCCTTTCACCTCTCCGCTAACAATCAGATTACAGCACAGCATAATCACTGAGCCATCCACAGAAGAACCTTCCAACAGGTCGGCATTTTGCGAAAAGATAAACAGGGTCCCGGAGGTTGTTTGTCCTTCACCCAGTGTGAAGTTGGATTCACTGGCGATCTGGGCGCATCCACTCACGGCAACGCTTATCAAGGCTGCCAGTAAAAGTATGATGAGTATTTTGTGTTTTGAATTCTTCATTTCTTCACTTCAAGAAGGAACCAATTACATGAGTAGGAATATAAAAGGCGATCCGCAAGAGAATTGCTGCGACAAAACCGTAATTGCGGAAGAAAACAGCTTGAAGGAAATTCGCTGAAAAAGATTGAAGCAGCACAAAAGTCAAAGCAAGGGGTGCCAAAAATTGTGATGCGGCAGTATTTGTCAGGGGCTCAATGATCGAAGTAAGGATCGCCAACGCCCAAAATACTTTCTCGCGCGTGCCTTGGCTTCGAACGAAGATCGAGATCATTCCGAGAAATAACGGGATGGTCAATAAACGATAAACCACTTCCACAAAAATTGCGGCGGCTGAATAAACAAAGATCGAAGCGGGGAAAGCAACATCAGTCGCTTCAATGTTCAATTGTTCCTGTTGCAATCGAGACATACCAGTGATCAGGTCGGTTGCCAGAAAGAGACTTCCGAGCAGCAAACCTGTGACAATCGGAATGAAAAGACGCTGTTTGTTGGATACCGTGGCATCCCAGGCATTGGGAAAACCCGTGCGCATCGACAGCCAGACACCGATCAGCCCCATGACGCCGATCGCGATCACACCTTGGGGTTCAAAAACTCCGGACTGCGAACGGTCAATAAACTGAACTGGAAACACAACAGTGACGAGAAACGCGGCAAGACCGAGGTATGCGACAAGTAAAAACCAGATGATCAGGGAGTTGTAGCGTTCCCAGATGGCCGACCATCGGAATTGTCCTGAATTAGCATTGATCGTAGACATATATAACTTCTCCTCAATAAAATTGATCTATCCATACATTGCAGTAACGGGGTGCAGCTCGCCATGCGGGTTCTTAACATCCCTAAGTTTGTCTCTCATCTGAATTCGTGCCCTGGCAAGCCTGCTCTTCACCGTTCCCACAGGGACATTCAACGCCTGCGCGGCTTCCAGATAATCAAATCCCTGAATATCGATCAATGTAATGACATCCAGATAAATACCCTGAAGCTCATTGAGATTACGATAAAGAAACTCTTGATCTTCATTTTGTTCAACCGCGTCCTCCACCAATGTACTCGGGTCGGCGATCCAAAAGGGAGTTTCCATTTCCTCACCATGCTCATCTTTTGGAAAAAGCGGCTGTGTTGGCCGTCTCGCGGATTGCCGCAGCCAGTCATATGCCGTGTTGGTCACAATGCGCATCAACCAGGCGCGGAACGAGCCGCCGCGAAATCCGCGGACATTTTGGAACGCTTTTAGAAAGGCATCCTGAGTCACTTCCTCTGCCAGCCATTCATCGTTCAGCATCGCAAGGGCGTGATAATATGCAGCATCCTGATGTTTCAAGACCAGTTGATTGAAAGCGTCCAGATCGCCATTCGACGCACTCTCTATCCATAGCTCTTCCATTTCAGCGGATTGATCTTTGAATTCCATTTTGCTCATCCTGCATATATCTATAAAAGTGTTCTTCATCCTTTCCCTACTTTATTTCTTTTACAAAAGAATGGGTGTCAAAAATTCACACATTTCACTGGACAAAAAATAGCACAATCATTTTAGGTAAAAAACACATCGCTCTTTCGAATTCACAACTCAAAAGAGCGATGTGAAAAGCGGTCTAGACTACATCTTCCTACTCAGGGCGGTATCCAAGGGTGCCGCGGGTCAGAATAAGGAGGAGGATGGCAACAATACCAAAGGCAATGAAGTTGACCCAGCCGGATTCCAACACCTTCATAAAGCCAGTGAGCTCAATATCCTTTGGAATGAGTTCACTTGTCAGCTGGGTAGCCGCATTACCGGAAGCATGCAGCACAATGGCAATCCAGACATTGCCACGCGAGCCGTTGTACACCCAGGTATAGAGGAAAGTCGCGACGATGGCGGTCAATACAAAATGTGTAAAGCCTTCCAAAGTAAACGGATCGAACAATGGTGTGAGCAAAGCAGGCAAGTGCCATACCCCATGCAATGTTCCGAGAATCAAGGTCCCAACAATGGGGCCATATTGTTTTTGCAGGCGGGGAAGCGCAAATCCGCGCCAGCCTGGTTCCTCCCCAATGGAGGGGATCACCAAACCGATCAACACGCCAGGCAGGAATACAGAAAGAAGCAATGATGGGTTTGCTAAAAGATTAGTAAATGGTGCGCCGTTATAAACAAAACCATAAGCGCCAATCCAGATCACGAGCGGAACAATGAAAATGATCACATACCACTGCAAGCCTGCCCGAAACTGAAACATGCGTTGGCGAAGGGCGCGCATGCCCTCTTTCCCTTCCAATACATTCGTTACCCAAAAAGCAGCGACGGTGGGGCCCAGAAGCGAGCTCAGGATGTAGGACACCAAGCTCAACGCATCGGGGATAGCAGCAAGTTCAAGAGCATCAATCACCATTGGCGAAATGAAGAACCACATTACGCCATATGCGAGGATAAAGTAGGAAATCAATGGATGGTTTTTAATAAAAACCGAAAAGCCTTTTTCGTTCGAAACAGTACTGGTAAGTGTTGACAAGATCTATTCTCCTTTTAAAAATTTGTATGGTTAATTTTTACCCTAAACAATTGATGTTTATTAATTTCATCTGTCTCCTTTCCATGCTCACTTTATACAGAAAAACAAGCCTAGTTTGGTGTCAAAACAAACCACAAAATATCGCACAAAAAATAGTACAATGTAAAAGCATACTGGGCTTGTCTTTATTGTTTGTGGAGGATTGAATGGACTACTCATTCGGCACATGGGTTAAGCGCAGAAGAAAGGCTCTCGACCTTACCCAGCAGGAACTTGCCCGCCAGATCGGCTGTTCTCCCTCCCTTATTTTCAAAATAGAATCCGATGAACGCCGCCCTTCACGCCAGATGGCGGAATTGCTCGCCGAAAAACTGGATATCCCCACTGAACAACAATCTATTTTTCTAAAGACTGCCAGACAGGAAAAAAGCATCGCAAGCCTGGATTCGATTCCGCCTCTCGCTTCGCGTGGTATCGAGCCTGAATCTGCTCTCAATCAGAATCCTGGCAATTTGCCTGTCTCCCCCACCCCGCTCGTTGGACGCGAGCATGAACTCAACGTCATCACCAAACAATTGCTCGAACCTGCTTGCCGCCTACTCACACTCACGGGACCTGGCGGCATCGGCAAGACACGCCTCGCCATCGAAGTGGCGCGTCAACTTGAAGCAGATTTCACAGACGGCGTGTACTTTATTTCCCTTGCTGGTATCGGCACATCCGATTCGATGCTCTCCGCCATTACTGATGTGCTTGGACTTGGTTTCTCTGGTCCCGCTGAGCCGATCGTGCAGCTCGCCAATTTCCTTCGCCCAAAACAAATGCTTCTCATTTTTGACAACATGGAACATTTGCTGGCAGGTGGAAGTTTGCTTGGCGAAATT